>Ga0067045_1028053_pt1 | contig 44928 bp, 45 predicted proteins | sample TerdegcTABiofilm_FD_59184 | JGI IMG/M metagenome (GOLD analysis project Ga0067045, IMG submission 59184) | Combined Assembly of (Gp0054472, Gp0054536) Wastewater bioreactor microbial communities from Singapore -Terephthalate degrading...
GAGAGGCCCCGCCAACCGGGTTGGCGGGGCCTCTCGCGAGCCGCAGGGAAGGTCGCGGCTTAGAGCGCGGGCAACATGCCGAGGCTGACACTCAACTGTACCCCGACGATCAGCACCCCCATGGCGCCGGCCAGGCCCAGAGCCAGCACGCCGCCCGGGACACGGTAGTGGTGCGCCTCGGCCTGCTTGCGGCTCTGCCACACCAGGGCAACCGGCAGCAACACCGCCAGCACCGCCAGGGCGATGGCGGCGTAACCCAGCGCCATGATGAAGCCTTGCGGGAAGTAGAGGGCAAACAGCAGAGGAGGCACGAAGGTGATCATGCCGGTCTGGCTGCGTCCCTGCCAGTTGTCCTTGCGGCGGGTCACCTTGGCCATGAAATCAAAGAGCCCCAGGGTCACCCCGAGGAAGGAGGTGGCGAGCGCGAGATCTGCGAACAGGTGCATCGCCTGATTGAAGGCGGGCCAGTTCACCAGGTTGCCGACGCTGGCGAGCAGGCTGTCGAGGGCCCCGCCGGTCTGGATCAGGGTCTGCTGGCCGAGCAGGCCCAAAATGGCTACCTGCCACAGCACATAGAGGATGAGCGGCAGGGCAGAGCCCCACACAAAGACCCTGCGCAGCTGCTTGGGGCAGTCGCCCAGGTAGAGCATGACGCTCGGGATGGAGCCGTGGAAGCCGAACGAGGTGAAGATGACCGGCAGGCCTGCCAGCAGCAAGCCCTGACCGAGCGGCATGGAGAGCAGGTGCTGCCCCTCGGCGCGGGGCAGCAGCAGTGCCAGCACCCCTACCATGATCACCAGTTTGACGGTGAACATCAGTCGATTGAGGTAATCCACCTGTTTGGTGCCGACGCACACCATGCCGCCAAACAGCAGGGTGAAGGCCCAGGCCGCCTGCTCCTGGCTGACGGTGGTGCCCGCATCCGCCAGCGCCTGTGCCAGCAGGCTGCTGCCGCCGCTGATGTAGGCGGAGGCCAGGGAGTAGAACAGCATCAGTATGCAGAAAGAGGCGATGCGCTTGCCCCAGGGGCCGAGCAGGTGATCCGCCAACTGGTGCAGGTACCACTTGCCGGTATTGAGGCTGGCCTCCACCTGCAGCATGGCGGTGAAGGCCATCAGGGCCCAGAGCCCGACCATCAGCAGCAGGGTGGCGGGGCCGCCCAGCGACGAGGAGGCCAGCGGCAGGGCGAGCATGCCGGCGCCTATGGTGGTGCCGGCTATCAGCAGGGTGCAACCCAGGGTTTTGGTGTTCATGGTGTCCATCCAGATAGAGAAACTGCGTATTCAAAAAAGCGTGTCAGTGGCGCTGTCGGCCGGGTGCCTCCGGGGGCGAGACCGGAGGCTAGCAATATCGGAGTGGACGCATCGTTACGAAAACCCTGTGGGTTGTAAAATATGGTTGCCACGTTAACGGATCAAAATAGTGGAAACAAGCCTGAAAAGGCGGATTTTGTACTGCGAGGTGGCAGTGAGCGGAAATAAAAGATGACAGCAAGCGGTCTTGACTGGTGGAAAAGCGCGCCGGCGTGGCAGGAGGCCGCCGGCGCGTGAGGGGGTCAGCGGCGACGCTTGAGGGTGCGGCTCACATAGTGCAGACCAGAGCGGTACTGGCCGTTGATGGCCTCGAAGGCGAGGGCAAGGGCCTGGGCAGCCAGGGCGTCGTGCTGCTGGGGCAGTGAGTTGATGCCAAAGGGGAGGAAGTCCAGCAGCCGATCGTCCCCGAAGGTGGCCATGGCAATCCGGCTCATGTCCGCTTCCTGCTCCAGCAGATAGTCGAGCACCCCCTCCATCAATATGTAGGAGGTGGCGACCAGCGCCTCGGGCAACTGGCCGAGCCGCTGGTGCAGCTCTTTGATCAGGCGATAGCCCTCGGCGCGGGAGAAGTGGGCCCCCTCGCAGACATGGGGTGTCAGCAGGGCTGCGCTGGCGTGGCTGCTCAACGCCTGCTCGAAACCGGCGCGGCGCTCCTTGCTGATCGTAAGTCCCGGCAGCGCTGTGATCAGGGCCACGTGGCGAAGGGCGGGGGTGAGCAGGGAGGCGGTGAGATCGCAGCTCGCCTTCTGGTTTTCACTCGCCACGGTAATGAAGTGATCGGCGGCCAGTGCCCGGTCTATGGCCAGGATCTGCACGCCATGGGTCTGCTGCTCCCGATAGAAAGGGTCCGCCGGTGGCAGGCAACTCGCCACCAGGAGCGCATCCACATGGCGGCTGACCAGCATCCGGGCCAGCTCCTTCTCGGTCTCCGGCTCGTCTTCCGAGCAGACGATCAGCAGCTGATAGCCCTGAGCCCGGGCGCCTTGCTCGAGACGCTTGGCGAGCTTGGCGTAACTGGCGTTTTCAAGGTCCGGCAGGATGAAGCCCAGGGTCCTGGTCTGGCCGCCGCGCAGGGAGGCGGCGCGGCTGTCCGGTTGATAGTTGTGGGCCAGGACCACGGCCATCACCTTGTCACGGGTGGCCTGGCTGATGCGATATTGATCCGCCTTGCCGTTGATCACATAGCTGGCGGTGGTACGCGAGACACCGGCCAGGGCGGCGATTTCATCCAGTTTCATCATATTGGCTCTGTTTGAGTTGCAAGGCCCGCGACGGTTTCAGGTGGGGGCACCGAAAAGTGTGCGCGGGATCATATCATTGAAAAGCACTCTCAGTGGGATCTTGAACTATTGGCTGAAACGATTCAGTCTGAGTGTAAGTGAAACGATTCAGCTTGTCAGTAAGCGATGAATGTTCGACCAGGAAATGCCGCCGCGGCCTACCTGGGGGGAGATTCCCGTCTATTGTCAGCAGGCAAATTACCCGAAATCCAAGTTGAGTTGAGCCGGTGTGCCGCGAGGCGAAGCCGGACCTGATGGAGAATCTCTATGTTGAAGTTGGCGCGACAGCAAATCCTGCTGGGACAATCGGTGACGACCAAGGCGGACGCCATCGCCCTGCTGGCAGGCAAACTGACCGAAGCGGGTCTGGTGGAAGCCGGTTATGTGGACGGCATGCTGGCGCGGGAAGCCCAGCACGCCACCTACCTTGGCAGCGGCATCGCCATTCCTCACGGCACCACGGACACCCGCCATCTGGTCAAGAACACAGGTGTCATGGTGGCCCAGTTCCCCCTGGGCATCGAGTGGGATGAGGGGCAGACGGCCTATGTGGCCATCGGCATCGCCGCCAAGTCCGACGAGCATCTGGGCATCTTGCGCCAGCTCACTCATGTGCTGGGTGATGATCAGGCGGCCGCGCAATTGAGAGAGGCCACAGATGAAGAGACCATCATCAATATCCTGACCGGCGCGAGCGCGGCCAAAGAGGTGCAATACCTGACCCTGGCGGACTTCCCGGCCGACGATCGTGACCAGCTGCTGCTGGGGGCCGCCGCCCGCGCCAAATCCGCCGGTTGGGGGGAGGCCGCCATGGTCACTTCACTGTTGGCAAGTGACCCTGCCTATCTGGGGGATGGCGTCTGGCTGGCCCGTGCCCAAGCGGCCCAGACCGGCTGGGTGTTGGCAACCCCGAGCAGTGCGCTCAGCGCAGAGGATCTGCCCGTCAGCGCCCTCTTGCTGCTGTGCGCCGCAGACAGCAGCCATCTGCCCCAGCTGGAGAACCTGGCCAAGTTGGCTGCCGCAGGTCAGCTCGGGACGCTCGCGGGCAGCGACGGATTGGCCATGCTGCAATCGGGCCCGGCCAGCGGTCTGTCCGAGACCTTCACCATCATCAACCCCCATGGCCTGCACGCCCGTCCGGGCGCCATGCTGGTCAAGGTGGCCAAGGAGTTTGCATCCGACATCCGGGTGGCGAATCTGGATGGCAGCGGCGAAGCCGTCTCCGCCAAGAGCCTGATGAAGGTCATCGGCCTTGGTGTCAAGTGCGGTCACCGTCTTGCGTTCCGTGCCGAAGGGGCGGATGCCGAGGCGGCCCTCAAGGGGATAGGCGAAGCCATTGCCGCCGGTCTGGGCGAGGGGGCACTCTCATGACACTAATGACCATCACCCTCAACCCAGCGCTGGATCTCACCACCCGTCTGGGCACCATGAGCCTGGGGGAGGTGAACCTGGTGAGCGAGGCTTCCTTGCGCGCCGCGGGCAAGGGGATCAACGTCGCCATGGTCCTGAAAGACCTGGGTCGTGACGTGGGCCTGACCGGTTGGCTCGGGGCTGACAACCAGCAGAGCTTCGTCTCCCTGTTTGCCGAACGCTCACTGGCCGATCACTTCGTGCGCGTGGCGGGCAGTACCCGCATCAATGTCAAGATCTCCGAGCAATCGGGTCGGGTCACGGATCTCAATCTGCCGGGACTTGACGTGCATCAGGCGGAAGTGGCCGAGCTGGAGGCCGAGATAGAGAAACTGGCGCCGCGCGCCGACTGGTTCGTGCTGGCGGGCAGTCTGCCCAAGGGGGTCGAGCCTGGCTACTGCGCCAAGCTCATCAGCCTGCTCAAGGCCAAAGGCAAGCAGGTGATCTTCGATTGCAGCGGCGCGGCCCTGAGCGAGGGCATCAAGGCGGCGCCGACCCTGGTCAAGCCCAATCTGGAAGAACTTGAGCAATGGGCAGGTCGCCCCATCAAGACCCTGAGCGATCAGGCCGACTGTGCCCGCGCCCTGCAGGCCGCCGGTATCCCCCATGTGGTGATCTCCAACGGCGCCGACGGCCTCATCTGGTTTGGCCCCGATGCCGTCTGGCAGGCCATTCCGCCGCGCATGAATGTCGTCAGCACTGTGGGTGCCGGCGACTCCCTGGTGGCGGGGCTGGCCCATGGTCTCAGCCTTGGCTGGGCGCCGGAGCAGACCCTGCGCCTGGCCACCGCCGTCTCTGCCCTGGCGGTGAGTCAGGTGGCGGTCGGCTTTGACGATATCAAGATACTCACCCCCTTACTCGAGCAGGTGCGCGTGCAGCGTCTGGATGACCTGGCACCGGCTCAATCCAATCCCCTTTCGATGACACACTCAGGAGATGCCCAATGAAAGCAATTCTGGTTACGGCTTGCCCGGCGGGCATTGCCACCAGCTTTCTCGCTGCAAAACGGATAGAACAGCAGGCCAAGCTGGCGGGCTGGGAGCTCACCCTAGACGTCGGCTCCAGCGTGCAGCCCCGCCAGGTTCCCTCGAAAGAGCAGATTGCCGCCGCCGACCTGGTGCTGGTAGTCGCTAGTGTCCCTGTGGATCTCGCCGCCTATGACGGCAAGCGCCTCTATCAGGGCAGCATGGATCTGGCGCTGCAGGATCCTGCCGCCCTGCTGGAGGCCGCCGCGAGCGGTGCCAGCCTCTATCGCCATCAGGCCGCGTCCGTGGTTGCCACTGCCGCTCCCAAGGCGACCACAGGTGCCAAGCGCATCGTTGCCGTCACCGCCTGCCCGACCGGCGTGGCCCACACCTTTATGTCGGCGGAAGCGCTGGAGACCATGGCCAAGCAGCTGGGTCACCAGATCCGTGTCGAAACCCAGGGCTCGGTCGGTGCCCAGAATGCCCTGACCGCGGATGAGATAGCCGCCGCCGATCTGGTGTTCCTCGCCACCGACATCGAAGTGGACATGGCACGCTTTGATGGCAAGCCCGTCTATCGCACCAGCACGGGGGCGGCCCTGAAGAAGACCCGCGCCGAGCTCGACAAGGCCTGGACAGAGGCGAAGACCTATCGCCACAGCGGCGCCGCCGCGGCCAAGAAAGAGGAGAAGGCCGGCCCCTACAAGCACCTGCTGACCGGTGTCTCCTTCATGCTGCCCATGGTGGTGGCCGGTGGCCTCATCATCGCGCTCTCCTTTATCTTCGGCATAGAGGCGTTCAAGGAAGAGGGGACGCTGGCGGCTGCCCTGATGAAGATTGGCGGTGGCTCCGCCTTCGCCCTGATGATACCTGTACTGGCCGGCTACATCGCCTACTCCATCGCCGACCGTCCGGGTCTCGCCCCCGGCATGATTGGCGGTATGCTGGCAAGTTCGCTGGGCGCCGGTTTCCTCGGTGGCATAGTCGCCGGTTTCCTCGCCGGTTACAGCGCCAAGTACCTGAGTGACAAGGTGCGCCTGCCGGTGACCCTGGAAGCGCTCAAGCCCATCCTCATCATTCCGCTGTTTGCCAGCCTGTTTACCGGCCTGGTCATGATCTACGTGGTGGGTGGCCCAGTGGCCGGCATCATGAATGCCATGACCGAGTTCCTGAACAACATGGGCTCCGCCAACGCCGTGCTGCTGGGTGTCATCATCGGCGCCATGATGTGCTTCGACATGGGTGGCCCGGTCAACAAGGCGGCCTACGCCTTCGGGGTCGGCCTGCTCGCCTCCAAGACCTATGCCCCCATGGCTGCCGTGATGGCCGCCGGCATGGTGCCGGCCCTGGGGATGGGGATAGCCACCTTCCTGGCCAGCAAGAAGTTCATCAAGGCGGAGCAGGAAGCGGGCAAGGCCTCCTTCGTGCTGGGTCTGTGCTTCATCTCCGAGGGGGCCATTCCCTTCGCGGCCAAGGATCCGATGCGGGTCATCCCGGCCTGCATGGTGGGCGGTGCCCTGACAGGTGCGCTTTCCATGCTGTTCGGTTGCGAACTGGTGGCGCCCCACGGCGGTCTGTTCGTGCTCTTCATCCCGAACGCCATCAGTCACGTGATGATGTACATACTGGCGATTGCCGCAGGCTCGCTCCTGACCGGGGTCTCCTACGCCATGCTCAAGCGCGGCGAGGAGCAGGCCAAGCTGGCAACGGCCTGACTGGCATCCCTCCGATGAATGACAAGGCGGCCTGCGGGCCGCCTTTTGTTTTGGTGGGCAGAAGGAGGGTAGGGAAGGGGTCAGAAATCCCAGCCGGGTTGCGATGGCGGCTCGACGGGGTCACCCTCTCTGGCCTTGCGGCGGGCGGCGTCGACCCGCGCCTTGCGGTTACGGCACAGGCGCATCACCTCCTGCTGCTGAGTCGGTGTCATGACCTGCCAGTTGAATCGCTCTTCCCGGCTGCGCAGGCACCCCTTGCAATATCCCTTGTTGTTCACTTCGCAGACCCCGACACAGGGGCTTGTCAGGGGGAAGATTTCGAGCTGTTCCATCCACGACCTCTCACATCTTGTCACCTTGTTATAACCCAGAAGATCCCCTTTGGAGAAATAGGGCGCCCGGGGGCGGATGGCGTTTGCTTTCCCCCGGCAAATTTGGCATCTTCCCCGCCGAACATGATGCTCGGTGTTATATGAGGACATATGAATAAACATGCGTACTGGCTTGCCGCCGCCGTCGTGGGGCTGGCCGGTTGTGCGGGCAACCCTGAACCCGCCAAGGTGCCCCAGAAGAAGGCGGAATCCGGATGTTTTCTGAACTGCGAGGTGCCCGAGAATCTGGGCAAGCAGTATCTGGATGGTGCCCTGCCCGGGGATCTGGTGCGGGTGGAGCGGGTCAACAGTCGCCAGCGTGCCGACTACAGCAAGTTCGGCCCCCAGAGCCGCCTGGTGCTGGAGCGCTCCGGCAAGATGACCCGCCGCTATGGCGAGCTCTATCGCCAGCTCTCCCGCTGGGTGGCCAATGGCGGTGATCCTGCCCATATCACCCAGTACGGCATCAGCCTGGCCCAGCTCGGCGGTGCCGATCGCATGGGCAACGTGCTCTTCACCGGCTACTACTCGCCGGTGTTGGAGGTGCGCCACCGCCCGGATGCCAAGTACAAGTACCCCATCTATGCCATGCCCAAGTGCGGTGGCCGCTGCCCGAGTCGTGCCGAGATCCATCAGGGGGCGCTGGCCAACCGTGGTCTGGAGCTGGGTTACAGCAAGTCCCTCATCGACAACTTCCTGATGGACGTACAGGGCTCCGGCTTCGTGCACTACGGCGATGACGACAGGCTGCAGTACCTCGGCTACAGCGGCAAGAACGGCCACGGCTATGTCAGCATAGGTCGGGTGCTGATCGACCGGGGCGAGGTGCCCAAGGAGCAGATGTCCATGAAGGCCATCAAGGAGTGGGCGAACCGCCAGCCGGAGGCGAACGTCAAGGAGCTGGTGGAGCAGAACCCCTCCTACGTCTTCTTCGAGCGTCGCCCCACCAACGACGTGGTGGGCGCAGCTGGCATTCCGCTGCTGCCCATGGCGGCGGTGGCCGCCGACAAGACGCTGCTGCCCATGGGGACACCTATCCTCGCGGAAGTGCCGCTGCTCGACAAAGCCGGCAACTGGACCGGCAAACACCAGCTGCGCCTGCTCATCGCGCTGGATGTGGGCGGCGCCGTGAAGAAGGGTCACCTCGATCTCTATCACGGCATGGGAGAGCAGGCCGGGGTGGCCGCGGGTCACTACAAGCACTTTGGCCGGGTCTGGAAGCTGGGCCTGCACCAAGGGCCGACCGCCGCTCCCTGGTTATGACCCTGTGAGGGTTCGGGCGCCTGCGCAGGGCGCCCTGATCAGATGACGCAACAAAAAGCCGCCGGATTGCTCCGGCGGCTTTTTGTTGGGTGGGATTCCACCTTGGCTGGGGTCAATCCTTCTGTATATCCAGCCGGATGGCACCGACCGGTTTGCAGCAGCAGGGCAGGCACTCCCCTGGGGAGACGAATGCCAGCGGCACACTGGGATAGTGCACAGAGCCTGCCAGCAGCGGGGTGCGGCAGGCGCCGCAATAGCCGCTGCGGCACTGGAACTCCACCCTGTGACCGTGGCGCTCCAGGGTATCCAACAGGCTCTCGCCGGGATGGGCGTGCAGGACGCCATCCTGGGTATGCACCCGTGGCGAACCCGCCTCGCTCTGCGCGGAGGCAGAGCAGGGGGCCGGGGTCAGCATGTTGGTGGCGTCACTCACGGCGCGACGTCACCGAGGTCATCAGGGTAAACCTCATCACAGCTCGAAGTCACCGAGATCGTCTGCGTGCACTTCGCTGTCGATCTGGCCGACCAGGTAGGAGCTCACCTCCACTTCCTGGGGGGCGACCTGCACGTTGTCGGACGACAGCCAGGTGTTGATCCAGGGGATGGGGTTTTGTTTGGCGCCGGCGAAGGCTGGCTGCAGACCGACCGCACTCATGCGCAGGTTGGTGATGTACTCCACGTACTGGCAGAGGATGTCCTTGTTCAGGCCGATCATGGAGCCGTCCTGGAACAGGTACTCGGCCCACTCCTTCTCCTGAATGGCGGCTTCCTTGAAGATCTCGAAGCAGGCTTGCTCGCACTCGGCGGCGATCTCCGCCATCTCGGGGTCGTCCTGGCCGGTGCGCATCAGGTTCAGCATATGCTGCGTCCCCGTGAGATGAAGCGCCTCGTCGCGGGCGATCATCTTGATGATCTTGGCGTTGCCTTCCATCAGCTCGCGCTCGGCGAAGGCAAAGGAGCAGGCGAAGCTGACGTAGAAGCGGATCGCCTCCAGGGCATTGACGCTCATCAGGCACAGGTAGAGCTTCTTCTTCAGCCCCCGCAGGGTGATGGTCAACTCGCGCTCACCCACCCTGTGGGTGCCTTCCCCGTGCAGGTGGTAGAGGGCGGTCGCCTCGATCAGATCGTCGTAGTAGTGGCTGATGGAGCCGGCACGCTTCAAGATCTGCTCGTTGGTGATGATGTCGTCGAACACCTGTCCTGGATTGTTGACGATGTTGCGGATGATGTGGGTGTAGGAGCGAGAGTGAATGGTCTCGGAGAAGGCCCAGGTCTCGATCCAGGTCTCCAGCTCCGGGATGGAGACCAGCGGCAGCAGCGCCACGTTCGGGCTGCGACCCTGGATGGAATCCAGCAGGGTCTGGTACTTCAGGTTGGAGATGAAGATGTGCTGCTCGTGGGGCGGCAGCGCCTGGTAGTCGATGCGATCGTGGGACACATCCACCTCTTCCGGACGCCAGAAGAAGGAGAGTTGCTTCTCGATCAGCCGCTCGAAGATGTCGTGCTTTTGTTGATCATAACGGGCCACGTTGACCGACTGGCCGAAGAACATCGGCTCCTTGAGCTGGTCGTTCTGGGTCTGGCAGAAAGTTGAATAAGCCATGGTGATTTGAATGTCTTGAATGAGAGGAAACAGGAGGGCGGGAGCTTCATGCTCCCGCCCGGTTCATCAGATCGTGCTGCGACTTATATTTTACAAGCCCCGCCGGCGCAACCGTCGTCTTGCAGATCGGTCTGGGCATCGTCCGCACCATCACGGGTGTTGTGATAGTACAGGGTCTTGAGGCCGTATTTGTAGGCGGTCAGCAAGTCCTTGAGCAGCTGCTTCATCGGGACCTTGTTGCCTTCGAAACGGGCCGGGTCGTAGTTGGTGTTGGCGGAGATCGCCTGATCCACAAACTTCTGCATGATACCGACCAGCTGCAGATAACCATCGACGCTCGGCTGTTTCCAGAGCAGTTCGTACTGATCCTTCAGGCGATGGTACTCGGGCACCACCTGCTTGAGGATGCCGTCCTTGGAGGCCTTGACCGAGACCAGGCCGCGCGGCGGCTCTATGCCGTTGGTGGCATTGGAGATCTGGCTGGAGGTCTCGCTCGGCATCAGGGCGGTCAGGGTGGAGTTGCGCAGACCCACCGTCTTTATCTCTTCACGCAGGCTTTCCCAGTCCAGGTGCAGCGGCTCGTTGCACAGCACATCCAGATCCTTCTTATAGGTATCTATGGGCAGGATACCCTGGGCGTAGGTGGTCTCGTTGAAGGCCGGGCAGGGGCCGAACTCGCGGGCCAGCTGCACGGAGGCCTTCAGCAGGTAGTACTGGATCGCCTCGAAGGTGCGGTGGGTCAGCGCCAGACCCGAGCCGTCGGAGTAGCGGGCGCCGTTCTTGGCCAGGTAGTAGGCGTAGTTGATGACGCCAATGCCCAGGGTGCGACGGTTCATGCTGCCCTTCATCGCGGCCTTGAGCGGGTAGTCCTGATAGTCGAGCAGGGCATCCAGGGCGCGCACCGCCAGATCCGCCATCTCTTCCAGATCTTCCAGCTTCTCGATGGCGCCGAGGTTGAAGGCAGACAGGGTGCACAGGGCAATCTCGCCCTCTTCGTCATCCACGTTGTTGAGCGGCTTGGTGGGCAGCGCAATCTCGAGACAGAGGTTGGACTGGCGCACCGGGGCCACGCTCGGATCGAACGGGCTGTGGGTGTTGCAGTGATCCACGTTCTGGATGTAGATGCGACCGGTACCGGCGCGCTCCTGCATCATCAGGGAGAAGAGATCCACCGCCTTGAGGGTCTTCTTGCGAATGGACGGGTCTTGCTCGTACTTGACGTAGAGCTGCTCGAACTTGTCCTGATCCGCGAAGAAGGCGTCGTACAGACCCGGTGCATCGGAGGGGGAGAACAATGTGATGTCGCCGCCCTTGATGAGGCGCTGGTACATCAGCTTGTTGATCTGCACCCCGTAGTCCATGTGACGGACCCGGTTCTCTTCCACGCCGCGGTTGTTCTTCAGGACCAGCAGGCTCTCCACCTCTGTGTGCCACAGGGGGTAGAAGAGGGTGGCGGCACCGCCGCGCACGCCCCCCTGGGAGCAGCACTTCACGGCAGTCTGGAAGTACTTGTAGAAGGGGATGCAGCCGGTGTGGAAGGCTTCGCCGCCACGGATGGGGCTGCCCAGGCCACGGATGCGGCCGGCGTTGATGCCGATGCCTGCGCGCTGGGAGACGTAGCGCACTATGGCGCTGGCGGTGGCATTGATAGAATCCAGGCTGTCATCGCACTCGATCAGCACGCAGGAGCTGAACTGACGAGTCGGGGTGCGCACGCCGCTCATGATCGGGGTGGGCAGGGAGATCTTGAAGGTCGAGACCGCATCGTAGAAACGCTTGATGTAGTCCAGACGGGTATCTTTCGGATACTTGGAGAAGAGGCAGGCCGCCACCAGTATGTAGAGGAACTGCGGGCTCTCGTAGATCTCGCCGGTGACGCGGTTCTGCACCAGGTACTTGCCTTCGAGCTGCTTGACGGCAGCGTAGGAGAAGTCCATGTCACGCCAGTGGTCCAGGTAGCCGTTCAGCTCCTCGAATTCGGCCTGGGTATAGTCGGTCAGCAGGTGCTTGTCGTACTTGCCCATGTCTACCAGACGGGCGACGTGCTGGTAGAGGTGGGGCGGCTCGAACTGGCCGTAGGCCTTCTTGCGCAGGTGGAAGATGGCCAGGCGGGCGGCCATGTACTGGTAATCCGGGCTCTGTTCGGAGATCAGGTCAGCAGCGGCCTTGATGACGGTTTCGTGGATATCGGCGGTACGGATACCGTCATAGAACTGGATGTGGGACTTGAGCTCCACCTGGGAGACCGACACGTTGTCGAGCTTCTCGGCGGCCCAGTCGAGCACGCGGTGAATTTTATCCAGATCGATGGGTTCTTTGTGGCCGTTACGCTTCGTCACAAACAAGTTCATTGGCTGATGACCTTTAGTTGATTCCCGAAAAACCATGGCGCCACGCATCCAGGGTTCCCTTCTCTAGGGTGGTCTGGGGGCGAAGTGCGCCATGAATCACAAGATATAGTGTTATTTTAAATTCGAACTACAAGATAGTGAGGTCGGCACGGCATTGCAATCTGTGGATAACGCATTAGCTGTGGATAAATTGTGGGTGTTCGGGCTCGAGTTAGTGACTGCTCACAGTGAGTGGGTTTTCATCCGTCCGATCCGGCAAATGCAAGTCCGATGATCGAAGATGGAAAATTTAAATAACTTTTTTTGCTTGCGAAAAGAGGGTGTTTTTACTAGCAAATTCAGCCTGGTTATCCCTTGTGCAGCCAGGGTCAAAAGCTGTCCTGTCCCCGCAGGCATGCAGTTGTCATCCCCTCAAAACAGGGGGCGCATCTGCGCCCCCTGTCATTGCCATTGTGCGGCTCGGTGAATGAGCGCCGTGCTCATCTGGGAACCCTCTGACGCTAAAGCTGCCCGGATGATCCATCTATAGCGTTATGTTGTGCTGGCTCAGCTCAGCTCGTAGCGCAGCCAGTGGTGCTGGGCCTGCCTTGTAGGGCGTCGAACTGCAGATCCGCCCCCCGATGATCCATTTATACCGTTATGCAGTGCACTGCGGATCAGGTCAGCTCGTAGCGCAGCCAATGGTGGAGGGCCTGCACAGTGTCGAACTGCAGATCGGCGCCCCAGTCGGCGGTATCCTCGTCATCGCTCAGATAGCCCCAGCCCGCCACCGCGGTACGCATGCCGGCATTGCGCCCCGCCTCTATGTCACGCACGTGATCCCCCACGTAGAGGCATTGGCTCGCCTCGACCCCGAGCCGCTCGCAGGCAAAGAACATGGGGGCGGGGTCGGGCTTGCGCACCGGCAGGGTGTCGGCACTGACGGTGACGCCACAGCTGGCGAGCGCCGGCAGGGCGGCCAAGAGCGGCTCGGTGAGAAAGCCCGGCTTGTTGGTGATTATGCCCCAGGGCAGCTTCTTCTCATCGAGCCACTCGATGAGATCCAGCATCCCCTCATAGGGGCGGGTGCCGACACAGAGGTTGGCCGCGTAATGGTCGAGCAGGGCGGTGCGAAGGCGCGTGGCCCCCAGCTCTTCCAGCAGATCGTCGCCAAGGCCCGCCCTGAGCAGCCCGAGGGCACCGTGGGAGGTGGTCTGGCGGATGATGGCCTCGGGCAGCGGGGCAAAGCCTTCGCTTATCAGCACATGGTTGACGGCGGCACCGAGATCCGGGGCCGTGTCGAGCAGGGTGCCGTCGAGATCGAACAGCACGCAGCGCAGCGGCGTCTGGTTAGCGCTCATCAGCCTTGCTCCGGGCGCACGAAGGCCACCATGTAGTTGACGTCGACGTTGGCCCCAAGCTTGAACCGGTTGGACAGCGGTGCGTAGTGCACCCCGCTCATGTCCCGCACCAAGAGGCCTGCGGCCTCACCCATGCGACACAGCTCGGCGGGGGTGATGAACTTCTTGTGATCGTGGGTGCCCTTGGGCACCATCTTCAGCAGGTACTCGGCCCCCAGGATCATCATCAGGTAGGCTTTCGGGTTGCGGTTGATGGTGGAGACGAACACCTTGCCCCCCGGACGCACCAGGGTGGCGATAGCGCGCAGCACTGAGGCCGGATCCGGCACGTGCTCCAGCATCTCCATGCAGGTGACCACGTCATACTGGCCCGGGGCCTCGTTCGCGTGGGCCTCGGCGGTCATCTGGCGGTATTCGAGCTCCACCCCCTGCTCGAGAGCGTGCAGACGGGCGACCCCGAGGGGCTCCTTGCCCATGTCGATGCCGGTCACGCGAGCGCCACGGCGGGCCATGCTCTCGGAGAGGATGCCGCCACCGCAGCCGATGTCGAGCACGCGTTTGCCAAACAGGCCGCCGCTCTTGTCGGTGATCCAGTCAAGGCGCACCGGGTTTATCTGATGCAGGGGTTTGAACTCGCCCTCCATGTCCCACCAGCGGGAGGCGATGGCTTCAAATTTGGCGATTTCTGTCAGATCGACATTGGCATCACTGTTCATTTTTTGATGATCCTGTGGCAGGGCGCGCAGCGGGCAGGGCGCGCGCAATCTATTGTCCTGGCGGGCATTATAACGGACGGACTTGGTCACACCAGCCCGACGTGTTACCCGGATTTGTGGCTTAAGGTATTTGGCTCAGTGTGTTACCATGTCGCGCTGTTTAAGCCAAAGAACAACTAATTAGGGATTAAGGCTTTCTATGAGCGATCTGGCCAGAGAGATCACGCCGGTCAACATCGAAGAAGAGCTCAAGAGTTCCTATCTGGATTACGCCATGAGCGTGATCGTAGGACGAGCTCTGCCGGATGTGCGTGATGGCTTGAAACCGGTTCACCGCCGCGTTCTGTTTGCTATGAACGAGTTGGGGAACGACTGGAACAAGCCCTATAAGAAATCGGCCCGTGTGGTCGGTGACGTAATCGGTAAATATCACCCGCACGGCGACATCGCCGTGTATGACACCATTGTCCGGATGGCGCAGGATTTCTCCATGCGTTACATGCTGGTCGATGGTCAGGGCAACTTCGGCTCGGTCGATGGCGACAACGCTGCGGCCATGCGTTACACCGAAGTGCGGATGGCGCGCATCTCCCACGAGTTGCTGGCCGATCTGGACAAAGAGACAGTGGACTGGGTGCCGAACTACGACGGCACCGAGATGATCCCGGCTGTCATGCCCACCAAGGTACCCACCCTGTTGATCAACGGCTCCTCCGGTATCGCGGTGGGCATGGCGACCAACATTCCTCCTCATAACCTCACCGAGATAGTCAACGGCTGTCTGGCGTTGATCGAGAATGGCGCCCTCACCATTGACGAGCTGATGACCTATGTCACCGGGCCCGATTTCCCCACCGGCGGCATCATCAACGGGCGCTCCGGCATAATACAGGCCTACCGCACCGGTCGCGGCTCCGTCTATGTGCGGGCCAAGGCCGAGGTGGAAGTGGACGAGAAGACGAGTCGCGAGACCATCATCGTTCACGAGATCCCCTATCAGGTGAACAAGGCGCGGCTGATCGAGAAGATCGCCGAGCTGGTCAAAGAGAAGAAGGTCGAGGGCATCAGTGCCCTGCGCGATGAGTCTGACAAAGACGGCATGCGCATCGTTATCGAGATCAAGCGCGGCGAGTCCGGCGAGATTGTGCTGAACAATCTCTACAAGCACACCCAGATGCAGACCACCTTCGGCATCAACATGGTGGCGCTCGATAACAACCAGCCCAAGGTGATGAACCTCAAAGAGATCCTGGATGCCTTCCTGCTGCACCGCCGTGAGGTGGTGACTCGCCGGACTGTGTTCGAACTGCGCAAGGCGCGGGATCGGGCGCACATCCTGGAAGGTCTGGCGGTGGCGCTGGCCAACATAGACCCCATCATAGAGCTGATCCGCCACAGTGCGACCCCAGCGGATGCGAAAGCGGGCCTGGTTGCCAAGGGTTGGGAACTCGGCAATGTGGCCGCCATGCTGGAAAAAGCGGGCGACGACGCGGCACGGCCGGAGTGGCTGGAGCCGGAATTCGGTATCCGTGAAGGGCAGTACTTCCTGACCGAGATCCAGGCCCAGGCCATCCTTGACCTGCGTCTGCACAAGCTGACCGGCCTCGAGCACGAGAAGATCCTGGAAGAGTACCAATCTCTGCTGGATCTCATCGCCGAGCTGCTGTTCATCCTGGCAAGCCCGGAACGCCTGATGGAAGTGATCCGCGATGAACTGCTGGCCGTGCGCGAGCAGTATGGCGACGAGCGTCGCACCGAGATCAGCATGTCCAGTGCCGAGATCAACATCGAAGATCTGATCACCCCGGAAGACGTGGTAGTCACCTTGTCTCACCAGGGCTATGTGAAGTATCAGCCGCTCTCCGACTACGAGGCCCAGCGCCGCGGTGGTCGTGGCAAGTCGGCCACCCGGATCAAGGAAGAGGACTTTGTGGAGCGTCTGCTGGTGGCCAACACCCACGACACCATTCTGTGCTTCTCCACCCGTGGCAAGGTCTACTGGCTCAAGGTCTATCAGCTGCCGGAAGCGTCCCGTGGCGCTCGTGGTCGTCCCATCATCAACCTGCTGCCGCTGGAAGAGGGTGAGCGCATCACCGCCATCCTGCCGGTGAAGGAATATGATGCCGACAAGTACGTCTTCTTCGCCACCGCCAACGGCACCGTGAAGAAGACCAGCCTGTCCGACTTCAGCCGTCCGCTCTCCTCCGGTATTCGCGCCATCAACCTCAAAGAGGGTGATGAGCTGATCGGGGTGGACATCACCGACGGCAGCAACGAGATCATGCTGTTCTCCGACGCGGGCAAAGTGGTTCGCTTCGCTGAAGGCAGCGGTCGCGCCGATGTAGCCGATGCGGATGCCAGTGATGACGTCGAGACCGACGACGACGCCGGCAACGACGATGATGGCAGCGACAACGGCGAAGGCACTGAAGGCACCGAAAGCAAGGGTACCTTCAAGGGCGTGCGTCCCATGGGCCGTACCGCCGCCGGTGTGCGCGGCATCAAGTTGGCCGCTGGCGACAAGGTGGTTTCCCTTATCGTTCCGCGCGGGGTCGGTGCCATCCTCACCGCCACCGAGAACGGTTACGGCAAGCGTACCGCACTCGAAGAGTACCCGACCAAGAGCCGTGGTACCCAGGGCGTTCGCTCCATCAAGGTGGACGAGCGCAACGGCAAGGTGATCGATGCGATCCAGGTCGAAGATACCGACCAGATCATGCTGATCACCAACGGCGGCACCCTGGTCCGTACTCGCGTTGCCGAGGTGAGCGTCATTGGCCGTAACACCGGCGGTGTCCGTCTGATCCGTACCGGTGAAGACGAGACCGTGGTCGGTCTGCAGCGCATCGCCGAGAGCGACGAGGAAGAGAACGACGCTCTGGTCACTGAGGGCATGGCCATCGACGGCGAGCAGGTGGAAGGGGCAGAGACTGCGCCAGACGCCGGTGCTGCCGACGATGCTGGCTCCAGCGAAGAGGGTGTGGCTGACGACGAATAATCGTTACCTGCCTCGATAAAAAAAGAGCGGCCCTTGGGTCGCTCTTTTTATTTGTCCTGCCCTTGTTGCCGTTCGCTCCCGCCGTGGCGATCCACCCGAATTCTTCCGAGCCACATCGACGTGAGGGCGCCGCTCTGCCCAAGTCTGGGCGCCAGTTCATTCTCATACCCAATCCTTCATCCCGACGTCATCTGGCTGTCATCCCGGCGGGACAGACTGCGGCTGTTCAGGTGGGGGCATGACCATGCCCGAGCCCGGTATTGGCAATATCATCCAGAAGGAGCAGGGTATGACCAGTTGGATCATGTGGGAGATCTGGTGGAGCCGGATGTGGGGAGAGGATGCCAAGGCATTGGCGCACAGCGAGCAGGAGGAAGTCGCTTATGAGCCATCGCGCCTGCCCGCCGAGCTGATAGCACAGGGCAAGCCGGTGAGCCCTTATCCGCCCAGGCCCAGAGGCTGATCAGAGATAGCCGCAGCCATCAGAACAGGCGCAACTGCTCGTTGGGGCGCAAGAAGCGCTCCGCACAGGGCAAGCCGGTGCGCCCTTATCCGCCCAGGCCCAGAGGCTGATCAGAGATAGCCGCAGCCATCAGAACAGACGTAACTGCTCGTTGGGGCGCAAGAAGCGCTCCACATTGAGCTGCACGTGGCGCTTGCCCAAACCAAGGCGCTTGCTGATGAGGCGAAAGCGCTGGGCGAGCAAGTCGGCGAATTGCCCCTCTCCGCGCATGCGGGTACCGAAGGCGGGGCTGTTGAGGTTGCCGCCCCGGCTTGCCCGCAATTGGTTCAGGATGGCCTCCTTCTGGCCGGGGTAGTGCTCCTCCAGCCAGTCGCAAAACAGGGTGGTCAGCTCGTGGGGCAGTCGCAGCAATATGTAGTCGGCGCAGCCGGCGCCCGCCTCCACGGCGCCCTTGATGATCTGCTCCAGCTCGGGCTCGTTGAGCCTGGGGATCATGGGGGCCGCCAGCACCCCCACAGGTATCCCGGCCTGTGCCAGCTTCTCGATGACCTTGAGCCGACCCGCGCCCGTGCTGGCGCGGGGCTCCAGCTGTCGCCTCAGCGTCTCGTTCAGGGTGGTGACCGACACCATCACCTGACAGAGTCCCTCTCGGGCCAGCTCGGCCAGCAGATCGAGATCGCGCAATATCATGGCGCTCTTGGTGATGATCCCCACCGGGTGGCGATGGGCCAGCATCACCTCCAGCAGCTCGCGGGTGAGGCGATAGTGGTGCTCTATGGGCTGGTAGGGATCGGTATTGGCCCCGAGCACTATGGTCTGCGGCTGGTAGCTCGGCTTGGCAAATTCCCGGCGCAGCAGCGCGGCGGCATTGAGCTTGGCGAACAGCCGGGTCTCGAAATCCAGGCCGGGGGAGAGCTCCAGGTAGGCGTGGCTGGGTCTGGCATAGCAGTAGATGCAGCCGTGCTCGCACCCCTGATAGGGATTGATGGAGCGGCCGAAGGGGACATCCGGCGAGAGGTTGTGGCTGATGATGCTCTTGGCATGGATCTCCCGCACCTCGGTTCTGGGCTGGGACGCACGAAATGCCGCCTCCCATTCCACGGCCTGCCAGCCATCATCGACGGCATCGATCCGCGGGCCGCTGAAACGGTGTTCGATATTGTGGGTGCTGCCTCGTCCTGCCATCTCATCACGCAATGCACTGTTTATATATACAGTTATTCTGCTCGGGATATTACCAAACATCAAGTCCGGCCAGTCTTCCCTTATTTCACTCGGCCAAAGAACGGGATCTCTTGCTTGATCTGTCGCTACATTTCGTTTACATAGAAAAAATGCGAACTGGATCACGGAAATCGTCATGAGCCCCACCACTTACCGCTGGCTATTTATCGCCCTCATTGCCCTGGTCGCCTGGCGTCTGATCCCGCTCTCCACCGAGCAGGAGCTGGCAGCGGCCAACCGCGCCTGGCGGGTAGGTCACTTCGAGCAGGCGACCGGCATCTGGCAGCCGCTGGCCGAGCAGGGTCAACCCAGAGCGCAGGCGCTGATGGGGTGGAGCCATGAGCTGGGGCAGGGGAGCGAACAGGATCTGGTGCAGGCCATCCGACTCTATCGTCAGTCCGCCGAGGCGGGGGATGCGTTTGGCCAGTACCGGTTGGCGGAGCTCTATCTGCGCGGGGTCGGTGTGCCACGGGATCTGCGTATCGCCTTTCACTGGATGGAGCGGGCTGCCCGCAACGGGGACGTGCCCGCCATGTTCAAGGTGGGGGTGCTGCATCTGATGGGGGCCAACGGCCGGGTCGACATGGTCGAGGCCAAACAGTGGCTCTATCAGGCCTCGCAAAAGGGCAACAAGCTGGCGTTGACGGTATTGCAGGAGCTGGCGCTGGCCGAAGAGGGTCGCAGCGCCTTCGATTTCAATGGCCAGTCACTGCTGGGGGAGGGTTAACCCCTCAGCGGCTGGCGGTGATCTTGCCCGGTGTTACGTCGGTGACATAGAGGGTACTGCGATCGGCGCTGTGCACTATGCTGCATACCTCTCGCTTGCTGCCATCGCTCAGGATCACCAGCTCCCCGAGATGGACAGGGCAGTGTGTCGTCAGCAGGTGGTCCGGGTGGACAATCTTCTCCGCATGCTCCGGAAACGAAATCTCATAGGTGTACATCATGCTCTCCTTGCTCAGGCAGACGCCTCACTGGAACCCTAGCACAGAGAGGGCTCGGCGGGACCCGCATCGCATGTGCGTCGTCCCGATTGCCTCTGTGACCCCAGGCAAATCAACTGATGACGGCGCACCTCGCTTTCCCCTTCCATGGTATACAAAATCGGCAAGGCAACTTGTCTGAGTCGTGACGTCTGATACAATCCTCCGCTGTACCTGTCAATTGATGGCCTTGCACACCCAAGAGGGTGTGTACCACTCCTGCGTACCAACCGTATTGTGAACGGTGAAACTCAGGAGTGAACTGCTTGAAATGAAAGGTTTTCTCCAACCTGCATGTGCCCTTTGGTAGGGGGCACCACTGTATAAGGAAACACCTAATGCCAATCATTACTCTGCCTGACGGCAGCCAACGTCAATTTCCCCACGCCGTTTCCGTCATGGACGTCGCCGCCGACATAGGTCCCGGTCTCGCCAAGGCGTGCATTGCCGGCCGGGTGAACGGTGAACTGGTGGATGCGTGCGAGCTGATCGAAGCCGATGCCTCCCTGGCCATCATCACCGCCAAAGACGAAGACGGTCTGGACATTCTGCGCCACTCCTGTGCCCACCTGCTGGGTCATGCCATCAAGCAACTCTGGCCCCAGACCAAGATGGCCATAGGTCCTGTGATCGACAACGGTTTTTACTACGACGTTGATCTCGACCGTACCCTGACCGATGAAGATCTGGCTGCCCTGGAAGAGCGCATGCTGGCGCTTGCCGCCAAGGATTACGACGTCGTCAAGAAGAAGGTCTCCTGGCAGGAGGCGCGCGACGTGTTCGAGGCCCGCGGCGAGACCTACAAGGTCGAGATCCTGGATCAGAACATCGCCCGTGATGACCAGCCCGGTCTCTATCATCACGAAGAGTACGTCGACATGTGTCGCGGCCCCCACGTGCCGAACATGCGTCACTGCCACCATTTCAAGCTGCAGAAGATGTCCGGCGCCTACTGGCGCGGCGACTCCAACAACAAGATGCTGCAGCGCATCTACGGCACCGCCTGGGCCGACAAGAAGCAGCTCAAGGCCTACCTGCAGCGTCTTGAAGAGGCCGCCAAGCGCGACCACCGCAAGATCGGCAAGCAGCTCGACCTGTACCACATGCAGGAAGAGGCCCCCGGCATGGTGTTCTGGCACAACGATGGCTGGACCATCTTCCGTGAGCTGGAAACCTTCATCCGCGGCAAGCTCAAGGAGTACGACTATCAGGAGGTGAAAGGCCCCTTCATGATGGATCGCGTGCTGTGGGAGCGCTCCGGCCACTGGGAAAAATATGCCCAGGCCATGTTCACCACCCAGTCCGAGAACCGCGAGTACGCCATCAAGCCGATGAACTGCCCGGGTCACGTGCAGATCTTCAACCAGGGTCTGAAGTCCTACCGGGATCTGCCCCTGCGCATGGCCGAGTTCGGCTCCTGCCACCGCAACGAGCCCTCTGGCTCCCTGCACGGTCTGATGCGGGTGCGTGGCTTTACCCAGGATGACGCGCACATCTTCTGTACCGAAGATCAGATCATGGAAGAGGTCTCGGCCTGTATTCGCATGGTCTATGACGTCTACGGCACCTTTGGCTTCGAAAACATCGTGGTCAAGCTCTCCACCCGTCCGGAGCAGCGCATCGGTTCCGATGAAGCCTGGGATCGTGCGGAAGCCGCCCTGGCTGAAGCCCTGGTGCTCAACGGTCTGAAGTACGATCTGCAGCCGGGGGAGGGGGCTTTCTACGGTCCCAAGATCGAATTCACCCTGCACGATTGTCTTGATCGTGCCTGGCAGTGTGGTACCGTGCAGCTCGATTTTGCCTTGCCGGGCCGTCTTGGTGCCACTTATGTGGGCGAAGACAACGAACGTCACGTACCCGTGATGATCCACCGGGCCATTCTCGGGTCCCTCGAGCGTTTCATCGGTATCCTGACCGAAGAGTACGCCGGACTGTTCCCGACCTGGCTGGCACCGACTCAGGCCGTGGTCATGAATATCACGGATAATCAGGCCGATTATGCGGTGAAAGTTGCCAAGGCATTGAATGATGCGGGCCTTCGCGCAAAAGCGGACTTGAGAAATGAGAAGATTGGCTTTAAAATCCGCGAGCATACTTTGAAGCGAGTGCCTTTCATGCTGGTCTGCGGCGATAAAGAAGTAGAAGCCGGCAAGATTGCAGTACGGACTCGTAAAGGGGCTGACCTGGGTTCTTATCCTGTTGAAGAGCTGATAGCTCTGTTAACCCAGGAAGTTCAGACCCGCGGACAAAAGAAAGTGGAGGAATAAGCTATAAAAGGCGGAAAAAAACTGGGCAAGCAACCGCAAGCCCGCGCTCACCGGATCAATGAAGAGATCCGTCTGAAAGAAGTTCGTCTGACTGGTTTGGACGGTGAGGCCATTGGCATCACTACCATTCAGGATGCACTGAACTTGGCCCTTGAAGCCGGAGTGGATCTGGTCGAGATCAGTCCTAACGCTGAGCCGCCCGTTTGCCGAATCATGGATTACGGCAAATTCCTCTACGAAAAGAGCAAGACCACCAAAGAACAGAAGAAAAAGCAGAAAGTCGTCCAGGTAAAGGAAATCAAATTCCGTCCTGGCACTGACGAAGGCGACTATCAGGTAAAACTACGCAACCTGGTTCGCTTTCTGGAAGACGGGGACAAGGCGAAGGTCACCCTGCGCTTCCGTGGTCGTGAAATGGCCCACCAGGATCTTGGTATCAAGGTTCTGGAGCGAGTCAAGAACGATCTGGAAGAGTTGGCCGTAGTCGAGTCGTTCCCGAAAGTCGAAGGCCGTCAAGCTGTGATGGTCCTCGCACCCAAGAAGAAATCTTAAGGCCCACAAGAAATTGACTCATGGGTTCGCCCCATGAGTCGGTTCGCCTTGCGATTTTGTTGTCACTCACAATGCGGAGTATGAAATGCCGAAGATGAAAACCAACCGGGGTGCTGCAAAGCGCTTCAAGAAGACTGGCTCAGGTCGCTTCAAGTGCAAGCACAACCACCTGCGTCACATCCTGACCAAGAAGAGCAGTAAGCGTAAGCGTAAGCTGGGGCCGAAGTTCATGGTTTCTGCTGCCGACCACAAACGTGTTGTCGCTTGTCTGCCGTACGCATAAGGGGGATGTGAAAAATGCCAAGAGTTAAACGTGGTGTGACTGCTCGCGCTCGTCACAAGAAAGTAATGAAAGCCGCCAAGGGTTACTACGGCGCCCGTTCCCGTGTCTACCGCGTAGCGGTACAAGCGGTAACCAAAGCTGGTCAGTATGCCTACCGTGACCGTCGCCAGAAGAAGCGTCAGTTCCGTCAGCTGTGGATTGCGCGTATCAACGCTGCAGCCCGTCAGAACGGTCTGTCCTACAGCCGTCTGATCGACGGTCTGAAGAAGGCTTCTATCGAGATCGATCGCAAGATCCTGTCCGATATCGCCGTTCACGACAAGCTGGCTTTCACCGCCCTGGTTGAAAAGGCCAAAGCAGCTCTGGTTTAATCCAGTTCTGTTATGAAAGATAAAAGGAGGCTCAGGCCTCCTTTTTTGTATCTATAATTAGCTGTTTTATATGGTTTTTTTGTTTTTAATGTCCACATATTGCCCCATTTATTTTGTTCGATGCCATCGTAGGCTGAGAGCCTGGTGGGCGTATTGGCTGCCAGGGTGGGGCACAGCCAGAATGGCATGTTGCCTCGCTGATTCGTGGTGTGTACTATGTACACCATGATGAATGCTCAGAGTGAGTGATGCGTGAGTCACGCGATTGAATTTATTGAGACGTCTATCTTCACCAGACAGATAAAAGCCTTAGCGACAGACGATGAGCTCAGAGCACTGCAAGTAGAGCTGATTGCCCAGCCAGAGAAAGGCGACTTGATCCAAGGTACTGGTGGCTTGCGAAAAGTTCGCATGGCAACAGGCCAGCAAGGGAAAAGCGGCAGTGCCAGGGTGATCTACTTTTTGGCAACTGTAGAGACGATTTACCTGGTACTGGCGTATGCGAAGAGTGAGAAAGAGAGCCTCACTGCGGCAGAAAAGGCTGAGCTGAAGAAATTGACCACGTTACTGAAAGGGGAGGTTTGATATGAACATGTTTGACGAACTGAAGGCTTCCCTGGAAGAGGCTGTCGAGATCAAGCAGGGTCGAGTAGAGCCTGCTGCACGGACTAAATACGAGGTCGCTGACGTCAAGGCCATTCGCTTGGCCCTCAAGGTTTCGCAACAAGAGTTTGCCCAAGCACTGGGAACAAGTGTGGATACGGTGAAGAGCTGGGAAACCCGGCGCCGCAATCCAACTGGGTTAGCTGCGAAAGTGTTGGGGCTTATCCAAGACAAGCCAGATCTGTTTCGTGAGTTGGCGGCTCACTGACCTAGGTACCAAACAGCTAGAAGAAGGCTCCATATTCTGGGGCCTTCTTTTTTTGGTCAGCAGTTGAAGGAAGTAAAGAAACAGCATTTTTTGAGCTGTGTTATTTCTCTGCGCTGCTTTCTTTCGATGAGTTATCTGAAGTGTCTTTGGGGACCATCCAGGTCACCTGTTCGACCTGATCGTGGCGCACGAGCCGGACTAACCCTCCTTTTAAGCGATAGGCACAATGAGTGCTATTACACATCAGGCGGATGTGCGGAGTATCTCCTAGCAGAGCAGACTGAGTGCTATTTCTATCTGTAGTCCATTCAATACTATCTACTGGTTTAATGTGGGCTTCGGCAGCCTTTACTCCTTGGTTAAAGCTAAAGTAGGCCGGCATGAGAGCGAGTAAAGGTGGAATCAGCAGAATGGCAAATCTGTCGTAGAAAATTTTTACCCAGATTAACAAGAAGAAGAGTCGGTGGGGCGGTACACGGGCTCCTCTCCGGAAAAAATGCCGGAGTTTTTTTGGTGACTTAGAAAACTGACGGTGACAGAACCATGCCCATCCTAACCGGAGCCCAGGACTGAAGAGCAAACAAATGAAGATTGTCACTAGGCTAATGGCCCCTAGTGTTATGGGCCCCACATACTCTTTAATTGAGTTAAGCAGTTGTAGGAATCCCATCGCTAGGGTGACATCTGCAGGCCATGGGAATTCAATGATGTCCAGTCCATGAGCAGAACACTCACCAAAATGATAAGCCATTCCGATTAGGTAGATGCCACCAGTTATTAATGGGATCGCGGCGAAAATGATAGTTAGGAATTTGGATATCTCAGATTGAGGTTCTTCTGGTTCTGGTGTTTTTCGCACCCGTTTGAGGTGTTGTCTTAACCAGTGCCAGCGTTCCCAGTTAATCTCTTTTCTCTTCTTCATGTGTCCCTACGTAAGACATTGCGAGCTTCAAACATGTCCAACATTGTACCGTTCCTAAGACGGATGAAAATGTGTGTGAGCGGTTGGGATGTATGGCGCGAGTCTGCAACCTTTCAGTTTCCAAAACATAGTAGCTATCACTTAACAATATGAAAATAAGAGGCTTTTTGTCATTTCGAAGTAAGGCTACAGATCCTGCTCGTTCATTCAAATAGTCACGAAAAATTAGATTAATCAAATATATTCAAAGAGTTATGGTCTCATCGTTGTTAAATAGCTCTCATCCAAACTGTAAATCTCTGCAAAAAAGATCCTTCTTTGCAGATCCTCAACGCCTTGCGGATCCTTGATGGGGCGCGGCCTGGGCCTATCGTTTTGCGGTAATCCACTTTTGCAAAAAATTTTATCGGTGAACCCCGCAGGCGGGAGCGGATGAGCGCGGATTCCGTGGCGCAGACGCCGCCGTGGGCGTTTCCGTTGTGTACTGGGAGGCTGTGAGCGAGCGTAGGCTTCACGTATGATGCAGCGCTGCCCGATGGCACCCATTCATGCGGCGCCCTTCCCTGGCCATGCTCAGGCGCTGTCAGGCAGATAGACGAAGGCCCCACATTGTGGGGCCTTCTTCATTCGGTGGGTCACTCGATGATGGGGGAGAGAGTACTGGCTAGTTGGCCGGCCTGCTGGCTCTGGCCGGTGAAGGTATCTGCATTGGTTGGCGGTGGGCCGCCGTGGTTATGGCTGGCGGCGGTGGCGGCCAGTTGCTCCACCACGTCCATCAGCTGGTTGAGCAGGCGGAAGATGTTCACCCCATCGCTACCCATCCACGACTTGGGCGCCTCGAAGTGCTGCAGTTCGCCGGCCAGCGCCCGGCGAACCAGGGCGATATCTTCATCCAGGTTGCCGCCCGCTGTCTGGCTCATGTTACCGGCGCAGCCCAGTATCATGTCTTCTGCGGTCAGCAGCTCGATATCCCCGAGTGCCTCGATGCGCTTCATGGCCCCGATCTCTTCCACGCTGTTGGCCAATACGGTTAGCTGGTGCTGGCCGAACTCGCCCAGGTACTCATCGGCCTCGCGGATCATCCGCATCGCCTTGTCGTGCTGGCGGCGGTCGGTGTGGCGTGTTTGGTTGCCCACGCTGTCGGTGCGGTTGAACACTTCTGCCCGTTGCTGTTGTAGCTGCTCGCCCGGCTCGATATCCGGCAGCGGCCAACCAGTGCCCAGGATGGTACGGATGAACGGTCGATCGGCGCGACCGAAGGCGAACCCCAGCTCAACCAGCGTCCCCTCGGCAGGGTATTGCAGCAACCCCTGCTCAGGCCCGCCGAACATCACAGGGAGCGGCACAGCGCGATAGAGCGGCGCCCCTTCGTCTGGTTCACCATCCTCGCCCAGTAGCTGCACATCTACCGCATAGCGCGGGCGATAAGGATCATTGAGCTGCCCGGCTTCCGCCCTGTCGCTGATGGCCTCCACCCGCCCGAACTTGGGCTGGTGCATCTTGTCGGCCAGTTCTGGGAACTCTCCCTCCATCTTTCGGCGTTCCGGTGACTTGACTGGTTTTCCCGGGGTGGCGGTGGTCAGGGTCATCTCGTCACCCTTTAGCCTAACGCGCTCCACACGATTGCCGTTGACAATCGCCCCCGGGCGCATGGCTGGGATCGGAGCCAGGGTGAAGGTGTTGCCCGCCTGCTTGGCTGAAAATGCAGGGTCTAGCTCCACTGGTTTATCTGCCCAGCGACTGTGGGCATGACTGCCTACGAAAATGGCGCCATCCGGTTGCTGATGCCAAATGAAGTCCGGCACCGAGAAAGCACGACCCGCATTGTCGAGTAGCTGATAACCCGTCCCCGCACTGGTGAAGTTGGGGATAGGGGAGTCGGTATAGTCTGCTCCGTCCGGCAGCAGGAAGGCGAGAGAGGTCTGTTCGGTCAGCCAGGCCATCAGGCTGCGCAGGGTTGCGTGCTGGATGCTGACAGGGAACCTGCTGCCCAAGATTCCTGCCAACTCGCGGCAGAGCAACTTGCTGGCACTGTTGGCGGCAGGCTGCACGTCGTACACGTAGCCAGTAAACCAGCGCCGCAGGTCGCCGTTGTAGCCGACATCCACGGTCAGGGTCTGCCCTTTGGTGGCGGAGCCCTCGATAGTCAGCGCTGCACGGCCGCCGGCGGAGAGGTCTAGTACGATGTCATGGTCAACCAGGTGTGCCGGCTGGCCACCTAGGGTAAGGCTGGTCGAGAGTTTCACGCCATCAGGTCTCCCAGCTTGGTGTCCAGTCCCTTGATCATCTGCTCTACAGAACTCAATTGCTCCGGTTCAGATGCTGCCGTATTGCCACCTGTTTTCGCTGGTGTGGTATTGGCAGTGCTTTGCCCCACGGTAGCAGGGGCCTTGGGCTGGCGTTGCTCGCGCTTCTCCGGTACCGAGTTGTGCTCCCGCAGGGTGAACTGCACCTGCCACGCCAGCAGGCCCTCCTGCTCGCTGGCGGTGATGCGCCCTGCGAACTTGGCCTGGCGCACCTTCACCGACTTGCCGAGCAGCGACCCGACCCGGTAGATATGGCGCTTTCCTCCGTCACCTTTTGCATCCGCCAGCTCGAACAGGCGGCTCAGTGTTTTCTCATCTTTGAACGGCACCAGCCCAGATACGTCGAGCTCCTTGGCTTTCTCGCCCTGCTCAGCACTGCTGGTGCTGCTGGTCTGGCCGCTCTGGTCTTTGTCCTGGAACTGCATCGATGCCGAGATCCGCATCGACTTCATAACGATGGGCTCACCGTCCAGGGTGAGCATAGCGGTTCTGCTCATTGGGTTAACTCCTGCCAATAGGTGAGTGGTTCAGGGGATAGCAGCAGGGCGCCGACGGCGTGGCTGTGGTCGGGGTGATCGCTCTTGAGCAATTCGGCCGCCAGGCTGGCCGGTTCACCGTAACCGTGCCAGCTCCACAGCTTGCCGGCTAAGCTCGGCCTGGTGGCCAGTTCTGCGTCCAGGTCTGCGATACGGGCTGTGCGTTTGCTGGTCAGCGCGGCCAGCTTGGCGCGGGTGGTATCCGGTGATGGTGAATTGCCCTCGCTCTGCTGCAAAGCTGTGCGAGCGGCAGAGACCAACAAATGGCGGCGCAGCGGATCCCAGATCAGCGGGTCTCCCTCCTTCCAACGCGGTACCATGGCCGCAGTGAGTTGAGCCATGATGTCGTTTTTGGCGGTGAGACTGCGCAGGGTGGTGCACCACTCCGGCAATGGCAGCACTGAGCACACATCCGACAACTTGGCAGCCAGTTCATTCGTACTGTTGCCAGTGACCATCCAGGCCAAAGCATGTAATTTGCCGCCTGGCAGATGGGGATCTGCCCCATCTTGTAGTTTTGACGCCATGACTTGAATGGTCGCTGGAGCAGCAGAGTTGAGCTCACCAGCGTTTTTTCCAGTGCGGCATCCATATGGAGTGACGGCAACGATGTTCACTGGTGCTCCCTTGTCTTACACATCAGCAGACTCCCACCGTTCAATTTCAAATGATGACGCGCCATTGAATGCCGTTAAAGAAACACCTGAAGGTCTCACCAGTGCCAGAACACAGGATTTAACCCCCGCGCCAGAAAAAGAACTAAACCCCTGAATCACGCCCGTATTTTCGTTTACGTCATGCAGTTTTGTAAGGTAGAAAGCATTAAGTTTTAGCGGCGGCACTATCCACCACATGGAATTAACGGCATCGCCGCAGATAGTATTCACACCGACAGGGAAAGCCCCTCCGGCAGCCATTTTTATTTGTGTCCTGATATGAACAAAATCTCCGCTAATCTTGTATGCAGCCAAGTTCCTTGGGATGTTGGTCAGTATGTTTGAAAATGTCGATGTTAGCGGCAATGACATCCAGTAATCATGATTGCGGATGGCTTCATTTTTGCTTGAGCACGAAAGACCAATTGCTTTGCCAATACTTTCAGCAATCCATTTATGGCCTTTTTTGTTGGGGTGTGCTGCATCGTGCCACATGCCCGAAGCTAATCTTTCCGCTTCATTCGGTACAGTGCCGCCTTGCAGCATATCCGGGAAGGGGATATATATCCCACCAACCTCACTCGCAGCTCTCCTAAGCTCCATCCTAGTAAACTGGTCTTTCGTATTTTTCCAACTGAAGTCCGCAACAATCAACGGCGTATTATTGGCTTTACAATTCGATATTACCCAGTTCACTCTTTGTGTGAATGCCGCTCGACCCACCTCTTGGCCTGAGCCATTCAGGGGGTTGTCATTGAACCCAAGAGCCAGAATCAGACCTGCTGCATTTTGACATGCTGCAGCTATTACGCTCTCACTTACATCCTGTAATCTGCGACCTGGCGCGGCGAAGGCGTTGAGGCCAGCGCCTTCCTTATATCCATTTTCCCTGACACCCTGAGTTGGTGAGATTGCTGATACTCCAACTTCTCCGGAACCTACGTCAGATTTCGCAATGCGTAAAGTGCAGTATCCTTGAGGGTTGGCCGTAACAGGAATGCTAATAACTGCATTTTTCAGCTCGGGACCATCACATGATATTACCATTGGCTCCGAACCGTTTTGGGTAATTGTCAGCTCTCCACCACCAGGCTGTACTACATAATAAATCCAGCAGTTTGAAAATGTTGCAGGGAATTTATAATCTGAATATGCGCCTGGTGTAGATGTGCACGCAGCCTGACCAACCAACAAATTGGAGGTATACAATCCAGCGTTTTTTAATGTCCAAGTGCCATTGTATGCTACCCGCTTAACAATATCTTCATCACCACCATATTCATAAATGTTGGGATTGCATGTGAGATAATGCCCTGTATTAAACTCTGCCGCGAACATCCTCGCCATAATGCTCACCCACCGATGATAGAACATTCCTCCGTAGGTTGGGACGCCGTTCTCGTAGCTCGCGAAATAGCCAAACCCCATTGAGTCTGCGAGGATGTTGATCGGCCCTGGCTGTCCCCATTGTGAGTTTGCCCGCTGGGCCTTGAACTTTATCTGAGCCAGCACGCTCTTATTAAGATCCATTTTCATGGATTCGAGTTCGTACTGAACAGATTTCCCATGCTCTGCTCCGATTACTGAAGCGCCCCGTTGGCCGGCCAGTTCATCCCTCAGCAGTTTTTTTGACTGTGGTATCCATTTACCAGGACCGACCCCACCAGTGTTCCACGGTGTGCTATCCGCGTTCACAGTTTTTGGCAGTTCTCCCCCCCAGGTGTACGCCTCTCCCTTCGATGCGTAAATAATCACATCGCTGGCCCTGAGCACTTTACCACCTCGTTCGAACGAACCAGCTGTGGCAAATCCTGCCTCACCCATCGAACGCTCCCAGAGGGTGAAGGTATCGGGTAGGCCGCCAGCACTTTCGTTATCACCACTTTGGTCTCGACTATCCTCAACGGTATTGTCAGCTTGCACGGCACCCAACTTGGCCACGTAGTGCTGATAGCTGTTGCCGTCCACATGGTCGGCCAGGTCGGCCACGCTGGTGATGATGGTGAAGTGGTTCTGATGCTCAGAGAGCAGCGAACCGGCGCGATGCACATCGACCCAGACGCCGATCGGCTTGGTGCCCGGGTGGATGACCTCCGGCTGTTTCAGTTCTACCCGCAGGCCGCCGACGATGGCCACGCCCGGGGTAACCTGATAGGCGCCATCCTTCTCGATCAGCTTGAAGCCGTCACCGACAAAGGTGTGATGGCCATATAGATCGGCCTGGAGCTGGCGGATATTCTCATCCATCCCGCGCAGGCGAGCTGCATAGTCGATCTGCCAGGTGCCGGCATCTACAAGGGTGAGGGTGGCCTCTGCTGCCTGGTCGTAACCCATCAGCATGGACTTGACCAGGCTGTTGCCTGTTTGGCCGGTGGTCTGGTCGGTCTTGAGCTTGGTCTCGCGCCCCTTGTAGACGATCATCCCGATCACACCGTTGGCCTTGTTGCGCAGGAACATGGCGTTGAAGCTGAAATCGCCGACCGTGGTGTCCATCACAATGGAGTAGGCTACCGCATTGCTGTTGATGCGCCCGCGCTGGTCCACGTTCTGGCGGTGGACGATCTGGCTCTCCGGCGGCAGGACTGTGTCCGGGTCGATGGGGGCGGTGATATCTAGGTTGGGAATATCAGCCAGGATGAATTCATCCAGCACGACCGGTTGCTCTGCGGCCAGGCTGGACTGCCAATATTGTTCGAATGCGTTGGTAATGACCTGGCTCATCAGGACTCCTTGCGGGGGATAGACGCCCCGTAAACGTGTTGAATGAAATGGATTTGACCGGCTTGCAGGTAACCCTTGCAGGCTGGTTTATTGAGGGATGTCGCGAATACTTGGTGGGCCATGTCGAAATGCCCCGCATGCAGGTATGCCACGGCGGGATAGAGCACCTGGAAGCGGTAGCGGCGGCAGGTGCGGCCGTAGTGCTGGATCAGGGTCTCCATCAATTGCTGGTTTTCCACCAGAGCGCTGTCGGCCACCTCGATGGTAATGACATCCCAGGGGGCGCCGTCCTGGCGCTCGCGTAGCTCACACCAGCCGATGCCAAGGCGTTCGAATATACGCTTGAACCCTGCCACCTCGCCCGAATCCTGGGCATTGATGAAGGCGAACTTCACCCGCTTGCGGAACAGGGTGAGCGGTTCCCCCTTGAAGCGGGTGATATCTCGCTCCCAGGCGAGCAGTGCCAGCATGCTTTCAGAGCAGGTCATCGGGTCTTGCTGGGTCAGCGGTTGCAGCAGCCAGCCGCGCACGCGACGCCAGAACGACATGATGCCTTTGGCCAGGAAGGCAGGCTCTTGCACCCCCTCTGCGATGGTCTTGCCGTCTTCCCACCAGGGGACGGAGCTGTCTGGCAGCAGGGGGGCCTTGTCTTGGTGATTCAGTTCGGTGGCCTTAGTCATGGAGGAACACCTCCAAATCGGTCAGGCGCGGGATATCGAGACCTGAAACGATGTCCAGTTCGGTGAAATACAGGCTCTTGATCTCGGGGAATGCCTGGTGCAGCTCGCGGCCAAGCTGGCTCAGTGAGAATCGGGACTGTGGCCAGGTGCGGGTCACAGAGGGGTAATCGGCAGACTGACGGAATGCCGCCTTCACCAACAGTTCCACATCCCGTGTGAGTGCCAGCCGCTGCTCTGAGGTCAAGTTATCGATAGGCCACAGGTCCAGTTGAAGAGTGTGCTCAGTCTCCGGCATGGCCATCACCTGCAGGTCATCGCCATGGCCATGGTTACCCTGGTTGCTCACATAGTCGTTGAGCTTGTCGATCAAGCTGGCCGGCGTGGTGCCCACCTCCAGCAGGATGAAGGCATTGGCGGTACCCGGGCCCCGCGGTGCGTCATGCTCGAAGAAGATGTGATCGGCACGGATCCCCGCCACGCTGGCAAGCATGGAGCGGTAAATCGCGTCGATGTGGTAGCGCCCGACTGCCGAGAACTGGTTCTGAATTCGCAGCCCCAACGCATCGTTGCTCTCGGCATCGGCCCCCTGAGTGGTGACCCAATCGCGGTCGGCGTTACGCGCTGACAGGATGCCGGTCACCGGTTTACTCAGCAGGTTGTAATAACCGGGGGCCAGATTCCAGGCGCTGCCGGCGAACTCAGCCTCACAGACCACCTTGGCTACGGCCTCACCGGCAGGGCTCACCATCTCCTGCAGGGGGCGCAGGCGATAGATGGTGCCGTTGATGCGCTCGGTGGTGATCCAGACATCGGCCGGGATGGTGACGGCCTCTGCCGGATTGACCTTGGTGAAGTTGACCAGGCCCCGGGTTTTCTGGGCGGCCTTGCGGGTGAGATCCACATCCCAGGCCTTGAGGTCGAGATAGGCATCATTGGCGGTTGCGGCAAAGCTGGCTGGCAGTACATGGCCTGCCAGCAGGGTGCGGATCAGCCAGAGCGCCGGGGTGATGACCACGCCGCGCACCAGGCGCCAGAACGGGGACACATCGCTGTCGTTGGTGATGAGTGAGCCGGCGGCCTCCACCTCTTTCTTGAGCTCGGCCTCCATGGCCGCCTCGGTTGTCGGCACCCCGCTTTTTGCCAGCAGGGCCATAAAATCCACGGTGGGGCGCAGGCTCACAGGGTTACCTCCAGATCGCCGAATTCATAGGTACGGGCCGTGACCAGGATGCGTTCCGGCGATTCTTCGCTGATCAGGATGGTGCCCGGGATCAGGCGCACGTCGTTCTCGACCAGCAGTTCGATCTCGGTCATCACATCCGCACGCAGGGTGGGGCTGCGTTCGCCGATGAGCTTGCGGGCCAGCCCCGACTCCATGATCCGGTGCTTGATGTCCTGGCCGATGCTGTGCCGATCCTGGGTGAGGCGCGGCTGGCCGCCTGCGTCGAGTTGCCAAGCGCCATCCACCACCAGGATGTCGATGTACTTGGGATCGGTCATGGGGTGGTCATCCACAGTTCTTGCTCCATCTCTCCCGGTGACACCTGGTTCTGGAAGTGGTTGTGCACCTCGCCGATATGCATGGCCTTGGTCGGCTTCTGGCTCGCCGTGGTCGCTGCTGCGTTGGCCTGGATCAGCTGCTGGCCAATGCCACCGGATGGGATGTTGCTTTGACCACCCTGGCGATAGCGTGCCAGCGGTGTGTTGATGTTCTCGGGGTTGGGCAGGTTGAGGTCCGGCATGGCGCCAGCCTCAATGTTGACGCCAGGGATCATGTTGAGCTTGTCGATGAGCCAGTCGATAGACTTGCCGAGCAACTGGAACACGCCCCAGTCTGAGAAGGTTTTTTTCAGGTCATCCCAGTAGTAGATGACAGCTGCGACAGCGCCGATCAGCAGCACTATCCCGGCAATGATCAGGCCTATTGGGTTGGCATACATGGCGATATTGACCGCCAGCAGGATGGCACGAAAGGCAACCAGCCCCGCTTTGAGCAGGTTGAGCGGCGCCATGATGATGGTCCAGGCGATGCCCATCCCCAGGGTCGCCAACTTGGCCAGCCCCGCGATCAACATCCACGCCCCGGTGACCATGCTCAGGCCTACGATGGCGAGCATGGCATAGCTGATCACCTTGGTGAGGTTCGGGAAAAGGTGAGTCCAGCGCAGCACATCATTGGCGCCATCGGCAAAGAGACCGACCACCGCATTGATGGCTGGCAGCACCACACCAAAGGCGGCGGCACGGATGGCGAACCATCCTTGCGTCACCCGTTCCCACTGATCGGTCATTGACGCGGCCATCTGTTCGGCCTTGCCCATGCCGTGGGTGTTGGCCAGTGCGTTGATGTTGGTGGCCAGGCCCTTGGTGTTGGTCATGAGCAGCTTGATCATGGCGACCGCCTCATCCGAGCCGAACGCCTTCTTGAGCTCATCCCCCTCGGCCACGCTCATGGTCTCGCCGTAACGCATCTTGAGCTTGTCCAGGATGGTGAGCACCGGCAGCATGTTGCCTGCCGAGTCGGTGAACTGCATGCCGAGCGCCTTCTGAGCGCCACCTACACCAGCCAGGAAGGACTTGAACTTGGTCCCGGCCTCGCCGCCGCTCATGGTGGCCTGCAACTGGCCCAGCACAGCGAACTGCTCATCCATCGATACCCCGGCCGCCGTGGCGTTGGCACCGATCGCGCCGAACGCATCGGCCATGCCCTGGCCGGTGGTCTTGAACAGTTGGACCGCCAGCGCCGTTTTGCCGGCGACATCTTCCACCCAGTTGGCCTTGCCCATCTGCTTGGCCTGCTGCTCGAAGATGCCGTACATGGTGCCCATGTAGTTGGTGATGGTGGCGGTGTCGGCTTTTGTGGCCTTGGCCAAGGTAGTGGAGGCGCGAGTGAAGGCTGGCAGCTCGTTACCCTCCAGCCCGGCGATGGCGGACTGGATGTCGTAGGAGGAGCGCACGATCTCGGTGGCCGAATTGCCATACTGCACGGACAACTTGAGGGCTTCGCGGCCGAGCGCCCCTAGCACATCCTTTTGCACATCAAGGGAGGCCACCTCGGCGAGGGCCCTGTCCATCTCGATGGCCGGGCCAAGGGCGCCTTGAATTGCCATGACGCCGCCCGCCACGGTCGTGGCCCCCATGGCCATATTGCTCCAGCCCTGGCGGCCCGCTTTGCTGACCTTGTCCATCTGGGCGTTGATGCCGGCAAGGGGCTTGGTGACCTGGTCAACCAGAGCCACCTGCATCATCAATTTTTCCATCCAGGCCATCAGTCGTTACCCGTTCAGTGCTTTGGCAATGCCCTCGGCCACGGTGGCGGCGTTGGACACTCGGTGGTGCTTGTCTATCCACATAGCGCGGGCCAGGCTGTCGAGGTCGTCATCCTCATGGGGCAGGTAGTAACGGCGCAGCGCCAGCACCTGCTCCAGTTGGTTCCGCTCGATGGCCTCGGCACGCGCCGTCAGTTTTTTACGGTGATGTCCAGATCGGGCGCGAATTCCTTATTCACGGCACCAGCCAGTTGCAGGGCTGCGCTGGGGCGCTTGAGCAGGTCATCGAGCGCCTCTTTGCTCTCCTGGCAGATGATCTTTTTCAAGTAGTTGTGGGCAGGTGCCACCTTGTCGTTGGGCATCATGTCGTTGATGAAGCTGTTGTAGGCCACCATGGTCGGGGCAAACTTCAGCTCTTTGCCTGCGACTTCCAGGGTGATGATCGGTGTGCTCATGGGGTTGTTTCCTCTTGTTCAATCCAGTTGGTCAGGGTAGTGATCTGGGTTTGGCAGCGGCGCAGCGCCGTCTGCAAGGTGGGGATAAACTGCACGGCATCGCCGTAGGTGCTCCCCGTGAATTCAGGCTCCGGGCAGTTGGGCACCAGCCCCGGCGGTGGCAGCCGCTTGACCACCCGGGTCTGCACCACTGTCGTGCGTTGGCTGGAGCAGGCGCAGAGCGCCAGCAGGCAAAAGCTCGCGAGCGCAATCCGGGCGGCCCGCCTGCGGCGTGGCCAGGGCTTGTTGCAGTTCATCGGCTGTTTTCCTGTTCTGGTTGTCGAGCTTGGTCAAGGCGGCGTTCTGGTTGTTGAGCAGCAGACGCAGGCCCTTCGTTATCAACTGCTGCCGCTGGAGCTCGGTGGCCTGCTGGTCGTTGGCCGTCTGCAGATTGGTGATCGTGGTTTGCTGCTCGGTCAGGGTGCGCTGCATGTCCACCGTGCGGCGATGGGTGACATAAAGCGCCAGCACCAGGAGCAGGCCCACTATCCCCAGCACCTTGCTGAAAGTGCTCATGCCAGCACCCCGCCAAACTCGGTGAACTTGGCCAGCAAATCCGCCAGCTTGTGCTCGCGCTGGCCGTAGCCGGCGCCGGGCAGGCTGGCCCAGATGTTGGCGCACTTGCTGATCGCCTGGGGGATGCGCCCCTTGATCACATCGTCCAGTGCCTTGCGCTCACGGATAAGCTGGATGGCCCAGGTGTCCTGGGAGACGGGGCCAAAATCCGGCAGGCCGAGCGCCGCCTGGTAGTGGCGCCAGTGGCGGGACAGGAACTGATAGCGCCCGGCGGCGGTGCTGTGCAGGGTCGGATTGACCCGCACCAACACATCGGGGTGTTCACGGTAGTCCTGGAAGAACCCGGCCGGGTTGACCAGCTTGTTGTAACCATCGTCGCCCAGCCCCTTGGTGCCCTCGGCATAGGCGATCAGGTCGAGAAAGGCGGCCATCTGGGGATGGCAGTCACTGCGCGGCATTGTTGTCCTCCTTCTTGCTAAACATCAGGGCCGCCCTGTCGCGGATGATGTCGATCCCAAGCAGCCCCACCACGCCGCCCAGGAAGGGGGTGGCCTCCTGGGGGATCCCGAGCAGGTGGGTCCCGGTGGCGGCCGCCAGGGTAATGAGGCCGCACAGCAGGGATTCGATCAGCCGGCGGCGACCCCGCCCACCGGCGTAGGTGATGCGCAGGAAGGCGATGGCCAGCGCCAGCAGGGCCCCATAGACGGCGGGCCAGTTGTCCATCAGCCAGGCCAGCAGGGCGGTGACGAGGGTCGGGTCTTTGTGAGGCATGTGGTTCATGTCCGTAGCTCTGGTTAGCGGGCCAACCGTTCAAGGCGGGTCTGGCAGGGGACGCATAGGCGTACCCCCGGCACATGGCGGCGGCGCCCCTCGGGGATGTCGTCGTCGCACTCTTCGCACTGGTGCAGGCTCTCCCCCTGGTAGTGCCCCTTGCCCACCTGGTTAGCCAGTTGGATCGCCAGCATGCGGGCGGCGTGGCGGGTGGCGCGGTCGATGTCGTCCAAGCGTCCCCCTTAACCCAGCAGGTGGCGGGTGTCTTCCTTGGAGAGGTAAGGCACGCCGTTGAGGTGAACGAAGTCGGGGGAGGTCACAAAGCCTTTCACCTTGTGCACGCTCTTGCTGCCTCCCTTGGGATCGATGTCGAGCAGGTCGGAGACCAGCAGCTTCACCCCGAAGGCTTCCACCTTCATGGTTTCGGTGCCGGTGTCGGCGTAGAACAGCACATCGTCCGGCTCCATCCCACGCCAGCTCCCCGCCCGCTTGGCGGCATCGGCCAACTGCGAGAAGTTCTTGGTATCGAGCTCGAACTCCAGCTCGGCGGCGACATCGCCATCGACGAAGCCGTCCGGGATCCCCCGGGTTTGCGCCACGGCGCTGTTGTCGGTGATGGAGAGGCTGGCCTTTTCGACGTGGACCATGGCCCCCAGGAGGGTGGTGTCAAAGCTGGCACCGGAGATACGACGGGTCATGGGTTAGCCCTCCCCATTGTTGAGGCTCATATCGAGCATGATGTTGACGGTGATCCCCTTGGGGCAGTCCACGGTACGCACCACCACAAACACCGAGACCAGGTTCTTGGCGACCCACTGGATGCGGATGTCGCCATCCTGGGGGGAGGCGATGTCACCCGGGAACGGCTGGCCGTTGATGGTGGTGGCCTTTGCCATCTCGCGCAGATCCTTGCCGAAGTAGGTGATGGCGGCAGCGGTGCTGCCTGGGGTGGAGTTGAACGAGCGATCCCCGATGCGGGCGATGGCGCGCAGGCGCATCCAGCGCGCCACCTTGTAGGCAATGCGCAGGTTCTCGATCACCTGGTAGTCGCCGCCCTCGGCGTCCAGGGTGCGGCCATCGGCCCAGTAGATCCCGTCATAGTCCGGGTACCACATCGGCACCGAATAGCGGTTGGTTTCCAGGGTCTGCAGGGTGGCCAGCGGCAGCGGGATCCCGTCCTTGTCCACCGGCTTGTTGCCAAGGCCCACCAGGGCGCCGGTCTTCACCCGGCAGGGGCTGTCGGCGATGCTCACCGCCCGGTTGCACAGACGGCCCGCGTAGGCACCGGCCAGGGTCGGCCAAAGCTGCGGGATCAGGGAGACCGAGCTCGCCGCGATGCCGTCCTGCAGGGTGGCCAGCTCGGCCTCGTAGGTGGACCAATCCTGTTCGTCAGCGATGGCCGGCACGGCCAGCAGCATGAATTGCCAGCGCCCCCATTTGGCGATCAGCTCCTGGTTGAGGGCGTGGGCGGCGTTGATGCCCGCCTGGTCCCACTCCTGCCCGAGCACCACGACCCCTTCAAACGACTGGGTCTGCTGGGCGTCGCGGGCCGCGTCCAGCCAGGGCTTGTCGGTGGGCAGGACATAGGCCGCCGCCGACCAGTTCTGGCCAGCGTTATCGCGGGCGGCCAGCAGGTTGGCCTTGAGCTCGCTGTCCGCGGCCCCGAGCAACTGCTCGAAGTCAGATTGGGCGTTGAGGGAGAGCAGCTTGCCGGTGTTGCTGGCGGCGCTGCCGATGAAAAGCAGGTGGCGCTCGACCTCGGTCACGGGCCCCTGCATCTGGTTCAAGTTGTTGATCTGTACATAAGGCCACATGCCGTTATTTCCCCTTCATGTCTTGCTTGTTGACGTCCCAGCCGTAATCGATGCTCTGCAGGGCGCGGGCGAAGGCCTGTTGCCGCTGCCTGGCATTGGCGCCCAGGAACGGGCGCGCCGGCAGATGGATTTCCCAGCTCTCGGCCGCCGGTTCGTCCTTGAGCTTCTTGATGAGCAACCCCGCCTGGGCGTAGTTGAGGTGGCCGGTGATCCAGCCGAGTGAGGCCGAGCGGTATGAGCGCTTGCGCTGACCGGGGCGCTTGAACCCGAGCTCCCGCAACTTGCGGGCCTGGGCCTTGGTGGCCTGCTTCTGCTTGCCGCCTTCACTGGGGGCGATGCGCCGGCGACTGGCGGCCGTCACCTTGTAGGTGTGCCCCTTCTGATGGGTGTTGGCGATGACACCGGCGTGGGCGCTCATGGTGCCTTTCTTGAACCCAACCTCGGCCACGTCCTGGCGCGGCTCGTGGATCACCAGCAACTTGGGCAGGCCGCGCAACATCTTGCGTTTGCCCCGCTTGCGAGGGGCCCAGGCATTGCCGTTGGGGTCTTGCTGCTGGCGCACGTGACGGGCGGCCAGCTTCTTCATCTCGTTGGCGGCGCGCCATACCAGGCGCTTGCGCTGCTTGGGCGGCAAGGCCAGCAGGTTGAGCTGGTCTTTGCCGCGACGGGTGTCCAGGGTGATGGTGATCATGAGAGGTCACCCACCTGGTGAGCGCCGGTATCACCCACGTTCAGGTCAATCTGCTCGGCCACCCAGATGTCATAGGGGGCCACGTTCCAGCGCTTGCCGAGCCAGTTGATGGGCCCTTGCGGGTGCTCGATAAGCCGCAGCGGCTCGGCGAAGGGGAGCTGGATCTCGAGGTCGGCCGTCTGCTCGTCGTTCGGAGTGACGGCGTATTCGGGATCGGGCAGGTCGAGCTGCCCGCGCACCTCGTCGTGCTCCTGCACCCAGGCCGCGACGGCCGCCAGCAGAATGGCCGGATCCAGCTCCCGAAACGGCAGTTGCTCGATGGTGAACACCGCCTGATAGGTGAGCCAGGCCACGTCCACCCCGGTGGGCCCCATGTTCCTGGGTTCGAGCTTGATGGTGCCGTTCTCCATCCAGCTATCCAGGCGCTTGTGGCACTTGGCCGGCAGCACCCGCAACAACTCGGCGTGGAGCGCCTGCAGGAAGTAGCCCTGGGCCTGCTGCTCGTTCATAGCGGCGCTCATATCAGCGACACTCCCGCCCGGTGCTTGCCCTTGATGCTGCGCACTAGTTGCTGGCTCTCGGCCAGTAACTGGGCGCGCTGGTCCGGGGAGCGCTCCACCTGGTTGTTGGCGGTGGCCCGCTCGGTGACGCTGGCGAACTCCGGCAGCAAGGCCGCCTTGGCCCGTGCGAAGACGGCGGCCAGGTACTGCTCGGTCAGGGCGTTTCTGCCGGAGTCAGCGCCATCGTCAAGGCTCGGACCCGGCACGGCGACGGCACTGGTGTAGCCCTTGCCATGCAGCGCGGTCTGATGGCTGGCGAGCTGCAGGTTGATTTCAGAGACGGCGGCCAGCAAGGCGGCGCCTGTGGTTTGCTGGTCCAGATCGGCTGGCAGGGCGCGGCGGCGCTCGAAGTCGGCGACGGCCACATCCGGCCAGAACCCGTCATTGCGGATAGTGGCGGCGCTGTAGTCGATGTCCTTGCCTGCAAACATGGCTTGCCTCGCTGGTTGAATGGGTGCACCCCTGTAGCCACGCAATTGCCGCTGGGCTCGCCAGAGGCGGTCCATGGCATTCGCGCCGGGGTGCGACGGCGCGGAGAGTCGGTTACTCCGGATTCAGCGCCCGCAGGCGCATGGCAATCTTCTGGCGCAAGGTGCCGACGCCCACCTTGCCGTGCAGCAGCTCGGCTTGGGCCAGCCAATGATCGGCCTGCTCCAGGGTGGCGCTGTCCCCCACGGCGCTCGGGCGGGGCTGGCCGTCGTGGTCGCGCAGCAGCAGGCAACCCGCTGCCTTGAACCACTTGGCGGTCAGCCGTTCGTTGAGGCGCCAGTCATTGCGCACCTTGTCGAACACCCGGGAGAACCAGGGCTCGACGGCATGCCCCTCGGCCGCTTGCTTCTCGGCCCACTCCAGCACGGTGTCTGCCACGAAGTGGGCCCAGTCGCGCTTGATGTTGGTCGGGGTGCGTTGGCCCTGGGCGATGGCAAGCTCGGCCCAGGCGATGCCGGCGTCGAAGTCGCCCACATCGAAGGCCCAGATAATGAGCCGCTGGAACAGCTCGTTCTGATAGGGCTGGCCCGACTCGCTGACGGCGGCCAGATAGCGCTCCACATAGGGGCGGTACTTGGGCATCAGCTCATCGCGTTTCATGTTCACCCGGTCGCCGATGCGGGCCAGCTTGCGCAGCCGGACCATGTCCTGCTCAAGGGCAATCAACTGCAGGTGCAGGCTGTCGGCCACTGCGCCGGTGGCGACGCCTGAGCTGGCGGCCTGCTGGGCCCCCTGCACGGCGTGCACGCGCTGCTTGTGACGTTGACCGGGTGAGCTCATGGCTTAGGCCTCGGGAGCCGCTGGCGCGGCGCTGATCTCGATGTCGGCCTCTTCAAAGCCGCCATAGGCCAGGTGCTCGCCGAGGGCATAGCCTTCCATGCGCCAATACTGGTTATCGAAGCACTTGCGATCCTGGTTATCGTCCGCCTTGCGCTTGCGGGTGCCGCGCTGGGTGTAGATGTGCAGGTTGTCCAGGGTGGTGACCACCATCCGTCTGCCCGGGAAGAAGGGCGGGATATAGGCGCGGCGCCCTGCGATGGACTCGGCCAGCTTCTGGGCGGCGATCTGCTCGCTCGGCTTGGTGGCCTCGCTGTAGAGCTTGGCCTGGGCGGCGGCAATGAGGTCGGTACCGACCAGCACCACCAGACGCGGGTCCTGGCGGAACAGGGGATCGATGGTGGTGTTGATGAGGTCGGAGGCCATCTCGTCCAGGGTCTTGTAATCCCCCTTGCCGTCCGGGTCGAAGTAGATCTTCTTGCCGGTCTCGGCCTTGATGATCTGGCTGCCGCCGTTCCACTCGCGTGCGATCTGGTGCCAACCCTTGTTGACGTCTTCACCCAGCGGGTGTTCGGCAGGATCGGTATCGGCGGCCGCTTCCACGCCGTTCCAGCCGACCCGCAGCATGTCCAGGGCAAATGCCTTGTTGATGAAATCACCCACCAGGCGCAGGAACTCGCCCTCGCTGCCGGCGTTGGCCCAGACGCACAAGGTCGCCCAGTCCAGCGAAGCGCAGGAATCAGTCTCGGTCAGCTCGTAGGTGTTGCCATCGACGCCGATCTTGCCGTTGAAGCGGCCGTTCTTCTTGCGGCCGGTGAACAGCTTGCCGATGCCGACCTGCACCACCTGACCCTTGATCTGGTCCACATCCAGGCAGGTGATCAGGCCGAGGAACTCGACGGAGGCGAGCAGGGCGGCGCGCAGGCCGGTTTCCACCGGGCCGGTGACGCTGAACTGTTTGGCCAGGGCGTTGACGGGGATGCCGTAGGCCTTGGCCAGGGCATTGCTGTATTGCTCCAGGCGCTGCATGGCCTGGACGGTAAGGGTCTGGCTCACGGTCGCTCCTTAATACACTGCAGGGGTATCGTCACCGCCGAGGGCGCCCGGGCGCTGACCCGGCTTCTCGACGGAGAACTGGTCGATCTTGCCGTTCAGCTCGCCGAACTTGTCGGTCAGGCTGGCCAGGGTCTGCTCCAGCTTGCTGAATTGTTCGGCGCTGATGCCGGGGTTCTCTTCCACCTTGTCGGGCTCGGTGGTTGTGGTGGCGGGTTGCTCGGGTGCGGGGTGGGTGCCCAGCTTGGCGCTGAAGCCATCGATCTTGGTGCCAAGGCCATTGAGGGCCCCCAGCATCTGATCTAACTGTTCTTTGGTCATTTCCTCATCCTCGGGTTGGCTGGGGGGTGATTGGGTTGCTTGCTCGCCGTGGCTGGCCAGGAAGCTGAAAAACTTGGCGATCAGGCCATCCGCCTTCTCGTGCTTGGGCAGCTTGAACATCGAGAGATCCAGCGGCTCGCTGGTGCCGATGACCTGGCCCTTGTTGCTGTTGCTGAATTTGAGATGGGTGGTGCCTGTGCTGGCGGGCTGGTCGGTGACGCCGAGGCCCAGCAGGTAGGTGCGGCCCAGATCGGCGAAGTTTTCGAAAGGCTCGATGGAGCAGAACTGATACTGGCCGCTCTGGTTCCAGTAGATGAGATCCCGATTCGGGCAGAGGATGGCGAACAGCTTGAGCTTGCCATCCACCTCTTCGGTCTTGAGGGCCTGCACGGTGCCGTAGCTGGACCAGCGATCGTGATCGGGCCAGATGACGGCGGTGTAATAGGTCGGGTCGTAGGTCTCGGCCATGTCGGTGAGCCAGTCGCGGGTAATGTCCCGCCCGTCCACCGCTTTGCCTTCGGTGGCGATACAGACCCAGCCAGTTCTCAAGGTTGATTCGTTCATGCCTGCTCCCAAGTGATGCGGGCTCAGGCTATCGGGTCGGCAAGGGGGTTTCACGCTATGGTGTTCGGCGGGATTCGGATCCAGCAGGAAATCCGAATTGCTCAGAACATCAGTGGGATAAGTGGGGGGAGGGGGCTGGCTATGATGGCGCCATCATTCACCGGATGGAGGCGCCGTGGCGTACCCCGAAGAGATCCGCAATGCGGCGAAGGGACTCTACCTTAAACGATGGACACCCCAGGAGATCAAGGACGAACTGGGGCTCAACTCCTGTCGCATCATCTACTACTGGGCCGAAAAGCTCGGCTGGCGCGACCTGCTGACCGAGGAAGCGGTCGAGGATGCCATCAATCGCCGGGTGCAGGTGTTGCTGCACCGGGAGAAGAAAACCCCGGGCGAGCAGGAGGAGCTGGACCGACTTATCGGCCACCATGTCAGCCTCAAAGAGAAGGCGCTCAAGTGGGCCGAGCGCGAGCAGGCCCTCAAGGTCCAGCGTGAGCAAGGGCATGAGCCCGGGCCCAGCCGTGGCAAGCGTAAGCGCAGCAACCAGGCAGGCGGCAGTCGCAAGGGCGGCAAGAAGGCCAAGAACGAGATCGGCCACCTGACGGCCGATGACTTTACTGAATGGCTGGGCACCCTGTTTGGCTATCAGTTGCGGGTGCGGGAGGCCAAGAACGACCCGGCACTGCCGCGAACCCGCAACATCTTGAAGTCCCGTCAGATCGGCATGACCTACTACTTTGCCGGCGAGGCGCTGGAGGATGCCATTCTGACCGGCGGCAACCAGATCTTCCTGTCCGCCACCCGGGCCCAGGCGGAGGTGTTCCGCTCCTACATCTGCAAGATTGCTCAGACCTTCCTGGGTGTCACCCTGACCGGCAACCCCATCGTGCTGTCGAACGGGGCCGAGCTGCACTTTTGCTCAACCAACTCCAACAGCGCCCAATCCCGCTCCGGTAACGTCTATATCGACGAATACTTCTGGATCCCCAACTTTGAGAAGCTCTCGGACGTGGCCAGTGCCATGGCCACCCAGAGCCACTGGCGCAAGACCTACTTCTCGACCCCGTCGAGCAAGGTGCATGAGGCGTACCGGTTCTGGACCGGGGATCGCTGGAAGGGGCAACGCCCGAGCCGGGTGGCTATCGACTTCCCTGGTGAAGATGATCTGCGCGACAGTGGCCGCGTCTGCCCGGACAGGCAGTGGCGTTACGTCATCACCATCGAGGATGCCATTCGCCTTGGCTGCCACCTCATCGACATCGAGGAGCTCAAGGACGAGTACCCGGAGGAGGTGTTCGATCGCCTCTACATGTGCCGCTTTATCGACGATGCCCTGTCGGTGTTCAAGTTCCAGGACATGGAGCGGGCAGGGGTGGATCCGACCCGGTGGGAGGACTATAAGCCCGGTCGCCCCGATCCGTTTGGCCGGCGCGAGGTGTGGCTGGG
>Ga0067045_1028054_pt1 | contig 44911 bp, 37 predicted proteins | sample TerdegcTABiofilm_FD_59184 | JGI IMG/M metagenome (GOLD analysis project Ga0067045, IMG submission 59184) | Combined Assembly of (Gp0054472, Gp0054536) Wastewater bioreactor microbial communities from Singapore -Terephthalate degrading...
GGACCGGAATCTCCGGTCCGCCGCCGCGCCGCTTTTCGTGTCCGCGGGCGTTTCAGCCCCGCCGCTTCTCCCAGAGCTTCATGGCCTTCATGCGCTTGCGCCGCTCCCGCTGGAGGGCCTTGCAGACCAGGGGCATGTCCGGCGGATAGCCCCACTTGGCGCGGTACTCCTCCGGGGTGAGCCCGAACTTGGCCAAGTGCCGCCGGGTCAGGACGCGGAAGGCCTTGCCCGACTCCAGGCAGAGGATGGAGCGCTCCCGCACAGCGGCGCGCGGGTTCGCGTCCCCGGAGTCTGCGGCCTGCTCCGCCGCCAGGCCCAAGATCTTGAGCCGTGCGGACAGGTTTTTCACCATGTCCAGGATCTCCTCGGGGCTCATGATCCGCACCCGGGCCTGGGCCGCCGCCAGGTCAATGGCCGCTTTCAGGTGGAATTCCATACGCTCCGTCCTCCACAGGAAAGGCGTTATACACGCCGCGACCCGGGACTTGTCAAAAGTATTTTCGACCGCCGGGCTCGACATTTCCGGGGAGCGCATCGTGCTTGCCCAGGATTTGCGCGGGTTTCCAGCCCCGGGGCCGGGCTTGAAAAAAAGTGGAGCATAACTGGGGGATTGCCTTTCCGGCCGGAGGGATTATCTTTTAAAAAGGCACGAGGCGTCCGCCGGGCTGCCGGCGACCCCGGGCCGGGGAGGAACATGGCCAAGAGAATGGACCCGGAACTGCTCTACGTGGAATGCTCCCAGTGCGGCTTCCCCGTGCTTTGGGCGGCGGGCGACACCACCCGCATCCTGCGCGGGGCGGGCATCGATTTCTCGGCCCTGGACGAGCGGTGCATGATCGTGTCCGAAGGCTGCCCCCGCTGCAACCCGGACGAGAAGATCTTCTCCACCCACGTGGTGCGGCTGTCGCAGGAGCGGCCTGTCCACCGGCCCGGTCCGGGCACCAACTAGACCGCACACGCGGCGCAAGAAAACAGGGCCTCGCGCATGGCGTGCGCGAGGCCCTGCGCTGTATGCCGCGCTACGGCCCGCTAGCCGCCGATGGCGGACATGGGCGTGCCGCAGACCCCCGAGCCCTTGGCCCGGGCCATCAGGATGTCGTGGCCCAGGGGCTTGCGCGCTCCGGCCAGGAGCATGACCTTGCGCACGGCCTCCGGCCCCAGGCGCGGATGGCGCAGGATTTCCTTGAGCCGATAGACCTTGTCCGAGAAGAGGCAGGTGCGCAGGTGGCCGTCGGCCGTGAGGCGCAGGCGGTTGCAGGTGCCGCAGAAATGGTCGGAGAGGGGCGAGATGAGCCCGAAGCGGCCGCTGGCCCCGGCCACGGTGTACACCCGGGCCGGGCCGTCGTCCGCGCCGCCCCGGGGCAGGGGCGTGAGGTCGGCCAGGCCGCGGGCCTGCTCCAGGATTTCCGGAGCGGTCCAGACCGCTTCGGGCTGCCAGTCCGAGCCGCCCATGGGCATGAACTCGATGAAGCGCACGTCCACGGGATGCGCGCGCAGGAAGCGCAGGAAGCCGCCCAACTCGACGTCGTTGATTCCCTTCATGGCCACGGCGTTGATTTTCACGGCGAAGCCCAGGTCCACGGCCTTGAGGATGTTGGCGTGCACCGTGGCGAAGAGATCCTGGCCCGTGATGCGCGCGAACCGGGCCGGGTCCAGGGTGTCCAGGGAGATGTTCAGGCGCGTGAGCCCGTGATCGCGCAGGAATTCCAGGTGCGGCCCCAGGAGCGTGGCGTTGGTGGTCACGCGCACGTCCAGGCCCGGGAAGCGGGCCAGGGCCTCGGCCACGAACTGGGGGAAGCCCCTGCGGGCGAAAGGCTCACCGCCGGTGAAGCGGACCTTGCCGATGCCCAGGCCGCGGGCCACGCCCAGGATCTCCAGGATCTCCTCGTAGCGCAGGATCTCGGGATGCGGGATGAAGCTTTTGTCCTGCGCGGAGCAGTAAAGGCAGCGCAGGTTGCAGCGGTCCGTGACGCTCACCCGCAGGTAGTTCACGGTGCGTCTGCGTGCGTCGGTCAGGTTCACTTCTTTTTTCCCAGCCCTGCTGCGGCTTTTTCCACCGAGGCCACGAATCCCTTGCGGGCCTTGGCGATCCTGGCGGCCAGGCCCTTGTCCGAGAGGGCCAGAATCTGGGCCGCCAGCCAGGCGGCGTTGCGCGCCCCGGCCGAGTCCAGGGCCACGGTGGCCACCGGGAAGCCCGGGGGCATCATGACCGTGGAGAGCAGGGCGTCCATGCCGCCCAGGGCCGAGGCCGAGAGCGGCACGCCGATGACCGGCCTGGCCGTCTTGGCGGCCACGGCTCCGGCCAGGTGCGCGGCCATGCCCGCGGCGCAGATGTAAACCTGGCAGCCCTTCTTCTCCAGGTCGGCCACCAGTTTCGCGGTGCGCTCCGGGGTGCGGTGCGCGCTGGTCACGGTGAAGAAGTGCTCGATGCCCAGCTCGTCCAGGACCTGGACGCAGGGGCGCATCTTCTCCTCGTCCGAGATGCTGCCCATGAACACGGCGACCTTGGTCATGGCCTCTCCCTATCCTTTGGCCCGCCGGAGACCCTTGGCCCCGATGTCGCGGCGGAAGTAGCAGTCGTTGAAATGGATGCGCTCCACAGCCTGGTAGGCGGTCTGCTGGGCCTGGGCCAGGTCCGCGCCCAGGGCCGTGACGCCCAGCACTCGGCCGCCGCTGGTCAGGGTGCGGCCGTCCTCGCGCCGGGTCCCGGCCTGGAAGACCTTGACCCCGGGAATGGCCTCGGCCTCGCCGATGCCCGTGATCTCCATGCCCTTGGGGTAGGCGCCGGGGTAGCCCTTGGCGGCCATGACCACGCAGAGCGCGGTCTCCTCCCTGCGCCGGACCTCCACCTTCTTGAGCCGCCCCTGGACGCAGGCCAGCATGATCTCGGCCAGGTCCGAGTCCAGGCGCATGAGCAGGGGCTGGCACTCGGGGTCGCCGAAGCGCACGTTGTACTCCAGGACCATGACACCCTTGGGGGTGTACATGAGTCCGGCGTAGAGCACGCCCTTGAAGGGCTCGCCCTTGTTGGCCAGGTTCTTGAGGATGGGCCGGATGACCAGCTCCGCGGTCTCGGCGTAGCGGTCCTTGGGCAGGATGGGGGCCGGGCTGTACGCGCCCATGCCGCCGGTGTTGGGGCCGGTGTCGCCTTCGCCCACGGCCTTGTGGTCCTGAGCCGAGGGCAGCACTGCGTAGTCCTCGCCGTCGCAGAAGGCCATGAACGAGGCCTCCTCGCCCTGGAGCGTCTCCTCGACCACCACCCGGTCCCCGGCCGAACCGAAGACCTTTTTCACCATCATGGCGTCCAGGGTCTCCAGGGCCTCGTCCACGCTCTTGGCCACCACCACGCCCTTGCCCGCGGCCAGGCCGTCGGCCTTGATGACCAGGGGCGCGCCGCGCTCCCGCACAAAGGCCCGGGCCGAGTCGTGCTCGTCAAAGACCTTGAACGGCGCGGTGGGCACACCGGACTCGCGCATGACCGTCTTGGAGAAGGCCTTGCTGCCCTCCAGGTTGGCGGCGAAGGCGCTGGGGCCGAAGCAGGGGATGCCCTCCTTGTCCAGGGCGTTCTGCAGGCCAAGGACCAGGGGCAGCTCGGGGCCGGCCACCACCAGGTCGGCCTTTTTTTCCTTGGCCAGGGCCACCAGGCCGGGCAGGTCCGAGTCGCTCACCGGCACGTTGGTCCCTTCCAGGGCCGTGCCGCCGTTGCCCGGGGCGATGAAGAGTTCCTTGACCAGGGGGCTCTGGCCGAGCTTCCAGGCCAGGGCGTGTTCCCGGCCTCCGGAACCGACGATGAGAACGCGCATAGGGTCACCTCGCAGGAGCGAAAATCTCCTTCGGTGTAGTGGAAAGGGCAGGGCTTGGCAAGGCGAGCGGCGCTCAGCGGGGTTCGGCGGGCAGATCCCAGGCCCGGCGCATGCAGGAGACCCCGAGCCCTTGCGGGAGCGGAGTCCACCCTAGGCCACAGACATGGACGCCTTGGCAGGCGTTTGGGCGGTCCACCGCTGGGTTGCGGCCGCCTTGACCGGACACTGCCCGGGCAGGGGCAGGAAGAAGGCCCGGAAACGCTGCGAAATGGCCTGGTTCATGGAGTAGAGCACCTTGTCCCCGGCCGGGATGTCCTGGGCCAGGCGGAAGATGTCGCCGTACCAGTTCCGGTCCAGGTTCGAAGTCAGGACCACCACGGCGTCATATTTTTTCCGGAAAAGGTTCGCGTCCATGGACCGGCGGTGCGCGGCGTAGCTGAACCTGCCCGCAGGCATGGCCATGACGGTTCCCGGCAACCGGGGTTCCCGTTCAAGCAGGAACCCGGGTTGCGTGGTCAGGACGTCCAGGCTGCCCTGGTACAGGGGCCGGGCCTTTCGCAGGAAGGCGAAGAAATGGACCCAGGGGGCCGCCCGCAGCAGCAGCACGCGGTTGGCGCGCTCGAAAACGCGCGTGAGGAACAGGTCCAGGCGCGGTTCGCCCCAGGTGGGGTCGATCAGCGCCGTGTTGGAACGGATGCTGGAAAAGACCTCGACGGCCTCCTCCACGTCCCCGGCCTCGAACAGCGTGGCCGATAACTCGCGGTCCACCTGCGCCAGCTGGTTGAGGTCCCGGCGGCTCTTGCGGAAGGCGCGTAGCGCGTCCACGGCCCAGCGGTGCTCGCCCTGCTGGCGGGCGCAGGTCACGGCATTCTGGAGCACGGCCCAGGACAAGGGCGACTCGGCCAGGGCCTGCCGGTGTTCCGCCAGGGCCTGGCCGCCGTTTCCTTCGGCTTCCAGCAGGCGGGCGGTGAGCGTGCGCAGCAGTCCGCGTTCTCCAGTATCCTCGGGCATGGGCAGGCCCCGGACCAGGCTGCGGGCGGCGGCGGCCTCGCCGCGGTCGAGCAGGGCGGCGGCCAGCAGCAGGCGATTCCTGCAGCTCGTGGTTTCCAAACCGGCCAAAGCCAGGGCTGTGTCCCGGGCCTCCTCCACGTTCCCCGCCTCGAAAAGAGTGGTGGATAGTTCGCTGTCCACCTGCGCCAGCAGGTTGTGGTCCTGACGCCCTCTGCGGAAGGCGCGCAGCGCGTCCACGGCCCAGCGGTGCTCGCCCTGCCTGCGGGCGCAGGCCACGGCGTTCTGGAGCACGGTCCAGGACAAGGGCGACGCAGCCAGAGCCCGCTTATGTTCTGCAATGGCTCCCCAGCCATCTCCTTCGGCTTCCAGCAGGCGGGCCGCGATCGAGCGCAGCAGGCCACGGTCCCCCGCATCCTCGGGCATGGGCAGGCCCTGGATCAGGCTGCGGACGGCGGCCGTCTCGCCGCGGTCGAGCAGGAAGCAGGCCAGCAGCAGGCGGTTCCTGCAGCCAGCGGTTTCCAATGCGGCCGCGGACCGAACCGTGGCCAGGGCCTGGTCCCGGCGACCCTGTTCGAACAGAACCTGGGCCTGGATGCGGCGGGCCTGCGTCCGCTGGACCTGGGTGTGGGCATCGGGAAAGCCGGGAGTGAAGCGGCCCAGGTAGCGGTCGAACTGCTGGAGCGCGACCAGGGCCTGGGCGGGCTGGCCGCAGCGCAGCTGGAACTGGGACATCTCCAGGGCGCAGGAGTGGGGGAACCTGGCTCCGCCCTCGCGATACAGGGCCAGGGCCTCGTCCAGGCGGCCGAGCCGTTCCTGCACCGCGGCGCGCTGCTTGTAATGGTTGGGGTGGCTGGCGGGTTCGGCTTCCAGGGCGGCGAGGGCCTCCGCGTAACGGCCGGAGCCCAGGGCCTCCACGGCCGAACGGTTCCAGGAGGTGGCCCGGGGCGGGACCGAGTCGCACGGTTCGGCGGTCGGAATCGGGGGCAGGGCCGCGGCGCGCTGGCTGAAAAGCGCCTCGGCCCAGGCGTAAAGCTCCATGTCCAGGGCGTTCATGTCCAGGAAGGCCTGCTCCAGGCCATCCAGACGCAGGCTGGATGCGCCGGAGACATTGACCCTGGGCATGACTTCGAGGGTTAGGCCGAGGTCCGGGGCCATGAGCCGCAGGGAATCCTCCATGCGTTCCACCAGTCCGAAATGGAGGAAGAGGCCCTCCAGACGTTCCTTGGCCAGGGCCAGACTGCCGGAGCCGAGCCAGTGCACCAGGAAGTTGGACTGGTATCCGTTGAACAGGTATTCTTCTTGGCTTTTCTGCATCAGGCCCTGCTTCCAGAGAAAGTGGCGCAGGGACAGGAACAACCGGCGTGGCTCCCGCAGGAAGGTCACGTAGGCCGTGCGGCGGTCGCCGGGCACGCAGCCGTGGCAGCCCCAGACGATGCGCCCGGAGACGAACCAGGGGCCCGGACCCAGCGCGCGCAGGCGTTCGTATTCATGGAGCATGGACAGGTAGAGGAAGCGGTCGCCGTAGTGGGAGTGCAGCAGGCGGTTGAAGCTTGACCCCGCGCATTTCGGGATGTGGTGGAAAACGCAGAGGGAGTCCTGGTCCCGGAGGTCAAAAGCGTCGCCGTGGCGCAACAGCTGGTGCATGTTGGGCTCCTTGGAAAGGTTCATGGCGGCGTTGCAATAAACGTGCGAGTGTGTGCTCGCTCGCAGATTATTGCGAGATGGAAAGGAAAAGCGGGCGGCGCGGCAGGCTGGAGCCGCAGCTGGGCGCGGCGCTGCGGGCGGGAAAATGACAGCCGGGGGCGAAGCTCAAGACAAAGGCGGGGAGGCGTTCAGCAGGACGTTGCGGGCAGATCCCAGGCCCGGCGCATGCAGGCCAGCACGGCCCGCAGCATGGGGTCGCCCGCCCGGCGGGCCAGGTAGGCCACGTGCACCGGCATGGTCAGCTCGCCGCCCTGCCAGATGCGTGCCTCGCCGCGCGCGGCCAGGTCCAGGGCACGGTCCTCGCGCAGGAAGCTCGCGCCCTTGTGGGCCCGGAGCAGGGTCACGATCATGTCCTCGTCGTCCACGGCCAGGACCCGGTTGGGCTCCACCTCCTGGCTGGACAGGAAGTTCTCCACGGTCTGGTGGAAGGGGCAGGTGGGCGGGGTCCAGAGCCAGCCCCGGCCCGCCACCTCGGCCAGGGACAGGGTGCAGCATTCCTCGCCCCAGGACGCGGGCATGGCCAGGAGCAGCCGGGGCCGGGTCAGGAGCTCCACCTGCACCGAGGGATGGGGGCTGGGGCCGTAGATGTAGCCCGCGTCCAGGCGGCCGGACTCCAGGTCCTGGCGGATCTCGCCGGAGTTGGCCTTGAACAGCTCCAGGGCGATGCCGGGGTGCTCCTGCTGCACCTCCTGGGCCACGCGGAAGATGCGCAGGTACTCGGGGTCCGTGTTGTGGCCCAGGCGGAAGGGGCCGGAGAGCCTGCCGCTCACGGCCTGGGCCTGGTGCAGGAAGTCCTCGGCGCTCTTGAGCGTGGCCAGGGCCCGCTCCTTGAGCTGGAGCCCGGCCGGAGTGGGCTCCATGCCCCGGGGCGTGCGCAGGAACAGGGCCAGGCCCAGCTCCTCCTCCAGGGCCTTGATCTGGCCGCTCACCGCGGGCTGGCTCAGGAACAGGCGCTCGGCCGCGCGCGAGAGGTTGCCCTCCTCGGCCACGGCCACGAAGGTTTTGAGCTGGTAGAGTTCCATGGACTCTTCCTTAGGCCGGGGCGGCCCCGGGGGATAATCGGAAAAACCGAAGCCCCTGTTCAGAACATGCGATTGGCGCGCAGGCCCGCCGCCGGGCTAGGTTCGGCCTCTCCAGCAACCGAAGCCGGGAGGGCCGCCATGAGCGCCGCGTCCGACGTCCTGCTCTTTGTCCGCTTCCTGCTCTGCCCCGAGGATTCCGGGGCCGAGGGCTACGTGCGCAACCGCTGCGGCTCGCGCTGCGCGGCCCTAATCAAGACCGTGTTCTGGACCCTGGCCGCGGTGGCCTGCGGCCTGGGCCTGGGCGGCCTGCGCTAGCGGAAGCGCGCCCGGGCCTTCTTGAAGCCCGCCCGCGACCGCTCGATGACCTCCTCGCCGATGCAGAAGGCCAGCCGGAAATAGCCCGGCGTGCCGAAGCCGCGGCCCGGCACGGCCAGGATCAGCTCGTCGGTCAGGGCCTGGCAGAAGGCCACGTCGTCCCCGCCCGGGGCCTGGGGGAAGAAGTAGAACGCGCCCCGCGGCATGGCGAACTCGTAGCCCGCGTCGCGCAGCACGCCGGCCATGCAGTCGCGGCGGCGGCGGTAGATGTCCACGTCCACCTGGGAGCCCAGGGCCTTGAGCAGGAGCTTCTGGGCCAGGGCCGGGGCGTTGACGAAGCCCAGGATGCGGTTGGCCAGGATGATGCCGCTCACCAGCTCCTCGCGGCCGGGCATGGCCGGGTTCACCAGGGCGTAGCCCACGCGCGCGCCCGCCAGGGAAAGGTTCTTGGAAAAGGAGCTGACCACCACGGCGTATTCGTAGAGCGGCAGGAGCGAGGGCACCTCGGCCCCGTCAAAGGCCAGGAAGCGGTAGGGCTCGTCGGCCAGGAGGAAGATCGGGCGGGAGCGGTTCGCGCCGTGCTTCTTGAGCAGCGCGGCCAGGGCCGTGAGTTCCTCCCGGGTGTAGATGCGGCCCGTGGGGTTGTTGGGCGAGTTGATGAGCACGGCCCGGGTCCTGGGCGTGATGGCCGCCTCGATGGCCGCCAGGTCCAGGCTGAAGTCCGCGGGGTTGGCGGCCACGGGCTTGAGCACGCCGCCGTGGTTCTCCAGGTAGAAGCCGTATTCCACGAAATAGGGCGAGGGGCAGATGACCTCGTCGCCCGGTTCGATCACGGCCCGGTAGAAGGCGTTGATGGCCCCGGCCGCGCCGCAGGTGATGACCAGGCAGTCCGGCGGCACGTCCACGCCCTGCTCCCGGCTCACTTCCTTGGCCAGGGCCTGGCGCACGTGGGGGTAGCCGAAGTTGGGCATGTAGCCGAAGGCGAAGGGCTGGCCCGCCTCCTCGGCCAGGTCGCGCAGGCCCTGGCAGACCGCCACGGGCGGGGGCAGGTCCGGGTTGCCGAGGCTGAAGTCGCAGACCGCGTCCGCGCCGTGCTTTTTCTTGAGTTCGATGCCGGCCTCGAACATGCGCCGGATCCACGAGGAACGCTCCAGATAGCCCTGGACCTGCGACGACAACACGCCCATTTTCTTCTCCTTTGCCTGGTTCTTGGCGGGAAGGCCGCAGCCTATGCCAAATCCAGGAGGATGAAAAGGGAGCCGGGTTGAGCCTTGCCCGGCCTTGGGTTAGGGGAGGGGCATGGGTTCACAGGCCGTGCTCCGGGGAGTGGTGAGATTTCTGCTCGGGCTGCGCTACCGGGTGGAGGTGCGCGGCCTGGAGGCGGTGCGCGCCCGGGGCGCGCACAAGATCCTCTTCCTGCCCAACCACCCGGCCCTCATCGATCCCCTCATCGTGCTGGCGGCCCTGCACAAGGACTTCCGGCCGCGGCCCCTGGCCAACGCCGCGCGCACGGACCTGCCGGTCATCGGCTGGATGGCGCGCCGGGTGGGCACGGTGCTCATCCCGGACCTCACCGCGCCGGGCCGGGCCGACATGCGGGCCGTGGCCGCGGGCCTGGACGTGGTGCGCGCCACGCTGGAGTCCGGGGACAACGTGCTGCTCTATCCCGGCGGCAGGCTGTCCCGGGGGCCGGAGGAGCGGCTGCGCGGCAACGGGGCCGTGGAGCGGCTGCTCCGGGCCGTGCCGGACGCGCGGGTGGTGCTGGTGCGCCAGCGCGGGCTCTGGGGCAGCTGCTTCAGCTGGGGCGCGGGCCGGGAGCCGGGAATCCTGCGCAACCTGCCCCGCTGTCTGGCGGCCCTGGCCCTGGGCGGCGTGTTCGCCGTGCCCCGCCGGGACGTGACCCTGGAGCTGGTGGAGCCGTCCGATTTCCCGCGCGGGGCGGGCAAGGCCGAGATGAACGCCTACCTGGAGGCCTTCTACAACGCCACGCCCAACCCCGTGGTGCGCACGCCGTACTTCGTCTGGCAGCGGAGGCCCGCGTGAAGCGCCTGGCCCTCCTGCTCCTGCTTTTCCTCCTGCTGGCCCCGGCCGGGGTCCTCCAGGCCCAGGGCGGCAAGCGCCACGTGCTTTATTTGAATTCATACCACAACGGCTACGCCTGGTCCGACGACATCCTCTCCGGCATCCGCGCCCGCCTGGCCGAGAGCGGCTACGACATCACGCTCCAGATCGAGTACTTGGACGCCAAGCTCTTCGACGTGGAGCAGCTCACCGCGGCCTACAAGGAGCTCTTCCGCCAGAAGTTCGCGGGCATCCATTTCCCGGTGATCCTGGTCTCGGACAACGACGCCTTCAACTTCGTCATGGCCGTGCGCGACGAGATCTTCGGCGGCGTGCCCGTGATCTTCTGCGGGGTGAACGAGCAGGAGCGGCTGCCCAAGAACCTGCACAACATCGCGGGCGTGGTGGAGAACATCGACGCCGAGGCCTGCCTGCGCCTGGCCATGCGCCTGCATCCGGGCCGCAACAAGGTCCTGGTGCTGGGCGACCGCTCCACCACGGGCATGTCCATCCGGGCCCAGGTGGAGCAGGCCGTGCCCAAGCTCAAGGGCGAGCTCGACTTCACCTTCGTCTCGGAGAACAACCTGACCCATCTCCTGGACTTGGCGCGCCGCGCCCCGGACGACACCCTGCTCTACTTCATCCCCATGTACCAGGACTTGTCCGGCCAGTTCTTCTCCACGCCGGAGATCCTCTCGCGCATGTCGGCCCAGAGCAGGGCGCCCATCTACAGCAACTGGGAATTCCTTCTGGGCCACGGCATCGTGGGCGGCCACCTGCTGCGCGGCGAGGACCACGGCCGTCTGGCCGCGGACTTGGCCGTGCGCGTGCTCCAGGGCGAGAACCCGGACGACCTGGGCCTGGACAAGAAGGTCTATGGCCGCTTCATGTTCGACTACAACCTCCTGCAGCGCTTCAAGCTCCATCGCGAGGACCTGCCCGAAGGCAGCATCGTCATCAACGAGCCCCGGGCCTTCTACGAACTGGACAAGCAGGTCTTCTGGACCCTCATGGTCAGCTTCGTGATCCTGGGCTTGGTCCTCGTCTCGCTCATCAACAACATCAAGCGCCGCAAGGTCATCGAGAGCCGCATCAAGGACCAGCTGGCCTTTCTCCAGCTCCTCATCGACACCATCCCCCTGCCCATCTTCTACAAGGGCCGCGACGGCCAGTACCACGGCTGGAACGCGGCCTTCGAGCGCTGGTTCGGCCTGACCCGCGGGGAGTACCGCGCGGGCGAGACCGTGGGCGCGCTCCTGGTCCAGCTGGACGAGGGCGCGGGTCTGCCCGAGATCGCGCCCGGCCAGGTGCGCAGCGAGGAACGCCGCCTGCTTTCGGCCGACGGCGAGGGCCACGACGTGGTCCTGCACCAGGCCGCCTACAGCGGGGCGCGCGGCGGGGAGAGCGGGCTTCTGGGCGTGATCTACGACATCAGCCCCCTGCGCCGGGCCGAGGAGGACCTGCGGGCCGCCGAGGAGAAGTACCGCGGCATCTTCGAGAACTCGCCCCTGGGCATCTTCCGGGCCGGCCCGGACGGGGCCTACCTGGAGGTGAACCAGGCTCTGGCGGCCATGTTCGGCTACGCCGACCTGGAGGAGTTCCGGGCCACGGGCCTGAACCTTCTGGCCGTGCTGCAGGGCGACCCCGAGCGCGCCGCCGGGCTGGCGGCCGTCATCGGCCAGGGCCGCGGGGTGCTGCGCTTCGAGACCCGGCTCTCGCGCAAGGACGGCCGGACCATCACGGCCACGGTGAACATCCGGCCCGTGCTGGGCGAGGACGGCCGTCTGCGCCACTTCGAGGGCATGGTCGAGGACGTGACCTTCAAGGCCAGCCTGGAGCGCCAGCTCCAGCAGTCCCAGAAGATGGAGGCCATCGGCACCCTGGCCGGGGGCATCGCCCACGACTTCAACAACATCCTCACCGCCATCCTCAACTCCACGGAATTGGCCCTGCTGGACCTGCCGGACCAGGTCCCGGCCCGGGTGGACCTGGAGCGCGTGGTGCGCGCGGCCCATCGCGGCAGCTCCCTGGTCAAGCAGATCCTGACTTTCTCGCGGCCCTCGCAGGAGGGCTTCCGGGCCACGGACCTGGCCGCGGTGGTGCGCGAGGCCGTGGGCCTGGCGCGGGCCTCCATGCCCCGCAACATCGTGGTGGAGGAGCTGCTGGAGGCCAAGAACCCTTACAGCTGGGCCGACCCGGTCCAGATCCAGCAGATCGTGCTCAACTGCGTGACCAACGCCTTCCAGGCCCTGCGCGAGATCGGCGGCCGCATCGAAATCGCGCTCACCGGCGAGGACGTGGAGCAGGAGCAGGCCCGCGCCCTCAACGTGGAGCCCGGCCGCTATCTCCGGCTGTCCATCGCGGACAACGGCCCGGGCATCGCCCCGGACATCCGGGACAAGATCTTCGACCCCTTCTTCACCACCAAGGACAAGACCGAGGGCACGGGCCTGGGCCTGGCCGTGGCCCACGGCATCGTCCAGGTGCACAAGGGCGCCATCCGGGTCAGCAGCCGGCCCTTCGAGCGCACGGCCTTCGACATCTACCTGCCCTGCTTCGAGGAGGCCGGAGAGCGCCAGGCCGAGGACAGCACCCCGGCCCTGGGCCGCGGCGAACGCATCCTCTTCGTGGAGGACGACGAGGACCAGTTGGAGACCATCCCCCGCGTGCTGACCCGGCTGGGCTACTCCGTGACGGCCCACCGCGGCGCGGCCAAGGCCCTGGAGGCTTTGACCGCCCGGCCGGACGGCTTCGACTGCCTGGTCACGGACTTCGACATGCCCGAGATCAACGGCCTGCGCCTGGCCGAGGAGGCCGCGCGCCTGGCCCCGGGCCTGCCGGTGATCCTGGTCTCGGGCCGCAAGCGGGCCGCCGAGGCCCAGAACGAATCCGCGCACATCCGCAAACTCGTGCTCAAGCCCTATGACGGCGGGCAGATCACCCGGGCCATCCGGGAGGTGCTCTCCGGCCAGGGTCCGGAGGAACGGCCGTGAAAATCCTGGTCATCGACGACGACGCCGACATCCGCGCCACCATGGAAAGCCTGGCTGCGCGCATGGAGCTGGCCTGCGACGCCGCGGCCAGCCTGGGCGAGGGCCTGGCCAAGGCCCGCTGCGGCGGTTTCGACGTGGTCTTTCTGGACGTGCGCCTGCCCGACGGCAACGGCCTGGACGCCCTGCCCGTGCTCAAGGGCCTGCCCGATTCGCCGGAGGTAATCATCCTCACCGGTCAGGGCGACCCGGACGGCGCGGAGTTGGCCATCCACGGCGGGGTCTGGGACTACCTGGTGAAGCCCATGCCCCTGCGCGAGACCATGCTCTCGCTCAAGCGCGCCCTGCAGTATCGCCAGGAGAAGAACCGGGCAAAGAGCCCCCGGCCCATCCAGCTCTCCAGCCTGGTGGGCACCTCGCCGCGCATGCGTCAGTGTTTCGAGCTGGCGGCCCAGGCCGCCCATTCCCCGGCCAGCGTGCTCATCACCGGCGAGACCGGCACGGGCAAGGAGCTCTTCGCCCGGGCCATCCACGACAACAGCCCGCGCTCCGGGCGGCCCTTCGTGGTGGTGGACTGCGCCAGCCTTACCGAAACCCTGGTGGAGAGCACGCTTTTCGGCCATCGCAAGGGCGCCTTCACCGGCGCGGACTGCGATCGCGACGGCCTGGTCAAGCTGGCCGACGGCGGCACGCTCTTCCTGGACGAGGTGGGCGAGCTGCCCCTGTCCGTGCAGAAGTCCTTTCTGCGCGTGCTCCAGGAGCGCCGCTTCCGGCCCGTGGGCGGGGCCAACGAGGTGCAGAGCGACTTCCGGCTCATTGCGGCCACCAACCGCAGCCTGGAGGAGATGGTGGGCCGGGGCGAGTTCCGCCAGGACCTGCTCTTCCGCATCAAGACCATCCACCTGGTGCTGCCGCCCCTGCGCGAGCGGGCCGAGGACATTCGGCTCCTGGCCCAGCGGCGGCTGGAGGACCTGGCCAGGGGCATGGACCAGGCGCCCAAGGTCATGGATTCGGAATTCCTCATGACCATCGCGGCCTACCCCTGGCCGGGCAACGTGCGCGAGCTGAACAACGTGCTGGAGCGGGCCGTGGTGGCCGCGGGCCACGAGACCACCCTGTTCGCCCTGCACCTGCCCCAGGAGGTGCGCATCGCCGTGGCCCGGGCCAACCTGAGCCGCGGCCGGAGCCAGGAGGAGGGCGAGACCGCCCCGTCGCGCCCTGGGGACGGGCCGCTGCCCCCGCTCAAGGCCTTCAAGGAGGCCCGGGAGCGCGAGTACCTCGAGCGCCTGGTGCGGGAATGCGGCCAGGACATGGCCAGCATGATCGAGATTTCAGGCCTGTCCCGCTCCCACCTCTATTCCCTGCTCAAGAAATACGGGCATGGGACCTGAATCTGGCATTCCCCATGCAGAGATACGGGAAACAGGGACCGGCCCGTTCCGGTCCCGGCATGGGAGAACGGTCGTGGCCAGAGCAGCGCATCCTCTCTACCGCGTCTATGAGGCAGAACAACCGGGGCGTTTCGGGCCCTGCATCCGCGTGGGCGTGAGCGCCGGGCGCGAGCCGGCCTTGCTGGAGGAAATCAGCCTGGGCCGCAGGCTTTTGCGCCTGGGCCGTCTGGTGCTGGAGACCGACGACCCGGATCTGGCCCGGCGCAGTTCCAAGCGCCACTTCTTTTGACCCCTTACCCTTGTCCGAAAATTCGGACTGGGGCGCGCCTGTCCGAAAATCCGGACAGACGGAAGGCAGCATGTTCCGCATGTCACGCCCTGTTTCCCTTCTGTGACTCGTTTGACATCATCATAGATTGATTCGATAATAGTATATTGGGCGATACGGCCCCAGGCGTCCTGTTTTCCGGACGAACGGCCCGGCCTCGCGGCGCAACGCGCCGCCACGGAACCCATCAACTTCTCTGGAAATCCACAGGACAGTCAGGCCCGCCCAGTAGCGGCACGGTTCTTGTTAAGAGGACAGTGGTCCTGGCCGAGGTGCGCCCGGCCGGACCCGCAACAGCGCGCAACTTCGAGGAGTGATCCGATGGCCAAGAAATCAATGAAGACCATGGACGGCAACACCGCCACGGCCCATGTGGCCTATGCCTTGAGCGACACGGCGGTCATCTACCCCATCACCCCGTCCTCGCCCATGGGCGAGACCGCGGACGAATGGGCGGCCAAAGGCCGGATCAACGCCTTCGGCCAGGTGGTGGACATCCGCGAGATGCAGTCCGAGGCCGGCGCGGCCGGCGCGGTGCACGGCTCCCTGGCGGCGGGCGCCCTGACCACCACGTTCACCGCCTCCCAGGGCCTGCTCCTCATGATCCCCAACATGTACAAGATCGCGGGCGAGCTTCTGCCCGCCGTGTTCCACGTCTCGGCCCGGGCCCTGGCCGCCCACGCCCTGTCCATCTTCGGCGACCACGCCGACGTCATGGCCGCGCGCCAGACCGGCTTCGCCATGCTCTGCTCCAACTCCGTGCAGGAGGCCATGGACATGGCCCTGGTGGCCCACCTGGCGGCCATCGAGTCCAGCGTGCCCTTCGTGCACTTCTTCGACGGCTTCCGCACCTCCCACGAGATCCAGAAGATCGAGGTCATCGACCCCAAGGACATCGCCGCCGCGGTGAACCATGAGAAGGTGGCCGCCTTCCGCGCCCGCGGCATGAATCCGGAGCATCCGGTGGTGCGCGGCACGGCCCAGAACCCGGACATCTACTTCCAGGGCCGCGAGGCCGCCAACCCGTTCTACGACAAGGTCCCGGACATCGTCATCGAGTCCATGGACAAGGTGGCCGCCATTACGGGACGCAGCTACAAGCTGTTCGACTACGTGGGCCACGAAAAGGCCGAATACGTGGCCGTGGCCATGGGCTCCGGCTGCGAGACCATCGAGGAGACCATCGGCGTGCTCAACGCCCAGGGCGCCAAGCTCGGCCTGCTCAAGGTCCGGCTCTTCCGCCCCTTCGTCAAATCCGCCCTCCTGGCCGGGATTCCTCTCTCGGCCCACACAGTCACGGTCCTGGACAGGACCAAGGAGCCCGGAGCCCCTGGCGACCCGCTGTATCTGGACGTCTGCGCCGCGCTCCTGGAGGGCGGCCGCAAGATCCGCGTGCTCGGCGGCCGCTACGGGCTGGGCTCCAAGGAATTCACCCCGGCCATGGTCAAGGCCGTGTTCGATAATATGGCCGCCAAGGAGCCCAAGACGCCCTTCACCGTGGGCATCGAGGACGACGTCACCGGCCGTTCCCTGCCCGTGGGCGCGCCGCTCATGACCACGCCCGAGGGCACGGTGCAGTGCAAGTTCTGGGGCCTGGGCTCGGACGGCACCGTGGGCGCCAACAAGAGCGCCATCAAGATCATCGGCGACAACACGGACATGTACGCCCAGGGCTATTTCGCCTACGACTCCAAGAAGTCCGGCGGCCTCACCGTGTCCCACCTGCGCTTCGGCAAGCACCCCATCAAGTCCACCTACCTGGTGAACACCGCGGACTTCGTGGCCTGTCACAAGTCCAACTACGTGCGGGTCTATGACGTGCTGGAGGGCATCAAGGAGGGCGGCACCTTCCTCCTGAACTCCAACTGGTCCCTGGCCGACATGGAGCAGCAGCTGCCCGGTCACGTGCGCCGCACCATCGCCGCCAAGAAGCTCAGGTTCTACAACATCGACGCCGTGAAGATCGCCGCGGGCGTGGGCCTGGGCGGCCGCATCAACATGATCATGCAGACCGCCTTCTTCAAGCTCTCCGGGGTGCTGCCCTTCGAGCAGGCCGTGGCCCTGCTCAAGGAGTCCATCAAGAAGGAGTACGGCAAGAAGGGCGACAAGATCGTGAACATGAACATCGCGGCCGTGGACCAGTCCCTGGAGAACCTCGAGGAGGTCAAGTATCCGGCCTCCTGGGCCCAGGCCAAGGACGAGGCCGAGGCCGCGCCCCCCGCGCCGGAGTTCGTGACCAAGGTCATGCGGCCCATGCTGGCCCAGAAGGGCGACGAGCTGCCGGTGAGCGCCTTCACCCCGGACGGCCTCTTCCCCGTGGGCACCTCCCGCTACGAGAAGCGCGGGGTGGCCATCAACGTGCCCCAGTGGATCCCCGAGAATTGCATCCAGTGCAACCAGTGCTCTTTTGTCTGCCCGCACGCGGCCATCCGCCCCGTGCTCCTCAACGACGCGGAGAAGGCCGCGGCCCCTGCGGCCTTCTCCGTCCTTCCCGCCCAGGGCAAGGAACTCAAGGGCCTCTCCTTCCGCATGCAGGTGAACACGCTGGACTGCATGGGCTGCGGCAACTGCGCGGACATCTGCCCGGCCAAGGAAAAGGCCCTGGTCATGAAGCCCATCGAGAGCCAGACCGCGGCCGAGGTGCCCAACTTCGACTACGCCATGGGCCTGCCGCTCAAGGACGGCCTGCTCAAGCGCGAGTCCCTCAAGGGCAGCCAGTTCCACCAGCCCCTGCTGGAATTCTCCGGCGCCTGCGCGGGCTGCGGCGAGACGCCCTACGTCAAGGTCCTGACCCAGCTTTTCGGCGAGCGCATGGTCATCGCCAACGCCACGGGCTGTTCCTCCATCTGGGGCGCGTCCGCGCCGTCGAGCCCTTACTGCGCGAACAAGGACGGTTTCGGTCCCGCCTGGGGCAATTCGCTCTTTGAGGACGCCGCCGAGTTCGGCTTCGGCCTGGCCCTGGGCCTGTCCCAGCGCCGCGCCAAGGCGGCCGACCTGGCCGCCGCGGCCGCCAAGGATGCCACCGGCGAGCTCAAGTCCGCCCTGGAGGGCTGGCTGGCGGGCAAGGACGATCCCGCGGCCTCCCGCGCCCACGGCGACGCCCTGAAGAAGCTCCTGCCCAAGGCCGCCGCGACCCCGGCGCTCAAGGAACTGGCGGCCATGGCCGACCTCTTCACCAAGAAGAGCGTCTGGATCTTCGGCGGCGACGGCTGGGCTTACGACATCGGCTACGGCGGCCTGGACCACGTGCTGGCCTCGGGCATGGACGTGAACGTCCTGGTTCTGGACACCGAGGTCTATTCCAACACCGGCGGCCAGTCCTCCAAGGCCACGCCGCTGGGCTCGGTGGCCAAGTTCGCGGCCGCGGGCAAGAAGACCGGCAAGAAGGACCTGGGCCGCATGGCCATGACCTACGGCTCCATCTACGTGGCCTCGGTGGCCATGGGCGCCAACAAGCAGCAGATGCTCAAGGCCTTCCTGGAGGCCGAGGCCTATCCGGGACCCTCGCTGATCATCTGTTACGCGCCGTGCATCAACCAGGGCATCAAGAAGGGCATGGGCAAGACCCAGGAGGAGCAGCGGCTGGCCGTGGCCTCCGGGTACTGGCCCCTGTACCGCTATAACCCGCTTCTGGCCGCGGAGGGCAAGAACCCCCTCGTGCTGGAATCCAAGGACCCCGACGGCAGCCTGCAGGAGTTCCTCTCCGGCGAGACCCGCTACGCCATGCTGGAGAAGGCCATGCCCGAAGCGTCCAAGGTGTTCCGCGCGCGCATCGAGGAGGACTACCGTCAGCGCTACGAACTGCTGCGCTGGATGGCCGCCCCCGAGGCCCGTTTCATCGGAGGGGCGCATGCCGCCGGGGCGCAGGGCATGGATGCCTGCTCCACGGCCGGCGGGGCCGAGCACGCCCGGTCGGGCAAGGCGGAGGAGCCTTGCGACGACGGCAGGGCCGGCAAGTAGAGGGTAGGGCGGAGGGGGCCGCCCGAGGCGGTCCCCTCCCTTGTTCGCGGTCGGGCACTAGGCGTTTCGCGACCCTGGGGGGGCTCCCGCGGGCGGATCAACAACCGTTTGGAGGAGCGTATGGAAAACTGGATTCAGGCGTACAATCCGCTGGGGAGCATCCTGCTCTCGGCGCTGGTGGCGGGCATCCCCCTGTACATTCTGTTCTACATGCTCGCAGTGAAACGCATGGCCGGCCACAAGGCCGCCTTCGCCGCCACCCTGGCGGCCGTTCTCCTGGCCATCTTCGCCTGGGGCATGCCCGCCGGGCTGGCCGTCAACGCCACACTCTACGGGGCTGCCTTCGGTCTCTTCCCCATCGTCTGGATCGTCATCACGGCCATCTGGATCTACAACATGACCGTTGAGTCCGGGGAGTTCGAGATCATCAAGAGCTCCCTGGCCAGCATCACCGACGACCGCCGCCTCCAGGCCATCCTGGTGGCCTTCGCCTTCGGTTCGTTCATCGAGGGCACGGCGGGCTTCGGCACCCCGGTGGCCATCACCGCGGCCATGCTCGTGGGTCTGGGCTTCAACCCGCTCTACGCCGCGGGCATCTGCCTCATCGCCAACACCGCCCCGGTGGCCTTCGGCGCCATCGGCATCCCGATCGTGGTGGCGGCCAACGTCACCGGCCTGGACATGATGAAGATCAGCCAGATCTGCGGACGCCAGCTGCCGTTCCTCTCGGTGCTGGTGCCCCTCTGGCTGGCCGTGACCATGAGCGGCTTCAAGCGCGCCATGGAAGTGCTCCCGGCCATCATCGTGGCCGGCGTGCTCTTCGCCGGCTCCCAGTTCCTCTTCTCCAACTTCCACGGCCCGTACCTGCCGGACATCATGTCCGCCATCATCACCATCGTGGGCCTGGGCGGCTTCCTCAGGGTCTGGAAGCCCAAGAACGTGTGGCACTTCCCGGACGAGGCCCCGTCCTGCGGCGGCCCCGTGAAGTGCGGCTACAGCACCGGCCAGGTCGTGCGGGCCTGGATGCCCTACATCATCCTGGCCGTGATGGTGCTCCTCTGGGGCCTGGCCGACGTGAAGAAGTTCCTGGACAGCATCGTGGCCATCAAGATCACTTGGCCCGCGCTGCATAACCTGGTGGTGAAGACCACGCCCATCGTGACCCAGGACACGCCTTACGGCGCCGTGTACGTCCTGAATCTGCTCTCCGCCGCGGGCACGGCCATCCTGTTCTCCGGCCTGCTCTCGGTGCTGGTCATCCCCAACTACGGCTTCGGCAAGGCCATGAACTGCTTCGGCCGCACCGTGTACCAGCTCCGCTTCCCGATCCTGACCATCGCCATGATCCTGGGTCTGGCCTACATCATGAACTACTCGGGCATGAGCTCGACCCTGGGCCTGGCCTTCACGGCCACCGGCGCCCTGTTCCCCTTCTTCGCCCCGATCCTGGGCTGGCTCGGCGTGTTCCTGACCGGTTCGGACACGAGCTCCAACGCCCTGTTCGGTGCGCTGCAGAAGACCACGGCGCAGCAGATCGGCGTGGATCCGGCCCTGTGCGTGGCGGCGAACTCCTCGGGCGGCGTCACCGGCAAGATGATCTCGCCCCAGAGCATCTCCGTGGCCACCGCGGCCTCCAACATGGTGGGCCACGAGGGCGACATCTTCCGCTTCACCCTGGGCCACTCCATCGCCATGCTCCTGGTGGTCTGCGTGATCACCGTGCTGCAGGCCTACGTGCTCACCTGGATGCTGCCGTAACGTCAACGACAACCCGGCGCGGGGCCTTCTCGGCCCCGCGCCTCGAATTTCAGACCGCCGGAGGAGACGTCACATGTTGAGCGAGGCGCTCGTCAAGCAGTTCAAGGAAATCGTGGGACCGGCCAATGTCATGGAGGGCGAGGCCGACCGCCACGCCTACTCCTATGATTCGGCGGTGCTTCAGCCCGTGGTGCCGGCCCTGGTGGTGCGGCCCGAGAACAGCGAGGCCCTGGGCAAGGTGGTCAAGCTCTGCGGCGAGAACGGCCTGCCCCTCACCGTGCGCGGTTCGGGCACCAATCTCTCCGGCGGCACCATCCCGGACCCCCGCGACGGCATCGTGGTTCTGACCAACGCCCTGAACCGCATCCTCGAGATCAACGAAGAGGACATGTACGCGGTGGTCCAGCCGGGCGTGATCACGGCCAAGTTCGCGGCCGAGGTGGCCAGGCGCGGCCTGTTCTATCCGCCGGACCCGGGCTCCCAGGCCGTATCCACCCTGGGCGGCAACGTGGCCGAGAACGCCGGGGGCCTGCGCGGGCTCAAGTACGGCGTGACCAAGAACTACGTCATGGGCGTGAATTTCTTCGACACCGAGGGCGAGCTCATCGTCACCGGCTCGCGCACCGTGAAGTGCGTCACCGGCCTGAATCTGGCCGGGCTCATGGTGGGCTCCGAGGGCACCCTCGGCGTGTTCAACGACATCATCCTCAAGCTCGTGCCCCCGCCCGCGGCCAACAAGGCCATGATGGTGCTCTACGACGACGTGGCCAAGGCCTCGGAGAGCGTGGCCGCCATCATCGCCGCCAAGATCGTGCCCTGCACCCTGGAGTTCCTGGACAACTTCACCATCCGCACGGTGGAGGACTTCGCCCACGCCGGACTGCCGGTGGAGGCCAAGGCCCTGCTGCTCATCGAGGTGGACGGCCATCCGGCCCAGGTGGCCGACGAGGCCGCCCAGGTGGAGGCCATCTGCAAGAAGATGGGCGCCACCAAGATCCAGGTGGCCCAGAGCGCCGAGGAGCGCAACAAGGTCTGGGAGGCCCGCCGGGCGGCCCTTTCGGCCCTGGCCCGCGTGCGGCCCACCACGGTGCTCGAGGACGCCACCGTGCCGCGCAGCAAGATCCCGGCCATGATCCACGCCCTGGACGAGATCGCGGCCAAGTACAAGCTCTTGATCGGCACCTTCGGCCACGCCGGCGACGGCAACCTGCACCCGACCATCCTCACGGACCGCCGCGACCCGCACGAGTTCGAGCGGGTGGAGAAGGCCGTGGACGAGATCTTCGAGGTGGCCCTGTCCCTGGGCGGCACGCTCTCGGGCGAGCACGGCATCGGCATGGCCAAGTCCAAGTGGCTGGCCAAGGAGACGAGCCGCGGCACGATCCTCTATTCCCGCCGCCTGAAGAAGGCGCTGGATCCCAAGAGCATCCTCAATCCGGGCAAGATCCTCGGGGAGGAGTAGGGCCATGGCCGACGTTCGCGAACTCCGCCGGCTCCTGCTGGAGCTGGACGACCAGCTTGTCTCCTGCATGCGCTGCGGCATGTGCCAGGCCGTCTGCCCGCTCTACGCCGAAACCGGCCGCGAGGCCCTGGTGGCGCGCGGCAAGATCGTGCTCCTGGAGCAACTGGCCCATGAGATGATCAAGGACCCCGAAGGGGTCAAGGACAAGCTCGAGACCTGTCTTTTGTGCGGGGCCTGCGCGGCCAGCTGCCCCAGCGGCGTGAAGGTCCTGGACATCTTCCTCAAGGCCCGGGCCGTCCTGGCCGGCTACCTCGGCCTGCCGCCGGTGAAGAGGCTCATCTTCCGCGGCCTGCTCGTGCGGCCCGGCCTGTTCAACGCGCTTCTCTCCCTGGGCTCCAAGTTCCAGGGCCTGTTCACCAGGCCGGTGAGCGAGATGCTCGGCTCGTCCTGCGCCCGCTTCTCCAGCGAGGTCCTGGGCGACCGGCACTTCCCGGCCCTGGCCGGGGAGCCTCTGCACAAGACCGTGCCGAGCCTGGACGAGCCGCGCAAGGCGGGCGGCCTCAAGGTGGCCTTCTTCCCGGGCTGCATGGTGGACAAGGTCTTCCCGCGCGTGGGCGCGGCCGTGCTCAAGGTCCTGGCCCACCACCAGGTGGCCGTGTTCCTGCCCGCGAACCAGGCCTGCTGCGGCATTCCAGCCCTGTCCTCGGGCGACCGCCCGAGCTTCCAGAAGCTCGTGGACATGAACCTGGAGCGCTTCGCCGGGGGCGACTTTGACTACCTGGTCACGCCCTGCGCCACCTGCACCTCCACCATCAAGAAGTTCTGGCCCAGCCTGGCCGGCGCCGACCCGGCCAAGCGCGAGACCCTGGACAAGCTGGCGGCCAAGACGCTGGACATCAACGCCTTCCTGGTGGATGTTCTCAAAGTCCAGGGGACCGGAGTGCCCGGGGCCCACGACCGCAAGGTCACGGTGCATGACCCCTGCCACCTGAAGAAGTCCCTGGGGGTGGCGGCCCAGCCGCGCGCCGTGGTGCGCCTGAACCCCAACGTGGACCTGGTGGAGATGGCCGAGGCCGACGTCTGCTGCGGCTGCGGCGGCAGCTTCACCCTGCTGCACTACGACCTGGCCCAGAAGATCGGCAAGAAGAAGCGGGACAACATCGTGGCCTCCGGGGCCCAGACCGTGGCCACCGGCTGCCCCGCCTGCATGCTCCAGATCACGGACATGCTGTCCAAGGCCGGGGACCAGGTGGCCGTGCGCCATCCCGTGGAGCTCTACGCCGAGACCTTGGACTAAATGCCGCACGGCGCGGCGCGAAGGAGAGACATGGACGCCATGCAGAGGAATCTGGACGCCCTCTTCTACCCCGGGACCGTGGCGGTCATCGGGGCCTCGGCGCAGCCGGGCAAGATCGGGCACACCGTCATCGCCAACATGCTCCAGGCGGGCTTCAAGGGGACGCTCATCCCGGTGAATCCCAAGGCCACGGAGATCGAAGGCCTCAAGGTGGTGAACCGCATCCCGGACCTGCCCCAGGGCCTGGACCTGGCGGTGATCACCGTGCCCCGCGACGCGGTCCTGCCCGCGCTCAAGGAGCTGGCCGCCATCGGGGTCCGGTCCGTGATCGTGATCACCGCGGGCTTCAAGGAGGTGGGCAAGGAAGGCTACCACCTGGAGCAGGAGATGATCGCGCTCTGCAAGGAGCACGGCATCGCCCTGGTGGGTCCCAACTGCCTGGGCATGATCAACACCGGCAGCGGGGTCAACGCCTCCTTCGCCTCGGGCAGCCCGGCCCCGGGCAAGATCGCCTTCTTCTCCCAGTCCGGCGCGCTCTGCGTGGCCATCCTGGACTGGGCGCTGGGCGAAAACATCGGCTTCTCCAAGTTCGTGAGCTTGGGCAACAAGGCCGTGCTTTCGGAAGCCCACATGCTCGAATACCTGGGCCAGGACGACGGCACCAACGTCGTGCTGGGCTACATCGAGAACGTGGAGCAGGGGCCCATGTTCCTGGAATGGGCGCGCAAGGTGAGCCGCAAGAAGCCCATCATCATGATCAAGTCCGGCACCACGGCTGCGGGCGCCAAGGCCGCCAGCTCCCACACCGGCGCCATCGCCGGTTCGGACCAGGCCTACACCGCGGCCTTCCGCCAGACCGGCGTGATCCGCGTGGCGGACGTGGCCTCGCTCTTCGACTTCGCCCAGGCCTTCTCCTGCCAGCCCCTGCCCAAAGGCCCCAACCTGGCCATCGTGACCAACTCCGGCGGCCCCGGCATCATGGCCGCGGACGCCACGGAAAAATCCAAGCTCCAGATGGCCCGGCTGAGCAACGAGATCATCGAGCGGCTGCGCGCGGCCCTGCCGCCCTATGCGGCCCTGTACAACCCCATCGACGTCATCGGCGACGCCCCGGCCTCGCGCTACCGCGACACCCTGGACATCGTCATCGACGACCCCATGGTCCACGCCATCCTGGTGCTCTTGACCCCCACCTCCTCGGCCGAGATCGAGGAGACGGCCCGGGCCATCATCGACACGGCCAAGAAGACGGACAAGCCGGTCTTCGCCTGCTTCATGGGCAAGATGCGCATCGAGCCCGGCCGCCGCATGCTCCAGGAGGCGGGCGTGCCCTGCTACGCCTTCCCGGAGTCGGCCATCAAGAGCATCGAGGCCATGTACGCCTATGCCGCCTGGCGCGACAAGAGCGAGGCCGAGTACGCCGAGGTGGCGGGCGACAAGGCCAAGGTGGAGGCCCTGCTGGCCGGGGTGCGCGCCTCCGGCGCCCGCGAGGTGGTGGAGTTCCAGGCCCAGGAGGTGCTGCGGGCCTACAACCTGCCCACGCCCAAGACCGTGCTGGCCAAGTCCAGCGACGAGGCCGTGAGCGCGGCCGAGGCCATCGGCTACCCCGTGGTGCTCAAGATCGCCTCCCCGCAGATCTCGCACAAGTCCGACGTGGGCGGCGTCAAGGTCAACCTGGGCGACGCCGAGGCCGTGCGCAAGACCTTCTGGGACATCACCTCGCGCGCTCAGCGCCTGCGGCCGGACGCCTACATCGCCGGCTGTCTGGTGCAGGAGATGGCGCCCAAGGGAGTCAAGGAGGTCATCGTGGGCTTCAAGCGCGACGACCAGTTCGGCCCCCTGCTCATGTTCGGCCTGGGCGGCATCTACGTGGAGATCCTGAAGGACATCTCCTTCCGGCTGGCCCCGCTTTCGCGCGAGGACGCCTGGAACATCATCCGCGAGATCAAGTCCTATATGCTCCTCAAGGGCGTGCGCGGCGAGGCCCCGGTGAACTTCGACGCCCTGGAGAACATCCTGCTTTCCATGTCCCAGCTCTCCCAGGACTTCCCGGAGATCTTCGAGGCCGAGTTCAACCCGGTGCTCGTGAACAGTGAGAAGGCCATCGTGGCCGACGTGCGCATGACCCTGTCCTCCTGAGGCGGACCGGGCGACATATCACAGGCAGCAACGGAGGACGACAATGGTCGGTTTGTACATAGGCTCCACCGCGCAGTTCGCGGGCAAGAACCTCATGGCCATGGCCCTTGGGCTCAAGCTCCAGAAGGAAGGCTTCAACGTCGGCTACATGAAGCCCGTTGGCGCCATGCCCGGCCTGGGCAAGGGCAAGGAGGGCGACGAGGACGCCTTCTTCGTGCAGGAAGTGCTGGGCCTGTCCCAGGACCCCGAACTGGTCACGCCCGTGCTGGTGACCCGCGACTTCAAGATCAAGGCCTTCCGCACCCCTTGCCAGGGGCTCCTGGACGGCATCGTCAAGGCCTACGGCGAGCTTTCCAAGGGCAAGGACGTCATGCTCATCGGCGGTTCGGGCAGCTTCCTGCACGCCGGGCGCTACTGCTCCGTGGACGGTCCCTCGGTGGTGGCGGCCCTGGGCGCCAAGACGCTGCTCATCGACCGCTACAACAAGGAACTCAACTACGACTATCTGCTCTCGGCCAAGGACATCCTGGAGTCCAAGGACTGCCAGCTCCTGGGCGCGGTGCTCAACGACGTGCAGCCCGGCTACATGGCCGAGGCCCTGGACCTGGTGAAGCCCTCCCTGGAGGTGCGCGGCATCGAGGTCTTCGGCGTGGTGCCCCACGACGCCTTCATGAGCGGCATCAAGGTTTCGGAGCTGGCCGAGCGCCTGGGCGGCCGTATCATCACCGCGGCCAACAAGGCCGACCGGCTGGTGGACACCTTCCTCATCGGCACCATGCAGGTGGAGAACTTCCTGACCCACTTCCAGCGGCACAAGAACGCCGCGGTCATCGTGGGCGGCGACCGCGCCGATCTCCAGCTGGTGGCCCTGGAGGGCAACTGCCCCTGCCTGGTGCTTACCGGCAACCTCTATCCCAACGACATCATCATGACCCGGGCCGAGGTGCTGGGCGTGCCGACCATCGTGGTGCGCGGCGACACCTTTTCCACGGCCAAGCTCATGGAGACCGTGCAGGCCACCCAGAAGCTGCGCGCCCAGGTCAAGATCAACCACGGCGCACAGCTCATCAACGCCAGCGTGGATTTCCCGGCGCTCAAGAAGAAGCTCGGACTGTAGCGCAGCAAGGAGGGGGCATGAGCGAACGCGAGCGGCTTACCCGGCTGTTCGAGGAAAAGGCCAAGGCCGTTTCGGCCCTGGTCTCCACGGTGGCGTCCATGGACCAGGCCCTGGCCTACGCCCTGGACGTCTGCGACAAGAAACAGGCCTGCCAGCTCCTGGTCTCGGGCTGCGAGCTGCCGCTCTCGGGCACGGGCGAGGCCCTCTGCGAGACCAAGCAGCAGAAGGTGCTGGCGGCCCCGGGCCTGGAGCGGGAGACCTTCGCCAAGCTCAAGGGCCTGGCCGCGGAGCGCGGCGTGCTGTGCATCGACACGGGCATGCGGCAGCACCTGGGCGGGGTGGACATCGCCTTCACCGTGGCCGACTTCGGCATCGCCGAGACCGGCACCCTGGTCTTCGACTCGGACAGTGAAGAGCAGCGCCTGGCCACCATGATCGCGGAATTCCACCTGGCCGTGCTGCCGGTGTCCAAAATCCGCGAGAAGTCCTTTGACCTGGAGGAGGAGCTTCTGGTCCTGCTCCGCAAGTCGCCCAACTACACGGCCTTCGTCACCGGCGCCAGCCGCACCGCGGACATCGAGCGCGTCCTGGCCCTGGGCGTGCACGGGCCCCTGGAACTGCACATCCTGCTTCTGGAGGACTAGGCCATGCAGACCGCCAAGGATATCAAGGAATACCGCGCCGAACTGCGCGAGGCCCTGGACAACGAGTTCCTGCGCCAGGCCATGGACAAGTTCGCGGTGGCCTACCGCGGCTCCCGGGCCAAGGCCTTCGCGGGCATGGATTTGAAGGGCCTCATCGCCGACGTGGCCCAGGCCAAGGACGGCGCGGCCCAGCGCATGGACGAGCTGCTGGCCGAGTTCACGGCCAAGGCCGAGGCCGCCGGGGTCAAGGTGCACGTGGCCCGCACGGCCCTGGAGGCCAACGAGATCATCGCCGCCATCGCCAAGGAGAACGGCGTCAAGAAGATCGTGAAATCCAAGTCCATGACCGCCGAGGAGATCCACCTCAACGACCACCTGGAGGCCCAGGGCTACGAGGTCACGGAAACCGACCTGGGCGAGTGGATCATCCAGCTCCGGCACGAGGGCCCGACCCACATGGTCATGCCCGCCATCCACCTCTCGCGCTACCAGGTGGCCGACCTGTTCAGCGAGGTCACGCAGCAGAAGCAGGAGGTGGACATCGAGAAGCTGGTCAAGGTGGCCCGCCGCGAGCTGCGGCCCAAGTATGTGGAGGCGGACATGGGCGTCTCCGGGGCCAACGTGGCCGTGGCCGAGACCGGCAGCCTCGGCATGATCACCAACGAAGGCAACGGACGGCTGGTGACCACCCTGCCGCGGGTGCACGTGGCCCTGGTGGGCCTGGACAAGCTCACCGCCACCCTGCGCGACGCCCTGCGCATCATCCAGGTCCTGCCGCGCAACGCCACGGGCCAGGCCATCTCCTCCTACGTCACCTGGATCAAGGGCTGCAACGAGTGCGCCGCGGCCCCGGGCGGCAGGAAGGTCCACCACATCGTGTTCCTGGACAACGGCCGCCGGGCCCTGGCCCGCGACCCGCTGTTCTCCCAGGTCCTGCGCTGCGTGCGCTGCGGGGCCTGCGCCAACGTCTGCCCGGTCTATCGCCTGGTGGGCGGCCACAAGTACGGCCACATCTACATCGGGGCCATCGGCCTCATCCTGACCTACTTCTTCCACGGCCGGGACAAGGCCAAGAACCTGGTGCAGAACTGCATCAACTGCGGCGCCTGCAAGGACGTCTGCGCCGCGGGCATCGACCTGCCCATGCTCATCAAGGAGATCCACGCCCGCATCCAGGACGAGGAAGGCCACCCCGTGCCGAGCACGCTCCTGGCCAAGGTGCTCAGGAACCGCAAGCTCTTCCACACCCTGCTGCGCTCGGCCAAGCTGGCCCAGAAGCCCCTGGCCTCGGGCGGCTACATCCGGCACCTGCCCATGATCTTCTCCAAGGAGCAGAACTTCCGGTCCCTGCCGGTCATCGCGCCCAAGGCCTTCCGCGACCTCTGGCCGCGCATCCGGCCCGAGGCCAAGGCCGCACGGCTCAAGGTGGCCCTGTTCTCCGGCTGCGTGCAGGACTTCGTCTATCCCGAACAGTGCGTGGCCGCGGTGAACGTGGTGGCGGGCCGGGGCGCGGCCCTGGACTTCCCCATGGAGCAGTCCTGCTGCGGCCTGCCCGTGCTCATGATGGGCGAGATGGCCGCGGCCCGCGACGTGGCCCAGCAGAACATCAGTGCCCTGGACCCGGGCAAGTACGACTACATCCTGACCCTGTGCGCCTCCTGCGCCTCGCACCTGAAGCACGGCTATCAGAAGCTTTTGGGCGACGACCCGGCCTGGGCCGTGCGGGCCAGGCAGTTCGCGGACAAGGTCATCGACTTCAGCTCCTTTGCCCGCGACGTGCTCAGGCTCGCGCCCGAGGACTTCCGCCAGGGCGGCGGCAGCGTGACCTACCACGCCCCCTGCCACCTCTGCCGCGGCCTGGGCGTGGTGGAGACGCCGCGCGACCTCTTGCGCACCGCGGGCCTCGAGTATAAGCCCGCCGAGGAGGAGGACGTCTGTTGCGGCTTCGGCGGCACGTTCTCCGTGAAGTTCCCTGAACTTTCGGCGGAACTGCTGGCCAAGAAGCTCGCCAACGCCGAGGCCACCGGCGCGGCCGCCCTGGTCACGGACTGCCCGGGCTGCGTCATGCAGCTGCGCGGCGGCCTGGAACGCAAGGGCTCGCCCATGCTGGTGCGGCACATGGCGGAGGTTCTGGCCCAGCAGCTCAAGTAGGAGGACATCGTGAAGGACATCCGCAAGAACGCCCGCAAGCTTATGCAGGGCACTTGCCGGGTCTGCCCGGCCTGCGACGGCCGGGCCTGCGCCGGGGAGGTCCCGGGCATGGGCGGGCTCGGCTCGGGCAGCTCGTTCAAGGCCAACTACAACGCCCTGGCCGCCGTGCGCCTGAACATGCGCCTGATCCACGACGCGGTCCAGCCGGACACCTCGGCGAGCGTGCTGGGCTTCACCCTCTCCCTGCCGGTGCTGGCCGCGCCCATCGGCGGCGTGTCCTACAATATGGCCGGGGCCATCCCCGAGGGTGAGTACATCCGGGCCATCGTGGACGGCTGCAAACAGGCCGGGACCATCGGCTGCACCGGCGACGGCGTGCCCGTGGAGATCCACCAGGAGGCTTTTGCCGCCATCCGCGGCGCGGGCGGCCACGGCATCCCGTTCATCAAGCCCTGGGAGGACGAGGAGCTTTACCGCAAGCTGGAAGGCGCCGTGGACACCGGGGCCAAGGCCCTGGGCATGGACATCGACGCCGCGGGCCTGGTGACCCTGCGCAAGCAGGGCCGGCCGGTGTCGCCCAAGACTCCGGAGAAGCTGCGCGAGATCATCGAGTGGTGCCCCGTGCCCTTCGTGCTCAAGGGCGTGATGACCCCGGACGAGGCCAAGATCGCCCGCGACGCGGGCGCAGCGGGCATCGTGGTCTCCAACCACGGCGGCCGCGTCCTGGACCACACCCCAGGCACGGCCGAGGTGCTGCCGCAGATCGCGGCCGCGGTGCGCGGCGAGCTGGCCGTGCTCGTGGACGGCGGCGTGCGCACCGGCGAGGACGTGCTCAAAATGCTGGCGCTCGGCGCGGACGCCGTGCTCATCGGGCGGCCCTTCAGCGTGGCCGCCGTGGGCGGGCTCACCGAGGGCGTGAGCAGGTACCTCGAGCAGCTGCGCCTGGACTTCACCCGCTCCCTGGTGCTCACCGGCTGCCGCGACCTGGCGGCGGTGGGGCCGCATATCCTGTTCAACGGAGGCAACCGGTGATCAAGCACATCGTCATGTGGACCCTCAAGGTGGAGGCCCTGGGCCGGGGCAAGGCCGAGAACGCGGCCGAGATGAAGGTCATGCTCGAGGCCCTGGAGGGCCGGATTCCGGGCCTGCTGCACATCGAGGTGGGCATTGACGTGTTCGGGGCCACGCCTGCCTGCGACGTGATCCTTTATTCCGAGCTGGCCTCGCGCGAGGCCTTGGCAGGCTACCAGGACCACCCCGAACACCAGAAATGCGTGGCCTTCGTGCGCGAGGTGGCCGCCTCGCGCAGCGTCGTGGATTATGAGATCTAGCGCCATCCAGGCGCTGGGGCCCGGACTTTCGGGGCGCGTGGAGCCAGCGCAGAACATGGCCGCCGGGGGGCCTCCCGGCGGCTTTTTTGTTCCGGACCTGCCGGAGGCGTCGGCAGAAGGAGGGGGAGACCATGGCGGGGGCCTGCGGACCGGCCCGTGGACTGGACTCGGCCTTCATTACAGCAAAGTAATGAAGGCTGTTTCAGTTGCGCGGGAGCAGGGTTCGCCGTAAGGGTCAATCAGAGTCACCGGCATCGTCTGCGCGTTCCATGCAAACCCGAGGAAGTGCGAACATGCTTGTTTCCGAGATCTGCCGACCCGAAGTCACGGCCATCGCGCCGGATGAGACCCTGGGCCACGTGCTCTGCCTCATGGCCAGCATCCGTTCCAAGCTGCTCTATGTGGTGGACGGGGCCGGAAAACTCCAGGGCGTGGTCAGCAGCTACGACCTGCTCAAGGTCCTGCTGCCCGAGTTCCTGGACGCCAACTTGGCCAAGTCCGTGTCCGGCGGGGACAACCTGCTGGTGCAGGCCTTCAGCGAGCACGCGGACATGAAGATGTCCGAGCTCATGACCCGCAAGGTGGTCTTCTGCCGCCCGGACGACACCGTGCTGGAGCTCAACGCCCTGATCCTCGAAAGCGCGGTGAACGTGCTGCCCGTGGTGGACGCCGCGGGCAGGATCGTGGGCGAGGTCACCCGCCGCGACATCCTCAACGCCGTGGCCAAAATCTGCTGCGCGTCATCCTGAAAAACCGGAGGTCGTAGTCCATGTTCTGGGTCTCCACGGCCATCTTCGTCATCGCCTATGCGGTGATCTGTTCGGAAAAGATCCACAAGACCAAGGTGGCCGTGTTCGGCGCGGCCCTGACCCTCATCTGCAAGGTTCTCTCCCAGCATGAAGCCTTCCACGACATCGACCTGGGCGTGGACTGGAACGTGGTCTTCCTGCTCATCTCCATGATGATCATCGTGAACATCATGACCAAGACCGGCGTGTTCCAGTACGTGGCCATCAAGTCGGCCAAGCTGGGCCGTGGCAACCCCTTCACCATCATGGCCATCTTCGCCGTGGTCACGGCCGTGGCCTCGGCCTTCCTGGACAACGTGACCACGGTGCTGCTCCTGGCCCCTGTGACGCTGCTCATCGCCCGCGAGCTGGAGGTGGACCCCGTGCCCTACCTCATCACCGAGGCCCTGGCCTCGAACATCGGCGGCACGGCCACGCTTATCGGCGACCCGCCGAACATCATGATCGCCTCCAAGGCCGGCTTCGACTTCATGGACTTCATCGTGCACTTGGCCCCGGCCATCATCGTCATCATGGCCGTCTGGCTGCTCGTCTGGAAGGCGCTTTTCGGCAAGCGGCTCCACGTGCGCGAGGAGCTCAAGGCCCGGATCATGGCCATGAACGAGCGCGAACTCATCAAGGACCCGGCCCTGCTCAAGAAGTCCGGCGTGGTCCTGGGCCTGACCATCCTGGGCTTCATGCTCCACGGCCTGTTCCACTACGAGCCCGCCACCGTGGCCCTCATGGGCGCGGCCACGCTCCTGCTGCTTTCCGACGAGGAGCCGCACCACATCCTGGCCGAGGTGGAGTGGCCCACCATCTTCTTCTTCATCGGTCTGTTCATCATCATCGGCGGCACGGTGAAGTCCGGGCTCATCGAGTGGCTTTCCCAGCAGGTCATCCTGCTCACCGGCCCCACCAAGGAGAGCATGTTCACGCTCTCCATGGTCATGGTCTGGTTCTCGGGCATAGCCTCGGCCATCGTGGACAACATCCCCTTCGTGGCCACCATGAATCCGCTGCTGGTGGAGTTGTGCCAGAAGGTCTTCGGCGGCACGGACCCGGCCACGCTTCAGAACCCGGTCATGCTGCCGGTCTGGTGGGCCCTGGCCCTGGGCGCCTGCCTGGGCGGCAACGGCACGGCCATCGGCGCCTCGGCCAACGTCATCGTGGTGGGCATGAGCGAGAAGGCCGGGCACAGGATCAGCTTTGTCCGCTTCCTCAAGTACGGCACCCCGGTGATGTTCCTGACCGTGTTCCTGTCCACCATCTATCTCTGGCTGCGCTATTACGTGCTCCGGTTCTAGCCGCCCGCCGCGCGAAAAAAATGAAGAGGGGGACCCTGGGGTCCCCCTTTTTTTGCGGCGATGGGCGTGCGCCGGTCAGCGCAGCATGTTCGGATGGTGGGCCGGCACGTCCTTGTCCTCGCGGTGGCAGACCGGGCAGTTCTTCTGCGTGCCCATGGGACCGGCCACGCCCTGGTACTGGAGGGGCTGCACGTTGTCCCGGTCGTCGCCGTAGGCATTCAAGGCCGGGTACTCGGCGTGCGGGCTGTTGTGGCAGGCCGCGCAGGGCAGGGCGCTCATGTCGTCCTTGCGCAGGCGGAAGAGGTCCTTGGGCTCGGCGGTCCAGGTGTTGAAGGCGTTGCAGGTGTCCAGGTCCGGGACCCCGAAGTCCTTGTGGCAGTTCAGGCAGTCCGGCTCCTGGAACCAGGGGGTGCGCGCGTTCACCTCGGCGGCCGTGGCCACGCTGCGCGGCTTGAGCAGGCCGAGGAGCTTCGCGGCCGAGCGCTTGCCCTCCTGGCCCTTGAGCAGGCTGATGGCGTGGTCCTCCATGTAGCCGTGGCAGCGCACGCAGGTGATGCCGATGGTGCCGTGCACGCCGCGCAGGCAGCGGGTGGGTCCGTCGGGCCGGTTGGGATGGCAGGTGTGGCAGGCCTCCTCGCCGCGGTTCGTCAGGTGGCCGGCGTGGAAGCCGTGCAGGGCCGCGGGCAGGTTCATGAGGCCCGGGTAGTTCACGGGATCGCCCTTGCTGCCGAGCACGGGGTCCGGGTGGCAGCTCTGGCAGAGCCGCGGCTTGCCCGCCTTGGCGTCGGCCAGGAGCGTGGTGCCGTTCATGCGGTCGTGCACCGCCAGCACGTCGGCCGCGGCCGCGTCCGAGATGCCCGCGACCCCGTCCTTCTTCCAGGGGCCGCCGTGGCAGTTGCGGCAGCCCATCTCCGTGGAGGTGGGCGCCACCACCTTGGTCGAGGCCAGGACCTTGCCCGAGGACGTGTCGCGGGCCTCCACCGTGAAGAGGGGGTAGGGGTTGTAGCCGCCCTGGGCCGGATAGGGCACCACGGGGATGAGATCCGCGCCGTACCAGCCGCTCTTCTCGTCGAACTTCATTTCGCCGGACAGGCCTTCTCCGGCCAGGCCCACGTCCGCGGGCAGCTCCTTGCCGAACAGGGACTTGGCGTGCTTCCAGAATTCTACCTGCGCGGACGGCTTCTCGAAGCCCGGCTCCACGGCGTAGGTGATGGTCACGCCCTCGGTGACCGCCTGGGGGCCGGGACCCCGGCGCACGAGCACGGCGCGCAGGTCGTTGGCCGGGGGCAGGAGGACCCAGTAAGGGTCGGAGTCCGAGATGCAGTGCATGCCGAGCGTGTTCCAGGCCAGGAGCACGTATTCGTCGGCGTTCTTGCTGAAGGGCGGCGTGGGCACGGGCAGGGCCTTGGGCTCCACGGCCTTGTCCGCGGCGTCCTTGTTGCCGTGCAGCCCTTCCACGATGTAGGCGGCCAGGGCCTTGCGCTCCTGCTCCGTGCCGAAGAAGGGCGGCATGTAGGTGTTCACCTTGCCCAGGCCGTTCAGCATGGCGTCCATGCCGAAGAGCGTGAACTTGGCCGTGCGCGGCAGGATGTCGTTCATGGGGCCGTTGATGGAATGGCAGGAGGAGCACTCCAGCTCGTAGATCTCCTGCCCGGCCGCCAGGACGTTGTCCGGGGTGATGGTGCGGTTCTTGACCCACTTGGCCGTGGCCAGGATGCCGTTCGCCTCCACCGGGGCCATGTACGCGGGCCGCAGGGAGTTGGAATAGGTCTGGTGCGGGATGAGCCAGGGCTTGCGGCCGCCCTCGCGGGCGAACTCGAAGCCGCCGAAGGAGACCAGGCCCGCCAGGAGCACGAGCAGGGCCAGCTTGGGACCCACGTTCTGGGGCAGGCGCGTGGCCATGATCAGGGCGCCCAGGGAGGCCGCGCCTCCGGCCAGCACGAAGATCTTGATGAAGAGGGCGATGCGTCCGGCCTTCTGGGCCACCAGGAGCTTGGCCTCGGGCGGCAGGGCCGAGAGCGACCACCAGCCCGTGAGCAGGCAGAGGGCGAAGGAGGCGAGGGTCCACTTGGCGCAGGCGCGCACCAGGGTCAGGCGGGTCTTCTCGTCCCCGATCCGGGTGGCGGTGACGAAGCCGAAGAGCCCGGCGATCATGAACGAAAGTACGGTGCGGAAGGCCGTGGAGGGCCAGAAGCCCGGGTTGAAGAAGCCGCTCCAGAAGGAGTGGTCCTGGATCCAGGCCCCGGTGTCCAGCATGAAGGTCAGGATGCCGTTGATGATGAACAGGGAGGCGAAGCCCGCGCCGAAGTATATCCAGCCCACCAGGATGTGGGTCCGGCGCTCCATGCGGTCGAAGGCGTAGCAATAGACCAGGAGCGCCACGATCTCGATGACGAAGAAGACCCACTCCGTGGCCCAGCCCCAGACGAAGACGTGGATGAGCGTGGAGGTGGCCTGGGGCGAGAGCAGGGCGATGATGAACCAGATGCCCACGCCGGACACGCCGCCGAAGACCATGGTCAGGAGCAGGAAGAACTTGGCGTGCTTCTTGACGTAGGCCAGCATGTGCGGGTTGTTTTCGCGGGCCGCGCGCATTTCCACCACGGGCAGGAACAGGCCGCCGCCCACGGCGAAATGGGCCACATAGACGTGGATCACGGCGATGAACGCCACCCAGAAGCCGCCGGCCAGGGCGCTCAGTTGCCAGTAGGGATATTCCATCTTAGGCCTCCTTGGCCCGCAGATATTGGCGGATGAGCCAGCCCACCAGCGGGATGGCCAGGATGAACACGGCCAGGAAGAGGATCATGGGCGAGTATTCCCCAAGGGAGGCCAGGCTGCGGATGTCCTGGTAGGGCGAGAGCAGGAAGGTGCGCAGGCGGTCGCGCACCAGCACCATGGCCGCCACGGTGAGCACGGCCCAGAGCGTGGTCCCGGCCACGTTGCCCCGCCAGGCCGCGTAAAGCGCGGCCACGGCCAGGGCCAGGCCGCCGGCCAAAAGCAGGGAGGAGACGGCGTCGCCGCCCAGGAAGCGGAGCATGGCCGCCTGGGGCAGGGAGACCAGAAACCAGGCGCCGAAGACCACCTGGGCCAGGGTGGCGCGGAAGAACCAGGCCAGGCCGGTGCTGGCGTATTCCCTGTTGCGGCGCGCGGAGCCCAGCAGGGCCACGGCCAGCCCGCCCACGGCCAGGGCCGCGGTCATGAAGTGCAGCCAGCGGGGCAGCAGCGAGGGATCGCCCAGGTTGAGCAGGCTGCCGCCGCGGTTGCCGAACCAAGCCGTCCAGCGGGTCGGGTCCAGCATCAGGGTCATGTTGTTGGAGAAGAGGAAGCCGTTGCAGAGCAGCAGGAGCAGGGGTGCGGCGACGAGCAGGGCTCGGGCCCCGGGCCTGGCGTCGAAGTTGAAGCTGTAGATGTACAGGCCGTAGTAGGCGGCCATGACGATGGCGATGACCGAGAGCCACCACCCGGCCATGAGCACGGAGCTGGTGTAGATGAAGTTGCCGTAGAGCACCTGGAGGAAAAGCAGGGGAGCCACGCCCAGGTTGATGGTCAGGGCCAGGCAGCCGGGCAGCTTGGTGGAGAGGTCCTTGGCCAGATCCTGGTTGCGGCCCTTGAGGTGCGAGACCAGGGCTATGGCCGCGCCGCCCACCACGGCGTTCATGAGCAGGAGGTGGGCCACAAAGGTCACGTGCAGGAGGAGGTCGAACCAGCCCCAGGGCACGGAAAGGGCGTCCGGCGCGGGCACAAGCAGTTTCGGGTCCATAGGGCGCTCCTTGAAAAGGTTCCGGCCAACATACACCGGGCCAAAGCCTGCCGGTATGATATTTTGCATCAGCGCGGGCACATGGTCCCTTGCGAACCGGGATGAGCAATGCCATACTCTTTGAGCACGTACCCGGCAAGAACTTCATGTTGGATTCTATGGAGAAAATCGTCCTGACCCTGGATGTGGGCAATACCCAGGCCAAGGCCCGTCCGGCGCGCGCCGCCGGGCTTTGCGGGGACACGCTCGCGGTTTCCGGCCACAAGGACTTCGACGCCGTGGCCTGGGCCGGGTTCCTGGAGCGGGCCGCGGCCGGTTCCGGCCCCTCGGCCCTGGTCTGGGCCTCGGTGGTGCCCGCGGCCGACGCCCTGCTGCGCCGGGCCGCCGCGGACCTGGGCTGGGACGCCCTGGCTGTGCCCGGGGACCTGCCTCTGCCCCTGGAGAACCGCTACGCCCGGCCCGCCGAGGTGGGCGCGGACCGGCTGGTGGGCTCCTTCGCCGCCCGGCGTCTGTTCCCGGACCAGGAACGCTTGGTGGTGGTGGACTTCGGCACGGCCACCACCTTCGACTGCGTGGCGGGCGACGCCTTCCTGGGCGGGCTCATCTGCCCGGGCCTGCTCTCGGCCTCGCGCGCCCTGCACGAGGAGACGGCCAAGCTGCCCCTGCCCACCCTGGAGCTGAACTCCCCGGATCTGCACATCGGGCTGAGCACCATGGACAGCATGAACCAGGGCCTGCTCTTCGGGGCCGCGGCCCAGGTGGAGGGCCTCACCCGGCGGCTGGCCGGGGTCATGGGCGGCGAGGTCTTTGTCCTGGCCACGGGCGGGCTGGCCGGGCAGGTGGCCCGGGTCTGTCCGGTGATCCAGGCCGTGCTGCCGGACCTTCTGGCCGAGGGCTTGGCCCTGGCCTATTTCGAGTCCGCCGGGGCCTGATCCGCGCCTTGCGACGTGATTTTCGCAAAAACCCCGTTTTCCCCTGTTTGAGCCCCGAGGGAAAATGGGCTATCCTGTGCGGCGAACCTGAAGTCCGAACCCAAAGGAGACGCCTTTCTATGAGCACCATCGTCGCTGTCTGGGCCCGCGAGATCCTCGATTCGCGCGGCAATCCCACGGTCGAGGTCGAAGTCACCTACGAGTCCGGCGTCTCCGGGCGCGCCGCGGTGCCCTCCGGGGCCTCCACCGGCGAACGCGAGGCCCTGGAGCTGCGTGACGGCGACAAGAAGCGCTTCGGCGGCAAGGGCGTGACCAAGGCTGTGACCCACATCCGCGAGGAGATCGCCAACGCCGTGGTGGGCATGGACGGCCTGCGCCAGGTGGCCCTGGACAACGCCCTCATCGACCTGGACGGCACCGAGAACAAGTCCCGCCTGGGGGCCAACTCCATCCTCGGCGTGTCCATGGCCAACGCCCGCGCCGCGGCCAGCTTCCTGGGCCTGCCCCTGTACCAGTACCTGGGCGGGGTCAACGCCAAACTGTTGCCCGTGCCGGCCATGAACATCATCAACGGCGGGGCGCACGCGCCCAACAACCTGGACATCCAGGAGTTCATGATCATGCCCCTGGGCGCGGAGACCTTTGCCGACGCCCTGCGCATGGGCGCGGAGACCTTCCACGCCCTGAAGGGCATCCTGGCCAAGGACAAGCACGTCACCAGCGTGGGCGACGAAGGCGGCTTCGCGCCCAACCTCAAGTCCCACGCCGAGGCCTTCGAGTACATCATCCGGGCCATCGAGGCCGCGGGCTACAATCCCGGCTCCGAGATCGCCCTGGCCATCGACGCCGCGGCCTCGGAATTCTACAAGAAAGGCAAGTACGTGCTGGCCGGGGAGAAGAAGGAGTTCAGCTCGGCCCAGCTCATCGACTTCTACGCCGACTTCTGCGAGCGCTTCCCCATCGTGTCCATCGAGGACGGCTTGGCCGAGGGCGACTGGGACGGCTGGGTCAGCCTCACCGACCGCCTGGGCGACCGCATCCAGCTGGTGGGCGACGATATCTTCGTGACCAACCCGGACATCCTGGCCGAGGGCATCGACCGCGGGGTGGCCAACTCCATTCTCATCAAGCTGAACCAGATCGGCACCGTCACCGAGACGCTCGACACCATCGAGCTGGCCAAGCAGGCCGGCTACACCACCATGATCTCCCACCGTTCCGGCGAGACCGAGGACCACTTCATCTCGGACCTGGCCGTGGGCCTCAACGCCGGGCAGATCAAGTCCGGCTCGCTTTCGCGCAGCGACCGCCTGGCCAAGTACAATCAGCTCATGCGCATCGAGGAGGACCTGGACGAGGAGGCCATCTACTACGGCCCGATCCTGGCCGAGAGCTGGTTCGGCGGCGGCGAGGAATAGTTCCGGCTTCCAGCCTGTGGCGAGGCGCCGGCGGTTGCACCGTCGGCGCCTTTTTTTTCCGGGCAGTGTTATAATTGCCGTCCCTCCCTTCCCTCATTCCTGAACGCGGTGTAGATTCAGGACAATGGTGTCCCATTCCTGTGCGGAAACTGGGAGAAATCATGCGCGGCGCACAGACATTACTCCTGGGCCTGGCCCTGGGCCTAGCCCTCTCGACCTGTTCCCGGCCCGAGCCCATCCGCATCGCCATCTCGGCCTGGGCCGGCGTGGAAGTGGCCGAACTGGCGGCCCGCCTGGGGCTCTATGAGAAGCACGGGGTCCCCGTGCAGATGGTCCGCTTCTCGGCCTACAGCGACTCCCTGGCAGCCCTGCGCGACGGCAAGGTCCAGGCCGGCATGCACACTTTGGACGACGTCATCCGCCAGGCCGCCTCGGGCAAGGACGTGCGGGCGATCCTGGCCACGGACGCCTCCTTTGGCGGCGACGGGCTGGTGGCCCGGGTCGTGGGCATCTCGGCCACCCTGCTCAAACTGGCGAACTCCTCCTTCTTCGGCTTCTTCCAGAACGTGACCAGTCCGCGCCGGGCCGTGACTCTGCGCGGCAAGCCGCTGGTGGAGGCCGAGCGCAGCCTCGTCGGTTCGAGCCACGCCGAGATCGGCGCCTTTCTCCTGGGGCTCTGGGGCGTATCCGAGAACGTGGTGGAGGCGGTCTTCGATCACCACAGCCTGGGGCGTTCGGGCCTGTCCGGATTCTTTCCGGCCGTGGCCGTGCACGTGGCCGACCGCCTGGAACACGAGCAGGCCGGAGAGGCCGACGCCGGGCTCCACCCGCCCCTGGACACGGCCTGGCTGGAGGGCCAGGGGCTGGCGGAACGGCTCACCGTCTGGATCGAGGCCTGCAAGGAGACGGCCGGGGAGGCATCCATATGAGGGAGAAGATCCTCTTCGTGGACGACGAGGTGCATATCCTGGATTCGTTCCGCGTGGGCCTGCGGGACTACGACGTGGACACGGCCATGGGGCCGGAGGTGGGCCTGTCCAAGATCCGCGACTCCGGTCCCTATCCCGTGGTGGTCTCGGACCTGAAGATGCCGGGCATGGACGGCATCGACTTTCTCATCAAGGTCAAGGAGGCCTCACCCAACACCGTGCGCATCATGCTCACCGGCCACGGCGACTTCGACAAGGCCATGGACGCGGTGAATCGCGGCCACATCTTCCGCTTCCTTCAGAGGCCCTGCCCCACGGACATCCTCAAGTCCGCGCTGGAGGACGGCCTGCGGCAGTACCGGCTCATCCTGGCCGAACGCGACCTGCTTCAGAAGACGCTGCGGGGCACCATCGAGCTGGTCAACGAGATCCTGGCCCTGGTCAATCCCGAGGCCTTTGGCCGCTCCCAGCGCATCGTGCGCTACGTGAAGTTCATGGTCCAGCAGAAGAAGCTCAAGGACGGCTGGCGGTACGAGGTGGCGGCCATGCTCTCCCAGGTGGGCTGCCTGACCCTGCCTGAGACGACCCTGGAGAAGATCCACGCCGGCACGGAACTCAGCAAGGAGGAGATGCAGCTCTTCGAGATGCATCCGCTCATCGGCTCGAGCCTTTTGGGCAAGGTGCCGCGCATGGAGGAGGTGGCCCGCATGGTGGCCTACCAGGAGAAGCGCTTCAGCGTCCTGGTGCCGGTCGCGCCGGACCAATAACATTCCTCCGCCCTTGCCCTCGGCCGCCGAGGCCCGTATGATCGTCGCGGCGGCCGGGGGACGGCCGCCTTCTGATCGACAGTGCGGGAGACACGCCATGATTCTTCTGGATGGCAAGAAGGTGGCCCAGGACATGCGGGCCGAGATCCGCGAGGAGGTCGAGGTCCTCAAGGGACGCTACGGCCGGGCCCCAGGGCTGGCCGTGATCCTGGTGGGCCAGGACCCGGCCTCCCAGGTTTATGTGCGCAACAAGGAGCGGGCCTGCGCCGAGGCCGGCATCCTGTCCATGCCCTTCCACCTGCCCGAAACCACCTCGCAGAACGAGCTGGAGGGACTCATCCAGCGGCTCAACCGCGACGTGGCCGTGGACGGCGTCCTGCTTCAGCTGCCCTTGCCCGCGGGCCTGGACAGCCAGCGCTGCCTGGAGCTCATCGACCCGGGCAAGGACGTGGACGGCTTCCATCCCGTGAACGTGGGCAAACTCACCCTGGGTCTGCCCGGGTTCCGCTCCTGCACCCCGGCCGGGGTGATGGAGCTGCTGCGGCGCTACAACCTCTCGCCTGCTTGCAAGAAGGCCGTGGTGGTGGGACGCAGCAACATCGTGGGCAAGCCCCTGGCCCTCATGCTCGGCCAGAGCGGAGCCTGCGCCAACGCCACGGTGACGCTCTGCCATTCGGGCACCGCAGACCTCTGCGCCGAGTGCCGCGAGGCCGACTTCCTGTTCGTGGCCGTGGGCCGCCCGCGCTTCATCACCGGCGACATGGTCAAGCCCGGCGCGGTAGTGGTGGACGTGGGCATCAACCGTACCGAGCAGGGCCTGGTGGGCGATTGCGACTTCGAGAGCGTGGCCAAGGTGGCCGCGGCCCTGACCCCGGTGCCCGGCGGCGTGGGACCCATGACCATCGCCCAACTGCTCAAGAATACAATCGACGGCTACAAGGCCCACGTGGGCGTGCAGGAGTGAGCATGAAGGAACGGATTCTCGTCACCGGCGCCACCGGCAACATCGGCCGCGAACTGGTGCGCATCCTGGCCGAGCGCGGCGCGGCAGTGACAGCGGGCGTGACCTCCGAGGACAAGGCCAAGGCCCTGGAGGCCCAGGGCGTGGCCGCCGAGGTCTTCAGCTTTTCCGACGACGAATCGCTCAAGCGGGTCATGGAGGGCAAGAAGCGGCTCTTCCTGCTCGTGCCCTTCCAGGAGGGCATGAAGCGCTGGGGCCTGAACGCCCTGGCCGCGGCCCGCGCCGCGGGCGTGGAGCACGTGGTCCGCTCCTCCGGCCTTCTGGCCGACATCGACGCCCATTTCCAGCTGGGCAAGGTGCACGGCGGCATCGACGACGCCCTGGAGAAGAGCGGGCTGCCCTTCACCATCCTGCGTCCCAATTCCTTCATGCAGAACTACGTGCAGTTCCACGGCGCCGAGGTCCGCGCCCAGGGCCGCTTTTTCGCGCCCGAGGCCGACGCCCGCGTGAGCCTGATCGACGCCCGCGACATCGCGGCCTGCGCCGCGTCCGTGCTGCTCGATCCCGTGGAGCACGCGGGCCGGACCTATCTGCTCACCGGACCCGAGGCCCTGTCCTGCGCGGACATCGCCGCGCTGCTCTCCGAGCAGGCCGGGCGCGCCATCGCCTACCGCCCGCTGTCCGAGGAGCAGGCCCGCGAGGCCTGGCTGGCGGCCGGGCTGCCGGAGTGGAACGTGAACATGCTTCTGGGCTTGGCCCGGCAGGTGCGCGAGGGCGTCATGGCCCTGGTCACCGGCGCGGTGAAACATCTCGCGGACCGCGATCCCATCCCCTTCCGCCAGTTCGCCCGCGACTTCCGCCGCAGCTGGAGCTGACTAGCGGGGCAGGGGCAGGTCGAGCATGTCGTAGCCCTGCCAGCCAGGACCATCGAAATGCCACCACTCCGTGGGCAGGGGTTCAAAGCCCTGGGCCGCCATGGCCGCCTCCAGGACGCCGCGGTTCCTGATCGCCTCGGCCGAGGCCCCCTGGTAGTCGCGGTGGGCCTTTTCCGTGAAGTCGTCGAAGCCCGAGGGCATGGGCAGCTCCTCTCCGCGCGCGTCCACCAGGCCCACGTCCACCGCCGCGCCGCGGTTGTGCTTGGAGCCCAACACGATCACGCCGTCCTTCTTCTCCGGCCGCGCCACGTAGCGCTCGTCCGGCACGATGGCCCAGAAGCGCTCCTGCACCGAGAACGGGCGGTAGCAGTCGTAGAGCTTGAGGCCGAGTCCCTGCTTGCGCAGCTCGGCCTGGACCGCCAGCAGGCGCTTGGCGATGTCGGCGCGCAGGAAGCAGCGGCCCGAGGGATAGACCGCCTGGCCGCTGAAGTTGTTGGCGGTGGCGTAGCGCATGTCCAGCACCAGGGTCTTGTCCAGGCTGGAAGGCTCCACGAACCCGGCCTGGCGCAGGGCCTTTTCCGCGTCGGACTGGGCCAGTGCCGCGGCGCACAGCGCGAGCAGCATGAGGCAGGCGAGGAGGATGCGGTACATGGGCGTTCTCCTGTTTCCTCCCTGTTGACTCAAGTCCGCCACGCGGTCAACGTCCCTGCGCACGAACGTACAAGACCACGGCGGCCGGGGCTTGCTAGGACAGGAGCAGCGGCATACCTTCAACCCGGGAGAATCCCATGACCTCGCTGCTCGCCTCTTTTTGCGACGGAACCGTGGCCTGCGCGGACGGCTGCGTCCCCTCCTCGGACCTGACCTGGAACGCGCATCCCGCGTTCCACGGCGTGGCCCTCAAACATCTCGTGCCGGGCCGGGTGAGCGGTGGACGCTTCAGCGTGCACCTGGTGCGCGTGGACGGCGGTTGCTCCCTGCGCGAACACGCGCACCAGGAGAACTGGGAGTTGCACCAGGTGGTGGAGGGTGCGGGCGTGTGTCGTTTCGCCGGGCAGAGCGTGACCTACGCGCCGGGCGTCTGCGGCGTGCTGCCCGCGGGCGTGGCCCACGAGGTCCAGGCCGGTCCGGACGGGCTCTGCCTGCTGGCCGTGTTCACGCCCGCGCTCGTGTAGGAGAGAGATGGCGCCCCGCGGAACACTCGGCTTCCTGCGCGCCGGCGCATTGCCCGGCCTCACGCTGGTCTGCGCGCGCGGCGCGGAGAAGAACGTCGCGCGCCACATGCATGCCTCGCTCTGCTTCGGTCTCGTGCTCGAGGGACGCCGCACGCTCGTGCTGGACAACGTCGAGCACGAGGCCGCGGCAGGCGACGTGCTCGTGCTGGAGCCCGGCCGCGCGCACGCCGTGCGCGTGCCGGAAGCCTGTTCCCATCTCATGTTCAGCCTGCGGGAAAACGCTGCGCGGCAATGCTTCGCACGCATCGGCAACGGGCAGGAAACGCTGCCGCGCTTCCCGCGTCCCGTGCTCCGCGACACGCACCTCGCGCACCTGCTCCACGATCTCGCCGAGTCCCTGCGCGGGGATGAAATCCTGGAGCAGCAGTCCCTGTTCTGGCAGGTCATGGCCGCGCTGGCGCAACATGGTGAAGTCCGGGAATTCACTTCTCGCGGGCCTTCGCTGCCGGTCGCCAGGATCATGGAGATCTTCGGGCAGCGCCTTGCGGAGAACGTGACGCTCTCCGATTTGGCGCGGGCCTGCGCGCTGGACGAGTGGTCTCTCTGCCGTCTCTGCGTGCGCGAGACAGGTCTTCCGCCGCACGCCTTGCTCCTGCACCTGCGTCTGGCGCAGGCCAGGGAATTGTTGTCTCGCGGGCATTCCGTGGCAGAAGCGGCGGTCGCCTGCGGCTTCTTCGACCAGAGTCATCTGCATCGCCATTTCGTGCGACAGGTGGGCATGACGCCCGGTCAATACGCTGCCGCATTCCGTTGAAATGCTCCCGCAAGGTGCGGCGCGCAAGGATCGGAATGCATTTTTTTGTGCAACATTCCTGCATTGAAAATTGCACTGCGATGGGCATGAATAAAGGATTCCCCGTCTTCTGCTCCGGCGTGGCGGCGCGCTGTCGCGGCTTGCTGTGTGTGGATTCTCTTGTATTTTTCCAAAAATAATGTATCGCGTTTCGAAACAGGAGGTGCACGATGCCTTCGATGAAACCGACGGAGAATGCCATGAGCACGACGCCGACCGAGTCCAAGGAGCCTGCCGCGCCGAAGAAGGCCGCCGCCAAGAAGGCTGCGCCGAAGAAGGCCGCGCCGAAGAAGGCCGCGCCGAAGAAGGCCGCTGCCAAGAAGGCCGCCCCGAAGAAGGCCGCTGCCAAGAAGGCCGCCCCGAAGAAGGCTGCTGCGCCGAAGAAGGCCGCCGCCAAGAAGGCCGCGCCGAAGAAGGCTGCTGCGCCGAAGAAGGCTGCTGTGAAGAAGGCTGCGCCGAAGAAGGCCGCTGCCAAGAAGGCCGCCCCGAAGAAGGCTGCTGCGCCCAAGAAGGCCGCTGTGAAGAAGGCTGCGCCGAAGAAGGCCGCGCCGAAGAAGGCCGCGCCGAAAAAGGCCGCCCCGAAGAAGGCTGCCGAACCGGCCAAGTAGAGAAGAATTTTTCCCGGGCACCGGGAGGAGCGGGGAGACGCCCCACGGCGG
>Ga0067045_1028056_pt1 | contig 44880 bp, 37 predicted proteins | sample TerdegcTABiofilm_FD_59184 | JGI IMG/M metagenome (GOLD analysis project Ga0067045, IMG submission 59184) | Combined Assembly of (Gp0054472, Gp0054536) Wastewater bioreactor microbial communities from Singapore -Terephthalate degrading...
GGGGCGGCGGCCACGGCGGCAGGAGCGGCTGCCGCTGCCGGGGCGGCAGCGCCGGCCACGGCTTCGGTGTCAATCTTGGCGATCACCTGGTCGGCGGTGACGGTCGCGCCGTCGCCCTGCACAATTTCCACCAGCACGCCGCCAGCAGGCGCCGGGCATTCCAGAACGACCTTGTCGGTCTCGATTTCGATCAGGATTTCGTCGACGGCGACGGCTTCGCCGGCCTTCTTCTTCCATTGCAGCAGGGTGGCTTCGGCCACGGACTCGGAGAGCTGCGGAACCTTGACTTCTACGATTGCCATGTGTGTTCTACCTTGGTGATGCGGTTGGCGCGGGCCCCGTGCAGCCCCGGATCATCACCGGGGAAAGGGCACGGGGCGGGCGCCTCAGGGGATTACTTGGTGAGGATGAAGCCCTTGAGCTTGCCGAAAGCGCCTTCGATCAAAGCCTTCTGCTGCTCCTGGTGGAGATGGGCATAACCCACGGCCGGCGAAGCCGAGGCAGCGCGGCCGGCGTAACCCAGGCGCTGGCCATCCAGCATGTTTTCGTGGATCTGGTGCTGTACGAAGAACCAGGCGCCCTGGTTCTGGGGCTCGTCCTGGCACCACACCACGTCGGTGGCGTTGGGGTACTTCTTCAGCTCGGCAGCAAACGCCTTGTGCGGGAAGGGATAGAGCTGTTCCACGCGGATGATGGCCACGTCGTCCGACTCTTTTTCCTCGCGCTTCTTGACCAGGTCGTAGTAGACCTTGCCCGAGCAGCAGATCACACGCTTGACCTTGTCGGCCTTCTTGACCACCGCTTCCTTGTTTTCCGGAATCACCGTCTGGAAGGCGCCCTTGGTGAAATCAGACACCGGCGAGGTGGCGTCCTTGTTGCGCAGCAACGACTTGGGCGTCATGATCACCAGCGGCTTGCGCAGGTGGCGGATCATCTGGCGGCGCAGCAGGTGGAAGATCTGGCTGGCCGTGGTGGGCTGGCAGACCTGCATGTTGGTGTCGGCCGCCAGCTGCATGAAGCGCTCCAGGCGGGCCGAGCTGTGCTCGGGGCCCTGGCCTTCGTAGCCGTGCGGCAGCATCAGGGTGATGCCGTTGACCCGACCCCACTTCACTTCGCCCGAGGCGATGAACTGGTCGATCACGACCTGGGCACCGTTCACGAAGTCGCCGAACTGGGCTTCCCAGATCACCAGCGTGTTCGGGTCGTTCGACGCGTAGCCGTATTCGAAGGCGAGCACCGCCTCTTCGGACAGGATCGAGTCGATCACCACGAACGGGGCCTGGCCCTCGCCCACGTTCTGCAGCGGCACATAGGTGCCTTCGTCGAAACGCTCGCGGTTCTGGTCGTGGATCACCGCGTGACGGTGGGTGAAGGTACCGCGGCCGCTGTCCTCGCCAGACAGGCGCACCGGATAGCCGCTCGACACCAGCGAGGCGAACGCCATGTGCTCGCCCATGCCCCAGTCCACGTTGATCTCGCCACGGCCCATGGCGGCACGGTCGTCGAGGACCTTCTTGACCAGCGGGTGAGCGTTGACGTTGGCGGGAATGGTGGTGATCTTCTCGGCCAGACGCTTCCACTCGGCCAGCGGAATGGCGGTTTCGGCCGAGTCGGTCCACTTTTTGCCCAGGAAGGGCGACCAGTCGACCGCGTACTTGCTCTTGAAGTTGGTCAGCACCGGATCGACCGTGTGCTTACCCGCGTCCATGGCGGCGCGGTAGGCCTTGACCATGTCGTCGCCCAGGGTCTCACCCAGGCCTTGCGCGGCCAGCTTGTCGGCGTACAGGCGGCGCGTGCCGGGATGGGCCGCGATCTTCTTGTACATCAGCGGCTGGGTCAGGCTGGGGGTGTCCTGCTCGTTGTGGCCCAGCTTGCGGAAGCAGACGATGTCGACGACCACGTCCTTGCGGAAGGTCATGCGGAATTCCAGCGCGAGCTGGGCCGCGAGCACCACGGCTTCGGGGTCATCGCCGTTGACGTGCAGCACCGGCGATTCCACGCCCTTCACGATGTCCGTGCAGTACAGCGTGGAACGCAGATCGCGCGGATCGGAGGTGGTGAAACCGATCTGGTTGTTGATGATCAGGTGCACCGTGCCGCCTGTGGTGTAGCCACGGGTCTGGGCCAGCGCCAGGGTTTCCTGGTTCACGCCCTGGCCGGCAAAGGCCGCGTCGCCGTGCACCAGCACGGGCAGCACCTGCATGCCCAGCGGGTCGCCGCGGCGATCCATGCGGGCGCGGGCCGAACCTTCGACCACCGGGTTCACGATTTCCAGGTGCGAGGGGTTGAACGCCAGCGACAGGTGAACAGGGCCACCGGCGGTGGTCACGTCGGAGCTGAAGCCCTGGTGGTACTTCACGTCACCGGCGGGCAGGTCTTCGGGCGCGGTGTGGTCGAACTCGGCAAACAGGTCCTTGGGCATCTTGCCCAGGGTGTTGACCAGCACGTTCAGGCGGCCCCGGTGGGCCATGCCGATCACGATTTCCTGCACACCTTGCGAGCCGGCCTGCTGGATCAGCTCGTCCATGGCGGCGATAAAGCTTTCGCCCCCTTCGAGCGAAAAGCGCTTCTGGCCCACGTACTTCGTGTGCAGGAAGCGCTCCAGGCCTTCGGCAGCCGTCAGGCGGTCGAGAATGTGCTTTTTCTTGTCGGCATTGAATGCCGGCTTGGAGCGGATCGACTCCAGCTTCTCCTGCCACCAGCGCTTCTGGGCCTGGTCAGTGATGAACATGTACTCGGCACCAATGGTGGTGCAGTACGTTTCACGCAGGGCATTGATGAGCTCGCGCAGACTCATCGTTTCCTTGCCGAAGAAGGTGTTGCTGGTGTTGAACACCGTTTCCATGTCGGCGTCGCTGAAACCGTAGAACGACGGCTCCAGTTCGGGGATCACGGGGCGCTCGGTGCGCTTGAGCGGATCAAGGTCGGCCCAGCGGGAACCGACGTTGCGGTAGGCGGCGATGAGCTGCTGCACCGCCACACGCTTGCGGCCAAGATCGGAATCTGCGCCGGCGGCGATGACAACCTTGGTGCCGCCCTGCTTGGCGCGCTCGGCGAAAGCATTGATGACCGGCAGGTGGGGAATGTCGCGGGCGTCGGAACCGTCAGAGGCGGGAACGTGCTGGAGCGCGTCGAAGTAGCTGCGCCAGTTGTCGGGAACGCTACCCGGGTTTTCCAGGTATTTTTCGTACATCTCTTCGACGTACGGGCCGTTGCCCCCGAAGAGATAGGAGTTGCCCTTGTAAGCAACGTACACGCTGCCCGAGCTGGATTGTGCTTCGCTCATTGATCCGCTGACCTCCGCTTCCCTGCGGGAAGCATTAGCTGGTTAAGAAAACCTCCCGCGACACGGCTGAACCGGTTGGCGGATGCGACAGTGACTGGAAGGAACTGACTGCAGCCCAAGATTGTGCCACCAGACACCCTGGCCCGATAGCCCTTCCGGGCACGTCGACACAAAAAGGAGGGCAAACGTACCGACGGCACGACGTACGGCGAGGCCGCCGTACCGCCACCGGGGTTGGATGGCTCAGGAAACGATGCGGGGGGAAAGGCGTTCGGATGCGGGCACGGAGCCGGGCTCGTCCATCTCGATCGCGATCTGGGTGCACACCGTGCGGCACAGCGTCACAGCCTTTTCGCTCTGCACGCGGTAGATCACTTGCGTGCCTTCCTTGCGCTTGGCCAGGACACCGGCACGGTACAGCAGGTTCAGGTGCTGGGACAGGTTTGGCTGCGTGGTGTCGATTTCCTGCAGCAGTTGCGACACCGACTTTTCCTTGTCGCACAGGGCACTGAGGATGCGCAAGCGCATGGGCGTGGCCAACACCCCGAACAGCTCGGCGGCCAACTCGAACACCCGGACTTTTTCGACACTGGATTCCGTCCCGATCATCTGTTCCATGATTGACCACACCTTTGTCAATATAAGCATGGATCATACTGGGAACACCCGCGCACGACCACAGGATGCGTGCGCGGGTCCGGGAAAACGATCACGGCCGTGATCCCGCCGACCGGTGCAGCGGTGTGCGGCGATGCAAGACCGCGGTCAACGCGCGACCAGCTCCTTGACTTGCTGGAGCGCGGCGGGGTCTTCCATCGTGGTCAGATCGCCGGGATCACGCCCCTCGCAGACCGCCTGGATGGCCCGCCGCAGCAGCTTGCCGGAGCGGGTCTTGGGCAGCACCGAGACAAAGCGCACCCGGGCAGGCCGGGCCACTGCGCCGAGCTGGTCGTCCACCACCTTCATGATGGCACCCTCCAGTTTGAGCGCTTCGGCCTCCGTCCCCGCCAGGGCCGGGTCCTTGAGCACGGCAAAGGCCACGGCGACTTGGCCCTTGAGCTGGTCGGCCACCCCCACCACAGCCACCTCGGCGACGTTCGGATGGCTGGAAATGCTCTCTTCAATCTCGCGTGTGCCCAGACGGTGGCCGGCGACGTTGATCACGTCGTCGGTGCGCCCCAGAATGAAGAAATAGCCGTCCGCATCCTTGATGCCCCAGTCGAACGTGGAGTACATCACCTTGTTGTGGATGCTCGACCAATAGGTGCTGACGTAGCGCTTGTCGTCGCCCCAGATCGTCTGCAGACAACCAGGCGGCAATGGACCGTTGACGGCGATCACGCCCTTCTTGTTCGGCTCGGTGATCTCCTCGCCCGTGCTCTCGTCGATCAGACGCACGTCGTAGCCGTACACCGCCTTGCCCGGCGAGCCGAACTTGGTCGGCGCTTTCTCCACAACATTGCAGATGGCCATGATGGGCCAGCCGGTTTCGGTCTGCCAGTAGTTGTCGATGATGGGCTTGTTGATGGCACCGGCAATCCAGGTGGCGGTCGGTTCATCCAGCGGCTCGCCGGCCAGGAACAAGGCCTTGAGGCTGGAAAGGTCGTACTTGCTCAGGTAGGCCGGATCCTGCTTCTTGAGCACGCGCGCCGCCGTGGGTGCGCTGAACATCACCGACACCTTGTACTTTTCAACCAGACTCCACCAGATGCCGGCATCGGGACGGATCGGCAGCCCCTCGTACATGATGGTGGCCATGCCATTGATGAGCGGGCCGTAGATGATGTAGCTGTGGCCCACCACCCAGCCGATATCGCTGGTGGAGAAGTAGGTTTCGCCCGGCTCGCCCATGTAGATGTGCTTCATGGACGCGGCCAGCGCCACCGCGTAGCCCGCCGTGTCGCGCTGCACGCCCTTGGGCTTGCCGGTGGTGCCGCTGGTGTAGAGGATGTAGCTGGGGTGGGTGCTGTCCACCCACTCGCACGGCACCTGGGCGTCCAGGAACCGGGCGCGCTCGGCGGCGTAATCGACGTCGCGGCCCGGCACCGGCGCCAGATCGGCCAGCCCCCGATTGACCATCAGCACCTTGGCAGGCTTGTGCACGGCCAGGTTGATCGCATCGTCCAGCAGGTGCTTGTAGGGAACGACCTTGCCCCCTCGCATGCCGGCGTCGGCACTGACGATGGCAACCGGTTTGGCGTCGTCGATGCGGCTGGCCAGTGAATGGCTGGCGAAGCCCCCGAACACCACCGAGTGGATGGCCCCGATGCGCACGCAGGCGAGCATCGCAAAACAGGCCTCGGCGATCATGGGCATGTAGATCAGCACCCGGTCGCCCTTTTTCACCCCCAACCCCTGGAGGATGGCCGCCATGCGGTTCACCTCCGCATGCAGTTCGCGGAAGCTGTAGGCCTTTTCGGTATCGGTTTCGGTGGACACGAAGATCAGCGCGTTCTGATCGGCCCGGTCTTTCAGGTGCCGGTCCACCGCGTTGTGGCACAGGTTGGTCTGCCCGCCCGCAAACCAGCGGGCGAAGGGCGGCTGGCTGTAGTCGCAAACCTGGTCAAACGGGCGGTGCCAGTCGATCAGTTGGGCTTGCTCACGCCAGAAACCGTCACGGTCTTCAATGGAACGGCGGTGGAATTCGGCGTAACCCGGCGCCTGGCTCATGGTCGTCTCCTCAATGCGGTGGCGGATGCGTCTGTCACGGCGAGGTGGCCCCAGCACACCTCGAAACTGAATTCATAATTATGAATCGCAGACTTGCGACAGTCTGACAAAGCGCCCGGCCGAGCTGCGCTTTGTGCACCCGCCTGCGCGCCGCATCACGCGCCGGGCGACGGCATCACTTGATGAGCGCCTGCACCTCGCGAAAAGCTGGATGCTCCGCTGTGCGCAACCATTCGAACACCACCATCTCGGTGGTCACCAGTTCGGCGCCGGCACCGGCCAGCCGGTCGAACGCTGCGTCGCGGTTGCGCTCGGTGCGCGAAGCACAGGCATCGGTGACCACCCAGACTTCGAACTCCTCTTCCAGCAATTCCAGTGCCGTCTGCAGCAGGCAGACATGGGTTTCGCAACCGGCCACCACGATGGACCCGCGCTCGCTGACCGCCGGTGCGGCCGGTTTCTGCAGGTGCTTGGGCAGGCTGCGTGCATTGCCGGCCGGCCGCGCCGGCGGACGCAACCACTCGCCCAGGCCTTCTGCCACGGCGCTGAAGTGCATCTTGGCCAAGGTCTTCTGGCACAGGGCTTTCAGCGCCTCGTCGTTGGTCCCGAGCTTCCCGGGGTTCTGCTCGGTCCCGAACACCGGCACCCGCAACTGCTGCGCCGCCTGCGCCAGGCGCAAGGCGTTGACCAGGGCGGCAGCGCCGTCGTGCAACGCCGGCATCAGGCGGGCTTGGTAATCGATCAGGACGAGTTGGGATTCGGAAGCGTCAATCAGCATGGGAATTCTCGCGAGGCCGGGCACCATGTCCCGGCAGGGTTCGGAAAGCGCCCGATTGTGAACCATGACCCATCCGGCGGCTGGCTCCGGCGAAGGCAATGCCTTCCGAACGGGACACGCGGAGCATGCCCCAGAAAAAAGGCCCCTGCGAACAGGGGCCCCGGAGGTAATCACACCACCCGCGGTATGGGCGGCGGGCGCGATAGCCCTCAGTCGGCGGTCGCCTCTTCCGGCTTGGCCTTGCCCTCTTTCTTGGGCAGTGGCTGGATGTCGAGCTTGACCTCCTGCTTGTCCTGGCCATCTTCGCCGGTCACCGTTTCCAGGTCCACCGTGAGGCGGCCACCCTCGGTCAGGCGGCCGAACAGCAGTTCGTCCGCGAGCGCCTTGCGGATGGTGTCCTGAATCAGGCGCTGCATCGGGCGGGCGCCCATCAGCGGATCAAAGCCCTTCTTGGCCAGGTGCTTGCGCAGCGTGTCGGTGAACGTGACCTCGACCTTCTTCTCGGCCAGTTGTGTTTCGAGCTGCAGCAGGAACTTGTCGACCACGCGCAGGATGATCTGCTCGTCCAGCGGCTTGAAGCTGACGATGGCGTCCAGGCGGTTGCGGAACTCGGGCGTGAACAGGCGCTTGATGTCGCCCATCTCGTCACCGGCCACGCGCGGGTTGGTGAACCCGATGGTCGACTTGTTCATGGTCTCGGCCCCCGCGTTGGTCGTCATCACGATGATGACGTTGCGGAAGTCGGCCTTGCGCCCGTTGTTGTCGGTCAGCGTGCCGTGGTCCATGACCTGCAGCAGCACATTGAAGATGTCCGGGTGCGCCTTCTCGATTTCGTCGAGCAGCAGCACGCAGTGCGGCTTCTTCGTAATCGCTTCGGTCAGCAGGCCGCCCTGGTCGAAACCGACATAGCCCGGAGGCGCACCGATCAGGCGACTGACGGCATGGCGCTCCATGTACTCCGACATGTCGAAGCGGATCAGGTCGATGCCCATGATGTAGGCCAGTTGCTTGGCCGCTTCGGTCTTGCCGACGCCGGTCGGGCCGCTGAACAGGAAGGCACCGATGGGCTTGTCGGCCTTGCCCAGGCCGGAACGCGCCATCTTCACGCTGGCGGCCAGCACTTCGAGGGCCTTGTCCTGGCCGAACACCACGCTCTTGAGGTCGCGCTCCAGCGTCTGCAGCTTGCTGCGGTCGTCGTTGGAGACGTTCGCGGGCGGGATGCGCGCGATCTTGGCCACGATGTCCTCGATCTCGGCCTTGCCGATGGTCTTCTTGCGCTTGCTGGCCACCAGGATGCGCTGGGCCGCGCCGGCCTCGTCGATCACGTCGATGGCCTTGTCGGGCAGGTGCCGGTCGTTGATGTACTTGGCCGACAGCTCGGCCGCCGCCTGCAGCGCCGCATTCGCGTACTTGACGCTGTGGTGCTCTTCAAAACGGCTCTTGAGCCCCTTGAGGATCTCGATGGTTTCGGGCACCGTGGGTTCGACCACGTCGACCTTCTGGAAGCGCCGCGACAGCGCCGCGTCCTTCTCGAAGATGCCGCGGTACTCGGTGAAGGTGGTTGCCCCGATGCACTTGAGCTGGCCGCTGGAGAGCGCCGGCTTGAGCAGGTTGGACGCGTCCAGCGTGCCGCCCGAGGCGGCGCCCGCGCCGATCAGCGTGTGGATTTCGTCGATGAACAGGATGGCGTGCGGCTTGTCCTTGAGCGACTTGAGCACGGCCTTGAGGCGCTGTTCAAAATCGCCGCGGTACTTGGTGCCCGCCAGCAGCGCGCCCATGTCGAGCGAGTACACATTGGCTTCGGCCAGGATTTCGGGCACATCGCCCTGGGTGATGCGCCACGCCAGGCCTTCCGCGATGGCGGTCTTGCCGACGCCGGCTTCGCCCACGAGCAGCGGGTTGTTCTTGCGCCGACGGCACAGGATCTGGATCGTGCGCTCGACCTCGTACTCGCGACCGATCAGCGGGTCGATCTTGCCGTCCTTTGCGGCCTGGTTCAGGTTCTGCGTGAACTGTTCCAGCGGCGACTGCTTTTCATTGCCCTTGCCGCCCGACTCGGCCGCCTCTTCGTTTTCGGCCGCGCTATCGCCCGGCTTGGACGCTTCGGGCGGATCGCTCTTGCGGATGCCATGGGCGATGAAATTGACCACGTCCAGGCGCGTCACGCCCTGCTGGTGCAGGTAGTAGACCGCGTGGGAGTCCTTCTCGCCGAAGATCGCCACCAGCACGTTGGCGCCAGTGACTTCCTTCTTCCCGTTGCCGGTGGACTGCACGTGCATGATGGCGCGCTGGATCACCCGCTGGAAGCCCAGCGTGGGCTGGGTGTCCACCTCGTCGGTGCCCGCGACCTGCGGCGTGTTGTCCTTGATGAAGTTCGTCAGGGACTTGCGCAGGTCGTCGATGTTGGCCGAGCAGGCCCGCAACACTTCGGCCGCACTGGGGTTGTCCAGCAGCGCCAGCAGCAGGTGCTCGACGGTGATGAATTCGTGTCGCTGTTGCCGGGCCTCGACAAAGGCCATATGCAAGCTGACTTCAAGTTCCTGGGCAATCATGGACACTTCCTTTTGGGTGGTGGGTCAGGATACGCGGTGAGTCCGGGTGGGATCGGGGGAAGAGACCATCACATGGGTTCGATTCCAGCTTATTCAATGGGTTCACTGGCGCACTGCAGCGGATGTCCGGCCTGCCGCGACGCCTGCAGGACCTGGTCGACCTTGGTGTTGGCGACATCGCGGGAATAGATGCCGCACACGCCTTTGCCTTCCAGGTGGATCTTCAGCATGATCTGGGTGGCAGTTTCACGGTCTTTGCTGAAGAATTCCTGAATGACCTGGACGACGAATTCCATGGGGGTGAAGTCGTCGTTGAGCAGCACCACCTGGTACATCTGCGGAGGCTGGACCCGCTGCGTGCGACGCTCGAGCACGACCGAGTCGTCGCTGCCACTTTGTGGCGGCGCGACCGGGAGTTTGACAGGTTTGTTGGCCATGGATTCATTCTAGCCAGCGCGCACGGGTGCAAACGCGGTGTGGGCATTTTGAGACTGCGCCCACCGCTGCGCTGTCCACTTTCCTGAACAGAGAACCCCCGCGCTGTTCAGCGGGGTGAACACGCCCACCGCGCCGCCGCTCGCAAACCTTTGATTTGTAAGGGAAGCTCCCCCCGCCCCGGGCGGGCACATGGCTTGCACTTTCCGTGGCCCACCGGAGCGGAACATGCTGCTGACCCTGATCACTTTTTCGAGCTTTGCCATCGGCCCCTGGCTGGTCTGGCTGCTGCGCGCCCCCAGGCGCCACCTGACGCCCTGGGTGGCCCTGTTGCCGGCGGTGCTGTTCGCCGGTTTGGCGAGCCAGGTGCCGGCGGTTCTGGGCGGCCAGCACCCCACCGAAGCCTGGCACTGGATTCCCAGCCTGGGCGTGACGCTGGCGCTGCGGCTGGACGGTCTGTCGCTGCTGATGGCGCTGCTGATCACCGGCATCGGCAGCTTCATCTTCCTGTACGCCGCACGGTATCTGGCCGACCACCCGGACCAGCCGCGCTTTTTTGCCCGGCTGAGCGTGTTCATGGGCGCCATGCTGGGCGCCGTGCTGGCCGACGACCTGATCACCCTGCTGGTGTTCTGGGAGCTGACCAGCCTGGCCTCGTTCATGCTGATCGGGTTCAAGCCGGAAGACCCCGCCTCGCGCCGCGCCGCGCAACAGGGGCTGCTGATCACCGTGGGCGGCGGGCTGTCGCTGCTGGCCGGCGCCATCGTGCTGGGATCGGCGGCCGGCACCTTCCGGGTGTCGGAAATCCTGACCCAGGGCCCGGCGCTGGCCGCCCACGCCAGCGCGCCCTGGGTGATCGCCCTGGTGGCGCTCGGAGCCTTTGCCAAATCGGCCCAGGTCCCGCTGCACGCCTGGCTGCCCAACGCCATGGTCGCGCCCACGCCGGTGTCGGCCTTCCTGCATTCGTCGACCATGGTCAAGCTGGGCGTCTATCTGCTGGCCCGGCTCAATCCCGTGTACGGCGACCACGCCCTGTGGACCAGCCTGCTGGTGACGGCCGGGCTGGCCACCATGCTCACCGGCGCGGTGCTGTCGCTGCGCCAGACCGACCTCAAGCGCGTGCTGGCCTATTCCACCGTCGTGTCGCTGGGCACGCTGGTGCTGCTGCTGGCCCTGCCCCATCCGCTGGCTGCCACGGCCATGGCCACCTTCCTGATCGTGCACGCGCTGTACAAGGCCTGCTTGTTCATGGTGGCGGGCATCGTCGACCACGAAGCGGGCACGCGCGACACCACCCGGCTGGGCGGCCTGGCACGCCGCATGCCGCTGACCGCGGCGGTGGCGCTGCTGGCTGGGCTGTCGATGGCCGGGCTGCCGCCGTTCGTGGGCTTCGTGGCCAAGGAACTGGTGTACGAAGCCCATCTGGAGGCGGCCGCCTCGTGGCTGCCGGTGGCCATCGCGATCCTGGCCAACGGCGTGATGGTGGCCGTGGCCGGCGTCGTCACCGTGCGCACGTTCTGGGGGCCGCTGCGCCCCACGCCGCAGACTCCGCACGACCCGCCCGCCGCCATGTGGCTGGGTCCGGTGCTGCTGGCCGTCGCCGGCCTGATGCTGGGCGTCGCGCCCGGCCTGGCCGGCGGCCTGGTGAATGCCGCCGCCGAAGCGGTGGCCGGCCACGCAGCGCCCACCTCGCTCGCCCTCTGGCACGGCCTCACCCCCATGCTGGCGCTGAGCGTGCTCACGCTGGCGCTGGGCGCTGGCATCTACCAGGGCTGGGACCGGCTGCACCGGGTGCTGAAGGCCCGTCCTGCCATCGACCGGCACGGCCCCGATGCGGCCTACGACCACCTGATGCGTGGGCTGCAGCGCCTGGCCACCTGGCAGACCGGGGTCATCCAGTCGGGCAGCCTGCGCCGCTACATCGGCGCCACGCTGGTGGTCATCGGCCTGGCCGTCGGCACCACGCTCTGGGCCCGGGGTGGACTGGCCTGGCCGACACTGGACGGCGCGCTGTCGCTGCACGCGCTGCTGCCGGCGCTGCTGCTGCTGGCCACCGCCGCGCTGCTGCGGGCGCCGAACTTCATGCCGGGCATCGTGGCCGCCGGCATGGCCGGTTTCGGCCTGGCCCTGGTGTTCCTGTTCCACGGCGCACCGGACCTGGCGTTCACGCAGTTTTCGGTCGAGGCCGTGGCCATCGTGGTGCTGCTGGCCATCGTCGGGCGCATGCCCTTTGCCACCACCGATGCCCGCTCGCCCGGCCAGCGACGAACCGACGCCCTGATCGCCGCCGGCTTCGGCGCGGTCGCCACCGGCGTGCTGCTGTCGGTGCTGGCCAGCCCCTTCGATCAGCGGCTGTCCGACTTCTTCCGCGCGGCCAGCGTGCCCGAGGCGCACGGCCGCAACCTGGTGAACGTGATCATCGTGGACTTCCGCGCGCTCGACACCCTGGGCGAGATCACCGTGCTGGCCCTCGCGGCGCTGGCCGCCGCGGCGGTGCTGGCGGGCACACGCCCCCGTCCCGCTTCGTCATCCCCGGTCGAGGAGCCTCCCCGATGAATGCCCTGATCCTGCGTGTGGCCGGCCGCTTCCTGCTGCCCATGGCCCTGCTGTTCTCGCTCTACCTGCTCTGGCGCGGACACAACGAACCCGGTGGCGGTTTCGTCGGCGGCCTGGTGGCGGCGGCCGGGTTTACGGTCTACGCCCTGCCCCGCGGCCGCGCCGCGCTGCTGGCCGCCCTGCGCTGGCCGCCGGCGGCGGTGGCCGGCACCGGCCTGCTGCTCGCGCTGCTGGCGGGCGGAACCGGCCTGCTGGCGCAGGCGCCGTTTCTCACCCACCAGTGGGTGCTGACCGAGGGCGGCCTGGCCCTGGGCACGGCGCTGATCTTCGACGTTGGCGTCTACCTGGCGGTGCTGGGTGCGGTGACCGCCTTCGTGAGCTACTACCTCGACGAGGAGACCGCCTGACATGGAAACCCTGTACGCCCTGACCTTCGGCGCCATGCTGGCAGCCGCCCTGTACCTGCTCATGTCGCGCAACCTGCTGCGCATGGTGCTGGGGTTGCTGCTCATGGGCAACGCCGTCAACCTGGCCATCTTCACCGGCGGCCGGCTCTCGTCGGCGGTGCCCCCGCTGGTGCCCGAGGGCGCTCGGGATCTGGTGGTGAGCGCCAACCCGCTGCCGCAGGCGCTGATCCTCACCGCCATCGTGATCTCGTTTTCGCTCGTGGCCTACGCGGTCGTGCTGTTCGAACGCTCGCACCGCGCCCTGGGCACGCTGGACCCCGACGCCATGGGCGCCGCGGAACCGGAAGCCGCGCCCGCCGGCCACCCGGTCCGGGCCGAGGAGCGCGCATGAACGCCCACCTGCTCTTGACCCTGCCCATCGCGGTGCCGCTGCTCAGCGTGGCCCTGGGCGCCCTGCTGCACCCCTGGCCCCGGGCCCAGCGCTGGGCCAGCCTGGCCGGCAGTGTGCTGCTGCTGGCCGCCAGCCTGGCGCTGCTGCAGGCCGTGTACGGCGGCACCGTGCTGGCCACGCAGTTCGGCCAATGGGCCGCCCCCTTCGGCATCAGCTTCGTGGCCGACCTGTTCAGCGCCGCCATGGTCGTGATCACCGGCCTGATGGCGGTGGTGATCTCGATCTACGCGCTGGCCGACGGCGCCCGCGAACGCGAGCGCGCCTGGTTCCACCCGCTCTACCACGGGCTGCTGCTGGGCGTGACCGGCGCCTTCCTCACCGGCGACATCTTCAACCTCTACGTCTGGTTCGAAGTGATGCTGATCGCCTCCTTCGGTCTGCTGGTGCAGGGCGGCACGCGCGCCCAGCTCGACGCCGGGGTGAAGTACGTGGTGCTGAACCTGCTGGTGACCACGCTGTTCCTGATGGGCGTGGGCTTTCTCTACGGCCTGACCGGCACGCTGAACATGGCCGACCTCGCGCGCACGCTGCCGACCGTCGGCAACACCGGCCTGGTGACCACGCTGGCGGTGCTGTTCCTGCTCGCCTTCGGGGCCAAGGCGGCGGTGTTCCCGCTGTTTTTCTGGCTGCCGGCGGCCTACCACACGGCCAGCGCCCCGGTGGTCGCGATCTTCGCCGCGCTGCTCACCAAGGTCGGGGTCTACGCCATCCTGCGCTGCTTCACGCTGCTGTTCGGGGCCGACATCGGCTTCATCGGCCCCATCGTCGGCGTGCTGGCGGTGCTGACCATGGTCACCGGCGTGCTGGGCGCCGCCAGCCACTACGACATCCGGCGCATCCTGTCGTTCCACATCATCAGCCAGATCGGCTACATGCTGGTCGGGCTGGCCGTGGCCACGCCGCTGGCCATCGCCGGGGCGATTCTGTATGTGCTGCACCACATCGTGGTCAAGGCCAACCTGTTCCTGATCGCGGGCGCCGTGCGCCTGGCGGGCGGCTCCTACGACCTCAAGCGCATCGGCGGCCTGCACCGCAGTGCGCCCGTGCTGGCGCTGCTGTTCGCGGTGCCGGCGCTGTCGCTGGCCGGCCTGCCGCCGCTGTCGGGGTTCTGGGCCAAGTTCGTGGTGATCCGCTCCAGCCTGGACGCCGGCCACGTCGCCCTGGCGGTGGCGGCGCTCGCCGTGGGCGCGCTCACGCTGTATTCCATGCTCAAGATCTGGAACGAGGCGTTCTGGAAGGCCGCACCGCCGCTGTCGCAGGAAGCCGCGCGCCAGTGGCGCGCCAACCCGGCGGCGCGGGCGGCCATGCTGGTGCCCATCGGCGCGCTGGCGGCGGTGACGCTGACCATCGGCCTCTGGACCCAACCCTTCGTCGACTTTTCGCTGCGGGCGGCCGAACAGCTGCTGGCCCGCGAACCCTATGTGCAGGCCGTGCTCGCCACCCGCCCCAGCGCAGCGCCGGCCGCCCCCTTCAACGACCCGGGAGTGGCGCCATGAAACCCCTGACCCGTCTGCCGGCCTGGCTCGTGCTGGCCGGCCTCTTCATCCGGGAACTGGTGCTGTCGGTGCGCGACGTGCTGCAGGCGGTGCTGGACCCCCGGTGCATCCGCCGCAGCGGCATCGTCGCCGTGCCACTGAGCCTGCGCACCGACACCGGCATCGCCCTGCTGGCCAACCTGGTCACGCTGACGCCGGGCACCACCAGCCTGCATGTCAGCGACGACCGCCGCTGGCTCTATGTGCATGTGATGAATCTGGGCGACGACACCGTGGCCCAGATTCAGGACGGTTTTGAACGCCGCGTGAAGGAGGCCCTGGAATGAACCACACCCTGCTCTCCCTGGTCCAGGTGGCGGCCGCGCTGCTGCTGGCCGCCGCCACCCTGGCCGCGTCTGTGCGCATCGTGCGCGGCCCCGGCGCCGCCGACCGCGTGATCGCGCTGGACATGCTCGGCCTGATCGGCGTCGCCGCAGCCGGCCTGGCCGCGCTGGTTTCGGGCTCGGCGGCCTTCATCGACATCGCGCTCGGCGTGGCCCTGGTCGGCTTTCTGGCCACGGTGGCCTTTGCCGGCTTCATCGCCCGCGGTGCCATCCGCTCCACCGAGGGCACCCCGCAGGAGGACACGCCATGAACACCTGGATCGGAACCCTGTTGCTGCTCGGCGGCGCCGTGTTGTGCCTGTTCGCCGCCATCGGCGTGCTGCGCCTGCCCGATTTCTTCATGCGCATGCACGCCGCCACCAAGGCCGGCGTGGCCGGCAGCGGCCTGGTGCTGCTGGGCGTGGCGGCCTTCGATGGCAGCGCATCGACCTGGATCAAGGCCGGCCTGGCCGTGCTGTTCCTGCTGCTGACCACCCCGGTGGCTGGGCACCTGATCGGGCGCGCCGGTTACGTGAGCGGCGCACCGCTGTGGCGTGGCACGCACGAAGACGCCTTGCAAGGCCTGCTCGGCCGCGCCAGCCCCACCCCCTCGATCGCCCCGGCCAGCGCGCCGGTGCGCCGGGTCGTGCTGATGCTGGCCGAAGGCCCGCATGCCGACCACGCCATCGCACAGGCGGTGCAGCTCGCCCGCGAACAGGGCGCGGAACTCTGCGGCATGGCGCTCATCGACCTGCCCCGCCTGCAGAACGTCGGCCCCGTGCCCATCGGCGCGGGCTGGCACGCCCAGGGCATGCGCGAGCGCCGCATCGCCCAGGCCCGCCAGGGCGCCGCCGGGGTGATCCAGCGCTTCGAGGCGGCGGCGCGCCGGGCCTCGCTGGCCTGGTCGACCCAGCTGGCGGAAGGCCGCCCCAGCACGGCGCTGCGCCAGCACTGCCACGCCGACGACCTGCTGCTGGCCGGTGCCGACGCCTGGTTCGACCACGGCGTGCTCGACCTGCGCCCCGACGTGGCAGCCCGCCTGGGCTGGACCGGCCGGCATCCCGTGCGCGTGCTGCGCGGCGCCCGGCCCGCATAAGATGGCGGGGCCTTTGCCCCGTCCCATGTTGAACTGGTTCCACCGACTCCCCATGACCACGCGGCTGCCCCTGGCCGTGGCGGCCATGGTGCTGATCGCGGCCGCCGGCACCACCCAGTGGGCCGTTCAGGGTCTGTCGCAGCAGATCGAGCGGCAGCTCGACCGCATGGGCCAGATCTACCTCGACGGCCTGGGCGCTGCCCTGCTGCCCCCCGTCATCCGGGACGACCGCGAGGGCATCGCGCGCACGCTGCAGGAAGCCTTGCGCCTCCACGAGGGGCTGGTCGACCGGCGCCTGTTCGTGCTGGACGCACAGCGCCAGCCCCTGGCCCGCGCCGACCGCGCCGGCCTGGAACCGGTGGCCATGCCCGAAGCGGTGGCCCAGAGCCCCTACGGACACTGGCTGGACGACGAAGACAGTTCCTACTGGATCTGGCGCCCGCTGACGGACGACCGGCTGGACAGCCAGGCCTCGGAGCCCCTGCGGGTGGTCGCCAACCTCGACGTCACCAGCTACGTGAGCGAACGCCGCCAGCTCTGGTGGCGCGTCGTCGCGCTCGACCTGGCGCTGAGCCTGGCCTGCGCCCTGGTCGCGCTGGTGCTGGTGCGCCGGCTCCAGCGCCCCGTGGCCGTGCTGACCGAACACCTGCAGCGCAGCACCGAGCAAGGCCCCGAACCCGTTCCGCAGGGCCTGGTCAACGACGACGACCAGGAAACCGCGCGCCTGCTGCAGGCCTACAACCACATGGCCCTGGCGGCCCAGGACCGCGAAGCCCTGCTGACCCGCATGGCCGAGCAGGAACGCGAGGCCGTGCTCGGCCGCATGGCCGCCACGCTGGCGCACGAAGTGCGCAACCCGCTGGCGGGCGTGCTCACCGCCATCGACACCCTGCGCAAGTTTGGCGACCAGCCCCAGACTCGGGCCGAGGCGCTCGATTTCATGGAGCGCGGCATGCGGGCCCTGGCCGGCGTGGCCGACGCCACGCTGGCCACGCACCGCCCACCGCAGGATCTGCAGGCGTTCGGCCCGCAGGATCTGCTGGACATCCAGCGCCTGATCGAGCCCCAGGCCCGCCGCGCCCGGGTCCGCCTGCACGTCGACAGCACGCTGGCGCAGGCCGTGCCGGTGGGCGGCCACGAGGTGCGCCAGATCCTGCTCAACCTGTTGCTCAACGCCGTGAAAGCCAGCCCCGCGGACAGCGATGTCACGCTGCGCTGCACGCTGCAGCCGCTGGACCTGCGGCTGGAAGTGCTGGACCCGGGGCCGGGCATGCCCGCCGTCCTGGCGCAGCACCTGCAAGCCGGCACCGAGCCCACCGACGAAGCCGGGCTCGGCGTGGCGGTGGTCATCCGCCTGCTGCAGCAACTGCGTGGGCGCGTCACCGTGGTGGCCCAGCCCGGCCGCGGCACCCACATCACCCTGGACCTGCCGCTGGCCCCGACGCCAGCGGCCGACTGACCCCATGACCAACGCCCCCGCATCCGGCCTGCCCGTGCTGCTGATCGAAGACGACCCCGTGCTCGGCGGTGCCCTCGTCCAGCGCCTGCGTCTGGAGGGCTTTCGCGTCGAATGGGCCACCACCTGCGCCGACGCCCTGCAGGCCATGCGCCGCGCCCGGCCCGCGTTCGTGCTCTCCGACATCCGGCTGCCCGACGGCTCCGGCGAAGACCTTTACCGCCAGGCGCAGCCCTATCTGGGCGACACGCCCATCGTGTTCGCCACCGCCTTCGCCGACATCGGCCAGGCCGTGCGCCTGGTGCGCGCCGGCGCCGACGACTACCTGACCAAACCCTGCGACGCCGACGAACTGGTGCGCCGCATCCGCGAACTGGCCAGCCCGCCGGCCGCCGCAGCGGCCACCCCGACCGAGGGCTTCGGCCTGTCCGCGGTCACCGAGCGGCTGGCGGCCGACCTGCGCCGGCTGGCCCCGCGCGACGTGCCGGTGCTGCTGCGTGGGGAAACCGGCGTCGGCAAGGAGGTGGCCGCGCGCCAGCTTCATGCGCTGTCGCCCCGCGCCGAGGCGCCTTTTGTCGCGGTCAACTGCGGCGCCATCCCGCCGGAACTGATGGAGAGCCAGTTCTTCGGCCACGAGCGGGGCGCGTTCACCGGTGCCCACGGCGCACACATCGGCTTTTTTGAAGAAGCGGGCACCGGCACCCTGTTTCTGGACGAGATCGGTGAGCTCGATCCGCGCCTGCAGGCCACCTTGCTGCGCGTGCTGCAGGACGGCGTGTTCCGCCGCGTCGGCGCCCGGCAGGACCAGCGCTTCCAGGGGCGCATCGTCGCCGCCACCAACGCCGACCTGGCCGAGCGCATGCGCGCCGGCCGCTTCCGCGAAGACCTGTATTTCCGGCTGGCGGTGGTGGAACTGCCGATTCCACCGCTGCGCGAGCGGCCGGCCGAAATCCTGGCCCTGGCCCAACCCTTCATGGCCCAGGCGGCCGAGCGCCAGGGCCTGCCCTGCCCCACACTCAGCCCGCTGGCGCACAGCGCGCTGCTGGCCCACGCCTGGCCGGGCAACGTGCGCGAACTGCGCAACCGGATCGAACGGGCCGTGGCGCTGTGCGACACGCCGGTGCTCGACGCCGGCGACCTGTTTCCGGAGCGCGCGCTCGACCCGCCCGACGTGGCTGGAGACACCCTGGCCAATGCCCGCGAGCAGGCCGAACTGGCCCAGATCGAGCGCGCCCTGGAGCTCTCGGGCGGGCGCCTGACCGAAGCCGCCCAGCGGCTGGGCGTGTCGCGCACCACGCTGTGGAAGCGCCGCAAACGCCTGGGCGGCAACCCGGACGACGCCTGACCCGGTGCCGCACCGGCACCCGGCGTCTGGGCCCAGCGCCGCTCAGAACCGCGTTCTGAGCACCAACGAGACGTTGCGCGCTTCGCCCTGATTGGCCGACGACCAGCCCCCCGCCGCCCAGTACCGGGTGTTGAAGAGGTTGTAGATGTTGCCGATCAGGGTCCAGGGCTGTGCCTGTACGCGGAAGTCGTAGCTGAAGCCGGCATTGGCCACCGTGTGCGCAGGCACCTTCAGGTCGTTGGCATCGCTGGCGTAGAGCGCCCCGTAGTAGCGCACATTGCCGTGCAGCTTCAGGCCGGCCATGCCCGGCACACGGTACTGGGTGTTGGCCACGACCTGCCACTTGGCCGCGTTGGCCGGCGTGTTGCCCTGAAGGGCCGCGTTGTCGGCCGAGACCTTGTCGATGGCGCCGTCCAGATAGATGGCCCCGAAACCCAGGTTCAGGTTGCGCGTGGCCTGCCAGGCGCCGGAGAACTCCGCCCCCTGGTAGACCAGCAGACCGTCCTGCGTGAGGTAGCGGGCGCCGTCGCGCCAGATGTCCATCTGGTTGGCCCGCTCAATGCGGAACAGCGCCGCCGTGTAGTCCACGCCGCCCGACTCGCGCTTGACGCCCACTTCGTACTGGCGCGAGACGGTCGCGCCCAGCATCTCGCCCGCATTGGCATAGGTCTGGGCCACGCGCGTGCCCGCCTCCAGGCCTTCGACGTAGCTGCCGTAGTAGCTGGTCTGGGGATCGGGTTTGTAGATCAGCGCCAGCGTGGGGCTGGCCTTTTGCGCGTCGTAGCCCGAATCGACCGAAGGGTCGCCGTCCAGATCCTTCACGCGGTAGTCGGTGTAGCGCAGGCCCACGATCGCCTGCCAGTGCGGCCCGAAATGGACGGTGTCGCTGGCGAACGCATAGGTCTGGCGGGTGTCGGCGCCCAAAGGTCCCATCGAAAAATCGATCGCCCGCGTGGTGCGGAAGGGCTGGCGCTGGTAAAGATTGCCATTGAAGTCGTTGACCCAGTACCAGTCGTTGCTCCAGGTGTCCTTGGCCTGCTGGATGCCGACGCCACCCACCAGTTCGTGGCGCACCGCACCGCTCTCGAAACGACCTTCCACCACGGCCTGGGTGAACAGGTTGTCCAGCTTGCCCGCGAAGTTGTAGGAATTGCCCGCGTAGTCGCCTTCCAGGTTCAGCAGGTCCGCAAACGCCTTGTTCGCATAGTGCTCGCGCCGCGAGGCCCCGATCTGGGTGGTCAGCCGCCAGCGGCCATCGATGTCCCAGCGCAGGCCGGTGGAAGCCTGCGTGGTCTTGGTGTTGTAGAACCCGTTGTCGACGTTGACGTCGTCGTAGACGTAGGTCATGCGCGGCAGCCGGCCGCCGCTGCCCGCCGTGTCGTAGGCCGAGAGGTAGAACTGCAGCGGCTCACCCCGGTTGCGGCTGTCTTCGTAGGTCAGCGTGCCGAACCACTTGAGCGACGGATCGATCACCTTGTCGACCGCCAGCGACGCCACGGTGCGGTCGATCCGCGCGCCGTTGTAGGCCTTGCCGTCTTCCTTGGCGATGTTGGCGCGCAGCGCCAGGCCATCGTCCAGCACCCGGCTGGTGTCCACATGCACCGACCACAGGCCGGGGTTGCGCAGGCCCAGGTCCACCGTGGTCTCGTTGTGCGCCTTGGGCCGCTTGAGCTGGTAGCTCAGCGCCCCGCCGGGCTCGCCAAAGCCGTACATGAAGCCGGTCAGGCCCTTGAGGGCCGTCACGCTTTCAACCACCTCGGTCGGAAAATCGCCGCCCCAGTACAGCAGCATGGGTATGTCGTCGATGTAGCTGTTGCGCACACCCAGGCCCCGGATCTGCGTGCCCCACCAGTCGGTGGTCGCCGCCGACGTGGGCGTGTAGACCGACGGGTCGTTCACGAAAATCTGGCCGATGGACCTGGCGCCCCGCTCGGTGATGCTCTCGCTGTCCACCACCGTCAGGGAGAACGGCGTGTCCAGCACCGACTTGCTGCCCAGCGCCCCGGCGGCCACGTCTGCCGACAGGTAGCGCAGCGGCGATTCGGGGGCCGCCGCCGAGGCGGTCACGGTCACCGTCTTCAGGGTGGTTTCGGCCCCCGGTGCGCGGGGCGGCGCCGGCCGCACGACCACCGCGCCGCCTTCGAAGGCGGCGGCCAGCCCGCTGCCGGCCAGCAGACGGTCCAGCGCCTGGCGCACGGTCATCGCGCCGGTCACGGCCGGTGCGGTCTTGCCCGCCACCAGCGGCGCCGGAAACGTCAGCGGCAGCCGGGCCTGCCGGGCCAGTTCGTTCAGTGCCTGCCCCAGGGGCAGGGCCGGAATCTGGACCGAAACAGGCGCAGCGGCATCCTGGGCGTGTGCCAGCGGCGCGTGCCCGGCTGCGAGGGTCAGGGCGAGGCTGGCGGCCAGCGCCAGGGGGGCGGGCGCCCAGCGCTTGCGGGGGAAAGACGGCATGGTGAAAGACTCCTCGGTGATGATGGGTTCGGGGCTGCTGCGCGGCGCGCAGAGCGGCTTCCACCGGGGTAGACGCATGGGTGGCCTCAACCCACACGTTGCCAATGAGAATTTTTCCTGTTTACTTCGGGAGCCCGGCTAACGGGCCACCACCTCGGTCACCGCCCCGCGCACCACCAGCCGCACGGGCAGCATCTGGGGCAGCGTGTCCACAAAACGCGGGAACTGGCGCACGCTGTAGCTGCCACCGACCGGCAGCGCCGCGACCCCGGGGTCGGTGACCACCACGCCCGTGGGACCGTAGCGCTCGAACTCGGCCAGCGCTTCGGCCAGCGGCGTGTGGTCGAAGCTGATCCGGCCCTCGCGCCACGCCGCCACAGACGCCGCGGGCACGGCTTCGGCCGGGCCGAGACGGCCCTCGGCGTCCGCCGACACGCGCTGGCCGGCGGTCAGCTCCAGCGCGGGCGCGTCCTCCAGCGGGCCAGACACGCGCACGCGCCCCTCTTCCACCACCACTTCGGTGCGACCGGCGCCCAGCCCCGACGCGGTGTGGCGCACCGCAAACCGGGTCCCGACCACCGTGATCCGCAGCGCCCCGGCCCGCACCTGCAGCGGCCGGGCGGCGTCGGGGGCCACGGCCAGCATGACCTGCCCGTCATCGAGCCGCAGCTCGCGCCGGTCGCGATACAGCCGGGCGTCCAGCTGCGTGGCCACGTCCAGATGCAGCGTGCTGCCCGGCTGCCCCCGGTCGGCGGCGTCGTCGGGCAGGCGAACCATACGCTGCTGCCCGCGCAGCGTGGCGTAGTGCTGTTCGAACCAGGGCTGCCGCTGCCAGTGGTCCCAGCCCATCCAGCCCGCCATGCCCGCCGTCAGCACCAGGCTCGCCAACAGGGCATGCCGGCGCAGCGCGAACCCACCCCAGCCCGGGGCGACCGGGCGACCGGTGCGGCGGCTGGCGTCCGGAACAGGGCTCTGTGGCGGCCACGCCGGGCGGCCGGTACCGGGTACCTCCTGGGCCGATGCCACCGGCCGGGCCGGGGCGGCGCGGTCCCCCAGGCTGTCGCGCAAAGCCGCCTGGTCGCCGGCCGGCAACTGCTGCACTTCGCCCAGGGTGTCCGCCATGTCGTCGAAAGCCGCGCGGTGACGCGGGTCGGCCGCCAGCCAGGCCTGCAACGCGGCCTCGCCGTCGTCGTCCAGCCCGTCGCGCTGGCGGACCACCCAGGTCGCGGCCTCGATGTCCAGCCCGTCCTGCGCCTGCGCGAAGGCGTCGAACTCGCGCTCGTCGGCGTCCGCCGGTGCGGCGGGGTCAGGGGACGAAGAAGGCGGGATCAAGGGCATGGGTGAACAGGAAAGCGGACGGTTCTCAAGGCAGACGCACGGGGCGCTCGCATCCTCACCCCGGCCGGTCCAACTCGCCGCGCAGGCGCCGTTCGCAGAGTTTGCAGGCAACCATGCCCCGCACCAGGTGCTTTTCCACCATGCTGACCGAGATGCCCATGCGGGCGGCGATCTGCGCGTGGCCCAGTTCGTCGAACACATTGAGCACGAATGCCTCGCGGCACCGCAGCGGCAATGCCTCGATGGTGGCCACATAGGCCTGCACGATCTGCCGGGACGCCAGCACCTGATCGGGCTGCCAATGGGCCGGCGCACAGGGCTGCTGCTCCTCAGCCAGGGCATCCAGCGGCTCGTGGCGGCGGACTTCGGCGCGCCGGTGCTGGTCGACCAGCAGGTTGCGCGCGGTGCGGTAGAGCAGCGCGCGCAGGTCGAACACCGGGCGCCCCGCCTGCTGCACCGCCAGCACGCGGACGCAGCTCTCCTGGGCCAGGTCGGCCGCGGTGTCGCGGTCCTTGACCTGGCCGGTCAGGAAGTTCAGCAGTTCGCGGTGGTAGCGCTCCAGCACGGCGGGGTATCGGCCTGGTGGTGGGATCCGGGCGCGCACGGCCACTGCCCGGGAATCAGATCAAATAAGAATTATTTCTATTATCGATCATGAATCCGCGTCCCCACCCGGCGGGTCCCGGCGTGCGCATGGATGACGCTGTTCCGCCCGCCCTGCCGGTACCGCATCACTTCGCGCGAACGGTGCCGCGCGCGCGTTCAAACGCCGTGCCGTCGCAGAGCGACCAGAGGGATCAGTCGGCGCAGGCTCCGTCCAGGGCCTGCAGCGGCCCCAGCGTTTCGCCGGGGTTGCCGTTGGCGGCGTAACCGCCGTCCACCGGCCAGATGGCGGCGGTGATGAAACCGGACGCCGGCTCGGCCAGAAAGCCGACCACACGCGCGATCTCCGCCGGCAGGGCCCAGCGGCCCACGGCCGACCGTTCGGCGTAGAGCGCGTAGTCGAGCGTGCCGCGCTGCATCTTTTCGCGCAGCACGTCGGTCAGCACATAACCCGGTGCGACCGCGTTGACGGTCACGCCGTGGCGGCCGTTCTCCAGCGCCAGGCCACGTGTGAGGCCGGCGATGGCTGCCTTGGCGGTGGAATACGCCGTGCGGCGCTGCAGGCCCACCAGGCCGATGACCGACGACAGGTTCACGATGCGGCCAAAACCCTGCGCCCGCATGCCAGGCAACACGGCCGCGCACATGGCGGCCGTGCCACCCACGTGCACCGCCAGCATGCGCTGCAGGTCGCTCGCCGGCAGGGTGTGGTGGTCGGCCGATTCGCGCTGCATGATGCCGGCGTTGTTCACCAGCACCGACACCGTGCCCAACTGGGCCGCCACCGCCGCGCAGCCGGCATTGACCACCGCCTCGTCACTGACATCGGCGGTCACCGCCAGGGTGCGCACGCCATGGGCACGCGCCAGCGCATCGGCCGCGGCTTCGGGCGCCTGCAGGTCGAACAGCGCCAGGTCGGCGCCACGCGCCGCCAAATCTTCGGCAATGGCCAGCCCGATACCGCGGCCAGCCCCCGTCACCACAGCCACACGGCCGGTCAACGCGCCCACGCTCACAGCACCTTACCGGGGTTGAGGATGCCCTTGGGGTCCAGCGCCAGCTTCAGGGTGCGCATCAGCTCGATCTGTTCGGGCGAGCGGGCATGACCCAGCCAGCGGCGCTTGAGCGTGCCGATGCCGTGCTCGGCCGACACCGTGCCGCCGAACTTCTGCACCAGGCCGTACACCACTTCCTCCACCGCGTCCTTGGGCTGCTCGGCGTCACCGGCCCGGTAAGCGACGATGTGCACGTTGCCGTCACCGATGTGGCCGTAGAACACGGTCTCGCAACCGGGCACCTTCTCGGCCAGCTCGGCCTTGCAGGCGCGCGCGTAGTGATCCATGGCGGTCTGTGGCAGGCCGATGTCGAAGGCCAGGTGGCCGGGCCAGGTCTGGTGCAGCTCGCCACAGGCATCGCGCACGCCCCAGAGAGCCTGCTCGTCGGCCAGCGACTGCGCGACCACGGCGTTGGGCACGACACCCTGTTCCAGCAGGCGCTCCAGCCAGGCTTCGAAGCGCGGCAGATCGGCTTCGGGGTCGGTGCCCAGGGCCTCGATCAGCACGTAGGCGCCATACGCCGTGTCGTCACCGGCGAAGGGGTTGCGGGCGCGCAGTTCGTTCACCGCGCGGCCCCAGTAGTCGGGCCACATCACCTCGAAGGCCGACATCAGCGGCCCGAGGCCGCTGCGCGCTTCGCCCAGCAGGCGCAGCACGGTGGCGTAGTCCTCGCAGGCGCACATGGCGACCATGCGCGATCCCGGCTTGGGGAACAGGCGCAGCACGATGCGGGTAATCACGCCCAGCGTGCCTTCGCTGCCGATGAACAGGTGCTTGAGATCGAAGCCCGCGTTGTTCTTGATCATCTTGTTGAGGCTGTTGACCACGGTGCCGTCGGCCATCACCACCTCCAGGCCCAGCACCATTTCGCGCGCCATGCCGTAGCGGATGACGCGGTTGCCCCCGGCGTTGGTCGACAGGTTGCCGCCGATGGCGCAGGAGCCCCGTGCGCCCAGGTCCAGCGGGCAGAAGAAGCCGGCCGCATCGGCGGCCTGCTGCACGGTTTCCAGCGGCGTGCCGGCGGCCAGGGTCATGGTGGCCGCGGCCGGATCGATCTCCTCGATACCGGTCATGCGCTCCAGCGACAGCGCGATCTCGCCGTCCTGTGCACGGCCACCGCCGCACAGCCCGGTCAGGCCGCCCTGCGGCACCACCGCAACGCCGTGCGCATGGCAGATACGCAGCGTGGCTGCCACCTCGGCCGTGCTGGCCGGGCGCACCACGGCCAGCGGCTCGGTCGGCAGCAGGCCGCTGTAGTCGTTGCGGTTGCGCGCGGGCACATCGGCACCGGCCATCACGGCCACAGGGCCCAGCAGGTCGAGCAGTTCGCGCACGGCGGCGTGGGCACCCGGGCTGGGCGTGTCGGAGGGAATTTCGGCAGCGGGAAAAGCGGTGGCGCTCATGGTGAACGGAAGGAGATGAAAAAAAGGAGGCGGGTTCAGGCGCCGAAACGGGCGTCCAGATCCTGGTGGAAGTCCAGGCCGACGAGTTCGCTGAACTCGGCGTAGGTGAGTTGCGCGCCGGCGCTGGCGCGGGGCGTGCCGTCGCGCCGCAGGGCGGCCAGGGCGTCGGCCGTGGCGCGGGCCGCGGTGAACAGCGCGGTCACGGCGTAGAACACCACCGAGAAGCCCATCTGCTGCAGTTCCGCCGCGGTCAGCGCGGTGGTTTCGTTGCCGTCGACGATGGACACCACCTTGGGACCAGGCACAGCACGCGCCACGGCCTCGACTTCGGCGATCTTCTTGATGCCGTCGACGAACACCAGGTCCACACCCGCGTCTTGGTACCGGTGCGCGCGGCTCACCGCCTCGTCGATGCCGGCGGCGGGCAAGGCGTCGGTGCGGCCGATGATCAGCAATTCGTCGCTGCCGCGCGCTTCAAGGGCGCAGCGCAGGCGCTGGGCGTTTTCGGCCGCGTCCATCAGGCGGATGCCGGCCATCTGGCCACAGCGCTTGGGCGCGACCTGGTCTTCCAGGTGAATGGCGGCCACACCCGCCTGCACGTACTCGCGCACGGTGCGGTGGATGTTGGACGGGCCGCCGTAACCGGTGTCGGCATCGGCGATCACGGGAATCTGGACCGCGCGCACCATGTCGCGGGCATGTGTGGTCATCTCGGTCTGGCTCAGCAGGCCGATGTCGGGCTGGCCCAGGCGGGTGGCGGTGGCGCCGAAGCCGGTCATGTAAATGGCCGGAAAACCGGCCTGCTGCACCAGGCGGGCCGACAGCGCATCGGGCGCGCCCGGGGCCATGACGATCGAGCCAGCGGCGAGGAGCTGGCGCAACTGCCGGGCGGGATGGAGGGAAGATGGGGTCATGAAAAGCAGTACGGGAAATCAGGCGCGTTGCCGCGCCCGGGGAGCCGAGAACTGGCCGCTGTCGGCCGCCAGGCGGAAGGCGTCGACGGTGCGGCCGATGTGGTCGGACAGCAGCGCGTGCAGGCCGTCGAACTGGCCCTGCCCGATCAGATCGACCATGCGCTCGTGTTCGGCCAGCGACACCTCGCGCGAGTCGAAGAACTGGCGCGACATGGCGGTGCGCAGCGCCGAAATCTTGCCGGCCACGAGACCGTAGGCGTCGCGCATGTAGGGATTGGCGCAGTGCGCGAACAGCACCTCGTGGAATTGCGAGTCGACGCGACCGTAGCGCACGTCGTCGTCGGCCTCGGAGGCCTCGCGCATCTCGCGGCACAGCGCCTCCATGGCGGCCAGCAGACCGGTGCGGTCGATCGCGCAGCCCCGGCGCGCGGCCTGCACCTCCAGCATCACGCGGAAGTCGCAGATTGCCTGCACGTCGTCTTCCGTGGGCTGGAACACGAAGCTGCCCCGCTTGGGCCGGATCTCCACCAGGCCCGTGGTCTGCAGCAGGGTCAGCGCGTCGCGCACCGGCGTGCGGCTGACGCCGAAGGACTCGGCGAGCGACTCCTCCGAAATCATCTGCCCCAGCGTGAACTCGCCGTCGATGATGGCCTGGCGCACGCGCGCGGCCACGATCTCGGTCAGCGATTTGGGCATCTCGATGTCGAACTTCTGAACCATGCCGGAACTCCTGCGGTGATGAATCGAATGGCCAGTATCAGCCGAACATCAGGCCGCCATCGATGTTGATGGACTGGCCCGTCATGTAGTCGGCCGCCGGTGACGCCAGGTACAGCGCCAGCCCCGCCACGTCCTCCGGCGTCTGCGCACGGCCCATCGGTACCGCCGCCACCCGGCGGGCAAACACGTCGCCTTCACGCCCGTTTTCCAGGGCCGAGAGCGTGCGGTCCATGCGGGCCCACATGTCGGTGGCCACCAGGCCGGGACAGATGGCGTTGACCGTGACATCGGGCGCCAGGGTGTAGGCCGCCGTCTGCGTGAGGCTGATGACCGCCGCCTTGCTGGCCCGGTACGGCCCCTGGTAGGGGGCCATCGGCCCGGCGCCGTAGCGCCCGGCAATCGAGGCCATGTTGATGACCTTGCCCCGCGGCCGGCCCGGCGCCAGCGGCGCCTGCCGGGCCATCTGGCGCGCGGCAGCCTGCAGACACAGGAAGGCCCCTTTGACGTTGACACCCAGGTGCAGGTCCCAGTCGGCCGCCTGCAACTCCATGAACGGCTTGACCTGCGCCACACCGGCATTGCAGATCATCACATCGAGCCGGCCGAAGGCCTGTGCAGCGGTCGCCACCAGGCGCTCGACATCCGCGGGCTGCGTCACGTCGGCCGCCACCCCGACGGCGTTCACGCCGAAGGCACGCAACCCATCGCAGACCGCGTCGCAAGCCTCCTGCCGCAGGTCGGCCACCGCCACGTGGGCACCGGCCTCGGCGAAACGCAGCGCCAGGCTGCGACCGATACCCTGCGCAGCCCCGGTGATCGCCACGGCCAGGCCTGCGATGCCCGGCATGGTTGCGGGTTGCACCGCGCCTCCCTGATCGACGCTCACTTGGCGGCTGCGCGGATGCGCTGCAATTCGGCGTGGACTTCGTTCACGATGTCCTCACCCACGAGCTTGGCCTGCGCCTGGTAGACGTCCTTGACCTTGTCGCGCATGCGCTGCAACTCGGCGGGCGAGACTTCGTTGACCTGCATGCCCTGCTTCTTCAGGCTGGCGATGACCGTGGCGTCCTGCTCGCGGCCCACACGGCGCGACTCTTCGCGACCCGCGACCGCGCATTCGCGCATGACCCCCTGCTCCTGCGGCGAGAGCTTGTCGAACTGCTTCTTCGAGAACAGGACGGCCAGCGGGCTGTAGGCGTGACGCGTGAGCGAGAGGTACTTCTGCACTTCGTAGAACTTCATGTTCTCGATCAGCGCGACCGGGTTTTCCTGGCCGTCCACCGTGCGGGTCTCCAGCGCGGAATACACCTCGGAGAAGGCCAGCGGCGTCGGGTTGCTGCCCAGTGCACTGAAGGTGTCGAGGAACACCTTGTTCTGCATGACGCGCATCTTCACGCCCTGCAGGTCTTCCCAGCGCGTCACCGGGCGCTTGGAGTTGGTGACGTTGCGGAAACCGTTTTCCCAATACGCCAGGTTCACCAGGCCGGCTTCCTCGAACCTGGGTTCGAAGGACTGGCCCACTTTGCCGTCGAGCACCTGATCAGCCTCGCGCTCGTTGGCGAACAGGAACGGCAGGTCGAACACGGCCAGTTGCGGAATGGCCCCCACCAGCGGCGCGGTGGAGGTCAGCACCATGTCCAGCGATCCCGTGCGCACCTGCTGCGACGCGGTGGTGTCGTTGCCCAGGGCCCCGTCGTAGTAGGTCCGCAGCTTGAGCTTGCCGCCGCTCTTGTCGGCCGCGCATTGCGTCATCTTGGTGATGCCGAAGCTGATCGGGTGCCCTTTGGTGACGCCGGACGAAACGCGCACGGTGCGGGCTTCGAACTGGGCATGGGCGGCGCTGGTGGCCAGGGCAGCCAGGGCCATGGCGGCCAGGCGGATGCGGGGAGCGGTCATGAAGTGTCTCCTTTGTGAATGGATCGGACAGGGGAAATGGACGCAGGGGATCAACCCGTGAGCCAGCGCAGAGGCACCAGCACGATGGACGGGAACATCACCAGCAGAAACAGCACGGCGATCTCGGCCAACAGGAAGGGGGCGATCCCCTTCATCAGCTCGCCCATGGTCACCTTGGCGGTGCCACAGACCACGTTGAGCACGATGCCCACCGGGGGGGTGATCAGGCCGATGGCGTTGTTCATGATGAACAGCACGCCGAAGTACACGGGGTCGATGCCCGCCTCACGCACGATCGGCATCAGCACCGGCGTGAGGATCAGCAGCGTGGGGGCGAAATCCAGCGCCGTGCCGACAATGACCACCAGCATCATCATCAGCGCCATCAGCAGGATCGGGCTGTCGATGAAGGGCTGCAGAAGGTCGCTGACCTGTTGCGGGATATCCGACACCGTGATCAGCCAGCCGGACACCAGGGCCGTGGCAATCAGGAACACCACGACCGCGGTGGTCTTGGCCGCGCTCACCAGCAAGGGGTAGATGGCGCGCCACTTCAGTTCGCGATAGACGAACATGCCCACCACAAAGGCATAGACCGCAGCCACCACCGCCGCCTCGGTCGGCGTGAACACGCCGAACTTCATGCCGCCAACAATGCCCACGGGCATGACCAGCGCCCACAGGCTGTCGAGCGCGACGCGCAGGCGCTGGCGCATCGGCATGCGCGGCAGCACCTGCACCTGGTCCTTGCGCGCCACGATCATCCAGGCCAGCAACAGCGACACGCCCATCAGCAGCCCGGGAACGATGGCGGCCATGAACAGCTTGCCGATGGACACGTTGGCCACCACGCCGAAGATGATCATGCCGATCGAAGGCGGCAGCACCGGCGCGATCACGCCCCCGGCCGAGATCAGCCCCGCCGAGCGCGGGATGTTGTAGCCCGCCTGGCGCATCATGGGAATCAGCATCGTGGCCAGCGCGGCAGCGTCCGCCGCGGCCGAGCCGGAGATTGCCGCCATGATCACGGCCGCCATGATGGCCACCACGCCCAGGCCACCCCGGATGTGTCCGACGAAAGCCAGCGCAAAGTTGACGATGCGCCGCGAGATACCGCCGGCATTCATCAACTCGCCCGCCAGCATGAAGAAAGGGATCGCCAGCAGCGGGAAGCTGTCGGCCCCTTCGATGATCTTCTGCGACAGGATGGTGGTGTCCACCGAACCCTGCAGCAGCATCAACGCGACCGCACACACCATCAGGGCGAACGCGATCGGCATGCCCAGGGCCATTGCGCCCAGCAGCGAAATAACGAAGACGCCGACGGTCATGCGCGCTCTCCCTGGGTGCCCACCGGGGTGGCGCCATGATCCGGATCGGTTTCTTCTTCGCTCTCGCGAACGGCCACCAGTTCGTCATCAGCGATGCGCCCGGTGACGATGCACCAGAGCTTGTGCAGTGCGATGCTGCCAATCCCCAGGCTGCTGAAGTAGCCCATCCCGAAAACCCAGATCATCGACAGGCCCGTGACCTGCGCCATCGTGGTCTGGTTGACCTCGTGCTGCCGCCAGGTGCCCCAGAAGAACATGGCGCAGCAGATCACGATCAGCAGTTGGCTGATGGCCAGACACACCAGCTTGCCCTGCCGAGGCAGGCGGCTGACCAGGCTGTCCACGCCCAGGTGGGCGCCTTCGTGCATGGCCACCACGGCCCCCACGAACACCAGCCAGATGAAAGCGAAGCGTGAGAGCTCCTCGGACACCATGATCCCGGAGTCAAAGCCGTAACGCAGCACCACGTTGCCGAACACCATGACCACCATGGACAGCAGGCAGAAGGCCAGAAAGGCCTCCATGGCCCGGATCGCCAACGGCGAATGACTGCGCGTGCTCATGCCACCCTACCCGGCACCGCGATGCCATCCGAGGTGCCGGGGAACCTCATCCACAAAGAAAAAAAGACCATCATCCTGCCGTCTCCACGCATGGATATTTTTGAGATGGCGGATTGTTGTATGTAAGGTTCTGCATGGAAATAAGGGTTAACCCTCTGTTTTCACGCCACCCTGTCGCGCAAAGCAACCGCCGCCCAGGCCACCGCGCGCGCGCAAACAAAAACCCCCGACCCACCTGGCGGTGGGTCGGGGGTTCGGGGCGAGGACCGGACGCCGGGAAGCGGGGTCAGTCGTTCATCGCGTCGATCATCACCTGCCCGAAACCGGAACAACTGACCTGGCTGGCGCCGTCCATCAGGCGGGCGAAGTCGTAGGTCACTTTCTTGGACAGGATGGCCTGTTCCATCGCACGGATGATCAGGTCGGCCGCTTCGCGCCAGCCCATGTGGCGCAGCATCATCTCGGCCGACAGGATTTCGGAGCCCGGGTTCACATAGTCCTTGCCGGCGTACTTCGGCGCCGTGCCGTGGGTGGCCTCGAAGCAGGCCACCGAGTCGCTCATATTCGCGCCCGGGGCGATGCCGATGCCGCCCACCTGCGCCGCCAGCGCGTCGGAGATGTAGTCGCCATTGAGGTTGAGCGTCGCGATCACCGAATACTCGGCCGGGCGCGTCAGGATCTGCTGCAGGAAGGCGTCGGCAATCACGTCCTTGATGACGATGTTGCGGCCGGTCCTGGGGTTCTTGAACTGGCACCACGGGCCGCCGTCGAGCTCGGCCGCGCCGAATTCCTTCTTGGCCAGGGCGTAACCCCAGTCACGGAAACCCCCTTCGGTGAACTTCATGATGTTGCCCTTGTGGACCAGGGTCACACTGGGCTTGTCGTTGTCGATCGCGTACTGGATCGCCTTGCGCACCAGGCGCTCGGTGCCCTCGATCGACACCGGCTTGACGCCGATGCCCGAGGTTTCGGGGAAGCGGATCTTGGTCACGCCCATCTCGTCCTGCAGGAACCGGATGAGCTTCTTGGCCTTGTCACTCTGGGCCGGGTATTCGATGCCGGCATAGATGTCCTCCGAGTTCTCGCGGAAGATCACCATGTTGGTCTTCTCGGGCTCCTTGAGCGGGCTGGGCACGCCCTGGAAGTACTGCACCGGGCGCAGGCAGACGTACAGGTCGAGTTCCTGGCGCAGCGCCACGTTGAGCGAGCGGATGCCACCGCCCACCGGCGTGGTCAGTGGCCCCTTGATCGAGACCACGTAATCTTTCACCGCCGCCAGCGTCTCTTCGGGCAGCCAAACATCAGGGCCATAAACGCGCGTGGCCTTTTCGCCGGCATAAACCTCCATCCAGTGGATCTTGCGCTGCCCGCCGTAGACCTTGGCCACGGCCGCGTCGACCACCCGGATCATCACCGGCGTGATGTCGACGCCAATGCCGTCACCTTCGATGAAGGGAATGATGGGCTCGTCGGGCACGTTCAGCGTCCGGTCGGCATTGACCGTGATCTTCTGACCTTGGGTGGGCACCTGGATGTGCTGGTACATGTGAATACGACTCCGGGAAGGACAACCGGCCCCTGGATCGGCAAACGTGCCCGGGGCCCTCAGCGTGCAGGAACTGCCCGGGAATTTTATGTCTTAAGGAAATGGCACCCCGTCGCCTGCGGGCAAAGCTTTGCCACGGGACGGCCGAATCGCCGACAATCCGCTCGCTCTTCCCCGACCTTCCCACACCCGCCTATGCGATCCCTGCTCTCCCGCCTGTTCTGGCTGCTGTCCTGCCTGACCGCCCCGGCCTGGGCCCAACAAGGCCCCCAGATGGACCTGCCCCGCATCACCCTCCAGGCAGGCATGCACCTCATCCACACCCAGGTGGCGCTCACCCCCGAACAGCGTGCCATCGGCCTGATGCACCGGCCGGAAATGCCTGCCAACGAAGGCATGCTGTTCGTGTTCGAGGAGCCGGCCGTGCAGTGCTTCTGGATGAAGAACACGCTGCTGCCGCTGACCGCGGCTTTCATCGCCGACGACGGCAGCATCGTCAACCTGGCCGACATGAAGCCCCAGACGCTGGACTCGCACTGCTCGACCAAGCCGGTGCGCTACGTGCTGGAGATGAACCAGGGCTGGTTCGCCAAGCGCGGCCTGGTCGCCGGCACCCGCCTTGCCGGCTCGCCGTTCGGCGGCCGCCGCTGAACGCCAGATCCCGCCCACTCGCCCACAAAAAAGCGCAGCCGGAGCTGCGCTTTTTTTGTGCCTGGCCGGCGCCACCTTGCGGCGGCTTCGACCAGGGGTTCCCAGGCGATCAGGCCGTCATTGATGCCAGGGCCGCGTTGAACGTGGCGCTGGGACGCATGATGGCCGAGAGCTTCTCGAAATCGGGCTTGTAGTAGCCGCCGATGTCCACCGGCTTGCCCTGCACCACCGCCAGTTCGTCGACGATGGTCTTTTCGTTTTCGGCCAGGACCTTGGCCAGGGGCGCGAACTTGGCCGCCAGTTCGGCGTCCTCGGTCTGCGCTGCCAGCGCCTGCGCCCAGTACAGGGACAGGTAGAACTGGCTGCCGCGGTTGTCGAGCTGGCCCGTCTTGGGGCTGGGGTTCTTGTTGTTGTCCAACAGCTTGCCCGTGGCGGCATCCAGCGTCTTGGCCAGGATCTTGGCCTTGGCGTTGTTGTTCTTGATGCCCAGCTCTTCCAGGCTCACGGCCAGCGCCAGGAATTCGCCCAGCGAGTCCCAGCGCAGGTGGTTTTCTTCCACCAGTTGCTGCACGTGCTTGGGCGCCGAGCCGCCGGCACCGGTTTCGTACATGCCGCCACCGGCCATCAGCGGCACGATGGACAGCATCTTGGCCGAGGTGCCCAGTTCCATGATCGGGAACAGGTCGGTCAGGTAGTCGCGCAGGATGTTGCCGGTGGCGCTGATGGTGTCCAGGCCACGGATCACACGCTCCAGCGTGTAGCGCATGGCACGCACCTGGCTCATGATCTGGATGTCCAGACCCGTGGTGTCGTGCTCGTGCAGGTACATCTTGACCTTGGTGATCAGCTGCGCTTCGTGCGGGCGGTAGGCATCGAGCCAGAACACCACCGGCATGCCGGAGTTGCGGGCGCGGTTGACGGCCAGCTTGACCCAGTCGCGGATGGCGGCGTCCTTGACCTGGCACATGCGCCAGATGTCGCCCTGCTCCACGTTCTGGCTCATCAGCACTTCGCCGGTGTCCAGATCGGTGATGTTGGCCACGCCGTCTTCGGGGATTTCGAAGGTCTTGTCGTGCGAGCCGTACTCTTCGGCCTGCTGCGCCATCAGGCCCACGTTGGGCACCGTGCCCATGGTCTTGGGATCGAAAGCGCCGTGCCACTTGCAGAAGTTGATCATCTCCTGGTAGATGCGGGCGAAGGTGCTCTCCGGCTGCACCGCCTTGGTGTCCTTCAGGCGACCGTCGGCGCCCCACATCTTGCCGCCGTTGCGGATCATGGCGGGCAGCGAGGCGTCGACGATGACGTCGTTGGGCGAGTGGAAGTTGGTGATGCCCTTGGCCGAATCGACCATGGCCAGCTCGGGGCGGTGCTCGTGGCAGGCGTGGATATCGCGCTTGATCTCGTCGCGCTGGCTCTGCGGCAGGGATTCGATCTTGGTGTACAGATCGACCATGCCGTTGTTCACGTTCACGCCCAGCTCTTCAAAGGTCTTGGCGTGTTTCTCGAACGCGTCCTTGTAGAAGATGCGCACGCAGTGGCCGAACACGATGGGGTGCGAGACCTTCATCATCGTGGCCTTGACGTGCAGCGAGAACATCACGCCGGTCTTGCGGGCGTCTTCGATTTCCTTTTCATAGAAGGCCAGCAGGGCCTTCTTGCTCATGAACATGGAGTCGATGATCTCGCGGTCCAGCAGCGCGACCTTGGGCTTGAGCACGATGGTCTTGCCGCTGTTGGTGATCAGCTCCATCTTCACGTTGCGCGCCTTGTCCAGCGTCATGGACTTTTCGCCGTGGTAGAAGTCGCCAGCGTGCATGTGCGAGACGTGCGAGCGCGAAGCCTGGCTCCATTCGGCCATGCTGTGCGGGTTCTTGCGCGCGTATTCCTTGACGGCCTTGGGCGCGCGGCGGTCGGAGTTGCCTTCACGCAGCACCGGGTTCACCGCGCTGCCCGTGCACTTGTTGTAGCGCGCGCGGATTTCCTTTTCTTCGTCGGTCTGCGGGTTTTCGGGGTAGTCGGGGATCTTGTAACCCTTGTCCTGCAGTTCCTTGATCGCGGCCTTGAGCTGGGCCACCGACGCGCTGATGTTGGGCAGCTTGATGATGTTGGCTTCGGGCTTGAGCGTGAGCTTGCCCAGATCGGCCAGGTTGTCGGGCACGCGCTGCTCTTCGCTCAGGCAATCCGGGAACAGGCCCAGGATGCGGCCGGCCACCGAGATGTCGCTGGTTTCCACGTTCACACCCGCCGGCGCCGCAAAGGTGCGGATGATCGGCAGGAACGAACTCGTGGCCAGCAGGGGCGCCTCATCGGTCAACGTGTAGATGATGGTGGATGGTTGGTTACTCATGGCTTGGCTCCGTGAAGTCGTTGTGGAAGAGGCGCCGCCGGTGTCTCGGGGCCCGGTTGGCGGCGACAGACAAAGATCGTGCGTGATTTTGCTTTCAGTGTCCTGATCGGAAACCCGTTTTTTGAAGTCAAATCCCATAACATGAAAAATCATGACTTCGTCATGGATTTTTTTTCCACGAATGCCACCCTGCCCGCGATCTTCGGGCCTGCCGGTCCTAAACACGCTGCCAAAAGCCTGGCGAGCCGCCATCAAGTTGACCGCCCATCTGCCGAAACTACAGGCAACCGACAGATCCACCATGCGCCGACTTGCCCTCGCCCTTTGCCTGACCGCCTCCGGCCTGCTGACCGGCTGCGATCTGCTGGGCATCGAAACCGCCCCGCAGATCGCCGCGCGCAAGGAAGCGGAAGGCAAAGCCATCGGCAGCGCCTGCCGCCATGCAGTACGCAGCATCGAAGACTGCTTCCGCACCAACCCGCGCGCCGGCAAGGCCGCCGTGTTCGCCGGGTGGCGCGAGATGGATCAGTACATGCGCGACAACCAGGTCGTGGGCATGCCCTGGTCGGAAAACGCGGGCTCCCCGGCCGACCGGGCCGCCAGCGAAGCGGCCGATCCCGCCCACGGCAGCAGCCACGACGGCGGCAGCGGCGCGGCCCCGCGCAGCGGCAGTACACAGCGCTCCTGAGCGCCCGACCCGCACCCCACGCAGGGGACCGAAGCGCACTGCGCTTGTGTAGCCGGGGGCGCCTTCTCCGCCCCGGCCCTGAGGCTTCAGTCCACCCGTTCGAACACCGCCATGCTCTCCACGTGCGCGGTGTGCGGGAACATATTCACCACGCCGGCCGACACGCAGCGGTAACCCGCCTGGTGCACCAGCAGGCCGGCATCGCGCGCCAGCGTGGCCGGGTTGCAGCTCACGTAGACGATGCGGCGGGGTGGCATCCAGGCGCCACGCAGTTCGGGTTGCTGGTGGAGGTCGGCCAGGGCTTTGGCCAGGGCAAAAGCGCCCTCGCGCGGCGGATCGACCAGCCACTTGTCGGCCACGCCGTCGGCCACCAGCAGATCGGGCGTCATCTCGAACAGGTTGCGTGCCACGAACCGGGTCGGTGCCAGCGGCTGCGTCCGGCCCGACTGGTTGAACGCCAGGTTCTCGCGCGAACGGGCCACCAGCGCCTCACTGCCCTCGATGCCCAGCACCTCGCCGGCCGTGGTCGCGATGGGCAGGGTGAAATTGCCCAGGCCGCAGAACCAGTCGATCACGCGCTCGTGCCGCTGGGCGCCGAGCAGGCGCAGCGCCCGCGCCACCAGCACCCGGTTGATGTGGGGGTTGACCTGGGTGAAGTCGGTCGGTTTGAACGGCATCGTCACGCCGAACTCGGGCAGGCTGTAGGCCAGTGGTGGCCCGCCGGCGTCCAGCAGCTTGACCGTGTCCGGCCCCTTCGGCTGCAACCACCACTGCACGCCGTGCTGCTGCGCAAAAGCCCGCAGGCGGGCGAGGTCGTCTTCGCTGAGCGGCTCCAGATGGCGCAACACCAGCGCGGTCACTTCGTCGCCGCAGGCCAGCTCGATCTGCGGGCAGGTTTCGCGCGCGTCCATGCCGAAAATCAGCGCGCGCAGCGGCACCAGCAAGGCGCTCACGTGCGGCGGCAGCACGTGGCAGACGCGCATGTCGGCCACGTAGCGGCTCTTGCGCTCGTGAAAACCAATCAGCACCTCGCCCTTCTTGTGCACGTAGCGCACCGACAGGCGCGCCCGGTAGCGGTAGCCCCAGGCCGGCCCCTGGATCGGGCGCTGCAGGGTTTCGGCCTTGACCTTGGCCAGGTGCCAGAGGTTGTCCTCCAGCACGCGCTGCTTGATCGCGACCTGCGCCGACTCGTGCAGGTGCTGCATCTTGCAGCCGCCACAGGCTCCGGCGTGCAGCCCGAAATGCGGGCACCCGGGGCGCACGCGCTGCGGCGATTCGCGGTGGATGTCGGTGACGGTGGCCGCTTCCCAGTTGTTCTTGCGGCGGGTGACCTGGGCGCTGACCACTTCGAAGGGCAGCCCGCCGTCCAGGAAGACCACCTTGCCATCGGGCCGGTGGGCAATGCCCTGGGCCTCGATGTCCAGGGATTCGACGGCCAGCCAGCCTTCGGGCAGGTCGGCGGAGGGGAATGCCGCCTGGACGGCGGCTTGTTCGGGTGTGGGGCTCTCGGAACTCATGCACCGATTGTCTCAGGGCCGGGCCGCCGCCCGGTTCAGACCCAGGCCGCCAGGTATTCCTGCCAATGCGACTCGGTCGGGGCGAGCGCGCCCAGCGTGTCCTTCACGAAGGCGATTTCCTGGGTGTACTCGGCCTCGGTCAGGCCGCCGCGCATTTTCTGGAAGCGGCAGTACATCAGGTAGGTGTTCATCACGTCGGTCTCGCAGTAGCGGCGGATGTCCTCCAGCCGCCCCTCACGGTACTGCGCAAAGACCTGCGAGCCGTCCATGCCCAGCTTGCCCGGAAAGCCACACAGCTTGGCCAGCGCGTCCAGCGGCGCGTTGTTCTTGGGCGAGTACATGGCCAGCAGATCCATCAGGTCCAGATGGCGCATGTGGTAGCGGCTGATGTAGTTGTTCCACTTGAACTCGCGGTCGTCCTCGCCCAGGTCCCAGTACTTGCCGGCCTCGACCCCGTGGCGCAGCCCGCGGTAGTGCAGCACGGGCAGGTCGAAGCCGCTGCCATTCCAGCTCACGAGCTGGGGCACCTTGTTTTCGACCGAGGTGAAGAAGTTCTGGATCACCCGGCCTTCGCTCTGGCCGTCACGGTCTGCGAAGGAACGCACGTACAGCCCGCTGGCGTCGCGCAGCACGCAACTGATCACCAGCACCCGCTGCAGATGCAGCGGGGCAAAGTCGCTCTTGCCGTCGGCCTGCCGTTCGGCCAGCCAGGCGGCGTGCACCTCGTCGTCGGTGCGCTCGGCGGGCTCTCCGCGCAGCAGGCGCAGGCCCGCGACGTCGGGAATGGACTCGATGTCGAAGACGAGGACCGGCCAGCTCAACGCGCGGGCCCTCAGCGCTTGGGCAGGTAGCCCAGCGGGTCCACGGGCTTGCCCTGGCGGCGCACCTCGAAATGCAGCTTCACGCGATCAGCGTCACTGCTGCCCATCTCGGCGATCTTCTGCCCTTGCTTGACCGACTGGTCCTCGCGCACCAGCAGCGCCTGGTTGTGCGCGTAGGCCGTGAGGTAGGTGTTGTTGTGCTTGAGGATGATCAGGTTGCCGTAGCCGCGCAGGCCAGCGCCGGCGTAGACCACGCGGCCATCGGCGGCGGCGAGGACCGGCTCACCGACGCGGCCGGCAATGCCGATACCCTTGTTGCGCGCCTCGTCGAAGGTGGCGATCACGGCCCCGTTGGCCGGCCAGACGAACTGCACCTCTTCGGCACCGGCCGGCTCGGCGGCCGGCGCAGCGGGCGCCACCGGGGCCACGGCGGTCGTGCCATTGCCCGGTGCGGGGGCACCGGCCGGCGGCAGGGGCTTGCCGACGACGGTGGTCGCCGGCACCGGCGCGGTGCCGGCCGGCGGCATCACGCGCAGCACCTGCCCAACCTCGATCATGTTCGGGTTGGCCAGGCTGTTCCAGGCCTGGACATCGCGCCAGCTCTGGCCGGCTTCCAGGGCGATGCGGAACAGGGTGTCGCCGGGTTTGACGGTGTAATAACCGGGTTTGCCGGCGTTTTCGGCGCCGGGCAAGGTCTTGGGGTCCACCGCGGCAGCAGCGTGGGCGCCGCCCGCGCGGTCCTCCACCGGAGCGGGGCTGCTGACACGGCGGGTCGAGCAGCCGGCCATCACGGTGAGGCTGGCCACCATCAGCAGAGCCAGCGGGCGTTGCCAACGGCCGTCCAGCACAGGCGAGGTGGTCAGGTTGAATCGATACATAGGCACTCCAGCGGATGCGCGCCGCGCGGTCAGAACCGTGCGGCAACCAACAAAGGCCCACCAGGGCGGGCCGGCCTGCTCTCAGGCCACGCCCGATTTTAGGGGGACGAAATGAACGGCCTCCAGCACCGTGTGCTGAACGCCTGCGGCGGTTTTGTCAATGACCACCAGGTTCTGCCGGCCGGCCACGGTGTGCGCAGGCGCCACCAGCCGACCACCGACCGCCAGCTGTTCGACCCAGGCCGCCGGAATGTCCTCGCCTCCCGCTGCGGCGATGATGGCCGCGTAGGGAGCGCCCTGGGCAAACCCGAGCATGCCGTCACCGAACAGCAGATGGACGTTCGACAACCGGAACGGCCGAAGGTTCTCACGGGCCTTTTCATGCAGGCCGCGCAGCCGCTCGATGGTATAGACCTCACGTGACACATGGCTCAGCACCGCAGCCTGGTAACCACAGCCCGTGCCGATCTCCAGCACGCGCCCGAGCCGCTCGCTGCGCCCCTGGCAGATCAACTCGACCATGCGGGCCACCACGCTCGGCTTGGAGATCGTCTGCGCCAGCCCGATGGGCAGGCTGGTGTCTTCGTAGGCCTGGCCCGCGAGTGCGGTGTCGACAAAACGGTGGCGTTCGACCGCGCCCATGGCGGCCAGCACGGCCGGGTGCGACACCCCTTGCGCCTGCAAGCGCCGCACCATGGCCGAACGGACCGCCTGGGAGTCCATGCCGACGCCCCCGGGGGGCGATGCCACGGCCGGGCCTGGCGCTGCACGCCCCGGGCCACCTGCCAGCGCCGAACGCGGCTGGCCGCCCGACGAGGATGCGGCCGGTGAGCCCGCTGTCGGCAGGCGGGCCGGGAAACCCGGCCGGGGCCGCGGAGCGGGCGCGGGCGGCGTGTGGCGCTTCAACGCGCCCCCCCGCCCAGTTGTGCGGCGAAAGGCGCCCAGTACGGCAGCCGATCGTGGTCGGTCAGGTCGATCTGCAGCGGCGTGATGCTCACGAACCCCTGGGCCGTGGCGTGGAAATCGGTGCCTTCGGCCGCGTCCATGGCCGGCCCCGCGCTGCCGATCCAGTACATGGTCTCGCCGCGCGGGCTGGGCTGCGTGATCACCGGTTCGGCCGCGTGCCGGCGCCCGAGCCGGGCCACCTTGACCCCCTGGAGTTCGGCCAGCGGCCGGTTGGGAATGTTGACATTGAGCAGCCACGGAGCGCTGCGGCGACCGGGCTCGGCCAGCGACGGCAGCAACTGGCGCACCAGCTCGGCGGCTTTTTCGGCGGCGGCATCCAGGTGCGCCCAGCCCTTTTCGGTCTGCGAGAACGCGATCGCCGGGATGCCGAAGAGGTAGCCTTCCATCGCCGCCCCCACGGTGCCGGAATAGAGCGTGTCGTCGCCCATGTTGGCGCCGTTGTTGATGCCGGAAACCACCAGATCGGGCTTGTAATCGAGCAGCCCCGTCAGCGCGATGTGCACACAGTCTGCCGGGGTGCCGTTCACATAGCGGAAGCCGTTGGCCGCCCGGTGCACGTACAGCGGCGAATGCAGCGTCAGCGCATTGGATTTGGCGCTGTTGTTCTGCTCGGGCGCCACCACCTCCACATCGGCCAGGGGTTGGAGTGCTTCGTACAGGGCCACGATGCCGGGCGCCTGGTAGCCGTCGTCGTTGGCGATGAGGATTTTCATCCCCCGATTCTAGGGAAACGCGCCGCCCTTTTTGGCCACGGGGCGACGGTCTCCCCGCCCGGCAGCGGGTCACGGCGGCGACAAAACCGCGGGACTGCACGGGTCCGGTATCGGGGGGCCCTGCCTATCATGCGGACCACCGGTGCCCAAGCGGGGCACCCCACAAGGAGACCAACCGATGCATGCCTGGCTGTGCGAGAACCCCGTGGGCGTGGAAGCCCTGACCTGGAAAGAGCTGCCGACCCCCGAACCCAAGGCGGGCGAGGTGCTGATCGAGATCAAGGCCGCAAGCCTGAACTTCCCCGATCTGCTGATCGTGCAGAACAAATACCAGATGAAACCGCCCCTGCCCTTCGTGCCGGGTTCGGAATACGCCGGCGTGGTGCGGGCCGTGGGCGAAGGCGTCCAGCACCTGAAAGTGGGCCAGAACGTGGCCTGCCTCAGCGGCACGGGCGGTTTCGGCACCCACACGCTGGCCCCGGCGGCACTGTGCATGCCGCTGCCCGATGGCTTCGGCCATGTCGACGCGGCGGCCTTCATCATGATCTACGCCACCTCGTACCACGCGCTGATCGACCGCGCCGCCCTCAAGGCCGGCGAAACGGTGCTCATTCTGGGCGCCGCCGGGGGTGTGGGCACCGCGGCGATCCAGATCGCCAAAGCCGCCGGCGCGCGGGTCATCGCGGCCGCTTCCACCGACGAAAAGTGCGCGCTGTGCCGCGAGTTGGGCGCCGACGAGACCATCAACTACAGCGTGCACACGCCGCAGGGCACGCTGCGCGACGAAATCAAGCGCCTGACCGGCGGCAACGGCCCCGATGTGATCTACGACCCGGTCGGTGGGGATTTCGCCGAACCGGCGTTCCGCTCCATCGCCTGGCGCGGCCGCTACCTGGTGGTGGGCTTCGCCAGCGGCCCCATCCCCAACCTGCCGCTGAACCTGCCCTTGCTCAAGGGTGCCAGCCTGGTGGGCGTGTTCTGGGGCAATTTCGCCAAGAACGAGCCGAAGGCCAATGCCCAGATGATGCAGACACTGGCCGGCATGTACCTCCAGGGCCAGATCAAGCCCGTGATCGACCAGACCCTGCCCATGAGCGAGCTGTCCAAGGCCTACGCAATCATGGGATCGCGCGCCGTCAAGGGCAAGCTGGTGCTGGTGAACTGAGACCCCTTAAAGCGGCGCCAACCCGCTCGGCGGCGCCTGCAGCACCTCCTGCAGCAACCGGTCGAGCTCGGCCGCCTCCACCGGTTTGTGCAGCACTGCGGCGAACAGGCTGTCGAGCAGATCGGCGGGCACTTCGTTGACATGTCCGCTCATCAGCACGATGGGCGGTGGCGAAGCGGTGGCGTGGATGCGCTGGGCCAGCCCCACCCCGTCGAGCCGCGGCATGGACTGGTCGGTCAGCACCAGGTCGAAATGTTTGCCGCTCTGCGAGAACTGCAGCCAGGCTTCCTCGCCATCGCGCGAGCGTGTGACGATCCAGCCCTGGCGCTCCAGCAGCGCGCACCAGGCGTGGCGCACCAGTTGGTCGTCGTCCACGAACAGGATGCTGCGCCCCTGCCCCACCCCGCCGCCAGGCAGGGTGACGGGCGGCACCTGGGCCTCGCGCCGGCTGGCCGGCAGGTAGATGAAGAACGTGGCGCCCTCCCCGGGCACGCTGCTCAAGCCGATGGCGCCGCCATGTCGCGCCACGATGCCCTGGGCCACCGACAGCCCCAGGCCCGTGCCCCGGCCTTTGCCCTTGGTGGTGAAAAACGGCTCGAACACCCGGTCTTTGAGCGCGTCGTCGATCCCCGGACCGTGATCGCTCACCGCCAGCACCAGGTAGCTGCCGGGCGGCAGTTCGGCCGTGCCCGGCGGCGGCAGTTCACTGGCGGCCGTGGGCAGCTCCAGCGCATCCAGGGACAGATCGATGCGCCCTTTGCCGCCCATGGCATCGGCCGCATTGATGAGCAGGTTGACCATGACCTGTTGCAGTTGCGTGGGGTCCGCATCGACCTCATCGTCGTCGAGCCGGTAGTGAATCACCAGTTCGCAGTCCTTGGTCAGGCCCGAGGCCACCATCTGCCGGGTTTCTTCGATCAAGCCGGCCCAGTGCAGACGCCGCAGTTTGGGGGCCGACTGGCGGCCGAATGCCAGCAACTGGCGCATCAGGCCATCGGCGTAGCGACTGGCCTTCAGGGCCTGCTGCAGGGCCTCGTGGCTGGGGTGCTCGGTGTCCAGGTCTTCCGCCGCCAGCCGCACCCAGCCCGTGATGGCCGCCAGCGAATTGTTGAAGTCGTGGGCAATGCCACCGGTCAGGCGACCCAGGGCTTCGGTCTTCTGGCTTTGCATCAGCTGGTTCTGCAGCACTTCCTGCCGTTCATGCGCCTCGCGCTGCTCTTCCACGTCGTTGCGGACGCGGTCCAGCAGGTTGTTGATGCCGCTGGCCAGGGTCGTGATCTCGTCGCTGCCGGACACCCCGCCCACCCGCGACGTCGGCGTGATCCCCTCCGCCGTCACCCGTTGCAGGTCGGCATGCAGTTGCAGCAGCCGGCGCAGCACCAGGCGGTTCAGCAGCCAGACCAGCAGCACGGCCGCCAGCAGCCCGGCCAGCACCGCCAGCAACATGCCCTGCCCGGTCAGAGCACGCCCCCGTTGGGCCATGGTGTCGTCCAGCGCGAGCGTCAGTTCGGCCACAGGCTGGCGCCGGTAGTCGCGCAGGATCGAATGCAGCACCGGCCGGCCGTCTGCGCCCGCCAGCACGTGCGAATCTTCGTCGACCCCGTCGGCCAGACCAAAGGCCAGGCCCACCCGGGTCATGAGCACCTCCCCCAGGCGCTCGATTTCCGGGGCATCCAGATGCCGGACCAGCACCAGCGCGCCCTTCGGGCCAGCCTCTGGCCGGGCCGGGTCGTGGATCGCCACCGCCGCCACCAGGTCGAGCCGGTCGTTCGCCACCTGGTAGGTCCGGATGCTGGCCGTGACCTCGGGGCGCGAGAGCATGGCCACCGCCAGCGCCCGGGCCGCGGCGGTCTGGGCGGCCGGCAAGGACGTCACCTGCCCGCTCGGGTCGCGAACCGCCGAATCCAGCAGGCGGGCCCCGCCGTCGAACACCATCACCTGCGACACCCGCAGGTACCCCATGTTTTCAGGCCCGAAGTTGCTGTGAAAGAAACCCGGGTTGCGCCCTTCCGCATAGGCCGCCGCCTCGCCCCACCAGGCGTAGTCGCGCGCGTTGTTTTCCAGGGCCTGCAACTGCTGGTCCAGCACGCGGCGGGCACGCTCGCCCTCCAGATGCGCACGGTCGTGCTCCAGCGTCGCGAAGGCGTTTGAGACGATGTGTCGGGCTCCGAGCATGGCCCCGAACGCGGCCAGCCCGACGACGACGAGAACCACCGCCCAGGCTTTGTGTTGCAGTTTCATAGACCTCCGACTCATCGACCGCCGGCCCGCCTGCTTGAGCCGTCTCCACGCGCCAACCGTGACAAGTTTGGCGCCAGAGACATGTTTGTGCCGCTTGTATCTTCATATCTGACTGGCGCGGTAGAGTGTGGCCGCCGTTGAGGCGGCCAGACCGGCCCGTGCAGTTTGGTAGCGGCTGGGGTG
>Ga0067045_1028057_pt1 | contig 44872 bp, 36 predicted proteins | sample TerdegcTABiofilm_FD_59184 | JGI IMG/M metagenome (GOLD analysis project Ga0067045, IMG submission 59184) | Combined Assembly of (Gp0054472, Gp0054536) Wastewater bioreactor microbial communities from Singapore -Terephthalate degrading...
CTGAGTATTCCGTTATTGGAAGGGTTGCACGCAGGATATGGGCAAAAGCCATGAAATACAAATATGGTGCCAATGAACGCTCGCAATTGTTGAAATACCACATCCAAACTTCCGGCCGCTCCCTGCATTCACAGGAGATTGAATTTAACGATATCCGCACTACGTTGCAGGCTCTGTATGCAATATACGATAACTGTAACTCTTTGCATACCAATTCATATGACGAAGCCATTACCACACCCACTGAGGAATCAGTACGGCGAGCGCTTGCAATACAGATGATTATTAATCAGGAATATGGGTTGGCAAAAAATCAAAATCCACTGCAGGGTTCATTCATCATTGAAGAATTAACCAATTTAGTTGAAGAAGCGGTTATTGCAGAATTTGACAATATAAGTGCTCGTGGTGGTGTGCTGGGTGCAATGGAAACAATGTATCAGCGCAACAAAATACAGGAAGAATCCCTATATTATGAAAACAAAAAAATGACAGGAGAATTGCCTATCATTGGTGTTAATACATTCCTTTCTAAAAACGGAAGCCCAATTCAGGTCCCTGATGAAGTGGTACGGGCAACCCCGGAGGAAAAAGATACTCAGCTTGAATCGCTTAACACATTTCATGCGGTGTGGAATCAGGAATCAACAGTAGCCTTAGAAAAATTAAAAACTGCTGTTAGGCAGCATGAAAATGTGTTTGAAACATTAATGGATGTTTCAAAATATTGTTCATTAGGCCAGTTAACCGGTGTCCTGTATAGTGTTGGTGGTATGTACAGGCGAAGTATGTAAGATATGGATAATGAACTTATTTGATAAAAATACCTATATTCCCCTGGCAGAGCGAATGCGTCCCAAAACCATTGAAGAGTTTGTGGGGCAAAAGCATTTGCTTTCAAAAGGTAAACTACTATACTCTATCTTTGAACAAAAGAAAGCTCTTTCGCTCATCCTGTGGGGTGATCCTGGAACCGGTAAAACCACACTGGCACATCTTATTGCCAATGCCTGTAATATGGATTCTTATTTTATAAGTGCAATCTCGGCAGGGGTTGCTGATGTACGCAAGGTTATTGATAAGGGGAAAGCCAATAGAACGGCGGGTGTGCAAACACTCCTTTTTATTGATGAAATTCACCGCTTTAATAAGGCACAGCAGGATGCCGTTCTTGGCGCGGTTGAAAATGGTGACATTGTACTCATTGGGGCAACGACGGAAAATCCGTCATTTAGCATCATAGCGCCGCTGTTGTCACGCACCCGCGTATTGCGGTTGTATCCGTTACAAGAGGATGATTTACGGGCGATAGTTACTGCTGCAATGACCAATGACCAGGAACTATCGCACAAAAACATAACGCTTGATGATGTTGCATTAGATACGCTGGTACAGCTTGCTATGGGTGATGCGCGAAGGGCGCTCAACATACTTGAGGCTGCAGCGTTTTTAAAAGGTGAGGGTAAGATAGACAACGATACCATTTTTGAAGCTTACAAAGAACAAAGTATTGCTTACGATAAAGCAGGCGACAAACATTATGATACCATCTCAGCGTTTATAAAATCATTACGTGGTTCTGACCCCAACGCTGCAGTGTATTACCTGGCACGTATGCTTGTTGCGGGGGAGGACCCTGAGTTTATTGCACGGCGTATGGTTATATTTGCATCGGAGGATGTGGGCAATGCCTATCCACTGGCGCTTACCGTTGCAACCAGTGGAATGTTAGCAGTGAAAAATGTTGGTTTACCAGAGTGTGAAATTATACTTGCTCATATGGCAACATTTTTGGCCTCGTGTCCCAAAAGCAATGCCAGTTATATGGCACTGGTTAATGCCAAAGAAATTGCATCACGAGATGTACACGAAATTCCACTCTACCTGCGTAATGCTCCCACACAACTCATGAAGCAGCTGGGTTATGCAAAAGGCTATAAATATCCACATGATTATCCAGGTCATTTTGTTGATGAAGAGTATCTTCCCAAAGAAATAAAAGATTTGATTTTTTACGCACCTTCTGAAGAAGGGAATGAAAAGAATATAAAAGAACGGCTTGTCAAACTTTGGCCAAAAAAATACAAAAAGGAGAAAGATGCATGAACGACAAAGAAAGATTATTTGAAATTTTATATCAGAAGTCATTTATGTACAGGGACAACCCGCCTTTTACTTTGGTTAGTGGAAAACAAAGCCCGTATTATTTTGACTGCAAAGCAACAACCCTTGACCCCGAGGGGTGCATCCTTGTTGGGAAATGCATGTATGCATTAATAAAAGATTTACCAGCTGATGCAATTGGTGGATTAACATTAGGTGCAGATCCCATTTCACTATCAACGGCAATGGAAGCCTATCATAATGGTAAAACATTATACCCGCTCATTGTACGTAAAGAACCAAAAAAACACGGCACGCAGAAATGGATTGAAGGCAATACCGCTAACATAAAAAAAGTCATTGCCATTGATGATGTTATTACTACAGGGGGCTCTACTATTACGGCAATAGAGCGGTTGGAAGAATCAGGTTTACATGTTATTGCAGCTGCGGTCATTATTGACCGTGAAGAAGGTGGACGAGAAGCAATAGAAGAGAAGGGAATAAAAGTGTTATCATTATTTACACGTTCTGATTTTGATAAAAAGAGGTTAGGATAAGAAAATAAGAGGATGTCCCAAATGATACCTCTTTATTATGACTTTTGCCCTTCAGTCATTGCGAGGAACGAAGTGACGCAGCAATCCTCTCACTTGCGGCATTGAGATTGCCTCACTTCGTTCGCAATGACACATCAGCCAATCCCGTCATTGCGAGTGCCGCAGGCACGTGGCAATCTTGTCTTCTGCGGCGTTAAGATTTCTTTACTTCGCTTGCAATGACATTACACTGACGTCATTGCAAGCCCCACTGTTTGTTTTGAGACACCCTCTTATTGTAATAATTAGAAATAATACAACAATCCAATATTCAGCTTAACTATTGTGGTATCTCTATCAGCAATATCATGCCATAAATACCGCAATTCTACCATGAGTTTCCATGGTCCACTTAAGTCAAAATCTACACCTGCAAATCCTTCTATTCCGGCGTCTGAATCATCACTATCGGTTCTGTCATTATCAAAACTATAGTAGTTCAACGCAGGCCCAAAACCCAAAAATGGTGAAAACTGTTTTTTACCCATGAAAAACCAGTACCAGTCAATGTGAATACCATATACATCTGCATATTCATAATTGGTGTCTTCGTTTTCCAATGAAAGATAGTCAATCCCTGGTCTGAATTGCAGATTATTAAATAAAAAAGTTCCCAAATCAAAAACTAAGCCAAAATTCCATGTATCATCATAACTATCAGCATAGTCATCGTACATCTTTGAGTAACCACCTTTAATACCAATGCCAGCGGCAAATAATGATGACGCCGTAAAAACCACCAGTAACACAAGTAATATCTTTTTCATATAACCTCCTGAAATAATTAATTAAAATTTAGAAATAGTAAAAGGTGTTATAATTAAAAAGCGCAAGTAAAAAAATGTGCTATAAAATAAAAAAATCAATACATAAATTAAACCTTACAGTAAAAAATATTGCTTTTTATGTAGTATTTATACCTTAAATTTTTAATGTAAGTTATACTTGCTTACCCATGCTGTTGAAAATGGTGAGTGGTAAAATTCATAACTTTGAGCAATATAATACTTTTAGGTATTATTGTTTTATTTTTTTATTTTTTTTATAAATGACAGTTTTAATCTTTAAATACAATTTTTCCGATGAAAGCTCAATAGCTCTGTCTATATATTTTGCTGCTGCAATATAATCACCACTTTTATAAGCGTATTTTGCCATTAAATAATTTAAACGGTGAAATTGCGTATCAATCTTTGATGCTTTTTTTAAAACATGGAATGCTTCGTTGTATCGCTGTTTTTTTGCATAATATTTGGCAAGGTCAATATATGCACCAATAAAATTTGGATTGAGCTCTATTGATTGCTTTATAAGTTCAATAGCTTTATCGTAAAAACCCTGTGATGCCCATTGTATGGCCATTTCATATAGATCTTCAGATTCAATGTCATCATAATGTTTTGGCATACAGTACCTATCTACTTAAATAAACAATTTTTATTTTCTAAATTCCACCGGCACAGACGATTTAATGTCAACTGTAAAAGTATAAAAATTATTTGTAAATGCTGATATTTTAAGGCGATAGTTCCCTTTAATAAGCCGCTTCAGAGGATCAGTATCATCAGTGCAAACAAAGATATTGCTTTGAAAACGCCAGTTAATATCAAAGTTTTTTGCTATTTCAGCATAAACAGGTTGCAATGGCTTCTTTGGAAAATGCGATACATCAACAAGCGATTCAAGAATAAAACCACAGCGAACCCTTTTGCCATTTTTGTCTTGAGCAATAACTGTTATATCAATACAACGCGTGTCCTCAAGCAAATCAAAATAAATTTCATATGTTGGTGTTTTGTCAATGAGCTCTTTACTTTTTGGAAGTGTTAATGTGTCTGAAATAAAAGAATAAACATGCGATTTTTGTTGTGTATTTGTAACGGTAGAGCATGATGTAATAAACAAAATTACAATAATATAATAAAGAAATTTTTTCATGATATATTTGCCACATTGCAATTAAAGTTTAGTTAATTGAGATACTATTCAATGTATATTGTAAATTGCAATTGAAAAATATTCAATAAAATCAAGCTTTGGCCTCTCCTAAATTTATTTTGAGGATTGATTCAGCATCTTGCTACAATCAAGAATCCATGACAAGCTTGGAATGACGGATTAACAAAGTCATTCGGAACTTGTTTCAGGATCTATGATGGTGGGTATATAGATTCCATAGCAAGTTTAGAATGGCAATGTGAAGAAAAGATTTTGTGTCAAGCATGGAAGGAAGATATTAGCGCGTGCCAGAATGTTTATTTTGGTGCATTGAACTGTAAGTAAAGAGGATGTTCATATGCTTAGCAAAACGCGTAAAATCCCCATGGAAACAACAATGGCCATTTTTGTTGCATTTTTTTGTTGACATTTCCTTTTAAGGAGTGGGGGGATAATTGAGTGATATGAAGCAATCACTAGTATGGATGATGAGATTGCCACGGCACTGCGTGCCTCGCAATGACGGAGAGGAGAAAGTCATTGCGACCCAATGTATGAGTGAAGCAATCCCTGGTACTACGAAAGGCGAGATTGCTTCGTCGCTACGCTCCTCGTAATGACGGAGAGGGGGAAGTCATAGTGTACTATCTCTTAAAATTTGCCATTTTGAAGAGAAATATTAATCACCACAATACAATAAATCATTTAGTTTATCAATTCACTTATCGTGGTACATATAATGCAACAGTATCTTCAGTAGTTATGTATTTTGATATTTTTAAACTCTTTATATCAAATATAAATAAACCATTATAACCATCCTCTAAACCAGCAGTAGCAATAATTAATGTATTATTGTCAATGGCATCAATTGTAACTTTATAAATAGCATCAGTATCGTTCCCAATCGTTAGTATAGATATATAATTACCATCAGAAATTATTTGTTTTAAAGTAAGCAAGTTATTTTCGTAATGAACAACAAATATTTTATCATCATCAGTTACTGTGGCAGATGAAATGGTTCCCGCACCCAATGGTGAACTATTTAAGTTGTATGAATTGGAGTTGTATAATTTAAAAATGGAATTACTAGTTAAATCACCTATAATATAATATGCAGTAGATGTTTTATATGCAAACACTAATGTTGAGGGTACAGTTAGCGTGTAATAGTATTGTGCAATTTGAAATACTAAATCATCTGGATTATATATACCAAATCCTGTTCCACTGATTGCTTCAACGCAATATGCCTGTTTGTCATGACCCAGGAAACAACCTAAAATATAGGAATTAGCACTTCCATATGGATTCCATGTATTATCAAATTTAAAAATTTGATAATAACTATTATTGTTGAAATATATAAACATACCATTTTGAGGAAAAACCTTAGTGTTATAAACAGGACTATTTGCATCACTATATACAATCCAGTATTTTAAATCATTGGAAGCTTTATAAGTATAGTTGAATTGATATGCAATAATATCTTTTTCATTGACAGACAAACCAATATCATAGTTTTCAAATGGTGGTGTGACCATATACCGTGCATCAAAATCGTTGTTTGCAATAATGAGGTAATAGACATCATTTACACCATCAGTGGAGTGGGTTATGGCATAAGCTGTGCGTGAGTCTACTAAATTTTTGGATACTTCAAATATATCCGTTCGCTCACAGGCTATAATACTTACTGTAATGATAAATAGAATTATTGTACTCAATACTATTAATGGCTTTAGCAAATGTCTTAACATAAATATAAGTACTCCAATGTTTTAGTATAAAAATATTGTATAACAATGAATTTTTCAAGTAATTATTTTTAAATGATTGAATTTATTATTATACATTTTTATTGCAAAATCACTAATTATTCTAAATGTTGAAATTTGAATAAAATATAAAATATTGTACACTAAGGGTGTCCCAAAACAAACATTGGGAATCTCAATGACGTGGGTGCAAAGTAATTGCCAGCGTAGCGCTTGTACTGAGCATGTCGAGTTGAAACAATCTCAGTGTTGCAAAAGACAAGATTGCCACGCGCCTACAGCACTCGCAATGACGGGATTGGCCGATGTGTCATTGCGAACGAAGTGAAGCAATCTCAATGTCGCAGAGGATAAGATTGCCACGCGCCTGCGACGCTGATAACTATGGGATTGCTTCGTCACTTCGTTCCTCGCAATGACAGAAAGGTAAAATCAATGCAAGCAGGTGTCTTTTGAGACACCCCCGGTGTACACTCTATTCATTATGAAATTTTTTAAGGAATTATTGCTGTTGCTAAATTATGATTTTTTGAATAATGAATAATGTATTTACATCGTGATTTTTTTTAGTATTATCGCAAAACATATAATGCAATAACATCTGTGTTGGTTATATGTTTTACGATTTTATTTTCATCAACGTCGTAGATAAAAAGACCATTATAGCCATCAGTATTATCCGATGAAGCTATTACTACATGTCTATCATCAAGTGAATCCATTATAAAATTACCAGTTGATCCAAATGAAGCTATAACAGGATAATTACTGTCTGAAATAATTTGTTTTAAAAAAATATTTGATGAAGCATCAGTTACTAAACAATAAATGAGGTCATCATCAGTTACGGCTGTATCAATATAATAATTCCCGGTATCAACAGTTTCATTAACAATTTGTATCATGGAAGAAGAAATTTTGCAAATAGATCTTTTCGTATCTTTATTGATTGTGTAAAAAGCGTTTTTTGTTTTATAACCTTTTTGAAATGTTCCTGATAAGGTAGAAGGAAGAGTTATGTTAATTAATAAATTTGTATTATATTCGTTTATTTCATAAATAGTTACTGAGGTTGTCCCATCATATTCATAAGCATATAATTGGCCATTGTTCCCCTTGAAAATACCTGAAGTAAGAGTAGATAAAGATAAAAAGGAAATCCAATTATCTATTTGATTATCATAAAAATATAAATTGGGGGAAAAAAAGTATATGAATTTATTATTAAAACCTAAAAGAAAAGTTGATTGAGGATAACTGCTAGTTGCCTTCCATTGAGTAAGATCATATTCAGAGAATGCAGCTAAGTTGAGAGTATTATATACTATTACTTCTTTTTTGTCATTTACTGCCATACCATAACTTCCAAGTGCGAATGTTGGTAATGGGGTTAAACTTTTAAATGATTTGGTATAATGAATATTTGTTATTATAAGAGTATAGTTAACTCCATCATAAGCAATTGCATAAGCTGTTCGTGATTTCTGACTTGCGATGTCATACATATCCAGGCGGTCACAGGAAGTAAAAAACAAAATTGCAAATATGGTTGTAGTTAAAAAAAACTTTGTGGCAATTTCCATAAGAAATCCTGTATTATAGAGTTATAGTACATCAATATAATTACAGACTACTATCACCAATCATTCCTAAAAGATTATTTATTTACAAATATTAACTGCATAATTCATTTGTAATGGAAAATCATATTGTACAAACGTTAAATTTATTTCATCAATAATTAAAACGATTAATCCAGCATGTCAATATAAAAAATATGTCAACACTGTTATCCGTAAATAATATAAAAAAATATTTTTAAAAATATTGTTGCACATTTAGTGCTATGATGCAACTAATAGCACGTTGTGGTGTGACATAAACAATTATCAAAAATTGTATATTTAGAACTATCGCATAATATTTAAAAATCTTTTAAAAGGTGTTATTGATGTATTTAGATTCACTGGAAGTATTTGGTTTTAAATCATTTGCCGATAAAACCAAAATTAATTTTGAAAAAGGCATTACCGCAATTGTTGGGCCCAACGGTTGCGGTAAATCTAATATTGTTGATGCCATAAAGTGGGTATTAGGTGAAAAGCAGGCAAAAAATATCCGTGGCGATAAAATGGAAGATATCATATTTGCTGGAACCGACCAGCGGAAGCCATTATCGCTGGCGGAAGTTTCACTGGTAATTAATAATACAAACCGCATTTTAAATATTGATTCGGATACGGTCACAGTTACCCGAAGGGTTTTTAGAGATGGTGAATCGGAGTATATGATTAACAAATCACCGGTGCGACTCAAAGACATTGAAGAGTTGTTTCTTGATACTGGTCTTGGTAAGGCATCCTATTCAGTCATGGAGCAGGGCAAAATTGACCTGATACTGTCAACGAAGGCTGAAGACCGTAGATATATCTTTGAAGAAGCTGCTGGTATTTCGCGGTTTAAGGTTCAGAAAAAAGAATCATTAAAAAAATTAGAAGATACCACAATTAACTTAGAACGTTTAAACGATATAATAAAAGAGATAGAAAGAGAGAAAGATTTTAAGTCAAAACAGGCAGAAAAAACCAAGATATATTTTGGTTTACGCGAAAAATATAAAAAGAATGACATAGCTTTACAGCTATTACGGTACAGAGATTTTCAAAAAAAACTGCAAAAGGTTACCGAAGATCGGCAGCGTATTTTTGATGAACGTGAAGAACTTTCAAAAAAGGTTGCTTTAATTTCTTCTGAAAATGAGAACGATGAAAAAAGAAAAAATGATATTCAGCTGCAGCTTTTTGAGTGGGATAAAAAGCTTCATACATATACTGTGAAAGTGGAAGACATAGATGGTAAAACTTCACGTAATAAACAGTTAATACAACAACAGCAGCAGCGAATAGCAACAACAAAACTGCGTATTCAGGAAATTGAAGAAGCAATCAAACGACTTGCTGAAGAAAAAGAAAAAAATTTTGAACAAAGTCATGCAATAATTAAAAATATTGCTAACGATAAAGAACAGCTTGAAAATCTTTATTCACACCGAAAAAAGAAGATTCAGAATATCCATGCATACCGGGATACTATAGAACAAAAAAAGCATGCTATTAAAGACCTTGAAACTGAAGTAAAAAAATTGCGTGAATCGTTGGAGATAGTCATCAGGCAACTGGTTGATGCCATAGAAAAGCGCAAACATGAATTGGAGTCTTCCGAAGCACAGCGTGAACAGGTGCGTGAACGAATACATTCTAAATTAACGTTGGCAGAAGAAAACTTGCAGAAAGCACTGCATAATCTTTCGCTTAATTTAGTAAGCGAAGCGGTAACTCAATTACAGATGATTGATTTTATTGATTTAAAGAACGATATACAGCTTTTTGAAAATTATGAGGATGGTTTCAGGTCAATACTGTTTGATAAAACAGGTATTCATGCACAAAAAGAAAAACTTGATTCAAGTATTCATACAGCAACTGCTAATATTGAACAGTTGCGAAACGATATCAGCCAGTTAGAAGTAAGTATTCGTAATGAGCAGGAAGAGCTTGAAGAAGTTAACAATATGATAACGCGCGTTGAAAAAGATTTATCTAAGAATGAAAATGAAAAAGCATGGATTGATAAACACATACAGACTATAGAGCGGCAAATTACAGAAGATACCAAGCAGAAGACACATTTAGAAAATGAGATTCAGAAAATACAGCAACAGATTGATGATCTAACAAAAGAAATTGAACAATGGCAGAATAGCCTTGTTGAATTTAATGAAAAAAGCAATGAGTTAAAGCAGCAGATCCATGAGCTTATTGCAAAGCGTGATGAGATAGACAAGCGCATCATTGGACGAAAGCAATCGTCAAAAAAAGATATGGAACAATTGCAACGATTGGCTGACCGTATCAGTGCACTTGATAAAAACATTGTTGAATTCCAGTTCAGGCTAAATTCAATAGAAGAATACCTATGGACAGAATATGAAACACGTATTGCTGATACAAAGATTCAGGTTGATGAATCAATGTATGAAAGCATAAACAACGAATTGCAAGATATAAAAAGACAAATACAGGAACTTGGTCCTATTAACAACTTAGCCATTGAGGAATATAAAGATTTAAAGAAACGCTTTGAATATTATATTGAACAAAAAAAGGATATAGAAAAAGCACGCGAGGATATTCTTTCAGTTATTGCTGATATTAATAAACAATCAGTAGATCTATTTTTACAAACATTCAAAGAAATTCAGAAGAATTTTCAGGAAATATTCAAACAACTTTTTAATGGCGGTGAAGCAATTATAGAGTTGACCGATCCAGAAAACATTTTAGAAAGTGGCATTGAGATTATTGTCCGCCCGCCGGGTAAAAAGAATAAAAATATCAATATGCTTTCAGGTGGTGAGCGTTCAATGATTGCAATTGCGCTTTTGTTTGCAACATATATGGTAAAGGCTTCACCATTCTGTTTTCTGGATGAAATTGATGCAGCCCTTGATGAGGAAAATATTGGGCGCTTTATCAGGCTGGTTCAGAAATTTTCTAAGTCTACACAGTTTATCATTGTTACTCATAACAAAAAAACAATGAGTGTGTGCGACTCAATATTTGGTGTAACAATGGAAGAACCGGGTGTTTCCAAGGTACTATCTGTTAAATTAGAAACAGCATATGCAATGACAAAGTAGAAAAGGAGCAAATGTGGAGTTAAAGCGCCAGTTAGGACTGTATACCGGAATACTTGTTATCATTGCAGATATGATAGGTACCGGCATTTTTATGACTACAGGGAATATTCTGGGCATTACGCAAAGTGCTTTTATTGTAATGCTTCTATGGATTGTTGGTGGTGTTGTTGCATTGAGTGGCGCATTAAGTTACAGTGAGCTTGCCACAATGTGGCCTGATGCAGGTGGCGAGTATGTGTACCTGAAAAAAATATTTGGTAATCTTCCTGCATTTTTAACCGGATGGGTTTCACTGTTAGTTGGGTTTACCGCACCTGTTGCCACAAGTTCTATACTTCTTGTCCAGTATCTCAATACATTTTTTGTTACTATCAAAGCGCATTCCATTACAGTATATACTGGCAATGTCTTCTGGCAAAAAACTATCGCTTGCGGAATTATTGTATTATTTGCTTTTACCCATATAATTGGAGTAAGAAAAGGTAGCAATATCCAGAACATACTCACAGTGGTAAAAATTGGCATTGTGCTTGCGTTTATTGGTGCGGGTTTTTATGTGCTCGATAGTTCCGGTATCAGCCGACTTTATGCACAGTATGGTACAGTGGAAATAAAATCCATACCATTTGTTGGATTGTCCCTGCTTATGGTGATGTTTGCATACACAGGATGGAATGGTGCTACGTATATTGCAGGAGAAATAACCAATCCCGAAAAGAATCTTCCTAAAATAATGTTTTGGGGAGTAACAATTACAACCATATTATACATTCTGCTGAATGTAGTCTTTTTGATGTCAACAGATGCTATATCCATTATGGGCAAAGATGAAATAGGTGCAATAGCAGCCAAAGCCCTATTTGGTCCGGTAGTAAGTAATTTTTTCAGCATCACTATTGCCCTGATATTGCTATCATCAGTTTCAGCACAGATGATGTTGGGACCACGGGTATATTATGCAATGGCAAAAAATAAAATGATATTTCATTCACTGGCAAAAGTCAGTGAACGTTTTGGAACACCGGTATATGCAATAATATTACAAATGCTTCTGGCAATAATCTATGTGTATACAGGCAGTGCAATGACACTGGTAATCTATATGGGGTTTGCGCTGAATATATTTCCGGTGCTGGCTGTTATAGGTCTAATTGTAGCACGCAAAAAATTTCCGGATTTGAACAGACCATATACCACACCTCTATATCCACTGGTGCCGTTAATGTACATTATTCTATCTATCATTATGATGGTTGCCGCTTTGTGTTGCTGGACAATTACATCTGCTTTTGCAATTGGTGTGTTACTACTAGGTATTCCTGCTTATTACCTGTGGCAAAAAAAGATACAGGGAGCTGAACAATAACAAATCTTTGATATTTTGTATACTATCAAATTCAAGTGATTCTTTGTTTATCTATACTATGTTACTCATTGGAATTGATTCTTTTAATAAATCACGAATGAAGATTTTCAAAATAGAAATTTTTCCTACTCGGCGCATACCAATTAAAACTTTTATGAGGGGTTTATTTTAAAGCCCTGGAGAAATTTTAAAAAATTAGGTTGTACAATTAAGTGTGGAATATCATATAACATAATTGTTTCGACTAGAATCGAAATGATTATGAAAAGTGAATTTTTTTCGACTATGGTCTAAATATCAACATATTTTATTTTTGAATAAAAAATTTTTTAATTTGAATATTTAAAGCATAGTATATAATTTGATACCAGCAATAATTCCTTAAAAAATTTCATAATGAATATAATGTACACCCCCGCCGCCTTCGACGGCGGGGGTGTACATTATTTTATATTTTATTCAAATTTCCACGTTTAGGAATAATTAGTGATTTGATACAATATTTCTGAATAATATTATAATTGTACAATGGGAAAGAATACAATAACCAAACAATACACTCTTACTCCGTCAGCTGGGAAGCGTTTAATTGCAAAAGCTATAGTACATATTCCAGAAATACAGGAAGCGCTGCAACAGAGAACAATTGTCATTGTATCAGGAACAACCAATGGCTATGTTGCCGAAGAAATGCTTGCACATAGTAAACAGCTTGAGGGATTTTCAAGAGAACGTTTTTTTAGAGGGATAACCCTTCCACCACGATATAAGGTTAGTCAATCGGGGAGGCTGGAAGATGGTGGAACATTTGCCGCTGATGTGGTAATAGAAAAAGGGAAATGGGTAAAAGATAAATCGTTATTTGAAATAGTAAATGAATTACAAGAAGGTGATATTATTTTTAAAGGAGCAAATGCTGTAAATCTTGATACAAAACAAGCTGCAGTGCTTATTGGCCATCCTCAAGCAGGCACCATAGGTATTATTATGCAGGTTGTTGCAGGGAGAAGAGTATCTTTATATATCCCTGTTGGTTTAGAAAAGCGTATATCGGCAAACATTAATGAGCTTGCACAACTTATAAATTCACCACGGGCAAAAGGAATACGCTACTTCCCGATAACTGGAAATATTATTACAGAAATTGAGGCAATACACATTCTTACACAAGCTCATGCTGTACTTTTTGCAGCAGGAGGAGTAAGTGGTGCCGAAGGATGTGTGTGGTTAGCTGTTACAGGTACTGAAGAACAGATACAAAAGACTGATGAAATAATAGAGTCAGTCAGGTATGAGAAAAATTTCGTGGTTTAGGCGCATTTCTACAACGATCATCAAATCTGTTTTTTGAATACAATCAGTATAAACCCACATACAATCAATATCCCTAACGAATAAACCCCAAAAAACGGAAGTAATACAAACGGAGTCATTAATGCTCCACACAATGCACCAGTATGGTCGGCAGCATCAAGGGTTGAAGCCAAAAGCTGTATATCATCAGTTTGTTTATTAAGTAATAAAGGTATAAATGAACCAGTGGTTGCTGCAATAAACACAATGGAGATATAAAATAATATTGGGTTATTGTAGATAGTAAAACAAAACAACATCACTAATCCAGCAATCAATACCACAATCCGTGTAATAAAAAAGTCTTTTGGTACAAATGTGGTTACACTGCCTATTGCTAATCCCAGCATAAATAATGCATTACACAGCGCAATTTTATAATATAAAACACCATATACATTTTGATAGGTGATAAGTGCAATGATCATTGCTGCCATGCTGATAAATCCGCTTATAAATAGTATGCTGCCCAAAGTTAGGTGTTGAGTTCCCCTTGACTTAAAATACCATAAACTTATAATTACAATGAGCACTACCAAAAGTGTCATGAATAAAGGATTGGTAATAATCCGTTCCGCTAGTGAATTGGATTGTTTTAATGAATTAGCTAAATATTCAAAGTATCCTTTTGGCAAACGATCGCTGTTTATGATATGTTCAGATTGTAATTGTGTAAAAAGATATTCTTGCTGGGATTCTTGAAAATACATTTTGAATTCATGAGGATTAAATCCCGGAACAAGACGTTGTATGGTTTTTGCGATAGGTGTTTTTGAAAAATTTTTAATATAATGGGACAGATAGTTACTGACATCAATTTTACGGTTATCATTAAATCCAATACAATAGATAGTATCACCTGCTGAAATCAGTGATGAAGGAAATACTTGCCTGAAGCTATTTATTACTGATGCTATATATCGCCTGAGAGAAGGATTCATAATGTTGGCAAAACCTTCAATCTGAATAATACACACACCGTTAGTGGATAGATGTAGTTTGCAGTCATTGAAAAATTCTTTTGTATATAACCTGTTATGTAAAATGCTATCTGGGGGTGCTGGTAAGATGATGATGGTAGTATATTTTTTATGTGTTGTTTTCAGGTAGCTTCGTGTGTCATCATAATACACATTTATTAATTGCGAGGGAAAGTCGGGATAAATTGAAATAAATTTATGCTGCACAATATCATACATCACCGGGTCAACAGTAACATAATCAATAGAAGCACCTGCATACGCAAAAACATAATGAAGAAAGGCAGTATCACCTGAAATGAGTATGTCTGTATCTTTTAACATAGAGCCGGTGGAAAATAATGCGTGAAGTATAGGTCGCACCTGATAATCGTCAGGAAATTGTGCATACAGGTTATTGTTTCCATACAGCGCAATGGTATCGCTCAAACGGGCAACAAACATCATCTGGTAGGGCGTGCGTCTGTATTCAAGGAGTGTACCTGGATGATTGGCAGCAAATGACAGTGTGAGCAGTTTCTTTTCAACGTAGGGTGAGTGAGCTATTACCAGGGCAGAGATTACTATAGCAGTAACTATCGCCAAACGCTTAATTCTTTGTTGTATAACAGTAAAAGAAATAATACTGGCAACAATGAAAAGAATGAGTGCGGTCCCCAGTGGGTTAATTTTTTGAATGATTAAAAATGTGAATGTTATTCCACCAGTAAATGCGCCAAGTGATTCAAGTAAAAATACTACACTTCCAGGATTGATTATTTTTACGTTTGAGCCTGCAGTAACTAAAACCGGGAAAATATAACCAACAATGAAACATTGCGGAAAAAGGCACGCTAATGCAATTAAGAGTTCCACTTCAAGTGTATAAAAGCCACCAAATGTGTGATATATAATAGGTGTGCAATACAGCAGTATAAGTGAAATACAAACTATGATGGGATGGAGTACAATGTTTAAAGCAATACTATTGAAGTGATATGTTTTTAATTTTTTGCTGATTGCTGCACCAGCCGTAATACCAGCAAACCACAACACCATAATAATGCCAATAGATAGTTCATTGCCCTTAAAAAGCATAAGTAATTCACGAATCATAATAGCCTGGGCAATGCTAGCTGAAATGCCAATAAAGAACGAAGATACATACAAAAATATACGGTTGCGTTTCATAGAGTCCATATACCAGGTATGGCAGTATTGCAGTATGGGCATTTTCCGGCTTTAAGTTTGTTTGTTGTTGTATAAAAGCCACTTCGCTCTATAACAGGCTTGCCGCAGTTGTGGCAATAGGTATTGTTGGCGCTATGTCCTGGAACGTTGCCAATATATACATATTTAAGTCCTTCGGCAAGGGCTATGTCCCTGCAGCGTTCAAGTGTTGAAACAGGTGTAGGTGGAATATTTTTTAATTTGTAAATTGGATAAAATCGTGTGAAGTGCAGGGGTGTTGTGCTGCCACAATGGGTTTTAATAAAGTGAGCCATTGCTTTGATATCGTCAGGGTTGTCGTTCAATGTGGGGATAACAAGATTTACCAGTTCCAGCCATACATTTTTCTTTTTTGCACGTTCAATGTTGGCAAGCACTGGCGATAAATTCCCACCACAAATTTCAGAATAAAATTTTTGGGAATATGACTTGAAATCAATCTTGATGGCGTTCAGCAAGGGATATAGCATTTCGCTGGCTTGTTTGTTAAGATAACCATTGGAGATGATGACACAGGCAATATCATATTTTTTTGCTATCTGTACTGTATCATAAATGTACTCATATTGAATTGACGGTTCATTGTATGTGAAGGCAATAACTGGCGTTTTATGTTTTTTAGCCTGCTTTACAAGATTGTCGGGTGTTATATATTGGCTGTCAAGTTCTTCGGGTTGTGATTGTGAAAGCTGCCAGTTTTGGCAAAATTTGCAGCTGAAATTGCAACCTGCAGTGGCAACTGACAATGCATCGTTGCCCGGCAAAAAATGATACAGTGGCTTTTTTTCAATGGGGTCAATGTGATAGGCAGCAATACGTCCGTACACCAGGCTGTAGAGTTTACCATCAATGCACTGACGCGCTTTACAAATACCTCTATCGCCATTTGAAAGCGTGCAACCGTTGGGGCACAGGTTACATTGCACGGTTTGTTGATCAATATTTTTCCAGTGTAAAGCCGTGCGATAGTTACTGGCATAAACATCTTCAGGAAGAAATGGAACAACTGAGCCAACAACAAGCGCTTGTGCTGAATACATACAGCTTTGTAAAAATTGTTTACGGGTATAAAATCTCATATTTACAATCCGGATTCTTCATTTGATAGCTTCAATGTAATAATTAAAGAATAATAATTTTTATTTAACGATTTCACTTTCACTGAAAATAGTAGCAGTAAATGTATACAGAGTTACAGTATCATATTCAAATGGATAAATCCCTGCCTTTTCACACGTGTGCTGGAAAAATTGCTGTTTTGTTAAACCATATTCTGTTGCTACCTGGGGAAGTAAAACACCACGACGATTGCCTTTTACTACTAAAAGGCCATCGGTACCTAAATGTAACTCATTTAATGAAGAAATACGCGTAATTGGCGACAACACCGAAATTTCAATATGTATATTTTTATATTCATCCTTAGTAAGGGGGCTGAATCGTGGATCGTGAAATGCAGCATTCACCGCACATTCAATGACAGTTTGATATAATGGTTTTATGGGTTCAATATATCCAATACAACCACGTAAATTTCCGTTTATAGTTAATGTTACAAAGGCGCCAGCGTTTTGTTTACAGTGTTCAGGGATTGTCCCTTTATACTCAAATAATGTTTTATTATTTAGCATTGTTTCAATAGATTGGCGGGCTAATGAAAGCAAAAACCTTTTATCAGCATTAGAGATAGTAAAGGAATTATCGCTCAATATGTTTGTGTTTATAGTATTCAATTCACCCGTTATTAGTAAGGCTGCATAGCTTACCGTATTATCGTAATCGCCAGTGACTTCAGCTGACGTTGCATATGCTACTAATTCTTTAGCATGGATTTTTGAGAATAATAACAGGCCTAACACAATTGCATTATGACCACATATGGTGATACCAGTAGACCTGCAGTAATTGTAGAATTCTTCAGAGTTTTGGGAAAGTATATAATCAATTGCTTTTTTGTCATCACGTTTGATGTATTCCATACGTTTATCTGGCTGTAGTTTATGATAAGGGGCATAGTTAAATCGTGGGCCATGATGGGTAAAATCACTGCTTATGACAAATAGTGGATTTTTATAGTGTTTTATTGTCTGCAATAGTTGCACAGCAGCCTGTCTTGCTTGCTGCAACGTTATAGTACCTACAAGCACAGGAAGAATGGGGATATCAGGGAAATAGTGCTGAATAAATGGCAACTGAATTTCAATGGAATGTTCTGGTTCAAAGGCATTGTTGTTGAATGTAAAATTATTGTTTTGTGACAACGAATGTAATGCTTTTTGTTGAATGCTCACTACACCTAACGGAGTTTTGATAGCATCGTAAACGGGAAGGGCAAATCCATTGAAATATTCGTAATGCGATGGCCCAATGATAATTATAATATCAGGCGTATATGCAGATATAGCTTTATAAGCTTTTGCAGCTATGTGAGCACTATACATGTATCCAGCATGGGGCACTATTATAAGTGGTATGCCTTCAATTTTTTGCAATGGTTTATCAGATGATAAAAGGTATTTCAAAAGTTCATTTTTATCGGAAGGATACCAACTCCCTGCTAATCTAGATTGTTTGGTAATGCTATAGCTCTTATTGCATTGTAAAGAAAAAAGGAATATAAGTACTACTATTACTGTAATACGATTCATAGTGATATACTATAATTTATTATTTTTTAATTGTCAATTTGAAATATAAAATAATAGTATTTTTTTATTGTGTAAACGTGAGATAGAAGTCTAAATTATAAATATTGGGGGTATTGTACTATGTGCAAAAAAATTATGGTTTTTGCTATTGTTTTTGGCATGCTTTCCATCATCGATTGCAATGACAACAATAAATTAGGATTGCTTAAAGATCAACACGGAAAATACATACGCTCAATACCTGAACCAGAAAAAGCAATAACAAAGCAAATTGAAATTAAACAGGAAACAAATCTATTAAATAATTCTGGATTTTTGAATGTATCAGGATGGTCAAGAAAACCTCTTGTTATATTTAATGAAACGAATATTAAAGCTGATAAAAAAAGAATTAAAAAATGGGAACACTACACATTCTATAATAAAAACTACTGTGGTGGAATAACAATATCAGATATTGCCACTGTTGGTATGGGTAGTATGTTAGGCTTTGCTGAGGTTATGTACCAGGAATGGTAAAAAATATAAATCGTTATCGAATAATATATAAAAATATTCTTGACAAAATTAACATACTATTTTAATGATTTATACATACCGTCTATATGGTATAATTTCATTATAGATATGGGGGGATTATGAAGAGGTTTGCTATTTTGCTATTAGTGGCAGGTTTTGTATTTATTGCATCAGCCGGATTTAGCACAACCTATATTCTGCATTTAAATGGTATGTGTTCAACTAACTGGCTTGACGGCAAAGGGACAGCACGTTTAGCCAGTGCACCCGGTTATACTTCAATCAACTGTTACGTGGATAATCGCAATACCATAGCATACTCAGCAAGTCAGTTTAAAACTAATTATCTGGATGTGTATTGTAAGGGTAGCAACTGGTGTTATATAGTTAACTATAGCGCCGGTGATGTTATCATGGGGTATATCAATGCAAATTATACACCACAGTGGAATATAGCGTATGTTTATACAACCGCTGGTGCTGGTGGCGGAAGTGAAATAGCTATTAAAGGTATTTCGGATCTTTTTACATGCAACCTGGCAGGACAACTGGGGGTAAGCACTGTTCGTAATATGTATAACCATAATGATACCAATGGTATAACTATCTACCATATAGGTGGGTATAAGGGTATTATCGGTGCATCTGTATTATTGCCGGGTGAAGACGATGGGGCGGTAGCATATCATTCATCGGGAGCATGTGTAAATTCAGGAAGCTATTCAAGTCTGTGTACATGTTCTCACTGGACAAATCACGTTATAGCATATACCTGTACAGGTTATTATCTTGATCACTATGGAATGAAAATGAAATTCATTACTCAGTTAGGATGGTAGTTGACATTATTTTTCCTGCCACAGGCGCGGTTTGAAAGAGCCGCGCTTTTTTTCATATTAAATGAAAAAGCTTTTCAAAAGAAATGTGATATTTAGAACTATGTACTATTGCTGAGAGGAAACGATATGAAAATTAAAGGGATTCATATAGCAATACTGCTGGTTATTATAATTATAATTATTGTTGCATTGATTTCAAAATCAGAAAATAATAACCAGCCTTCAACACTTACGTCAGGTAATAGTTCAAAAGGCTATGGAACAGTTCTTGAACAGATGGGACTCATCTCGCCACAACAGGCACTGGAGGATTATAAAAAGCTTTCCATATATCCACCAAATAGTAGGCCTCTTACAAAAGAAAATATTGACCTTCTTATGCCAAACCGTCGCTATGAACAGCCACTTCCCATTGAAAAAGGAAGTGATATCTATTATCTCTTCACTGCAGATAAGTATCATGTCATTGGCAATGACAGCATCACTTTTGTGTTAATGGTATTGGAAGGAACCAAACCAGATTCATCACGTATTCCCATTACTATACATAAAGCAATTATCAAGAAAGGAATGAATAATAACAAAGCAAAGTATATATCAGAACTATCGCTTACAAAAAATAATGTGGGAGATTATACTGCAGATTTGGTATGTGCTGAAGCGTTTGCTTCGGAAAAGAAAACAGGAACATACTGGGCAGAGGTTGAATTTAAAGTAGGTGATGAAGTAATTGATGCAGCAATACCATTTGAATATTTTCCTGAAACTACAATTCCTGCAAAGTTTACCGGAAATTTCAGAGACTATATAAAAAATGGATCGCTCTATGTAGATGTTGAAGTGGATGTATACCGAAAAGGGTATTACATCATCGATGCAAATCTTTTTGATAAGGACTTAGAGCCGGTGGCATACACAATTGAAAAACGTGAGTTATATTCTGGTAAGCAATGGGTACCGCTTCTGTTCTTTGGCAAAGTCATTATTGACCAGAAGGCAAAGCCGCAATTTGTGTTACGTGATCTTCGTGGATATCGTTTTATTGAAGCTACAACACCTGATCCTGAATTTATGGACAGGGAAATGATAAAACCGTATGAAGGTGAATATAAAACCAAAACATCTGAACTTTCGGGACTATCGGACAAAGAATTTGAGGATGAGATGAAGCGAAAGCGCATTGAGTTTTTGGAAAAAGAAAGTATGGGTGACATTGGTGTTCAGTAAAAATTGTAATGTGGGTGTTTTTTTTGTTTTAATACTATGTGCGATAGTTACTGGCAATGGATGCTCTTCATCATTACACAGTGAAAAAATAACGATGGTGATTGTCACTGCAACCAATTGCCACTCGTGCGAAACAACAGATGACGGTATAGAATATATCGCACAAAATTTCCCTGATATACAGATAAAAACAGTTGAAATACATACTGCCGAAGGAGCAATGTATGTTTCCACATACCGTTTATGGCGTGTACCAGTATATCTTTTTTTAGATACAAAGGGTAGAGAACTCTACCGGTTGGAAGGGCAGCAGAATAGAAACACACTAAAAGAAGCAATAACAATAGCTAAACAACGCCTTGGTAAATAAAATATACTATAATACTATTACAAAATCATACTCGATTTCATATAAATACAGATGCACCTGCTTCTAGTGTTGATAACGCTTCCTAATAGTGTAACCGTTTATAGCATTTTACAGGAATACGTTTATAAGGTAGAACATAGTTTATGAAATTAATAATGAAGGTATGCAGCAATAATTTATACAGAGGTGTATATTGTTTAAAAAGTTCTAAATGCTCGGAAGTAATTGAGGTAGTTGTCTCTATATTCATATTTATCCTCCAAGGTATTTGTTCAATATTTAATAAATATGTTTTAATTTTCCAACTATATTTTGTACAAAAAAAACTTTATCGAAACTTAAATCCCCCCTTAAAAAGTATTAATATTATTTAAAATAATATTGACAAATATTACTAAATAAAAATAAATAGCATAATAGTTATATTTATTTTATAGGAAGGTGCATATGAAACATTTACGCTTATTAACTATTGCTTTACTTATAGCTATTCCTGTTTTTGCACAGGAAACTAACGATGAAGTAGTGCAGTTACAGGATGTTATAATATCGGATACGCTGTTATATCCTGGAGCATACCAGTCAATTACCGGAGATAACCTGAAAAATAATCCTGAAACAGATTTAATGAGCATTGTTAAATCAAATATTCCTTCATTCTATGTTCCTTCAAACAGGGTAATGGGTTATGGTGTGGCACGAAGTGGTGCGGCAACTATGTCCATTCGTGGTATTGGTAAATCAGGATGGGGGCCAACAACGGGCATTCCTGTTCTGTATAATGGAATGGATACCACAATGGGAATAATGGGTCATCCAGTAGCAGATATTATGACAATGAAAAACGTTGAACGCATTGAAGTGTTGATTGGACCACAGCCAGTATTGTTTGGATCGAGCGCAATGGGTGGTGTTATCAATGTCATTACCAAAAAGCAAAAAGAAGACGGCTTTACCACCGAACTACAGGGTTCATATGGCACTTGGAATACCACCGAAGATTACCTGTACCATATGGGTAAGATGGGAAAGCTTGACTATAGTGTGGGTTATCAGCTTCAAAAAACTGATGGCGACTGGAAACAAACAATAAATGGAAAAACATTCACATCAGAATTCATGCAACAGAATGGTACTGTACATATAGGATATGCGCTTTCTAAAAACTGGTACGCCTCAGTGGACAGTTATGGGATGAAGCAGAATATACATGATCCAGGTCCAGATGGAATAAGTGCTTTACCAAGTGGTCCATTAACAATTCAACTTAATCTTCTTGAAGAGTTTGACATTACTCGTGGTGGTGTTGTGGCAAAATTATCTCACGATTATGGCACGTACAGTGGAACAGTACAGGCAGAAGGAAATTTTGGGCATCATGAATCTACATTGGAAAATACGGGAGCTGAAAAATTTAAATCCGATGACTCTTCGTATGCATTGCGTTTGAAAGAGATTATGAAACTGTGGGCTGGTAATACACTGACAACTGGAGCAGAATGGCGCAGGTATGGTGGTACTGCAAAGGATGTTTCAGCAGGTAGTTATTATATCAAGGATAAATATATGCATGATACATCAATCTACGCATTGATGGATCAGGCGTTATTTAATAATATAATGAGTGTTAATGGTGGTGCCCGTTACAGCTATAACTCGGAGTATGGCGATTATACAGCCTGGCAGGCAGGAGCAGCAGTACGGCCACTTGAAAAGACCAAGATATATACAAATGTGGCAAAAGGATTTAAATTTCCTGATATTAGGCAGGTATATTTGAAAGGTATGTTTCCAGCTTTAAATCCAAATAAAGACTTAGAGCCAGAAACGTATACATCGGCTGAATGTGGCATAGAACAGGAGTTATTAAATGCTATAAAAGTACATGCTGCTGGATACAGAATATGGTCAGATAAAATGTTTATATATACCTCACAGTGGGAAAATGCAGATAAGTTTGCATACAACGGTGCTGAAATAGCAATGAATGTTACTGCAACTAAGTGGTTAGCATTCAATGCAGGTTACTCATATATTGATAATAAGCAGGATAATGGGTATTTGCCGTATGTTCCAAAGCACAAAGCAAATGGTGGACTTACTCTGACAATTTCTGATTTTACAGCTACACTGGATGGTGAATATGTAAAAGGCATGTATGCAGATACTAAAGGGATAAAAGAGTTTGATAGCTATTTTGTAGCTAATGCATCCTTGTCATATACAATCCTTGAAAAATACACAGCATTTGTAAATTTTTACAATATTACTGATAAAGACTATGCTACATTTGCAGTTACTAACTCTACTGGAACAATTTATTGGGAATATCCAATGCCTGGCTTCCACTTCTTAGCAGGGTTGAAGGCAACATTTTAAGGAGTGCATGCTGTTATTCCATAATGTATCAGATTAATAGTAGTAACACATTAAGGGGGGTGTCCCAAAAGACACCTCTTTTTTTATATCTATATCACATAAAATCACTTGCAATGAGGATGATGATTTATTATATTTTAATATATTCACTGGTGGAGGTTTGACATGTTTCAACGCAAACCTGGATTTGCAGGTTCATTTTATCCTGCAAGCCCTGAAAAATTAAAAAATGAAATTATTAATTACTTATCAAAAGCTTCCGTAAAAAAGCTGGAAAATCCAGTAGCATTTATTGTACCCCATGCAGGCTATATATATTCTGGCCCGGTAGCTGCATATTCATATGCCGGGCTAAAAGAAAATCCTGTTGATGTTGTTATAGTGTTAGCACCATCGCATCGTGCGCGGTTTAACGGTGCTTCAATTATTACAAATGGTATTTTCAGTACCCCGCTGGGCGATATTACAGTGGACACTGATATTGCTGGCAAGCTCCTTGATGAGGATATTTTTTTCGAGATTAAAGAAGCACATCAGTATGAACATTCGCTTGAGGTTCAACTGCCTTTTTTACAGGTTGTTTTAAATGATTTTGTATTAGTACCGATAGTTATCGGTACTATTGATTTAGAAATATGCAGGCAGATAGGTAAAAAGTTAGCTCAAGTACTTCAGGATGAAAAGCGAAATTACAGTATTATACTATCAACAGACCTTTCACATTACTATCACTATGATATTGCCAGAAAAATTGACACTACGTTTATAGAATCCTTAAAAAAATTTGACGAAGACTATCTTTATGAAATGCTTCAAAGTGACAAAGCGCAAGCCTGCGGTGAAGGCCCTGTTTTGGCTGGGATGGTAGCTTCAAAACAATTGGGTGCCAAAAGGGTTGAAATTTTACATTACGCAAATTCAGGCGACACAGCAGGTCCAAAAAATGAGGTTGTGGGATATTTAGCTGCTGCTTTTGTTAAATGAGGAGGAGATATGGTACAGTTGAATGATGAGCAAAAGAAGAAATTACTTGTGCTTGCACGGCGTACAATTGAAGAATATTTACAAAAAAGTACATTGCCAAAAGTTGATTATAACAACGATTTTTCAGATGAAGTATTTAAACAAAAATGTGGTGCATTTGTAACACTGCATAAACATGGAGCATTACGTGGCTGTATTGGTTATGTGAAAGGGATTAAAACCATACCCGAAGCTGTTGTTGATATGGCAAAAGCTTCTGCATTTGAGGATCCGCGTTTTGAACCCTTACGAAAAGATGAGCATGATGATATAGATATTGAGATTTCAGTTTTAACACCTGTAGAGCCTGTTAAAGATATAGGGGAGATAGTTATCGGTAGAGATGGCCTGATAATAAGTAATGGATTCAGGGCGGGATTACTTTTACCACAGGTTGCAACAGAGTATGGATGGGATGTTAAAACGTTTTTAGAGCATACATGCTATAAAGCAGGATTGCCTGCTGATGCCTGGAAATGGGAAAATACAAAAATAGAGAAATTTTCAGCAATAGTTTTTGGCGAAAAGGAATTAAACATACGATAATGAGTATAGTGGATTAGTAAATATAGTATGAAAAACATTCTATTTACCTAAGGAGAGTTAAAAGTGTAATGAATAGTAAAATTATGAAACTAGCAATAATTATATTACTTATTCAATCTTTCCTTTTTATTTCGTGCGCAAAGAAAAAGGATTATTCTGATATAGAAAATTTACTAACACAGTGGGCGTATGCAATTAAGAATCTGAATTATAATGAATATTGCAGATTAGAAGCTTATCCAAAAGATATACATACATTCAATGCAATGTATCAGCAGTATTATATTTCTAATATAAAAATTGTGGAAGTTGACAAAAAACTTCATAACGGTACAGACAACGATGGAAAACCCTATGAATTTAAAAACGTAAGATTCATAGCTTCATTGTATAACAGGCAAACCAACCGTGAAGAGCAAATTATTAATGGCGATATAAAATTAATTCGCTATATTTCGGGGTCACAAAAAGACAAGGGATGGTTATTGTCAAACAGGACGTTTATTTATCAAGAATAATGGATAATGAATATACGTAAAAACATACAGTATATAGTTTTGCATCATTTATGTACCAGTTGTCAAAAGATTGGGATAATATTAATTATTATAATTTTTTCACAATTATTAACTACAGTTGCTATCTCACAAAATCCCAACACAATTGCAGAGATTAATAAACGTGCACAGGAATATTACGATAAAAAAGAGCTTTCAAAAGCAATAATTGAGTGGTTAAAGATACTGGAAATAGATCCAAATAATGAAGAAGTGCAACGAAAAATAGAACTTGTATATGAGGAAAAACATAAAAAAGATATATCTTTGCAAAGGGCAAAGCTATATTATCGGTTATCAAGAAAGGTGCTTCCTGATAATGCAGAAACTGCTAAAAATAATTCAAAGATTGCAATAGATAATTTTATTATTGCCTATAGGATGGACCCCAATGATCCTGAATTACAGGCATTGCGGGAAGATTTAAAACTTTTAGATAATGAAATCAAGTTAGAACTGGCAAAAAAGCGAATGGCGGAGGAGATAAAGAAAAAATATTATGCACTGTTAGAAGATGCTAATAAATTAATGCTGGAAAAGCAATATGAAGAGGCCATTAAAATTTGGGATGAAATATTGCGATTAGTTCCGCTTGATACCGTTGCTCTTGAAGGTAAACGCCAGGCTGAATTAGCCATAAGCAACCGATTGAAATATGAAAAAATAATGATATTGATTGCATCAGGTGAAGAATTGTTTAAACAGGAAAAATATACCGATTCAAAAAATGAATTTTTAGAGGTTTTAAAATTAGATGCTAAAAATAGGGTAGCTAAAGATTATTTATCCAAAATAGATGATATCCTTGAAGAAAAAAGGACCTATGAGCAGAGGCGTATACAGGCAGAGCAGTTTTATGTTGCTGGTATAAATAATTTAAAAACGTATGAGTTTGAGCAGGCTAAAGATAATTTTGAAAATGCTCTGGCATTAATTGAAAATTATAAGGATGCAAAAGCACAACTGGAAGCAATTCCCAGATTAAAAAAGGAATATGAAGAACAACAGCGATTACTCAAACTTCAAAAAATTGACAAAACTTTCCAGGAAGGCTTACTGGCATTGACTGAAGGTAAATACAGAGATGCTATAGCAGCATTTCAAGCTACTTTAACAATGGACCCTAAAAATGAATTGGCCAAACGTTATCTGTCCACTGCACTTGATGCATTACGCGTACAGGAAGAGGAAATTGTTGATGAAAATAACCCATATTATTCCATTGTTCAGCCCTTGATTGAATCAGGGAAACGCCTGTATAATCAGGGAAATTATGATGAATCCCGAAAACAATGGCAGAAAATATTAAATCTTTTCCCACAGAATAGAATCGCTACTGAATATTTGCTACGGTGTGATTTAGCGCAGAATCCAGAATCATTTAAGAAATTTGCAAATAATATAGTGAATGAAGGCCGTAAGTATTTAGCTGACAGAAAATTCAATGAAGCATATAGAAAGTTTGAATTAATTGCATCAATAGATCCACAATATCCTGAAATTCAGAATTTGTTAGCATTATCTAAAGTTGAAAAAAAGAAAGCAGGTTTTGAAGGCACCGATGAAGATTTAAGAAGAAGATATAATGTTGCTATGCAATTGTATCAACAAGGTGGAAAAAATAATCTTGAAAAGGCACTGGCTGAATTCAAAGCTATAAATAATAAATATCCTGATAATATCCAGGTGGCAATAATTATTAATAAAATTGAATCACAATTGCGATTTGAAGTAACTGAAGAACGTGAAGCTAAAAAGCTGACACCCCGTCAGCAGGAACTTATACGTGAATACTATTTTAAGGGCATCAATTACTATAGTAATAATCAATTTGAACTTGCTATCACTGAATGGCGAAAGGTTTTAGCAATTGACCCTACTCATGAAAAAGCAAAAAATAACATCAAAAAATGTTTAATATTACTGGGCAGGTAAACAATGGCTGAAGAAAAAAAGATCAAAAAAGAAAAGAAAGAACAAAAAGAAAATAAAAAAAATAAAGGTAAAAATTACAAAGACAAACAAAACGTAACATCATCAAAAGAAGTACGTTTTAGCCTCCGTTTAAAGTTTTCATTAGCAATTATCCTTTTGGCTAGCAGTATAATTGCTGTCATGACGTATTATTTTATACAGCAAGAATCTGAATTACTTCGTAAACAAATAATACAATTTGCTAATCGTGAAACTGAACGCCTGGCGGTTATTGCCAGAGAATCAATAAGTCAAAAAGATGAGTTACCTCTGGTTGGAGCTGTTCAGGATCTTAAAAATCTGGAATTTGTTAATTATATTTATGTATTAGATAACAATAAACGTATAATCCAGAATTTTGATCCTGAAAAAAACGGTACTATTCTTGATGATGATTTAACAAAAAAGGCTATAGATAATACCAATACAGAAAAACCAATGCTCGTGGTATATAAGGATGCAAAAACCGGGATTAATTTTTATGATTTGTCTCTTCCACTTTTTCATACAGTACAAAAAGTGAGAATAGGAACAGTACGATTGGGTTTTAGTGAGGAAATTATTTTATCAGAAATCCGAAAAATGACAATCACAATTCTCTTAATAGGTGCATTTTTTATTGGACTTTCTGTAATAGGTTCAATTGTTCTAGCAAGTGTAATAATTAAACCAATTAAAAAACTTACTGAAGGTGCAGTAATTATTGGTAATGGCAATCTTGATTATAAAATTGAGTTAGATAGTACTGACGAAATTGGCAAATTGGCTTCAGAATTTAATCAGATGACCGAGCGATTGAAGGTTGCTCAGAAGATGGAGATAGAAAGCCGTATTATGCAGGAGCAGATTGATTTAGCTCGTGAGATTCAGGAAGGGTTGAATCCAATGGGTTTTTACAATAAAAAGGGAATAGAGATTAAAGGATTCACCCGTGCAGCAAAAGGTGTTGGTGGTGATTATTTTGATTATATAGATATTGATCAATACAGGGTGGGGGCTCTAATAAGCGATGTCTCAGGGAAGGGGGTTCCTGCATCACTTGTTATGGTTATGATACGGACAGTGTTCGTTTCATACATAAGAAAAGGCGATGTTCAGTGTGCTGATGTTGTGAAAGCTATTAATGATTCCCTCAGTGCTGACTTTGCAGTGGACAAATTTGCAACTCTTTTTTTTATGATATATGACCGCTCCACTCATGAACTATCATTTTCAAATGCTGGGCATGGACCATTATTTTGCTATCGATCTGCTTTAGATGCCTGTACTTTAGCAAAATTGGAAGGAGTGCCTATTGGTATAATGGAGGATGTTGATTATAAACAGGCAAAAGTGCCTTTAAATGTTGGAGATATTGTTGTACTTTATACAGATGGAGTTACAGAAATGCGTAATGCCAATAAAGAAGAATACGGGCAGAAGCGATTAAAAGATTTGATTGTTTCAAATAAACATCTCAATGCAAAGGAACTGGCTGAATTAATTGTACAGGATGTGGATAATTTCAGGGGGGAAGTACCCCCACATGATGACATGACACTACTTGTATTAAAAAGAACAGCTTAAATGATAAAATTACAGCAGATCCTCCTCACTTTCGTATATGGTAAAAAATTTATCTAAAGTTGCTAATTTTAATATATTTAGCACATCATCGTGAATATTCATCAATGCAAATTTACCATTGTGTGCTCTCATCTTTTTTTGGCCAGCAACAAGAGCACCAATACCTGAAGAATCCATATAATTAACATCTTTCAAATCTACTACAACACTTGAATATGAACCGTCAGTTACGCTAAATAATGCTTTTTTCAATTCACTTACATTATATAAGTCAACCTCACCGCTTACAGAAATTACTTTATGTTCACCAATATCCTTAAATTCTATTTCCATCGAGCTATCTCCCAAACTATTTTACATTAATGCAATTGAAGTATATTATATGAAATTATAATTTTAATTTCAAGCATATTTTTTAGTTAACCGGTAAACTAAAAGAAAATTTTACCCAACTGCCGTATTCTGACTCAGCCCAGATTCTTCCCTTATGTTTTTCAATTATTGACTTGCAAATATACAATCCTAATCCTGAACCTTTAATTCCTTCAGTTCCTTTTTGTTTTAGACGTGAAAACTTTTTAAATAGCTTGTCCATACCTTCAGGAGGAATACCAACACCTTCGTTAAAAACTGAAAATACATATTCGTTATTTGTTTGTTTTAATTCAATATTAATAGTGGTGTCAGCTTTACCGTATTTGATTGCATTATTAACAAAATTCGTAACAACAATTTTAAGCAAATTAGCATCAGCTTTTATTTTAGGTTTTACATATATAGTAAGATTAAGTTTCATGTTCTTAATATTGTTAGCATGTTCAGGCATTTCTACTATTGGTTTAATAACATCCTCATAAAGGTCAATTTCCTGCTCAAAAGACTCTAAAGAATCAAGCTCCATTTTTGATAAATCTAAATAATTGCGAATAATATCCTCTAAATACTGGCAGTTGCGTAAAATTGTTTCAATAATTTTTTGCTGTTCAGGCGATAGATTACCAAAATAGCCTTTATACAGTGTTTCGGCAGTTGTATGAACTACCGAAACCGGGCTCTTTAATTCATGTGACACTATTGCCATCAAGTCAAGCATTGCAGCTTCGGCCTTATTCTGGCGGGCATTAATTGCATTATCCACAACATTCCGCAATTCATCTGGTGTAAAAGGTTTAGGAATATAATCAAAAGCGCCTAATTTCAATGCTTCTCTAGCAGTATCAACTGTTGCAAATCCAGTAAAGATTATGACGGTAACATCTGGCTGTTCTTTTCGTAATGTTTTTAATACGTCCATACCACCTAACTGTGGCATCTTTAAGTCCGTAATAACGATATCATACTTTTTAGATTTAACTTTTTCAAGCCCTTCTAAGCCGTTTTGGGCGGTATCTATCTCTAAATCTTCTCTTCTTTTTAAAATCTTTTCACAACTTTTTAGTATAATATCTTCATCATCAATAATCAGGATTTTAATTGTATTTGCCATAGTAATTAAAACACCATTAATCAAGATTTTATAATAATTTTATCTATTTACATTTAATACTCGTAAAGTGTCAAGTAAATAGAAGTTCATGCAGTATTTATTATATAATCCCATTTATGAACAAAATAATTATTGTGTTCGTCCAGGCGTTAACAGGTACCTGGTTATTAAAATTACCTTTTTTGTATAAACAGCGTATCTATGAAGTGGGATAGATCCAGGAAGTTTTTAACTTCACGCATTTCAGTACAATGGGGGATATATAAACTGGCTATACTATCACTCCAGTCCCATAAATGTTTTCTGTCGGGGTTAAGCCAGTAAATATTGCGTGATCGTTCTTTGATTTTGATAAAAGAATCCAGGCCAGGATCCTGATTATTATTTCGTGCATCTCCAAGAATTAATACTGTTGTCTTGCTTGTTAAGGCATCACTGTAATTCTGAATGAACTGGTTAAAGCTGTTTCCATAATTGCTTCCCCAGCCATACGTGAAATTGGTGTCGTTAAAAATTGAATTCAAAGCCCTTTCAGGATCCATTTCCCTGAATAAATCAGTGATTTCCACCAGGTTGCTGATAAATGCAAACGACCGCACTTTTGCAAATAAAGACTGCAACGTATACGTGAGCAGCAACATAAATCGTGAATACTGGTTAACCGAACTGGAAATATCACACATAACAACAAGCTGGGGCCTGTCAACCTTGCGGTCTCTGTGAAAAATCTTAAAAGGGACTCCACCATATTGAAGATTACGGCGCAATGTCCTTTTAATATCAATCGAGCCCCGTTTTACTCGCTTTTTACGCAATGAAATTCTATTTTTCATCTTCTGGCCAAAGCGCTTGATAAGCTCACGCATTTCTTTGATTTCATCAGGTTTCAGTTGATAAATATATTTGTTTAGAAGGTAATCTTCACGCTGTTTTATGGCACTGCCCATATTCCGCTCAAACATCCTTCGCCTGAGCAACCCCATAATAGCTTCAAATACCTGGGGCGATAGTTCTTGGATGGAGTCGTCGGAGCTACCGGATGCATAGCGTGACCTTCTGTTGAAAAGCGATAATCCTATTGCACCACCAGCCTCTGATGATTGTATTTCATCGATAAGAATTTTGGTTAAATATTCATTGGATTTTTTGAAAAACGATTGTGGATGTGAATCAAGAAAATCATCTATAAGAGATTCTAATAAGGATTTCTCTTCCTGAGAAAAAATAAAATCCTCAGCATTAGTATGTGAAGTATACACTTCCAGTAATGAATCATTGCCTTTTTTTCTCTGGAAAAATTCTTCAAAGCATTGATTGAATATGGGTATATCAGTATAATCCTTAACTAATGTGGTTGCAAGGGTTTGTTTAAAGATTTCTTTTTCTGCGATTGAAATTAAAGGTAGTGCTTGCATCATATCCATTATTTCAACAATGGATAGGTTAACGCCCGCTTTTTTTAATACTTCAGCAAACTCAAAGAAAACGCCTTTTGCTTTGTCTTCTTCACTAATAAATGCTTTATCATATAGCATAGTTTAATGTACTATAATGGTATAAATATTTTTCTTAACCAGTTCAATATCCTTTTCATATTTTAAGATAAAATTTAATGTGTCAATTGCAATATCACGGTTCAATACTTCACAACCAAGTAAAGCTAATGCTTTTGCCCAGTCTAATGTTTCGCTTATGCTTGGATCTTTCTTTAACGGGAGTTTTCGTATTTCATGAATAGTATTAATAATTTCTTTTATGAGATAATTGCCACATTCTGGTACTTTTAATTTTACTATCTGTTCTTCAAGTTCCTTTGTTGGATAGTCAATGTAAAGATGAAGACACCGCCGTTTAAGCGCATCAGACATTTCGCGGGCATTATTTGAGGTGAGAAGTACAAATGGCTTTTTATTAGCAGTAATGGTACCAATTTCAGGTATTGTAACCTGAAAATCGGAAAGCACCTCAAGTAAAAATGCTTCAAACTCTGAATCTGATTTATCAATTTCATCAATAAGCAATACCGAAGGTGTTTCATTAGTAATAGCTTTTAAGATGGGGCGTGCAACCAGAAATTTTTCAGAAAAGAATACGTCTTCTTCGGTTGACAATTTGTTCACAGCATCTTTTAATGTAGCCTGATCTTCTAGAATTTTTGATAATTTATCTTTGAGTATCTGGGTATACAAAAGCTGTTTTGCATATTCCCACTCATAGAGCGCTTTTGCCTCATCAAGGCCTTCATAGCATTGAAGGCGTATAAGCTCATATCCTAACGCCTGAGCAATACATTTTCCTAAATCAGTTTTGCCTACACCTGCAGGCCCTTCAACCAGAACTGGTTTTTCCATTTTTAACGCTAAATATATCGTAGTTGCTATTTCTTTAGAACAGATATACTTTTGCTTTTCTAACCCTTGAATTGTATCTTTTATTGAACTAAACATTATAAAGCCTTCTTTACACTGTTTTATGCCATTAATATGAGTATAGCGTAATTATCAAGAAAATTATATAAAAAATGGTAATATGAGTATGCATCACTATTTATACCTTAAAGAAAAGTGTACACCACGCCACAATAGGCATCGTGTTGCCCATATTTTTTATACTGAATTTAAAAGTATATGGTTACAATCGTATTTTGTTAAAAAGATTAAGATCGTTTATACGTAATTGGATGGGTTTGGTTAAGGAATCGGGATGTTCCATACAATAGTTTGCAATCTTCTGTGTAATATTGAGAACACGTGCCACATCTCCTAATGTGTCAACATACTTATCAGAGAATGCATTTTCCAATTGTTCCCGAGAAAAATTCATTTGTAACGACAGCAATTCTTCTGCTTCGCGAAGAGTATGATCCTGATTTGGTAAGGGGATATTTTTGGAAAGATAGCACAAAAATGCAATATATGCTTCACCAATGAGTGAACGTTCAATTAGGCTCCATTTCTTTAATATTTTTCGTAGTTCTTTGTCCTTTACAGGTGAGATTTGTGAAGCATCGCAGGTAAAATCTGTAAGTGTTAAAGACGAATGCCTGATAGTTGGCAATATTGAAAGATTGATATCTTGCAATGCATTTTCAGGGAGGCTTTTAACTGGTATATACATCATCTTAGTAAATTTATCTTCGCCCGGCCTTATGGCAGTAATTAATAGCATATCTGCATCTGAACCACCGGAAATATAGTTCTTTTTACCAGAAAGCACAAGTGTATTTGTATCCATATATCGGGCAATCATACGGTTACTATCTGGTTCGGTATGAGCCATAGCACCTATTGTAGCATTATCAATCTGAATTGTCCATGGCTGTAGCTGATTGATGTTGTAGATAATACATCGTATAAGTACAGATTGGACAATCCAGAGCAATGCAAATCCTAAATCTCCTGAATGTAGTGCAACGTTTGTTGAAGGCAATTCTTTGAAATCAAGAAGACAGTGTGTGGGTGGATAGTCACCAACAAATAAATTCCATGCATCGTTAAACAATGCATGGTTCTGTATACGGTTGGGATAGCTCTGTTCCAGTTTTTGTAGGGTACTATCGCTCATATTATTTTCTTTTTTGCTTTAATAATGCTTCAATCTTTGTTTGTAAACCAAACAGGTTAATAAATCCGGTTGCATCACGGTGATCGTACAATGCACTTTCATCAAATGTTGCAATATCCGGCTCATACAAGGTAACAGGGGATTTGCGCCCTACCGCCATGCAGGTACCTTTAAACAACTTTACACGGACAGTACCGGTTACATTTTTTTGCGTTTCATTAATAAATGCATCTAAAGCTTCACGACGTTTGGTAAACCACTGACCATAATAAACCAGTTCGGCATATTCTATTGCCAGCCTGTCTTTTAAATGCTGGGTATCCCTGTCCAGTGTTATAGCTTCAAGATCGCGATGCGCTACATGTAACACTGTACCTGCGGGAGTTTCATATACACCGCGTGATTTGATGCCAACAAGCCTGTTTTCTACTATATCAATCCTGCCAACACCATTTTCGCCGGCAATTTTATTAAGCGTTTTCATTAAGACTACAGGATTCATGCGTTTGCCATCTATTGCTACTGGTATTCCCTGTTCAAATTCTATTTCAACATAGGTAGGTGTATCAGGTGCTTTTTCAGGTGATTTTGTTAATATGAACATACTTTCATCTGGTTCACGCCACGGATCTTCCAGTATCCCACCTTCATACGATATGTGAAGTATATTGCGGTCCATACTATATGGCTTATCTTTTGTTACAGGAACTGGTATATTATGTTTTTCGGCATAGTCAAAAAGGGATGAACGTGAAGTCAAATTCCATTCTCGCCATGGTGCAATGATCTTCAATTGTGGAGCCAGAGCTTTAAATGTCATTTCAAAGCGTACCTGATCATTGCCTTTCCCCGTTGCACCGTGACACACAGCATCAGCACCTTCTTTTAAGGCTATCTCTACCTGACGTTTAGCAATAACCGGGCGAGCAATAGATGTTCCAAGTAAGTATCTATTTTCATAAATGGCATTTGCCTTAATACATGGGAAGATAAAATCGCGCACAAATTCTTCTTTGAGGTCTTCAATATAACATTTCGAAGCACCGGTATTGATTGCCTTTTGTTCAAGTCCATCAAGTTCTTCTTCCTGGCCAACATCAGCAGCATAACAAATTACTTCACACTTATAGGTTTCAAGCAACCATTTTACAATGACGGAAGTATCAAGGCCACCTGAATATGCAAGTACAACTTTTTTAATACTCATAGCATATCCCTCAAATATAATTTATAATTAACTAATTTTGCAATTTGCAGTATTCTGATTTATAGTCAAGCGATTAATCTAATTTAATCTTATAGTATTTATTGTGTAAATTGATAGTATTGTTCCGCTTCAATGAAAACGGGAAAAAAATAGGGTAAAAACTTGTTTAATCACTAACAACAACTTTATTGCGACCCTGGCTTTTTGCTTCATATAGCGCTTTGTCAGCATCACGTATGATATCTTCAATTGTTTGAGAATATTCTTTAATTTGTGAAACACCCAAACTTAATGAAATTTTGAATTGATTGTTTTGTTTATCATGAAATGTAAGATCATTGATACATGACCTTATGCGTTCTGCTACATTTTGTGCAGCAATAATACTGGTTTCAGGAAGACATATAATAAATTCTTCTCCACCATACCGTGCAAATATATCTAAAGAACGTAATGATTCTGCAATGTTTTTTGCAATAGTTTTTAAAACATCATCTCCAGTTGTATGGCCGTATGTATCATTAACAATTTTAAAATGGTCTATATCTATAATAATGATAGAAAGAGGGGTTTTATTTCTTTTAGCTCTATTTAATCCCATTAAAGCTACTTCATTAAATTTTCTTCGGTTATAAATACCTGTTAATTCATCAGTTATTGCTAATTTTTGTAATTTCTCAGCCATCATTCTGTATTCAGTGATATCACGCAGTAAGAAAATATATCCCATGGATTTATTTTTTATTGATGTAAGCGGTATATTCTGTATATTATAAATTCTTTCATTAATTGTTGTTTCAGTAACTATCTGTAAATCCTGGTTATCATTTATTGATGAAGATAATTCATTCAATACATCTTTAATATTTTTACCAATAATAGATTCTTGGTTAGATAAGATATTTTCTGCACTGCGATTGTAATCAATAATTAATCCATTGTTATCAAGAACAAAAGCAGCATCATATATATTTTCAAATACTAAATCTCTTGCAATGGGTACAATATCTATAAGATATTGCTTTTTTACACCAATATATAAAATAATTGCCATGATTGTAAATGAAAACGGATTTATATCTAAAGGCCAGGTAATTATTCCAGAAAGATATATAAACATAGTAATCCACGGAATTAAAGTACTAAGAAAGATTATGACAGTTTGTTTTTTAAAACGCGAATGGCTTTTTATAAAAATTCTTAGAAAAATTATATTAGAAATTAACAAAGCAACATTATAATACACTATATGAACCCAGTACCAAATCCCCTTTTCAAAAGAAACTACTGGAAAAGGACCTGAATAATCTATAAATGGATTTTTATGCAGTAAATTGTGATAGGGATCAGTTAGTACTACTATAAAAGTAATTATTGGAATCACGTAAATGAAAAATTTTAAATATAAAGGGATTCTATCAATATCAGTTAAATACGATAAAGCTAATAAGATTAAAAATGCAGGTAAAAATGAAATACCAATATATTCAAAGATCAGTGATATATGCACCCATTGTAAGGTTTGTCCCTGGATTTCTATAGTATAACCAATAGTATATATTGCAAATGCTAATAAAAGTAACAATAAATATTTTCTTTCTTTAACTTTCTTACGGATGATAATTATCATACACAGCGATAGTAATATTGCTGATGATAAAAATAACAAAGATGAAACTAATAATTTTGCCGTCATAAAATTCATGATTACATTTATTTTAATAATTAGAAAATGTGTACATATTTATTTGTCAAATAATAATTTGTCATGTGTATCGGTGTATTTGTAAATATTACAATAAATTTTGAAAATTAGTCTATTAAAAAAATTGTATATTAAAACCCTAAACTCAATTGACAATACATTCATTATCAATATTCTTGACAGTAATACTACTGATATTTGGTGTAATGGAGAAAAACAACCAAGTTAGTAAATCCTCCAAAAAACATACTGGAGGATTAAATGAGCAAGAAGAAGAGAAGGCTCTTTAGCACTGAGGAAAATTTTAATACCGTCAAGCAGGTACTTGGCAAAGTAAAGACAGTTACATAGATAAGTGAAGAATATGGCATTCATCCAAATTTGTACTATCGCTGGCAGGGTGAATTTTTTGAAGCAGCCCTTAATGGTTTTAAATGATTGAAGAAAGACAGCATTTATTTTTGTAATACAATGAGCAATTTTAGTGCACGTTAAACTTATGGACTATTTTTTATTGACACAAAAAATTTCTTATATCATTATGGTACAATAATTTTATTTACAATTCATCATTTTAACACTATAGAGCTTGTCTTAGAGTATTTTATATAGATTTCTGCACCTCATACACATTACTCACCTCTATAATGATAATTATGATGATTTACAAATAGTAAATATTGTATGAATTACAAATTCAAAATTTTAATTAATACTTTAATGTTTGTACTCATTATCGAAGTATTCTCCTCCTCATATGAATTTTTAACTATATCATTTTATATGCCAGTATCAACTAATAATGATGGTTTGTTATCAGAAAATATACATATATTTAATCAATTATTAACCAATTTGAAAGATAAACATAAAATAAATGTTAATGATCGAAAAGAATTATCTAATATTTTAAATGATTTAGAAAAAGACATGGCTCTCTACGATATGACCGTTATAAAGGATGCAAAGAAAATTGCCTCAGATTTTTTTATTACTGGTATTATCTATCATGAAAGTCATGTTAAAGTCCTCTTGCGAATTATCGAGGTAAAAACAGCAAAACTTATTGGAATAATAAATAAACAAATAATTGAGATTCCAAAAAGCGATTATGAAATTATTTCTGTTATTAATGAATACTCTAAAGTAAAACAATCAATCCATTCAATTATTTTTGCTCCATTTAAAGATAATAGTTACAAACGTGAATATAAAGGAAAAGAATTTATCTTTTATGATTTAATTGCTGATTCGCTAATTAAAAATAGCTCATTTGCAATTTCAGTTGTTGATAGAAGTGAGATATCACGAATATTATCTGAACAAAGCTTAAATCTTTCAGGTATTGATGGTTCTGATGATTATATTAAATCCCTCAGATTAACAGGGGCTGATTTAATAATATTTTGCTCTATTCAAAAGTCAGGAAATAAAATCAGAATTTCATCCAGGGCTATAAATCCTACAGATGGGTCTATAGCTTTTTCCATATTCAATGATTCATCTGTAGGAAATGAGGAAAAGTTATGTGTTGAAGTTGGAAAACAAATTTGTAATAAAATATATGAGGAAATACAACGATGAGAAAAATAATTATAATTTTATTATCTATATTTTTAACACTCATATCAATAACTCTTTTTGCGAAGAAAAAAGATTCAATTATATTTCTTTCATATTATGTAAACTATAAAACAGGATATGTAATCGACTTTGAACCATGGTTTTATGCATATAATGCAAAATATAATCAATCAGATACTTCAAATGATTTTGTCATAGAAGCACAAAATGGCGAAGCATGGAGTTTTAGTAAAAGTTTCCTAACTAATGAAAGTTATGCAGTCAATGATATTCGCTTTATAATAGATGGGCTATGTAAAATGTTTCCTACAATGACTCAGGAACAGATTAAGCCTGTAGCTCAGACTTTTATAGATTATGGTCGAATACCTGAGAAAACAGAACCAGATATGCCTGATATGCTTGCATATCTGCAACCTCACCCACAGAATAAAAATTTTTTACAGGCTTTTACTTTTTTTAAGTCAGGAAACAAAGGGGTAATCATACAATCTATGGTGCTCGCTACCAAGGAAGCTTCAGATCAGCTGGCATCAATTATGTATAAATTTAGATTTCTTTCTACAAAGGAATATTCTATTAATGAAAATTCCTATAAACATAATTACTTTAAATTTCAATTCACTACTTCTAATGATTATGTTATAATCCCACAAAGTAGAGGTTTTGACAGGTTTTTTATGTTAAGTTCAATATATTCACCTCTGGATAGTGTAAAACCATTATTTGCTAATATCTACAAAGTGCAGGTTGATGAAACTCTTCCGGCTGAAGAACAGATTCAAGATATTGCTGAAGCTCATATAAGCAATACTCAAAAAGGACAAATTCAGAATTATTTTAATATGCTTTTGAGTATTATAAAAAAGCCTCAGATAATAAAAACAAATTATGGTAAGTCAAACGGTCTCAGGGCAATATATGCAGTTTCTGGGTTCAATCAGTTAGGTATAGTTTATGATTTAATAAAAGTTGGGAATAATTATATTCTTATAGTTGTCCAAATAAAAAATATAGATTCCAAAGACATTAATAATTATGTTAATGAATTTACGAAAGGGTTAAAAGTTGAAATATGAAGTATTTGCGTATAATATCAATATTTTTCTCTATTTTATTTTATTGTATTACTGCTCAAGCACAGGTAATACGAGTGGCTGTTATTGGTTTTGAAAAATATGGTGGAATATCGCTTGATTTTGAATTGGGGTTAGCTCTTCAGCAGGGAATTATTGATTCTTTAGCTCCATATCAAAAATATGGAATTACAGTTATAGATAGAGGTAATTTGGAGCATATTATACAAGAAAATAATTTACAAAAAGCAGGATTGATAACTGAAAGAGATAGCAATCAATACAAGGGGCTTGCACATTGTGATATTATTATCGGTGGAAACTATCAGGTAACAGAAGAAAACATAAAAGTGTTGATAAGGGTAGAAAATATTAAGAATGAAAATATAGTTATTTCTGAAATTATCAAAACATGTACTGAAAATACATTGTTTGATATTTTTGAACCAGCTACAAATGAAATAATAAAATTAATAGGGCTCTCTCAAAAAAAAGAAAAACCAATTATTAACAACACTATGAATGCAAAATCTTTTATGCTATATTTAAAAGGAAAAGAATCACTTCTTTGTGGACCAAATTATGAGTCAAGAATGACTAAAACATTACAATATTATAAGCAGGCTCTGGAATTATCGCCTGATGAACCCCTATACAAAGCATCATACGTGGAAGTAAATTGCTTGCTATCTGAATATAAGAGAATTATTGGGAAAAATAAGGAAGCATTCCAACACCTTGTTGAAGCTATAAAAAATGCAAAGGATTTATTTTACAGATACCCTTGGATTCCTCAATGTACATCTGCATGGGCAATTAGCCTTGATTCATTGACTCCTTATTACTTCTCTGTTTTAGAATATTCAAAAAAATACAATATTAATTGGATAAAACAATACCAATCAGTGTATGAATTCAGAAAAAATGAAATAATTCCATTATTTGAAGATGCCCTGAAAAATAATCCATATTCATATTCATTATTGATAATGATGTCCAAAGCGTTAATGGAAAATCAAAAATACATTGATGCTGAAGAACTTTTAAAACGTGCTATTGATATTGAACCGTTATCATTTTACTCAAGAACAATGCTTGCCCGCTGTTATATAATGCAAAACCGTAACCGAATGGCCATCCATGTTATAAAAAATTCGGAAGAATATGTTGGTTCTGATATTTTATCATTATGGTATATCACCAATGCCTATATAAATATTGATGAATATGAAAAATCAATTGGTTATGCTAACAAAATGATGAATCTTGAACCATTTAATCATCTTGGATATTATACTAAAGGATTAGTATGTTTAAAATTGGGAAAAAATGATGAAGCAGCACAATATTTTAAGCAAGCATTAGTATATTACCAATTACATGGCCCTAGCTTGCTACAGATGGGGAAATATTATTATAACCAATCTAATAAAAAGGAGTCCTTAAAATATTACAATACCATAATAAATCAATTAGACTCTGATAAGGAATGTTATGAAGATGAAATCCTGGAGATAGCGTTTGATGCAATAATAAACTCAGGTGATGTAACATCAATAAAAACCTTAAAGGATAAGCTGAATTTTCTTATAAAAACAGGTAATAATGAATTTTATGTTTATTATAAAAATCTAGCTGAAAAAAAACTAGAAGAATTAAAATAAAATGAGTTTTATATAACTTTTTAATAATCTAATATTATCTAATTTTACTTCATCAATGTGCAAAGAATAGCTTTCTGTACATGCATTCTGTTCTCAGCCTGGTCCAGCACAATGGATTGTGGCGAATCAATAACATCATCGGTTATTTCCTCACCCCTGTGAGCTGGCAAACAATGCATCACTTTGCATTCGGGGGAACATTTATCCAGTATCTTTCGTGTTATTTTATATTTAGCAAAATCCTTTTTTCTTCGTGAAGCTTCTTTTTCCTGGCCCATGCTAACCCAGACATCGGTGTAAAGATGTGTAGCATTTTCAACAGCCAATGCTATATCACTGGTAAGCGTTATAACACTTCCTGATTTTGAAGCAATAGAAAATGCCAGTTCTACCACCTCTTTTTTTGGATAATAGCCTTTTGGGCAGGCCAATGCAAAATCAACACCTAACATTGCAGCAGTTAACATTAATGATTGTGCTACATTATTGCCATCTCCTACAAAAGCTAACTTAACATTTTTAAAATTTCTATTACATTCATATATAGTGAAAAAGTCAGCTAATGCCTGGCATGGATGAAACATGTCGGTAAGGCCGTTGATTACAGGAATTGTAGAATTTTGAGCTAACTCTATAGCAGTTGCATGTGCATAACACCGTATCATAATACCATCTAAATATCGTGATAATACTTTTGCAGTATCCGCAACGGTTTCCCCGCGGCCTAATTGTATATCATCCCTGCTTAAGAAAAGAGCATATCCACCTAATTGAAACATAGCCACTTCAAATGATACCCGTGTACGGGTGGATGTTTTTTCAAATATCATTCCCAGGGTTTTCCCTTTAAGGTATGAATTGATTTTTCCCTGTTTCAGTTCATCTTTAAGCTTTTTTGACAGTTCAAATATTGAAATAATTTCTTCTTTTGAAAAATCAGTTACGGATAATAAATCTTTTGATTTTACCCTGGGTATCTTTATCATACTGTTGCTCCTGCAAAAATACTATCAAGAATCAAAAGGCCTTCTTTAACAAGCTTAGTTGATATTGTTAACGGTGGCATGATTCGTATTACTTTCTCAGCAGTGCAGTTTATAACCAACCCTTTTTGTAACGCTTCAAGTACTAAAGGCTGACCTGGAATTGATAATTCTACACCAATATGAAGCCCAATCCCTCTAACATCAACTATCAGTTTAGGATATTTTGATTTCATGAGTGATAGTTCCTTAATAATTAATTCGCCTGTTTTGCGGATATTATGAAGTGCAGTTTCTTTACTTAATGTCTCAAGTACTGCCTTTGCTGCAGCAGTGGCTAAATGGTTACCACCAAATGTTGTGCCGTGTGTACCTTTGGGGAAATAATCCACAAGAAAATCTTTTGTGTGGATTGCACCAATAGGTACGCCGCCACCCAGGCCTTTTGCCATTGTAATGACATCTGGAGTTACATCGTAATGCTGAAATGCAAACATCTTTCCAGTTCTGGCAATGCCGGTCTGAACCTCATCTATTATCAAGAGAATACTGTTTTCTTTTGTAACAGTATCTATCGTTTTGATAAATGCACTGTCAGCAATTTTGATGCCACCTTCGCCCTGTACAAGCTCTGTTATTACAGCACATATTTTTCCTTTGTATTTTTTTACAGTTTTTTTAAATGCAGTGATATCATTGAATGGAACATAGATAAATCCAGGAACTATCGGTCCAAACCCTGAATGAATTTTTTCCTGTGCTGTTGCCGACATGGCACCAAATGTTCTTCCGTGAAATGAATTGGTAAATGATATAATGTGATATTTTTTTGGTGATTGTGATAAACCAAATTTTCGTGCTAATTTTATTGCTGCTTCACTGGCTTCCGTACCACTGTTGGTAAAAAGTGTTTTTCCAGGAAAAGCAGTTTTTGATATTAGCTTGGCTGCATCAATCTGTTCTTTATTAAAATACCAGTTTGAAGAATGGAGTATTTTATTAACCTGACCATGCAAAGCTTTATTCAATGCTGGATGATTATATCCTAATGAATTGACTGCAATACCTGCAAAAAAATCAATATACCGTTTGCCATCCTGATCAAATAGAATGCAACCGTTTCCATGTGTAAAACAAACCGGAAGGCGTGTTCCATAATTCTGAAAAAGATACTGTTTGTCCAGTTGCATTAAAGCCTTTAATTTTTTGGATTCTTTCATACAAACATCCCATAAAAAAAATAAATCGGGTTGCCCCGATTGCAAACTACATATAGTATATTTGTATAATGTCAATACATTTTGATATTTTTTAATAAAAATTAATATATTGTTTTTATTGCAAGAAAATCATAAATTTTTGCCAAAATGATTTAAAAATGGTTTGCATATACACATATTTTATAGTATTATATAATTTGATAGTATCATTATGTGAGATAGTAACCATGAAGAGGATTTATGTTGTGTGAACGATGTAAACAACGTGAAGCAACTGTTCATTTGACTGAAATCATCAGAAATGAGAAGACTGAAGTACATTTGTGTGACAATTGTGCACGGGATATGGGTTTAAGTTCTCATGGTGGGGGGTTTTCGTTAACGGTTTCTGATATGATGTCATTTTTGGATGCCAAAGAGATGACGGATATGGTTGATAGCAATACCTGCGCCACCTGTGGTTGGACTTTAATTGATTACAAACGTACTGGCAAAGTAGGGTGTGCTGATTGTTACAGCTTCTTCAAAGAATCGCTGACCCCCATTTTAGCCGGATATCATGGCTCAACATACCATATTGGCAAAATGCCGCTTAAATATATTGAGCACAGAAAATCCAGGGGAATGATTGATACGGTGAGGTCAAAGAATGTTGCCACATTGTCGTTGCACGATCTTGAAAAGATGCTGGAAATAGCAGTTCA
>Ga0067045_1028059_pt1 | contig 44851 bp, 39 predicted proteins | sample TerdegcTABiofilm_FD_59184 | JGI IMG/M metagenome (GOLD analysis project Ga0067045, IMG submission 59184) | Combined Assembly of (Gp0054472, Gp0054536) Wastewater bioreactor microbial communities from Singapore -Terephthalate degrading...
GGGGGGGGGGGGGGGGGGGTAAAACTAATTTTTTTAACGACATGAGACATCTCTTCCCTTTGACTGTGTTTTCTGTATAAGATAATCGATCCACTCCTGCATTCCAATGCCTGATACCACAGAGAGGCTGAAATTCAGAAGGGCGGGATTGATCCTTTTGGCATAATCCTGGGCATTCTGCACGGAAAAATCAAAATACGGCAACAGATCCGTCTTTGTGATGAGAAAGACCTGGGATGACAGAAAGATCTTTGGATACTTCAAGGGCTTGTCGTCTCCCTCGGGTACGGAGAGCAGAACAGCCCGCACATGCTCTCCCAGATCAAATGCGGCAGGGCACACCAGATTGCCCACATTTTCGATGAAGAGCAGGTCCAGTCCCTGGCCGTGCAGCTGTTCCTCCAGGAGATTCAAACCCTTTGCCACCAGGCCTGCATCCAGGTGACAGGCGCCTCCTGTGGTGAGCTGCACCACAGGGACCCCTTTGGCCCGAATGCGCTGGGCGTCCCTGTCCGTCTCGATGTCCCCTTCTATGACACCGATTCTCACTTGAGGGCTCAAAAGCTCTATGGTCCTTTCCAGCAGCGTGGTCTTGCCCGAGCCAGGGCTGCTGATGAGATTTATGGCCACAGCACCCCATTTTTCCACATGCCTGCGGTTCAACCTGGCCTGCGCCTCGTTGTTTTCCAGCAGGCTTTTATAGACATGCACGATCTCCGTATTGGTAACGGCGCCGCAACCGCAGGTCTCACACATAATCAGGCCATCCTTTCATTCTGTATCAATCGAGAGTAGGTCTCCCTTTTGCGCACCACCTGAAAGCCATCGTCCTTTATGAGCACCTCGGCAGCCCTGGGCCTGGCGTTATAGTTGGAGGACATGGTAAACCCGTAGGCCCCTGCGCTCTTTACCAGCAGCAGGTCCCCTGCCTTGAGGTGGGGCAACTCCCGGTCCTTTGCCAGAAAATCCCCTGATTCACAGATGGGCCCCACCACATTTGCAGACACGAGCTTCTTGGTCTTGGGCAATCGCACAGGCACGATTTCATGATAGGCCTGATACAGGCTGGGGCGAATGAGGTCGTTCATGGCAGCATCCACGATATAAAACCGTTTTTCTCCTGTGTCCTTCACATAGATGACCCTGGTCAGAAGGCCGCCTGCATTGCCGCAGATGGCCCTTCCAGGCTCGATGATGACGGTCAGGCCTGTGGAGGCCAGTTTTTCACAGATTGCGGCGCCATATGCCTGAGGCGTGGGCGGCGTCTCATCCTTATAACGGATTCCCAGCCCTCCGCCCACATCCACATACTGAAGGCTGATGCCCTTTTCATGCAGCCGCTTCAACATGAACAAGATGCGGTCAATGGCGTCTAAAAACGGCTGAAGGCTGGTGAGCTGCGAGCCTATGTGGCAGTCAATGCCCTTGAGCTCCACCTCAGGCCAGAGGGCGGCCTGCTCATAGAGTTCCATGGCCTTTTCCACCGGCAGCCCGAACTTGTTCTTTTTAAGGCCGGTAGAGATGTATGGATGCGTCTGAGGGTCCACATCTGGATTTACTCGAAAGGAGATGGGCGCCCGTTTTTTGAGGCGCTTGGCCTGACTGCAAATGGCGTGCAGTTCTGCCTCTGATTCCACATTGAACATCAGAATGCCTGCCTTCAGGGCATAGGCTATCTCCTCTTTTGTCTTGCCCACGCCTGAATAGATGATTTTTGAGGCAGGTATGCCTGCCTTCAGGGCCTTGAAAAGCTCTCCGCCGGAGACCACATCCGCACCAGCACCCAATTCAGCCAAGAGTTTCAGAACCGAAAGGTTAGCGTTGGCCTTTACAGCAAAGCAGACCAGATGAGGCACCTGGGCCATGGCCGTATCAAAGGCCTGAAAATTTTGAGTCAAGGCAGAGGCGCTATACACATAGCAAGGGGTCTTTACCCGTTTGGCGAGTTTCAAAAGGGAAACACCCTCACAATGCAGCACTCCGTCTCTATATTCCACTAAATCCATTGATTAGCTCCTGATTTTATTCATAGATTCGCACAGTTGCAGCGGAAGATGGCTCACTCTCCTTCCCTGCCCTATTTACTGCCGTCACATGATACTCATAGATGCCAGGTGAAAGGTGAGTCTCGTCCTCAAAGGTGGAGACAGAGACAGGCTCCTGGTTTAACCGCTTGATCTCGGCCGTGGCCAGGGCCTTTCTATACACAAAATAGCCTGCCAGTTGGGCATGGGACGACTCCTGCCACTGAAGCTCCACCCCTGTTTTGCCCGTGCTCAAGGTCTTAGCTACAGCCACAAGGCCTGTGGGTGCTGAAGGCGGCACAGGGCTTATGAACTCTGCGGTTACCTCTGATGAGGGCTGGCTTTCAATGAGGGTTCCGTCGTGGTCAGAAACGGCCGTGACGCGATAGGACATGGCCTCACTCAAAGGCGCCTTGGCATAAAGGAAGGTAGGGGTCGAAAGCCTGTCTTTTAAAAGCCTCCAGTCCGCATCGTCTGCCTTTTTGCCATACACACGATAAAACACAGGGCGATTCATGGGCTCGCCGTTGGCCCAGGTGGCAGGCGGCGTCCAGCTCAGCTCCAGACCTTGAGGCCTGGAGACCGCCGTAAGCCCAAAAGGCGGAGAGGCAGGGACATGCCATGTGAAGACCACGCGATTGGATGGCTCGCTTTTGTTCAAAAAGGCCTTGACCGTGCGAATCTCAAAGACATATCGCCTGTCAGGCTGTAGAGTGCGGTCTTCATAAAACATCCTTTGACCTGACTTGGTCACTGTCTCCATGGGCAGAAAGATGGGGGCATCAAAGGCAATGGGGCAGCCGTTACAGGTATTGTCTGAGGCCAAGGTGGCCTTGTAGAGCTCAAAGCCCTTCAGGGCCAAAATGGGACTGCCGTCCACATTACGCGTAGGAATGGTCCAGCTCAATTCAGCGCCCTGGGGTGTGATGACATACTTCAAATCATTGATGGATTTGGGGTGAATGGAACCTATGGGTACAGGCATGTCCTTCTTGCCGCATGCAACAAGAAGGGTGCAGAGGGCCACCAAAACGGCAAGACCGGTGTATCTCATCATCTGTCCACCTGATAGTTGGGAGATTCCTTGGTGATGATGACATCGTGCACATGGCTTTCCCGCAGGCCGGCAGGCGTTATGCGTATGAACCTGGCCTTTTGTCTGAGCTCTGCGATGGTACGGCAGCCGGTATAGCCCATGCCCGACCTCAGACCACCGATGAGTTGATAGATGGTGGCCGAGACAGGTCCTCTGTAGGGGACCCTGCCCTCTATCCCCTCAGGCACCAGTTTGGAGACCGCCTGCACATCGCCCTGAAAATAGCGATCCTTGCTGCCCTCTTTCATGGCGCCCAGGGAGCCCATGCCCCTGTATGTCTTGTAACTGCGGCCCTGATACAGCTCCAGATCGCCTGGGCTCTCATCGGTGCCTGCCAGCAGACCGCCCAGCATGACGCAATGGGCGCCGGCACCGATGGCCTTTACGATATCGCCTGAAAACTTTATGCCGCCATCGGCTATGACCGTCTTTCCATATTTATTGGCCACAGAGGCGCAGTCATGTATGGCCGTCATCTGGGGCACGCCTACGCCTGCCACTATGCGGGTGGTGCAGATGGAACCAGGACCGACCCCCACCTTTACCACATCGGCGCCTGCCTCAAAGAGGGCAGCGGCGCCCTCGGCGGTGGCCACATTCCCTCCCACCACCTGGGCATCAGGAAATGTGTTTTTGATGGCGCGTATGACGTTCAGGATATTCTGGGAGTGACCATGGGCCGAATCCACCACGATCAGGTCCACCTCAGCCTTCGAAATGGCCTCCACATGCTCTAAAAAATTAGCTCCAACCCCCACAGCGGCACCCACTCGAAGCCTTCCCATGCGGTCTTTGCAGGCGTTGGGATACTTCTTGATCTTTTCAATGTCCTTGATGGTGATAAGCCCCTTGAGATCCCCTTTCTCATCCACCACCAGCAATTTTTCTATTCTGTGTTTGTGCAACAGGGCCTTGGACTCCTCAAAGGAGATACCCACCGGTGCTGTGACGAGGTTATCTTTGGTCATGACATCCTTGACCAGCAGGTCCATATTGGTCTCAAAGCGCAGGTCCCTGTTGGTCACGATGCCCACCAGCTTCTTGCCATCCACCACAGGCACACCGGAGATGCGATATTCCCGCATGATGGCCTGTACCTCGCCGATACGCTGATTTGGGGTTACGGTGATGGGGTCTATGATCATGCCGCTTTCAGACTTCTTGACTCGTTCGATCTGCTTAACCTGTTCTGCGATGGTCATGTTCTTGTGAATGATACCGATGCCGCCCTCTCTTGCGATACCGATTGCCATGTCAGCCTCTGTAACCGTGTCCATGGCGGCGCTGATTATGGGGATATGGAGGGTGATTTCAGGGGTGAGTTGTGTGGAGACATCCACCTCGGCCGGCAACACAGCCGAATGGGCCGGCTGCAGAAGAAGGTCATCAAATGTATATGCCTGTGGTATGGGATGGTTCAACATGCAAATGCTCCTTTATGACTTTTATAAATAGACCGAACAAGAGGCCGCTGTCTGATACGACGAACTGGTCAAGATTGAGTAGGTCAAGGGTGTGCGACAATATAAAAATTCCAGCAGGCAATATGTCAAGCCTGTTGCCCAGTATTTTCTCAAGTTTTTTCTGCTGGGGCAAATCTGCGAGCTGATGCCATACATTAGTTAGCAAATCCCGAGGAATTTTGAAACCCCTTATTTGCGCTGCATCGTATTTCTCGAGCCCTGACGCAAGAAACGCCACAGATGTGGCGGCGCCGCCCACTGCCACCAGTGCCTGAATGCCTTGAAGGTGGCCACATGCCCTGGCCAGCACATGCCTGACATGGTCACTGGCCGCCTTACCAACCGCCAGGTGATGAGGGGGTTTCAGCCCAGGGAATGCCTCCAGAAGCCCCACACAGCCCAGTGCAGCGGCTGTCACTTGCAGCCCTTTGCTCCGTGGCACAATGAACTCCACGCTGCCGCCTCCCAGGTCCATGATGGCACAGCCGTCATACAGGTGAGGCAGGCTATGGCGCACACCCAATGCCGTCAGCTCCGCCTCCTGTTCGTGAGTAAGTATTCGAATTTCAAAGCCCAGCTCTAAGGCCGCATCGAGAAATGCCTGGGCATTTTGTGCCCGTCGCAGGGCCTGTGTGCCCACTGCCCTGCAGAGAATGAAAGGCATCGGTCTTATGACTTCATGAAATTCCTTGAGGGCATTCATGCCCCGTTGAAAGGCCTCGTGAGAGATGCGGCCTGTCTTTACGAGATTTTCGCCTAAACGCACATGCCGCAACAGGGATACCACCGGCGTTATTCCGGGCTCGCAGGTCAAGGGGTCGGTCTTCACGCTCAAAACCGCCATGCGAAAGGTCTGCGTGCCCAGGTCCAGGACAGCTATGTTAAATGCTGAAGTGTTTGTCATGGGTTCTGATAATAACCTGCAAAACGGAAAGGCGGCCCGGCATGAATTTCACACTCGGCATTCCTGACGACCTTGAGCCCGCTTGTCTTGTAGAGCGCCGCCGTCTCCTTGCGCTGGTCTTCGACCAACATGGAGTAACCGTTCAGTTCAATGCCTGTCTGAAGCCGATGTTTTTCGTGTGCAGCTTCACAGACCGCAATCAGGAACTCGCCAGTCTCCCCGCCGCAAGTTCCGTCGGTGCAAAGCACATACCCCAGGTAGCTGTGGGACCGCTCATCAAAGGAACGTATGAGCCGTATGCGAGGCTGGACGGCGATGACATGGCCAGACCATAGCACCTTGTCTGCGGTTCCTCGTGGGCCAGCCATCAAAATCTCCCTACTCCATTGAGTATGCCGTTACTCCTCTTCGAATCCAAAAGAGTTGAAGTGCAGGGTGCGGCAGTTTTCAGTGACATCGCGAATGGTCTTCTCGGTGGCTCCGTTCGGCATTTCGGCCCGAATTTCCAGGGTCACCTCGACGTTGGCCCCGATATACTTCGACAGGTGTTGGATGACCTCGTCGGCAATTCGGCTGGCGTCACGTCCGACCCGCAGTGAATCGAGTTGTACCGATCCGTGGAAACGTCGATACGTGGGGGCAGGTGGCGGCGGTGTGCCTGTGTCCGCTCCAGGTCTTGTTCCTGTCCCTGTCGTTTGATATTGTTTCCCCTTTTGTTGAATTTCCGTGACCGTCGCCAAACCGTTTCCGGCCTTTGCTTTCGCCGCTTCAGCATTCCGGCGCTGCTGTTCGGCTGCCGCGTCGGGCTTCACTACAATCGAGCCGCCCTCGCTCTGAACAGAGACAGGGCCACCGCCCACGAGACCTAAATAGCGGCCTGCGGCGTCCTTGGACTGTGCGTAGGCGAACGTCTCATCCTGCCAGGACGGAAGCGCAATCCCTTCCTTAATTGCGGCGATAAGTACGTCCGAGTCACGAAGACGGGGAAGGTACAAGTACATCGCAAAGTCTTCGACAAGCTGTTTCACCAACACGTCATTCCCGCGCCAGAGGGGTATCCTGTCCAGTTCAAGGCGCAGACGAACTCCGCCCATCTGGACGAGAAGCATCTCCTCGCCCTTGAGTTTTTTAGAGGCGCGCAGGGCCAACGAATCAGATCCCTGCAGGCGAATTTCCGTCCACTCGATTGAGCCCTTGGGGTCTGGTTGGTTCGGAACAAGCAGCCACTGGTAGGTTTCGGGAATTCGGACCGTTACCGTTTCATCGGCTGTCTTGCGCTTCGTGTCTGCCTGCCTGGATTGAAATGGGTCGAGATTGAGTTGCTCACGTTCCCTGTAGATAGACTCCCAGGCCAAATACTGTCGGACAGCGGTCTGAAGGTCATTCAGACGATTCACATCCCCAGCCAGGAATACCAGGGTGTTCTTGTATGACCTTGGGCTGTTGCCGCGACTGTCCAAGATGGCTTGAGCCTCCTTTCGCGCAGGGCTGACTGCCTGGCCCTTGCTGTGCGGATGCTCAGGGCCAAGGACCACCAGCCGCACCTCGCGTTCATCCGGAATATCGCTGCTGTTCACGCAGGCATGGACGCGATGGAAATCGCCACGGCTGCGCGCCTCATCCCTCAGGCGACGCACGATCTCGTCCATGATATCCTGTTCATGAAGCTGGTTCGCACGGTCCTCGGCAAGACGCGTGACCGTTGGCTGAGTCGAGTACCAATATCGGCTGCCATCCACATACAGATAGGTCGCCCGGTCGGTAAGACGACGGATTGCGTCGCCGAAGGTGGCCACGGTCTCGCCGGGCTGGACGCATCCCAACTTCACCTGACGGTCATCGATGCCTCGGTTGGCGGCCCGTTGAGTCGGGGCTGACCCGATGTAGATGGTGCGCGCCACGCGGCGGCAAGCGGAGTAGCGGCCCAGGTTAGGCGCCTCTCTATCAAGCCTGAGCGGCAGGGAATGCTCCCCGTCCACATCCTTGGCGATTACCGGAGACCACTGGTCATCCAGGTAGCGGGTCAACTCGAACTGCACCGCCGGGTCGTCAATGGGTATGGTGGCCGGCATGATCAGCAGGTTGCCGTCCTGCCGTTCCCATAGGGAATGAATCACCGCCGCCATCAGACGCAATACCCCGCGCGTGCGTTGAAATTTGTCGAGAGTTGACCAGTCGTTGTAGAGTCGGTCGAAGAGTTCCGGGTGAATGGGGTAGGCCAGCTTGATACGCCGTTCATATTCGGCCTCCCGACAATCAGAGGGGAATTCACTGTGCTGCGTTCCGTACATCTCCACAAAGGCTCGCGCCACGGCATCGCGCGCCACGAAGGCCTGTTTCTCTTGCAGCGGTTCAAATAGCCGGCGGCGTACGATCTCAAAGCCCTCGTCCGGACTGGCCGGCCGCCAGCTCGATTCCACGCGGCCGATGGCGTTCTTGAGTCGGGACAAGGCGTGCTTGCCCCATTCGCCGCCGATCTCGTTATCGGATGCTGGAATGCTGACCACCAGCATGGTGTTCTTGGCCGCCTTGGCCGCCTCGCTCAGTGCCTGGGCGAAAGTAAACTGTGTGTCAAAGGTACCGGCTGGAAGCACGCTGCCCTCGTGAAGCTGCCGCGCATAGGCCACCCACTCGTCGATCAAGATCAGGCAGGGAGAAAACCTGTTGAACAACTCCTTCATCTTGTCGCCGGGGTTGGTGGCCTTCTCGTCGTCGGCGCGAATCATCTCGTAACCGGCCTTACCCCCCAGTTGCCAGGCGATCTCGCCCCATATAGTGTGAACAACCGTACCATCGTCCTTTTTACTGGGGTTTCCAGGTGATATCTTGGTGCCAACCACAACAGCACGTTTGACACCAGCGGCCACCTCGCAGCCGGCTTCCTTCATGACCTGCTCGGCGCCAGGTAGTTCAGTTGAGGGGGTGCCGGAGAAGAGGTGGTAGAGCGCCAGCATGCTGTGGGTTTTGCCGCCGCCGAAGTTCGTCTGCAGCTCTACCACCGGATCGCCGCCCTGCCCGCCGATGCGGCGTACGCCGTTGATGAGGAGCTTCTGCAGCCCCTCGGTGATAAAGGTGCGCCGAAAGAACTCGGTGGGGTCATGGTACTCGGATGCCGCCTCGCCCAGGTACACCTGCCACAGATCGGCTGCAAACTCCGCCTGCTGGTAGTTGCCGCTGGCCACATCCCGGTGAGGAATGACGACCTCGCGCCAGGGCTTGAGGCCACTCTGCGGATTGCCCTCGGTAGGGGTCACGGCTTGCTTGCGCATCTCGCCTCTGCGCTGCTCATCGAATCGCACGCGCAACAATGCCATTTTCTGCTCTTCGAGTGCCTTGGTTTCCGGAGCTGCAATAGCATTGAGCAACCGACTGATGCTGTCCAGAGCTCGGTAGGCATCGTCACTGCTGAAGGGCGTCTGGTGCGCCCAGCGGTTGCGCACCTCCCGCAGTTCGCTGACCAGTGCCCGTTCGGTATGGCCAAGGGTATTGCGGAAGACCGCTTTCCACTGATCCCACATGACCGTGAGCAGATTGTGAGTATCCCAATTGTATTGGCCATTAGTGGTCGTCTTCACTGCACCTCGGTCTTCGCGAAGCGTCTGCGACACCATCTCCTGCCACTGATCTCCATATACAGCTTGTAGTTCCCGCTCTATAAAGGGATATAATCCCTTATTCAGCAGTTCCAGCGCTTCTCCGACCCTGGTATGATTGGTTTTAGCCATTCCTCTTTGTCTCCTCGATTGATGCTGTTTTTGGCATGTCTGAAATCAAGTACTCAATCCCTTCCATCAAGACCTGAAAACTGCGCGAGCGATTGCCATCTCGGCTAAGATGTTGCGCCATTCGCCGTGCTCCTGAAATTTTTTGAAATTCGGGAATCAGTCTTGCAATTTTTTTAGAGGGTTGTTGAATCGCATCGGGATTGCGATAGCGTGCCTTGTTTCCGATTTCTGACAGATGCGCCTTACCAAAGGCATTGGCCATAGCTGTCGGTTCGCCGAAATACCATGCCTCCAGTTCCTGACACGCGATTCTTACCAAAGCATTCGGGTGGCCTCCTTCTCGGCACAAATCCACCAGTCTTTTCTTCAGATTACAACAATCGTCTTCGTCGTTGTCCCGAATTATTACAAACCTTGCCCCTACTTCGTTCCATGCTCGAAGCTTCCGGGGGATACTTTTCTCCAGGTCCTGCTTGCCTTCATGGGGAATGCAGAGAAACGGCACATCCGGCAACAACCGTGGAATGAATCCGTCCAGCAGGACTTTCATAGATCGTTCTTCCACCAAAAATACCAAACGGCTCATTTTAATCCTGCTCCTTCGAAGAGGCCCTGTCTCCAGAGGGCACCTAGCAGATCGCCTTCGGCTGTCAGTTGTTTCAGGAGTTCGCTGTCAGAGGCCCTTTTGATCGTCGTGAAACCATCCTTCTTGACCAGCCAGTATATCTCTTCCAATTTGGCGCCATTGAGGAAATCGGGAGAATGCGTGGAGACAAACACCTGTCCTCCACGCCTGGCATAATCGCGAAACTCTTCAATCAACTCATCCAACAGCCCCGGGTATAATTGATTTTCCGGCTCTTCGATGGCCAGAAGTGGATGGGGTTTGGGATCATACAGAAGCACCAGATAGGCAAACATCTTGATGGTGCCGTCTGAGACATACCGGGCGATGAAGGGATCCTTAAAGCTGCCGTCCTGAAACCGCAGCACCAGTCGCCCGTCCTCGGTTGGCCTGGCCTCAACCTTGCTCACCCCCGGCACGCGTGCCTTCATGGCGTTGAGTATCTTCTCAAAACAATCCGGATGGTTTTCATGAAGATATTGCGCAACCTGGGCGATATTGTCTCCACGAGTGGAGAGGTGTTCCGCGTAGCCGGCCTCGGCGCTCGGGCGTGCATCCCCGATATGAAAGTCGGATATGTGCCAGTTTTCGATGAGGCTTCGAAATTCAGCGACTACCCGAAACTCCTTGAACTGCCCCAAGCCCTTGATGGCCAGAATACTTGGGTCGTCGAGAACATATTCCTTGCGCTCGGCCTCTACACCCTCCTGCCCGTATGCCGACTCATTGGTAATGGCAGTGCCCCTGCCGTTTGAAAAATCCACAAAATGCCAGGGCTGACCCTTTTGCCCCCTTCTGAACTTTAATATCTCTCTTGTTACAACCGCCCGTCCCCTTTCCTCGCCTATTTCCAGTTGATAGGTTGCCAGCCGACCGCCGCTTTCACGGAACTTCACCGTTATCCCAATGGGGCCTTTTGTCCCTCGGCTGACCAGCTCCCGAAATCCGCCCCTTCGAGCGATGGCCGATGCTACATTCTGTTCAAGAGATTCCTTGAGAAAACTGAAGACATCAAAGAGGGTGGATTCCCCTGAGCCATTGGCGCCGACAACAACAGCAAGCCGCGGTATCTTCTTGAATTCCGCCAGCCGGAACAAACGGTAGTTTTTGATCTCGATGCTTTCGATTTGCATAGATCTACTCCCAATCAAATGAACCTGGTTTTTTGTAAGGGGCTGCCTGGGCCAATTTCGTCAGTTCCGGCCACGCCAGCACGAGGCTGTTGTAGGCCAGGGCCTCGGCGGTCCAGCCCTTCTTCTCGCAGATTTTATGAAGCCGGTAGGAAAGCTCTCGCGCCATCTCGCCGACCGTGCCGCCGAGCTTGCGAAGGAGCGCTGCCGCGCCACTTTCGCCATGCTGGTAGAGGGCGCGAATGAGTTGCTGCGTCGCCTCCCAGACAGGCATCCGTTTATCAGTGGCCGGGTCCCAGTCCTCCGGCAGTTCATTCCGCTTGATCAGCCGGACATTGCCGCTGCGCGCCGCCACGATTCCGGCCTCCACAAGCCCGTTGACCGCGGTGTTCTTGGCTCGGGAGAGCGTTTCCGCCACGCCGTACTCGCCTTCCTCCATGCCGAACTGTTCAAACCAGGCCAGCGCCCAGCGGGTGTCGGCGTCGAACTCCGCCTCCTGCTCGGCGAGCACTTCATCGAGAACCTGATTAATGAGCGCCAGCGCGGTGCGCACGGTCATGGCGTTGCCGCTCGACTCGACGACCTTCGCGTAGCGGGAAAACACGGACATGCCGGGGCCGATGGCGGCCTGGGCCAGGTCCACCGGCGCGATGTTGCCCTGCTGGAGGTATCTGAGAGCGGTAGGGAGCTCCTTCTTCAGTTCGTTCAGGAACTCGCGGCGGCTGCATTGCGGGGCGTCTGCCGGTCGGGGTCGGCAGGCAAGGACGATGTAGGATGCAAGAGCGTTGGATTCTTGTGCTCGGACCCTCCACTTGAATGACGCTTGGACAGGCCAAGTAGCGGTTATGAGGAATCCGCTACCGAGAAGTGCATCAAGCAGCGTCTCCCACCCGGTTGTCAGATCGACGCCGTTGTTTGTTCCTTCACCGTCATCATTGCGTGCGTCATCACTACCCGACTGCTCGTCTTCCTGCTTGAAGGCGTAGTAGACCGTAAGTGGGAAGCGGGGGTCCATTTTCTCCCGCAGGGTGGTAAACGCCTTGCGGAAGCCGGTCTCGAAGTGTTCCTTGGCCTTTTCCCTATCGCCGTCGAACCGTTCCGGCGCGGCGGTCAGCTCCGGGGCCTTGGGCACCAAAATGGTCTTGAAGAGGTCGGGATACAGGTCGCCAATGGTCCGCCTGAGCCAGACATAGAAAAAATCGCTGAGCGCGGCATAGCCGATGTTGTCGTAATAGGGCGGATCGGTGCTGACGAGAAGTCCGCGTGTATCATTCCAAGAACCTGCAGCGTCAATTTGATCTGCCAATCCTGAGTTGAGTACCCCTGCTGTTATCCTCTCAATAGATTCAGCAGTGATTTCTACTGCTGTATGCCAGCAAACCGCCTTTTCACCAAGAATATTAGCTTCTGAAAAATCCCACAGCATAGGAATTGCTTGTCTTGTGAAAACACATACTGTTTGATTTCCATTCCATCGACAGAACGAATTATTAAAAGAAGCACATCTGTCAAGTGCCAGCGCCAGAAACGTAGTCACAGTTTTGGCATACTCTTCGGCATCAGCAGGGGAAAGCCCGGCAGCGCGAGCATCTTTAACCACATCGCCGCGCACCTCTTTCACCAGATCGCTCAAGGTCACCATGGCGGTCAGTTGGCGTGGGGTGAACATCTTGTAGTGTTTATTCATACCGTACAGCTGCACGCGGAACCCTAATGCCTTCTCAGGGACATCGCTGTCTGGATACCCTTCAGGACAAGTACATTCTGCTGTATTTTCATGATCATTGGTTGGGGAAACATAGGTTCGTCCACGGGGCAATTCTGTAACGATTGCCAAGAGTTTATATCCAATTCGTCCAGCTTTACCTTCTGTTCGAATGTAATCAAACGGGATTGGAGCACCAGAAAACAGACATATTCCGCCGTTGCGATTTATGGTTCCTTTAGCTGGATCGAACATACCGGATGGTTTACCCATCTTGACTTCAAATTGGTATTTCAAGATATCTTTTTGTATGACCGGTTCAACAAAGACACGGCCGCTTTTCTCTTTTGTGCTTAGCCAAAATGAGCGTATCAGCGGCACATGTGCCCCATGCACCGCCGGGTTAGGGCTGGCCACGGTCCTTGCCCACAGCCAGGCTATGACATCGGCCTCTCGGACATTTCGTTTTCCGGATTGTATCTCTTCCTCTGTCGCGTGCCGCCACGAGCCGTCCTTGTTCTGCACGATATGAACCTTGGGGTAGAGGTGGCCAATCTTTTCAATGGCGCGCCTCTGAATCAGGTTCCCATAGTAGCGGACATCCTCGGCGAGCCCGGATGCGCCTCGACTGGGAGCGCCGGCATCCTTGCCGGCATTATATTCTTTACCTTCTATTGCGCCGGCATCCTTGCCGGCATCTTCCATCTTTCGTCCAGCGCTTGAAAAACGCCACTCATCCGCTTTTTCAACCAACCCAGCCTTGACCGGGTTCTGTTCGATATATTCCACCGCCTGCTGCAGGTGTTTTGAGTCTCGAATGAAGCGATCGTGATATTCGCGTTGCCAGAAGGCGCCCTGCCGACCCAGCCACTCATTTGCTTTTGTTGCCGTAAATGATTTCCACGAATGGACGATATCATGCAGTGCATGGCCGGGGATTGTTTCGATCAAGGCGTGAACATGGTTCGGCATGACACACCAGGCCATCAGGTGATAGCGCTCCCCATCGAAGTGCAGCAACGCGTTCTCGACCAACATGGCAATGCGCGGTTCGCGAAGGTGGCAGGCGCCGTGTCCCTGGTCAAGCCAGTTACGAATGCGCTTTTCATGTTCCTTTTGACGCAGTGTTTCCGGAAACGATTTCAGTTCCTCATCCCAGCGGTCGAGGATCTCCTTGGGAAGCGAATCGGCCAAGCGAAAGGTGATGGATTGAATGAGCCCGGGATGATCGAAGTGCGGTAGATAGCCACGACTAAACCAATTTTTTGGGGTTTGCCGGCTGGAAGCCGGCGCTCCCGGCACTACCTCTACCGGCAATATCGCTTCTCGCATAGAGGCCAGTAACGAGGATCTCCATCGTGGATTCACCGGCGGGCGGTTCAGCCAGCGAGGCACCAGTTCCAGGTTGCACTTGTTGAGCAACACAGCCACCGGGTTGAGGTCGGCCGCATGGGCCTCGAAACCGAGCCGCGCCGCCTCAAGCGGAATGGACCCGCCACCGGCAAAGGGGTCCAGCACGGGCGGCAGCTTCCCGCCAACATGCTTCAACATTTCTTCGCGGGCCTTGGCATATACATCGGGCCGTTCGTGTAGCTTCTTCTGCATCAGCTCGCGAATGATGCCAAAGAGGCGTTCCCGCTCGGCGTTCTGGGCCTCCTCGGTGGGAAATTTCTCGGGATGAGACGAGGGATCGTCCACTACGGAGGCAAACAGCACCGCCCGCGCCGTGGGGAGTGGCAACCTCGCCCACCACTGGTGAATGCCCTTGGGATGCGGCCCGATGCCGGGCATCTTGTCATAGGCCGATGCATCGTTGATCTCCGGCAACGGCAGCGCGACCTCGATGAGCTTTTTCAGATAGTCCCGGTGAGCCAGAGCGAGGTCTGTCATCGCGGTTGTCCTCCCTTGCTCAACAACTCCGACAACCGGTAATTCACACTCGTAACACCGAAGTCGGGTTCCCTGCCAAACGGCTCCCGCACATAGGTGATGTCCGCCGCCTGTTCGCCTTCGACCTGCACAATCGCCAGAATGAACTGCTCAGGTTTGTTCAGAGCGGTCAGAATCTCGTTCTTGGTGACAGTAACCGTATCAACCCCATGAACCCGTCCCTTCACCTCGATGAAGCGGAGCCGTGAGTCGCCTTTTGAATCGCGCGACTCGATGTCGTAACCGCATTTGTCAGCAGACACATCGCGCGGCTCAAAGCCAAGCTGCCGCTCGGTCTCGATCACCGCCCTCATGGCGACCGTTTCGATGCGCTTTGTCTCCCTGACCTGCTGAGTAGCGGTTTGCCCTCCGTTCAACTTCATGAGAAGTCCTGCAGGGACGACCAGGGCTCCACCGATGACATTCGGTGGAAGCGGGGAGATTCGGCGTTCCTGCTGAAGGTCATCCATGCGCTTCTGCAGCCGCATAGCCAGTTCGTCGGCCCGTTGACGTGCCTTGGCAGAGTTGATCTTTGCATTGACTCTTCCTGCCATTTCCTGCTGCTTTAGCTGTTCCGCACGATGGTCCCAGTAGCTGATCTCCGAAGTAAGCCGTTCCTTGACTGCGGCCATGGTCTTGTCGATCAACCGCTCTTTGCGGCCCTTGACCTCCTGCAGGTGGGAGGGCACAAGGTTTTGGACAGCATAGTCGAGGGCGCGGGATTCGATCCCGTTCTTCAGCCAGCCGGGCTCTTCCATCTGCCGGATCAATGCCAGTTCCGACTCAGTGGACGGCCGGTAGTCGAGGTATGGTGCATATCCAGCACCACGAACTTCGCCGAATGCAGTCACCTCCACAAACTGAAGCTGGCGGGACACCACACGGCGGTTTCCGGTCCGATCCGTGCGCGCATCCTGAATGGAATGTTCTATGTATATAAGGACTCTCACATCCTCGTCAGGGGAGTTATCGTCGATCAGGATGGCGCCTTGTCGCAGGAGGTCCCGGTGCCGCTCAAGGATCAGGTCTATGGTGGCGTCGAGGATGGGATGGCCAGGGCAAATGAACTCCGCCAGGGGTTTGCCTGGGACGCTGATCAGTTCTTTCTCGAACGACAGACGTTCGTATCGCGGGAGGACAGGATCGCGCATACCGATAATCCGGTCTCTTTTGCAAATGACGGCCGGAACGTAGGTCGCCTCGTAACGCCTAGGTTCCCTTTCCCGCAGGGTGCCGCCGAGCCGCTTGAAGGCTTCATTGAAGAAGGTGGCAACGAAATGGGGCTGAAGCCGGCGAGCCTCGGCCCGTTCCATCTCTTCCCGAATCTCCCTGACGCGGGAGGCATCCATGGAGTCGTGTGCCAAGGCACGTTCCTCGATGATGTTGCGGAGTTTATTCCTATCCAGGGCATTATCGACGACCTGGTTCAGCCGAGCACGCACTTCCGGGCGGTCTCCGTATCGAATAGCCTCTAAAAGGAGGTCTCGCAGTGGTTTATCATCAAAAAGCAGTTTGCCGAGGATGTCGAAGACCTTGCCGCCCAATGCCTTACGTTCCTCCTCCAATTTCTCCAGCAGACGGCGATACACATCGCCTTCTCGCGTCTTGGATGCAATGAGGTTCCAGCAGTGACAGACCTCTGTCTGGCCTATGCGGTGGATACGGCCAAACCGTTGTTCAAGGCGGTTCGGGTTCCACGGCAGGTCGTAATTGACCATCAGATGTGCCCGCTGCAGGTTGATACCTTCGCCCGCCGCGTCCGTGGCGATGAGCACTTCTGTGTCCTTATCCTGCGTAAAGAGCAATTCGGCCTTCTTTCGTTCCTCACGGCCCATGCCGCCATGAATGGTTACGACGGCTTCCGGCTTTCCCAGCAGCGACCCGATGCGATCCCGAAGATAGTTCAATGTATCGCGATGTTCGGTAAAAACGATCAGCTTGCGGCGATGGCCATGGGCATCGAACATCTCCGTCTGGTTCTGCAACAGTCGCGAGAGCTCATCCCACTTACGGTCAGTTCCGGATTGACGCACTCTGAGGGACATTTGCTCCAAATCCTTGATAATTGCGATTTCAGCCCTCAGTTCGGCAATGGTCTGGGCCGCCGAGGCCAGATCCACAACCCGCTCTTCCGTGTTCTCGACTTCCTCATCCGGTGCGTCTTCGAGATCTTCAAGGTCATCTTCAGTGAGCGTCGGGACATCCTTGTGCCAATCGATACGGACCTCCGCTCCACGTTTGAGGAGTTCCTCCTCACGGCATCTCTTCTCAAGTCGCTCCCGACGCCTACGGAGCGATTGATAAATGGCTTCTGGCGAAGAGGCCAACCGACGCTGCAGGACAGTCAAGGCAAACCCAACTGTGCCTTTGCGGCCGTCGCCCTCCAGTTGTTCAGCGCGGTTGAACTCCTCGCGAACATACTCTGTCACACGCTGGTAAAGCTCAGCTTCGCCGTCGGAAAGCTCGTATTCGACAGTGTATGCCTTACGCTCAGGGAATAACGGACGACCGTCAAACTTGAGCAGGTCCTCCTTGACCATTCTACGCATCAAATCGCTGACATCGATGGAATGAACGCCGTCGCGGAACTTGCCCTCGAAGCGGTCACCATCGAGCAACGCCATGAACAACTGAAAGTCCTCTTCCTTTCCATTGTGCGGCGTAGCCGTCAGAAGCAAAAAATGTCGAGTGATGGTGGAGAGAAGCTGTCCCAACTGGTAGCGTTTGGTCCTGCGGATTTCGCCGCCCCAGAAGGATGCGCTCATCTTGTGGGCTTCATCGCAGACCACAAGGTCCCAATCCGTGGTCTTCAGTTTCTCCTGTACAGCCTCGTTTCGGCTAATTTTATCAAGACGACAGATGGAGAGCGGGTTCTCCACGAACCAGTTTCCTGTGCTGGCCGCCTCGTACTTGTCATTGGTCATGATCTCGAAGGGCAGGTGAAAGCGCCGGTAGAGTTCATCCTGCCACTGTTCGACCAGGTTGCCAGGGCAGACAATGAGGCACCGTTGCAGGTCGCCTCGCGCTATCAACTCCTTGATCAACAGCCCTGCCATGATGGTCTTTCCGGCACCTGGGTCATCGGCCAGAAGAAAACGGAGCGGCTGGCGAGAAAGCATTGACTCATAAACGGCTGTGATCTGATGGGGAAGCGGATCAACAAGTGATGTGTGGACTGCCAGGATCGGATCGAACAGATAAGCAAGGCGAATTCGGTGCGCCTCTGAAACCAGGCGGAAAAGGTCGGAATCGCCATCGAAACTCCATGGCGTGCCTGATTCCATTATTTCGAGGTCGCCCTCGCGGTCACGATATATCAGCTCATTGGCCAGCTTCCCTTTGCTGTCTTTGTAGGTCAGGTCGATGGCGACAGAGCCAATCCAAGACACATCGACCACGGTTATGAACCCATCTGGCAGAATGCCTTTGACAGTCGAACCGCGTTTTAGTTCTTCGAGTCTGGCCATCAGGATTCTCGTTGCCTGATTTTGGATTGTTCATTTTTAGAAGGAGACGTATTTACAGCACCGCTTCTCATCCACTCGTCCACTTCTCGCTGATTGAACTTCCAAAGCCGACCGATCTTGTGGCCCGGCATTCGCCGTTCACTAATCCATTTGTAGGCCGTATCCCGCTTGATGCTGAGATGGTCCGCAATCTCATCTACTGAGAGCCATCGGTCTTCCATCATTCGACTCCAGTCGCACAGGGTCTCGTCCCATTCCTGAATGGCCTCATCCCTTCGATTTAACAAATCGTCACCCCCCTTGGATAGCCCCATCGGCTTTCATCCGGTCCGAACAGAACAAACTGGCATATATTATAGGGAAGTCGGAGTGCGTGTCAAAGGGTTTTTCCGAGTTTCTCCGGATTTGACCGAACGGAAGCTACTGGGGCCAGCGGAACCCGCCAAGAGGTGTAACCCTGCCCGATATCGGATCTTCACCCACATAGACCATGCCTGAATCACGGTTCCGTGGAACTGCACTGAAACGCTTACGCCCGAAGGGTCGGGACATGAATGGCACGATTTCAGCGATATGTAGTCAGGGAGAACTATGGCCTTTGCCTGGCCTCATCAACGCTATGAGGCGCTACTCTAATTTATGAACGAAATGGGCTCATTTTCATTGACATGTTCCGACCCCTTGACGATGTATTCGCGCAGGCGCTGGGTGGCCCAGATACGAAACTGAGTGCCGCGATGGGATTTAACCCGGTAACCAACTGAAATAATGACATCCAGGTTGTAAAAATCGACCTCTCGGGAAACCTGCCGGGCGCCTTCGGTTTGAACTATCCGGAATTTCCGGATAGTTGCCTCGGCTGTAAGCTCCCCTTCATCATAGATGTTGCCGATATGCTCGTTTATCGTGCGGACATCCTTCTAAAACAGCTCGGCCATCAGCTTCTGGGTCAGCCAGACCGTCTCATCCTCCAGCCGGACTTGAATTCGCGTGCGGCCGTCTTCGGTCTGGTAGATTCGGCAATCATCAAACTTCAATGCCTTGGCCTGCTGTTCCATTTCCTGTCGGTTGCCTCGCAACAGCCTCTTTCTCTTGGTTGATCGGTGTCCCGTGTTCCAGCCTTCGGCGTTTACGTCCTAATAAACCAAGACAAACAGGGTTACCGTATAGCAGACGGATGTCCAATGTCAAGCGGTTTGTCAGGTTATTTTCGCTAGTTGACCGGGTGTACCGAGTCAAGGCTACCGGGGCCAGCGGGACCAGCCAATAGGGGTAAGCCTGCCCGATATCGGGTCTTCACCCGCATAGACCATGCCTGGAACCCAACTCTTTTTCTCCAGCCCGGAATCAGCACTTGGCAGTGACGGAAGGGATGGCCGCCTCCCTGTGCGTGACCGCACGCAGACAGGTAACACGGCGTGGACACGCCTGAAATGCTAACATGGGCACAGCCAATGGTTAAACTGGCTTGCGAGGTCTGGCCATAAAAAAAGCCGCTGAAATCAGCGGCAAAAAGAAGAATGAAAGGAATGAAAGGATAGCAAAATCAAAATTTGGCTCCTCAGGACGGACTCGAACCGCCAACCTAGTGGTTAACAGCCACCCGCTCTGCCATTGAGCTACTGAGGAGTGGAAACTTGGCTTGATTGAACTAATTACAATCACATTGGGCCGTGGAGGGCTCGAACCTCCGACCTCCTGATTAAGAGTCAGCTGCTCTACCAACTGAGCTAACGGCCCGAAAAATGTGTGACAAAAATAGCCGAGTTAACGGCCATTGTCAAGCTTAAAAAATCTCCTGCCACATTCCCAGAATGAAAAGTTGCCCATAGGCTACTTTTCCCGAAGGTGAATAAAACCGGAGACAGTCAGCCTTGAAATGTCAAGGGGTTATTTCTTGGCTGCACCGGTTGCCTCAGGTGCGGCCTTGGCTGGAGCAGCGGCCCCTTTTACCTCGACATCTTTGCGAATCTTGTCCACGGTCTTTTTGCCGAAGCCCTTGACCTTGGCCAGGTCATCTATGCTTTTAAATGGACCGTTTTTGGCACGATAGTCCAGAATGGCCTGGGCCTTGGCTGGACCAATGCCCTTGACGCCCTCCAGGGCTGCCTTGTCAGCGGTGTTCAGATCCACCGCAGCAAGGGCTAAAGATGCCCAAAACATCATCGCACACAACAAAGACAACAGGGATGAAATCTTTCTCATGTCAGGCCTCCTTTTATTTTTTTCTACATTTGACACACAAACGCTAATATTGCAAGAGGCAAAATGACTCATTCCAGGCATGTGGTTACCTGTCTGAAGGCTGAAAGGCCTTGGGCCTGTGACCAGGATTCAGGTGAAAGACCCCCGGCAGGCAGCGATAATCTTCAGCAAAATCCAGGCCATAACCCACTAAAAAGCCATGTTTCACCTCAAAACCCACATAATCAGCCTGAATTGCCACCTCTCGACGCTCATGCTTGTCTATAAGGCAGCAGATGCGCACAGAAGCAGGCTGATGCAGGGTCAAGACCTCCTTCAGATATTTGATGGTGTGCCCGGTGTCTATGATGTCCTCCACCACCAGAACATCCTTGCCCTTTATGTCCAGCTCTATGTCCTTGGTGAAGCTGATACGTCCCGAACTCTCCTGTTTGGAGCCGTAGCTGGCCATGCGCACAAAGTCCACCTGAATGGGCAGATCAATGGCCCTGCACAGGTCAGCCAGAAAGATGAAGGCACCCTTGAGCACGCCCACCAGCACCAGAGACCTGCCTGCATAGTCCAAGGTGATCTGCCTGCCCAGGGCTTGAATACGCTCCTGAATGATGGTCGGTGATAAAACCTCCTTTAGTTCGTCCTTACACATTTGTATATGACTCCTTTCTGGCGGTGGTTGTTTTTTGTTAAGTTTGGCCCAATGTCCTTGCGATGGTGAGCACAGTGACCCTTCTAAACCCTGCCTTCCACAGGGTCAAGACGCATTCAGTTATGGTGGCGCCGGTTGTGAGCACATCATCCAGCAATAAAAGCCTCTTTTGTGCAAACTCCGGGGACAGGCACACCTCAAAGGCGCCCTTCAGATTGACAAGCCTCTGGCGCCGCTCCAGGGATGTCTGCGGCTGTGTATAGACACTGCGTTTCAGGCCATCATAACTGATCGGGATGCCGGCGAATATGGACTTGGCCAGTCTTACACACTGGTTATAGCCCCGTTCCCGCAGCCGTTTTGCATGAAGCGGCACAGGTAAAAGGAGATCAATTTTTAAATCCGCAGGCAGATATGCCCCGACCAGTGCACTCATGGAGCGCAGGGCATAGCCGTCGTCTTTGTATTTGATGCGGTGCAGCAGTTCCCGCACAGTCCCTTCAAAGGAAAAGAGCGAGATGCAGCGTTCATACAGAGGCGGTTTCAGTATGCAGTCTCCGCACCTGTGGCCATTGGAAAAGGAGGCCCTCAGAGGTTTTCCGCAGATGCTGCAAACAGGGGACGGCACCGGCCTCACTTTCGCCAGGCAGTCCCTGCACAGCAAAAGACCGTCTGCACTGGAAATGGCGGCCCCACAGACTGCACACACAGGTGGAAACAAAAGCCTTAAGGCCGCCTTACGAGCACTTGCGAGAGGCCCCTGCAACAGATGCAGCAGATTTACATGGCCTCGACTATCTTTTGTGCAAACTCCGAACACTTGATCTCAACAGCCCCTGGAATCTGACGCGCCAGGTCATAGGTGACATGTTTCTGAGAGATGGCGGCCTGAAGGGCCTTGTGCACCAGTTCCCTGGCATCTGTCCAGCCCAGATACTCCAGCATCATGGCGCCGGATAGAATGAGGGAGCCAGGGTTGACCTTGTCCAGGCCTGCATACTTGGGTGCAGTGCCGTGAGTGGCCTCAAATACCGCATATCCATCGCCGATATTGGCCCCAGGCGCCATGCCAAGGCCGCCCACCTGCGCTGCAATGGCATCGGACATATAGTCGCCGTTGAGATTGGGCATGGCCAGGACGCTATATTCGGATGGCCGCAAAAGCACCTGCTGAAACATGGCGTCTGCTATGCGGTCCTTTATGACAACCTTGCCCTCTGGACGCTTGCCGCCGTAGTTGTCCCACAGCTCCTGTTCCGTCAGGGTAACATTCCCGAATTCCTCTTTGGCCAGCTCATAGCCCCAGGTGCGAAATGCCCCTTCAGTAAACTTCATGATGTTGCCCTTGTGCACCAGGGTTACACTGTCTTTTCCTGCCTCAAGGGCATAGCGAATGGCCTTTCTCACCAGGCGCTTGCTGCCGAACTCACTCATGGGCTTGATGCCTATACCAGAGTCAGGCCGCAGCTTTTTGCCCATCTCCTTCTCCAAAAACTCGATGAGCTTCAGTGCCTCCGGGCTCCCCTTAGGCCATTCGATGCCGGCATAGACATCCTCCGTGTTCTCTCGAAAGATGATCATGTCCACCTGCTCAGGATGCTTTACAGGGCTTGGTACACCGTCAAAGTATCGCACAGGCCTGACGCAGGCATAGAGGTCCAGCTCCTGCCGCAGAGTGACATTTAGGCTGCGGATACCAGCGCCGATGGGGGTGGTGAGCGGCCCTTTGATGGCCACCACATAGTCCTTTATGGTGGAGAGGGTCTCCTCAGGCAACCACTTGCCAGTGAGGTTGTAGGCCTTTTCTCCTGCCAGCACCTCCAGCCATTGAATGCGCCTGGAACCCTTATATGCCTTTTCAACGGCTGCATCCAGCACAAGGCGGGTGGCCTTCCAGATGTCTGGGCCTATGCCATCGCCTTCGATGTATGGAATAACAGGGGCATCTGAAACGGTTATGCCGCCTTTTGCATCTCTTTGAATCTTGTCCGCCATTTCATGCTCCTTATAGGTATTTTTCACCCAGGATCTCGGCTATCTGGACTGCATTGGTGGCAGCGCCCTTCCTGATGTTGTCCGCAACTATCCACATGACAAGCCCGTTTTCGCAGGACAGGTCCTTGCGGATGCGGCCTACATAGGTGAGGTCCTGCCCTGCTGCATCTATGGCCAGGGGATAGACATTGTTAAAAGGGTCGTCCACCACTTTGACACCTGGTGCGTTTTTCAGCAGCTCTCTGGCCTCTTCCGGCGTGATCTTGCCTGCAAACTCCACATTTACAGATTCGGAATGGCTATAAAATACCGGCACTCGCACGGTGGTGGCACACACCTGCACATTGGGGATCTCCATGATCTTGCGCGTCTCGTTGACCATCTTCATCTCCTCTTTGGTATAGCCGTTCTCCAAAAAGGAATCGATGTGAGGCAGGCAGTTAAAGGCGATTCTATGGGGATAGACCTTGTTTTCCATGGGTCTTCCGGCTGCCCAGGCCCTTACCTGACCTTCCAGCTCTGTGATGGCCTTCTGCCCTGTGCCTGAGACCGCCTGGTAAGTGGAGACCACGATACGACGGATGTAGGCCTTGGTGTGCAAAGGCTTTAACACCACCACCATTTGAATGGTGGAGCAGTTGGGATTGGCGATGATGCCCTTGTTTGTGTAATAGGCTATGGCATGGGCATTGACCTCAGGTACCACCAAAGGCACATCAGGGTCCATGCGCCAGGCGCTGGAGTTGTCTATGACCACGGCGCCTGCCTTGGCCGCAGAAGGGGCAAAGGTGAGGCTTCGATCCCCGCCAGCGGAGAACAGGGCGATATCTATGCCCTTAAAGGAATCGTGGTCCAGTTTTTGAACAGGTATCTCTTCCCCTTTGAACTTAAGTTTCTTGCCCACAGACCGCTCTGATGCCAGAAGGCGAATGTCTTTTACCGGAAAATTCCTTTCCTCCAGGACCTTTATCATGGTTTGGCCCACAGCCCCTGTGGCGCCTGCAACAGCTACATTGAATGCGCGCATGGCCTACCCCTTTACATAGCCGGCCACCAGATCGCCGACCTCAGTGGTGCCATAGCCCATCTTGCCCGCAGAGAGGCTCTTTAAGTGTTTGCTCACCACGGTCTTTACGGCCTCTTCTATGGCCTTGGCGGCCTCAGGCTCACCCAGGGTATCCAGCATCATGGCGCCTGCACAGATGGCTGCCAAGGGATTGATGACATTTTTGCCCGTATATTTGGGGGCCGAACCGCCTATGGGTTCAAACATGGAGACACCCTGTGGATTGATGTTGCCGCCTGCGGCTATGCCCATACCGCCTTGTATCATGGCGCCCAGGTCAGTGATAATGTCGCCGAACATGTTGTCCGTGACTATTACATCAAACCACTCTGGATTTTTGACCATCCACATGCAGGTGGCATCCACATGGGCATAGTCTGTTTGAATGTCAGGATATTCCTTGGCGACCTCATAGAAGGTGCGCTCCCACAGGTCAAAGGCAAAGGTAAGGACATTGGTCTTGCCGCACAGGGTCAGCTTCTTGCGCTTGTTGCGCTTGCGGCAATAGTCGAATGCAAAGCGAATGCAGCGTTCCACACCCTTTCGAGTATTGATGGACTCCTGAACAGCCACCTCATCAGGGGTGCCCTTTTTGAGCACACCGCCGGCTCCGGTATAGAGCCCTTCCGTATTCTCCCTGACCACTACAAAGTCTATGTCCTCGGGCCTTTTGTCCTTGAGGGGGGTGTCCACTCCGGGGTAAAGCGTGATAGGTCTCAGATTGATGTATTGATCCAGGCCGAAACGCAGGTGCAGCAATATGCCTTTTTCCAGTATGCCGGGCTTTACATCCGGATGGCCGATGGCACCCAGATATATGGCCTGATAGCGCTTCAGGTCCTCCACAGCCCCTTCCGGCAGCACCTCGCCCGTACGTTTGTAGCGCTCTCCGCCGTAATCGTACCAGGTCATGTCGAGCTTGAAACCAAAACGGGAGGCAGCAGCCTCAATCACCTTTACACCCTCTGTAATGACCTCAGGGCCTGTGCCGTCACCCGGCATGACTGCAATCTTGTACTCTTTCATTGTATAACTCCTTGTAGATGTTGGAATATTTATAATTCTAATTACTTCAAAGTCTTCAGGATGTGGGCGATTAACCCGCCATCCTGAATCAGTTCCTGCATGAAGGGCGGAATGGGTTGGGCCTTGTATGTCCGGCCCTTGGTAAGGTTGCGAATCTCACCCGTTGAAGGGTGAATCTCCACCAGGTCCCCCTCTGCAATATCCTCAGAGGCCTCCTTTGACTCAAAGATGGGCAGCCCCATGTTAAAGGCGTTTCTGTAGAAGATGCGGGCGAAGGTGGGGGCGATTACACAGCCGATACCCGCGGCCTTGAGGGCAATGGGTGCATGCTCACGGGAGGAGCCGCAGCCGAAGTTCTTGCCGGCGACTATGATGTCTCCCACAGAGAGCTTTTTTACAAATTCCGGGTCTGCATCCTCCATGCAGTGCTTGGCCAGTTCGGCAGGATCTGAGGTGTTCAGGTATCTGGCCGGAATGATCAGGTCCGTATCGATATTTTCTCCAAATTTCCAGGCTTTTCCTTTGATATTCATGTGAATGACCTCTTTGATTACAGGGAATCAGGCCCTGCGATTTTACCCAATACAGCACTGGCCGCTGCCACTGCAGGGCTGGCCAGATAGACCTCGCTTTCGGGATGCCCCATACGGCCCACAAAGTTGCGGTTGGTGGTGGCCAATGCCCGTTCTCCCTTGGCCAGAATGCCCATGTGCCCGCCAAGACACGGCCCACAGGTGGGCGGGCCGATGACAGCCCCTGCCTCCAGGAAGGTCTTGAGGTAGCCCGACTCCATGGCCTGTGCGTAGATGGTGGGTGTGGCAGGCAGAATGATGAGCCTCAATCCCTGGGCCACTCTGCGGCCCTTCAGGATTTGAGCAGCTACGGCCAGGTCCTCTATGCGGCCGTTGGTGCAGGAGCCGATCACCACCTGGTCCAATGGGACATCGCCCACTTGAGAGATGGGTCTGGTATTTTCCGGCAGGTGAGGAAAGGCCACCTGGGGCTCTATGTCCTCTGCATTGAACTCCACGACCTGGGCGTAGGAGGCATTCTCATCGCTTTTATACACGGTAAACGGCCTCTTTGCCCTGGCCTTGGCATATTCGATGGTCTTTTCATCAGGATTGAAGAGGCCCACCTTGCCCCCTGCCTCTATGGCCATGTTGGCCATGGTGAAGCGGTCAGCCATAGGCAGGCCGTCTATGACAGGGCCACAAAACTCCATGGCCTGATACAGGGCGCCGTCCACGCCTATTTTGCCGATGGTGTAAAGGATCAGGTCCTTGCCCGTGACCCATGGCCTTAACCGGCCGTTATAGATGAATTTGATGGACTCGGGCACCTTGAACCAGGTCTTGCCTGTGATCATGGTGGCTGCCAGGTCCGTGCTGCCCACGCCTGTTGCAAAGGCGCCCAGTGCGCCGTAGGTGCAGGTATGGCTGTCCGCACCGATGACCACATCCCCCGGCAGCACTATGCCCTTTTCGGGCAGCAGGGCGTGTTCCACTCCGCTTTCGCCGCCGTCGTAGTGGTGGACTATGCCGTGTTCCTTGGCAAAGTCCCGCAGCATCTTGGCCTGCTCTGCGCTCTTGATGTCCTTGTTGGGTACGAAGTGGTCAGAGACCAGGGCGATCCTTTGCGCATCAAAGACCTTTTGAATGCCGGTCTGCCGGAATATCTTGATGGCTATGGGCGCTGTGATGTCGTTTCCCAGGGCTATGTCCACATTTACCTGGACCAACTGGCCGGGCTCCACATAATCGAGACCCGCATGGGCTGCCAGTATCTTTTCGGCTATGGTCATGGGTTTTGTCATGTTATCTTCCTCTTTTCATTGACGATTCGCAAATTCCTTGAAAAAGGCGGGACGTCTTTGATTTTTTGGCATATTTAACAGCAAAACCCCTTGAAATCAACCTGAAAATAAAAAAGACCTTTAATTTTAGCTTTGCAATGGGTATTATTATTGTCTATGCAACAGCACGACATTGCAATCCTCTATTCGGGCGGCACGGACTCCCTGGCCCTTTATGCCCTGGCCATGAGCGGAAAGCTCCTGGACACACCCCGTGTCGTCAACATTCACCTCCTGCACATGCTAAACGGCATGAGCCGGTTTCACGACTTTCCTCAGCGCAGGCTTGATGTGGCCAAGCGCATCTTGACAGCGTCTTGTGGCACAACCCCCTCACCAGAGACCATTTATGTGGAATTGGACATGGGCCGGCTCTTTCAAGGCCTTTGGCTGGACCACTATGAAGACCTGATGCCCCGCTATGGCAACAAAAATCTGGTGTGTGTGGCCTGTAAATTGGGCATGCATGCAAAGGCGATTCACTACTGTATCGAGCATAATATCGCCTTTTTGTATGTGGGCTATACACAAAAACAGGGCTTTTATCCCGAACAGACACAGACATTCATGACAAAACTTCAGGCCTTTTCACGCAACTTCGGCGTCACAACGCTGTTCCCCCTCTATGAGACCTTCGACTCCAAGGACACGGCCAGACACCTTCTGGAGGACTATGGCCTGCCCTCCACAGGCGGGGGTGAGAGAAAATGCCTCTTTTGCCAGACCAGGACCACTGCCACAGAGGCGGAGATCGGCGCATATCTGGACGACATGTTTTCGAGGGTAGAGGAGTATATCGAGCACAAGCTGGCAGGCCGCATAAAGGATGCAGCCCGGTGTTTTCCACCAGGAAGACCCTCCATCTGACATGAAAATCAGCTGTATCATTCCCACAAAAGACCGCTGTGACCTGGTGGTCTGCGCCATAGAGAGCGCCCTGAGGCAGGAGACGGCGGTATCGGAGATCCTTGTGGTGGACGACGGCTCCACGGATTCCACTGAAGAGGTGGTAACCACTCGATTCCCCACAGTAAAATACCTGAAGACCTCAGGCAAAGGACCCGGCGCAGCCAGAAATCTCGGTGCAGCCAGTGCAGGAGGCGATGTCTTCATGTTTTTGGACTCGGACGACCGCTGGCTGCCAAATCATACTCGATCCCTGGCCTCCCTGATGCAAAAGGGCCATGTCTTTGCCTATGGAATCACGATGAACGAAAATGAATTGAGTGGCGAGACCTTTTACATTCCAGAAGACACGGCTTCAGCCACCGGCTCCACATTTCGCGACCTGTTGCGCTGGTGTTTTCTCGTGCCATCAAGCATAGCAGTCAGCAGAGAGGCCTTTTTCAAATGCAGTGGCTTTCCCGAACGCTCATTTGGAGAAGACTGGTATTTCTTCCTTGAACTCGCTCACGCCATTTGTCATATCAAACATCCTGCAGGACAGCCGGAACATTTTGGATTTGCAAACGAGGTCATTACACACAGAAGGCTGCACAAGGGCAGCCTCTCCTGCACTTGCGGTCAGGGCGCCGCCATCCTCGACCTGCTCACGGACATCAAGGCCTTTGCAGCCTGTTCAGGAGGCGCCATGCCCGAGGATTTTTTATACTTAGACAATGCCATATCACTTGCAAAAAAGGAACACAGCAAATGGAACACGGTACAGGACTGGTTTTGCGCCATGAAACAGCTGCAAAGCCCCTCATAGAAGCGCTGCAACACAAACAGGTACTGGAACAGGGGATGGATGTGCCGGAGGAAAGACCCGGGTTTCCCATTGGCCTCACAGAGGTGGGCATCGCATCCAAGACCGTATGGATTCGATTGCCTGAGGGCCGCATCCCCTTTGATGCAGCCTTGTCCGTAAGCCTGCCTGCACAGTTCAGGGGCATACACATGTCTCGCATGGAGGAGGCGGTCTCCGGCCTGTCTCCCATAGATTTTACTGATCTGATGGAGTATGCCATGGCCCTTGCAAAAAAGCTGTTGCAGGGCCAGCGGGGAAACGATGCACATGTGAGGTTGAGGGGCCTGCTTCCCATCACACGTCCCACACTGATTTCCAAACGGTCTTCGCACGACAGTCTCACCGTCACGGCCTCCGTCAGTCTGATGAGAAACAATGACGAGATTCAAATCAAAGAGGCCATGAGGGGCATAGAGGTCATGCATATCACTGCATGTCCATGCACACAGGTCTATAACCACCTGCTTTTCAAAGAGAAACAGTCAGATCTGCCGCTCATCACTCACTCTCAGCGCTCCTCCACGAGCCTTACCATTGAAGATGCCTCGATGCTCCTCACCTATGAAGACCTGCTGTCCTGTCTGAATGATGCCCTGCATCTCACGCAGGACCTGTTAAAACGGCCTGACGAAGCGGAACTGGTGCTCAAGGCCCATAGAATGCCGCAGTTTGCAGAGGATGCAGTGAGAGAGACCGCCCGCAGCGTGGCTGCGCGGTTCGGCAAGAGGCTTCCTGACGACACTCGCTTGCAAATCGCCTCTGTCAGCCTGGAGAGCATTCACATTCACGATGTGGTGTGCCGTATAGACACCACCCTCAAGGCGCTCACGAATGCAGCTGCCACACTTTAGACTCATCATCTTTCAGCAGGGCGGAAATGCTGATTTCAAAGTAGGCGGCATAGAGGCCTACGGAAACGGCATTGAGATTCAGGAGGTGCATGACCTGCCGGCATCCCTGCCCGAATTCATAGAGGAACCTGGGGAATATGTGCCCGATATAGGGTCATGCGACCTTATTCTGACCTTTGTAAAGCAGCCGGATATAGCCTGCCACATCGTTCAGACAGCGAATAAAAAAGGGATTCCGGTCATCGCTCCTGGCCAGCACATTCCAGGCGCCATCACGCCGTTTACCTGCTGCGCCATGGGCAGACTGGCCGCTACAGGCCGTTATGGAGAGCAGTTCGGGTTGCCGGAGTTCGAGGTCTGCCTTGAAAACGGCATCATAAAGGAACTTCACGTAAAAAGGGGTGCGCCCTGCGGCGCCACCTGGTTTGCAGCCAAGAAGTTAGTGGGTATGCCTGTGGAGAAAGCACTGGAGGCCATGGGCAGGGAGGCGCAGTTCTGTTGTGTGGCAAATCCGTCTGCCTTTGACCCCATCACAGGTAAAAGTCAGGTGCACTTTGCAGGGGATGTGCACTGGGTGGCGCTGAAAAAGGCCATAACTCAAGGTTCGGTTTAATATAACGATGCAGATTGACCTGAAAGAGTACCTGGAAGGGCTCTATTGCAGCTATAATAGACGCGAATTCGTGCACCCGGATCCCCTGGAGTTTCTCTATCGCTATTCAAATCCATTGGACAGGGAGATAGTGGGCTTAATCGCCTCGTCCCTGGCCTATGGCCGTGTAAATCAGATATTAAAAAGTGTTGAAGGCGTGCTCCAATACATCCCAATGCCCCACGATGACCTCTTGGCTATGGACTACCTGGATCTCAAGGCCGTTTTCAGCGGATTTAAACACAGGTTCACCACTGGCGATGACCTGGCGGCCATGTTATTCGGCATCAAAAAGGTGATTCAGGAGTATGGCTCCATCGAGGAGGCTTTCATGGCATTGCACGATGCAAATGACCCCGATTTAGTGCCCACACTCTCTCGTTTTGTAAGGCTTGTTTGGAAACAGGCGGACTGTTCAGGGCATTTTCTGCTCCCCAGCCCTGAAAACGGCAGCGCCTGCAAACGGGCATTTCTGTTCTTGAGATGGATGGTCCGTTGTGATGCAGTTGACCCCGGCGGTTGGCGGATACCGGCCTCCAAACTGGTGGTACCCATGGACACACACATGCATCGAATCGCCAGAGGACTCGGCCTGACACACAGAAAACAGGCGGACTTGAAGGCAGCCCTGGAGGTCACAGAGGCGTTCAGACGCATTTCACCCCAAGACCCTGTGCGTTATGACTTTTGCCTCACTCGCTTCGGCATTCATCCGGACATGGACTACTCCATGCTGAAATGTGCCGTTTGATCTCGGGCAACCCTGTAGTTAGCCTTGCAAGATTGCCCTTTCGCTCACAACTGCGTTGCTCGTCGGCGAAAATTCTAATTTTTCAATGCCCCCTGCAACAAAAGGCAATCGGGGGTTTCTCACAGCCGTTGTGTACGAATGCTCCGCCTGCGTTCTTTTACGAAGTAGAACTTGACCGTGGTGCCGAGATTGGGCTCCGATTCTATGACCATGTGGCCGGCCTGTTCGTCTATGATACGCCTGGCAAAGGTCAGACCCATGCCGATATGCCCTGACTTGGTGGAAAAAAATGGGTCAAAGACCTTGGGCAACATCTGAGGCCGAATGCCATGACCGTAATCCCTGAGTTCGAAAAGAACGTTGTAGGGCTCTCTATCAGACGCTTTTACAAACAGCTCCAGCACCTTGCTCTCTGTTTCAGCGCAGTCCTCACAGGCGTTTTTGACACATTCCATCAAGGCCTTTTGAAATGCCTGTATGTCTATGACACAGTCCTGAGTACAGACACCACCGAGACATTCGAAGTGCAGGGTCATGCCATGCCCCTCAACAAACCTTTGCGCTTCGGGCATGACAGCTTCTATCACCCTTGAAATGGGTGTGGGCTCCGCGATTGGCCGCGGCATGTCTATATATTCTGTAAGGGTGCTCAAAAGCAGTTCCAGTCTGCTGGATTCATGCAGAATCACCTGTACATAATCCTTGCGCAATACATCCAGATTGGCAAGCCTTCGGGCAAAACCGCCGATAGCCAGCACCGGATTTCGAATCTGATGGCTGATATCGTCCAGCATGGCGCCCCAAAAGGCCATGCGCTCTGACTGGTTCAAGATGCGTTCAATGCCCTTGAGTCTGGAGATGTCGTTGATGATGATAATGGCCGCATGATGATTGTTGAACTTGAAGGCCGAGGTGGCTATCAATGCCATGAACGTGCTGCCGTCTCTGCGCAACAGCATGGCCTCACCTTCATATTCGCCGTGAGTGTTAGTCAGATGCAGGATGTTCGGCAGGAGTATCTCTCTGTCATCCGGCATGAAAATCTCTGAAAAGGCCAGGCCTGTCAGGCCCCCAGCCCCTGCTCGAAAGAGGTTTTCCGCCCTTTTGTTGGCCATGGCGATGGAACCGTCTTCGAATACGATGAGGACGGTGCTGTTTAGCAGGTCAAAAATGGACGAAAGCAGATCAGAGTCGGATTCCAGGACTTGCATGACGGTTTTACTCGAGATTCAGCATGTCCTGGGATCTGTTGAAGTCCAGAAGGATCATGGCGACGCAGCGGTGTATGTCCGCACGTGTAAGCCGCAGTTTGTTCAAGAGCTCTGCATGTATATTGTAACGAAATGCGTCTGCCCCAAGCCCTATACCCATCTGAATCACCAAGATGTTGGCAAGGGCCATAATCGCTGAAAGTGTATCCTGAATGTAGAGGTCAGGGTCATGGTGGTTGCGCACAGCCCGCACTATGTCATGGGGGAACTCCCAGAGTTGCAATATCTCTGCACCGATTACAGCATGGTCTCCGCCCAATACACGCCATTCCGCCTCTGTAAAAAGCAGCTTTTCCTGCTTGGCCAATTGGAAGATGCCTTCCAGCCTCTCGCCCACAAAGATATTGAGGGCTATTTTGCCGATGTCGTGCAACAAGGCACCCGTAAAGGCGGTTGGGGGATCTGGATATGAGCAGAGCTTTGCCAGGGTCTCTGCGGCGATGGCGGTTGCTATGGAGTGGCGCCAGAGGTCTTTGGGTTCCATGCGGTAGCCTGCAATGGGTGTGTTGAGATAGGGCAGGCTGGCACTGGCCAGGAGTATCTCAGTGATGTGCTGCTGGCCGAGGAATGTAAGGGCTGTCTCCAGATCTGTGATACGTTGTGCAAGCCCGAAGTGGGCCGAATTGGTGAACCGCAGGATATTGGCGGTGATGGCAGGGTCATAGCGTAACAGCTCGGCCAGTTTTGCAATGGAGGAATTGGGGTCCTTCAGGAGCGCAAGGGCCTTCTGTATAACCTTCGGAAAGGTCGGCAGATTCACCAGTTTCTCAAAGATCCTCTCCAATGTGAAGTCAGGGGCGTTATAATCGTCGCTCATCACAGCATGACCTCCTGATCATCAAATGACACCTGGACTCCATCCTGCCCCACCACAAGCCGGACACATCGTTTGAATTGACCGCCCACATGTTCACCGGCGATTTTTATCTTGTTGGCCTCCAGTATCTTTTTGACGGCGGTATAGGTCTGGCTCCCCAGAGAAAGATCCGCAGGCCCTGAAAAAAAACAGGCAGCACCCGCAATCCAGACCTTCATATTATCCATGGACAGCCCTTCCTGAAGCATCCGCTTGAAAAAAAGGGGCAGACCGGACATGGCTGCCAGGGCAGGCAATCGCTCCTGTGCCTCGTCAAAGGCATTGGGCATCTGAGGCATCTGGGGCAATACAAATAATGCAAGTCCTGCCACCGGCGCATTCGCATCAGCTATACAAACCGCCAGATTAGCGCCCACAGAACATGCCTCCAGCACCGCTCCGGGCTCTTTGCTGACCATCATCTCTCCGTTTTTTATTGAAAAAGTCTGCATCAATACCTCTCTTCGGAGAACCTAAAAAAATTGCCTTTTCGCCCCATAACTACCTTACCCGTCGGCGAAAATTCCAAATTCGTAGAGGTTCCCTTTAATGTAAAAATGTTAATAGGTTATTTCTCAAGAACCCTTAAGTAAAAAAACAGGTTGGCCTCACAAAAAAGCAGCACACAAACATTTAAACAATAACCAATTCACACAAAAAATGAAAGGGCATAACAACCTGGAAGCAAAAATCGTCTTTTTGTTTCAGGCCCCTCTGAATACGAAATAGACAGCACCGCACATACACAGGGCGGCCCACAAAAAATCCAGACGGAACGTCTGTTTCATATAAAAAACGGCAAAAGGAATGAAGACCAGAAGGGTTATAACCTCCTGCAATATCTTGAGCTGTGGCAGGGATAATGCCGTAAAACCAATCCTGTTTGCCGGCACCTGAATCAGATACTCGAACAAGGCGATACTCCAGCTCAAAATCGCGGCCACGAACCATGACTTGTTATTCAGCGTCTTCAAATGGCCATACCAGGCAAAAGTCATGAACACATTGGAAAGGATCAGCAAAAAAGTGGTTTTAAACAAGACATCCATGGAAAAACTCCTTGAAATGGCAACATGATAAAATGGTTGAAAAGGCTACCTGTTGCAATCCATAAATATAAAAAATAAATACGATATACAAAATCCGCAAGGGATTCATTTACACCGAATTCCGCTGGACATCTCACCTCTAACACAGTATTTATAATATGCGCTTGGTCAATTACACATTGAGGGAGCCTTAAAAAATTAGAATCTTCGTTCGGGAACAAGGCGCATGGATTTCATCGTATTTCAAAATAATACACAGCCATTACTGATATTGCAGGGCCGGTGGACGCTGAAAAATCTGGCCGCCATAGAACAGGCATTCGATGCCCTGCAACCAAGACTCCCCAAGACCGGCGCCATGCTGCTCGACTGCAATCACATAGAAACCATAGACACAGCCGCCATGCTCTTTTTCATCGGCATGAGGAGAACGCTGCGATCATCCCTTAAAATCACCACGACAGGCGTCAGTTCGGCATTCCTGAAACTTTTCAAGGTGATGCTGCCCTATTACTGCGACACCGAAATGGCATCCAGATGGACTCAGCCTGCTTCGGGCATGATTTACAGAATCGGCAAAAAGGCTGAAGACGGGGCAAGGGACTTTCTACTGTTTCTTGACTTTATCGGGCGCTCAGCCGTTGCCTTCGGCAAGACCATGCTGCATCCAGGCATGTTCAGGATAAATGAACTGGCCGTAAATCTGCAGAACATAGGTGTCCTGGCCCTGCCCATCATAGCCCTTTCGGCCCTGCTCATCGGCATTGTGATCGCATTTCAGAGTGCAGTACAGCTCAAAACCTACGGGGCCAACATCTTCATCGTGGACATGGTCGGCATCTCCATACCACGAGAACTCTCTCCGCTCATAACCGCCATTGTGGTTGCAGGCAGAAGCGCCTCTGCCTTTACCGCCCAGATAGGCGCCATGAGGGTCACGGAGGAACTGGACGCCATGAAAACCCTTGGCTTCGACCCGTACCGCTTTATCATTCTCCCGCGCATACTGGCCACCATCATCGCCCTTCCGCTGCTCATCTTTTTCTCGGATGTGGTGGGCATCTATGCAGGCATGATCGTATCAAACCTGCAACTCGGCATAAGCAATGTACAGTTTCTGGAACGGCTGGAAGAGGCCGTAAGCGTCAGACATTATCTCATCGGTCTTTTGAAGGGTCCGTTTTTCGCATTGGCCATAGCTTCCATAGGCTGTTTCAGGGGCCTACAGGTCTCAAAAAACACACAAAGCATAGGCCGCTATACAACCGTCAGCGTCGTTAATTCCATTTTCACAGTCATATCCATAGATGCAATCTTTTCTGTAATTCTTACGGAGCTCGATCTGTGAAAAACATTGCGATAGAAGTAAAACACATAGAAACACGCTTTCCAAATGCCGTGATTCACAAAGATGTCTCGTTTACAATATATGAAGGAGAGATATATGGGCTTCTTGGAGGAAGCGGATCAGGAAAAACAACCCTTTTCCGGCACATGCTCATGCTTACCAGACCTTCCAGGGGAACTATCAAGATTCTTGGGAAGGACATACTGTCAATGAACGAAACTGATGCATATATCCTGAGAACCCAGTACGGTGTATGTTTCCAGGGTGGAGCGTTATTCACATCCATGACCGTATTCCAGAATATAGCGGTCATTCTTAAGGAATATACTGACCTGAACGAGGCGCAGATAGCTCCGATAGTTTACGCCAAACTCAAAATGGTAGGCCTTGACCCTGATACCGGTGGCAAATATCCATCGGAATTGAGTGGGGGCATGGTAAAACGGGTAGCGCTTGCAAGGGCGCTTGTAATGGATCCCAAACTCTTGTTCCTCGATGAACCCACCTCAGGCCTGGATCCTGTAAGCGCCGAGGCATTCGACAATCTTATCCTGACCATCAGAAGACTGCTGGGCCTTACCATCGTTATAATCACTCACGACATAGACACCATATTCAATGCCCTGGACCGCATGGTGGTACTTGCTGACGGAGTAGCCGCGGCTGAAGGCACACTTGACGAGGTGCTTATGAACAAACATAAATTCATACGAGAGTTTTTCGGTTCAAATCGAAGCCTGAGCCGATTGAATATAGGAGAAGCGAAAGGCCATGGAAACAAAGGCTAATTACACCATTGTAGGCATGTTTGTGCTGTGTACCAGCATAGGAGCCATTGCATTCGCCCTCTGGCTGGGCGGCTTCTACAAGCAGGAAAAATTCAACTATTATCACACGGAATTTCACGAATCTGTGGCAGGCCTGAACAAGGACGCGCCGGTCAAATACATGGGAGTCACCATAGGCAGCGTAAAGGATATCAGAATAAATCCGGCCGATCCCACAACGATAACAGTGCTCATGGAGATTCAGAAGGATTCCCCCATACTGGAAGGCATGTACACCACCCTGAATTTCACCGGCATAACGGGCATCGCCTATGTGGAGATCAAGGGCGGATATAAAGGCGCCCCGGTTTTGACAGCGAAGGACTCGGAACTGCCCGTGATTCCATCGAAACCGTCCCTGTTTGCAGCAGTGGAGATGTCAGCATTCAGCCTGGCGGGCAAAATCGAACGCATACTGGAACACATCGAAAAATTGATGGGAGAGGAAAACACGGCGCACATCACCTCTGTCCTGAACCATCTGGATCAACTGTCGAGCCGCATAACTGATAGCTTTACACCGCAGACAGCAAATGATATTCAGATTATAGTCAGGAATATGGCTGATGTATCTCGAAAATTAAACGACATGACAACCGAAGTAACTCATATAACACCAATAGTCCAAGACATATCCAGACATGCCAATGTAACGATGGAGAGACTTGCATCCACCTCTGCAAATATAGACGAATTGAGCCACGAACTCACGCAAAAGGTCAAGGCCGGTGATTATGACATAAAACCCATGCTCGAACCGTCCATACTTTTATTAAACGATACACTCTATGACACCAGAAACCTGGTTTCAACCCTCAATGAAGAGATAAAGACCATCGGCAACAGCCCCGCCGATATCTTCTTCAAAAAATCAAGCCCCCTGCTTGGACCGGGTGAGGAGGAGAAAAAATGAACAAGCCCATTTTAACCATCGCCGTCTTGCTGCCCGTTTTCTGCCTGTTCTTCACAGGATGCGCAAAAGAAATGCCGCCTGTCCAGTATTATCGCATAGAAATGGACATAAGCGGCCTCAAAACCGCCATAAGGCCTGTCTATGAATCGCTGAAAGTCACAGTGCGAGGCGCAGATAATTCCATCTATTACACAAATGAACAGTATGGCAAAAACGCATTCAAATTCAGCAGATGGAGCCAATCTCCTAATGAAATGCTCAAAAACAAGATTATAAACGCCATTCAAAAAAGCGGTCTTGCCACCCATGTTCTCTCACCGGCATCACACGGAACAGCGCAATACCTGCTCGAAATCGAGATAGAAGACCTTTCGATGCACATACAGCAGGACAAAACAGGCGAAGGCATTCTCATTATATCAGCCAGTCTCCTGGAGACAAGACACAGCCGCGTGGTGAAGAGCGGTTCCTTGCGATGCAGCAGCCCTGCCCTGGAAGTCAACCCGCAAACAGCGGTCAACGCCATCAACAATGCCTCGAATACATGCACCCAGAAACTTGTTGAATGGCTGCAGGAATAGGGTAAACCCCTTCCCTGACTATGTAACCCATTACACAACATCTGTCTCGCCAGCACATCTCTTACTTTCTAACTTGCTGGAATAATAACATAAAATCTCAATGACCCAGTGGCATTGGAATTGCTTGATATTTATGTAACATTGAGTCAAGTTCCCCATGAGGAGGTAGTTATGAAAGGATATGGAAGGTCTCTGCTGATGGCCTCTTTGTTTGTATTGGCGTCGTTTTTGGGCTCAGGGAGCTCCATGGCGGAGGATGAGCTGTTCCTGTGCGGAATAGTCAAAGAGGTGGACGGGCAAAATCTCCTGGTGGATGTGAATGTCCTCTCAGAGTCTTGCCCCGGTCCAAAGACCTTTAAACTTCTTACACCCAATCAGGCCTCGCTTTTTAAGACCGATGCAACTCAGTGCTTTTTCATAGACAGCAATCGCTGCAACGAACGCAAAACATATACAATCCTAAAGATTGAAGGAGTAAGACCATGAAAAAGATAGCTGTATCACTCTTTATAATATGTTTACTTACAGCAACAATGGCATTCTCAAGCATGTCGGATTATTGCCAAGCACCGCCATTTGTCACTACATCTGCAGCACCTAATGTATTGTTATTGGTTGACACCAGTGGAAGTATGAGATGGAAGGCTTACTCTTACAACAATACTCCCTATGATTCTACAAAAGTATATGAGGGTTATTTTGATCCTGAAAAAAATTATGTTCAAGATGCAAATGGTGTCTATGTAGAGACAAGTGGTTCTTGTCCTAATACTTGTACACAGTGGACTTGTAGTAGCACAAACAATGGCACATGCGATTCCAAGGGAACACATGGGTGTAGCAGGAGTAAGTATGCCTGCTGCGGACAGTGGGTGGCCTCTGACTGTGGTGGCAATCGGTTAAACTATGACAACATGGCAAGGGTTGACCTGTTGCGCTGGGCATTGACAGGTGGCAGCCCTGATAGCTGTGATGGAAACAGTCTGCAAAAATGTGACCCAGAGACCTACCCAAATGCCCAGCTAACCTGCGATGCGGATGGCTGTATCCTAAAAACCAATAACGGTGTAAGGGTCAAGGCCCGATGGGAGCGCATCACAGGCGAAAAAGGCGGTCTTTTGTTTCAACTCAAACAACTGGATTTGAAGCCACGAATTGGGAGCATGTTCTTTGATTCTTACGGCGTCAACAGCTATGTCTATATCGGAGACTTTGTTGCCTCTGCCAACTTCGATGGCGTAAATCCCTACAAAAATACTATTGCTGAATTGAATTATGAGCCACCTGGCGGCGCTACACCCATCGGGCCGGCTATGTGGGCCGCCAAGGCATACCTGGCCCAGGAATCACCCGTCTTTGGAAGCCCCCAACCACAGACAGGTACGGGTAATGAATGGAAAAACCCCATGTATCAATGTATGGATGCCAACAATGACGGCAATTGTCAGGGGAATGAGTTTGTGTTAGTACCGTGTTCCAAAAATTTCATCATCCTTTTGACAGACGGCCAGTGGAATAGAGGCGGTAATCCTGGATCAGTATCAGGGGCCTGCAGCATAGATGTAGGTTATGAACAATATTCGGCAGATCCTGTAGTGCCTGCCTATTGGCTTCACAAGAAAGGTTATATCAATACCCCCACCAATATCGCCTCTTATGTGGAATCCATATATACTGTCGGCCTATGGTTGGGCGGCACCGGCAAACAATCCTTAAAGCAGGTGGCTATGTTTGGCGCATTTGACAGGGGCAAGACCTGGCCTGGCAATATGACAGACTACCCGAGAAACACCTGTACGCTGGACGACTGTGGAGCCGGCAAAGGCAGTCCATGTACGCCGTTGCCACCATCCTCTCCTGATTGGGATAAAAACGGCGATGGTGTCCCCGATACCTTTTTTACAGCCGACGATGCCATAGAGATAAAACGCCAAATGATGAATATCATCCTGGATATCCTGCGCCGGGCATCCTCAGGTACAGCAGTCTCGGTGCTCTCCTCCAGCGAGGGAAGCGGCGCCAATGTAATTCAAGCCCTGTTCTATCCCAGACGCACATTTGGTCAGACAGAGATATCCTGGATAAGCGACCTCATGAACTACTGGTATTATATGGACCCATTTTTCACCTACTCACAGATTCGAGAGGATACCGTCAGAGAGGGAGGAAACTCATACACCCTATTAGACCTGAAAAATGATTATATTGTCAATTTTGCCTTTGATGCAGGCCAGAATAAGACCATTGCCAAAAGATGGCAGGACACGGACGGAAACGGCAGTGCTGATACCCAAATGCCATCTGTGCCCATAGAAGATGCCAGGGCCATCTGGCGAGGTGGATTTGACCTCTGGTGGACCGACCCCTCAGCGAGATTCATTAAAACCTCCATTGGCTCAGGACTGATACCATTTTCCACATCTTCCCTATACCTCACCCAATTACAGCCGTATTTAGGTGCGTCTGATGCCACCATTGCCAAAAAGATCATCAATTATGTACGCGGCTATGACTGCACAGATACAAATGGCACTGCATGCGAATGCGGCACATCTGGTTGTGCTGAGATAGGCAGAACACGCACTGTGACCACAGGTGTCTGCTCCACAAGAAGAAGCCCTTGCAATACAGCAGCCGATTGCCCAAGTGGAGAGACCTGTGACCAGGAGACCCATGTCTGGAAGTTAGGGGATGTGATCAATTCAACTCCGCGCATTATGGGGCCTACTCCCTTGAACAATTACCATGTATCCGCACCTGTTGGTTATAACGACCAGACCTACTACGACTTTATCGCCAGCAATGACTATAAAACCAAACAAAGGGTCTTTGTGGGTGCCAATGACGGCATGTTCCATGCTTTTAGGCTCGGGAAATTACTGCAGGATTGGAGCGGCAAAGAGTGGTATCAGCCAGGGCGGCTTGAGGGCTCTACAGGCACAGGTGGTATGGGTTTTGAGAGCTGGGCATTCATACCCCAAAATGTCCTGCCTTATCTGCAATATCTCCAGGATCCGGACTACTGCCATATCTATATGGTGGATGGCCCAATTACCCTGGCAGACGTCAGTATCAACAAGCCTTCTACATGTAATTTGAGCAATTATTGGGATTGTCCACGCCTTACTACAGTCAACAGTGGCAATCTGGATACATCAAATACCAGTTGGCGAACAGTGGTCATCGGCAGTATGGGAATCGGGGGGGCATCCTCCCAAATCCCTGTTCCAACCACTATAAACGGCAGTGCAGTAGGCCGTTCCTCCTATTTTGCCCTGGATGTTACAGACCAGGATAACCCACAACTTCTATGGGAGTTTTCTCACCCAGAGTTAGGCATGTCCAATGCGGGGGCTGCCATTGTGAAGGTGGGTGGCAAGGATAAACGCTGTTCCATCTCCAATAACACCTGCAGCACAGACTCGGATTGCGGCCAAACAGGCGGCCAATGCGTCTACACCAACGGCAAATGGTTTGCCGTTCTGGCATCAGGCCCCACAGGGCCCATAACAGCACAGGAGTTTAGAGGCCAATCCAATCAGAACCTCAAGCTGTTCATATTGGACATCAAGACAGGTGCATTAGTAAGAACCATTGACACCGGTATAACCAATGCCTTTGCAGGATCATTAAACACCAGCACCGTTGACTTGGAAAAGAATGATACAACGGCTACTGGAAACTATCAGGACGATGTGGTTTACATAGGTTATGTACAGAACACCACCAGCGGCGGTGCGTTGAGACTGGTGATAGATGACAATCTCGATCCTAATAGCTGGACAGTAAGCAAGGTTATTGACAACATAGGGCCTGTCACCACCTCTGTGGCGAACCTGCTGGATCGAAAAAACGGCAAATTGTGGCTCTTCTTTGGAGAAGGCAGATATTTCTACAAGGCCGATGACTTGAACACGCAGCGCAGGCTGTTCGGCATTCAAGAGCCATGTTTCAGCAGCGCATCGCCAAATGTTGCTTTAGGCTGTTCCAGCAGCATCAATCTGGGTAATCTCAAGGATCAGACATCCACCCCAGGCGCTCTGACCACTGAAAAGGGTTGGTATATCAACTTAGACGCAGCCACTACCGCATCAGGCGCTGAGCGAATGATCTCCAATCCCACGGCCAGTCCAAGTGGTGCTGTTTATTTCCTCACATTTGCGCCTACAAGTGACATCTGTGGGTTTGGCGGTAATACCTATCTATGGGCTGTGGACTATAAATCAGGTGGGCAGGTAGGCTATGCCACTCAAGGAAGGGCATTGATTCAGGTCTCCACAGGTGAGATAAAAGAATTGGATCTCTCTTCATCTGCCAGCTTCCCCAATAGAAATAACCGCAGAAGTGAGGGGATATCAGGCCTACCGCCCCAAGGCCAGGGCATGATGATAATAACCAATCCCACACCCATTAGGAAATTTATGCATGTGCAAGAAAGGTAAGTGAATATGAGGCCTGAAATGTGCACAAACAAGAATAGCGGCTTTACGGTGACCGAACTGCTGGTGGTGATTGCACTCATAGCCATTCTTGCCAGTGTGTCCGTCATGGGCTACTCCTCATGGCATGCCAAATATGGTCTGGAAAAGGCCACAAGGGAGATATACAGCCTCTTGATGAAGGCAAGAAGTGATGCTGTCACCACCAAGACGCCATATGTGGTGACGATTGGCGCAAATCAGGTGCAGTCAGGCCCTGATGCCGATGGCGACAATGCCATAGATGGTACACCTGCCACATTGAGCTATCCTAACTATGTGATTAACAACACTGGAAATGCAGCCATTGTCTTTGATCGCAGAGGGCTTGTAAACATTCCAGGTAATAACCAGACTATAAATCTCACATCTACAATCACCGGCACCAATCCCGCCGTGGATTGTATCGTCATCTCGGCAACCCGTATAAATCTGGGCAAGATGACAGGAGGCGCCTGTGTACAACGCTGATTTGAATCAAAAGGGTTTTTCCCTCATTGAACTCATGATCGCCATGTTCATCTTTATGATAGTCATGTTGGGCATGCTGGCAGGGGTCAACTCCTCTATTCAGACCAACAAGGGCAATGTACTGCGGGATGAGGCGATTCGGTTGGCTGAGGATGAGCTGAGTCGCTTGAGAAGTGAGCAGTTCACCAGCATGGGTGTCTCTGCAAATATTGCAGCTACCAACTGGACCGGACCCAATAATATAACTGTCAATGTGCGCAGCGGGCAGATCACCTATGCCCTTTCCAGACGCATTACTGATATAGCCGGCGGTATAAGCCCTTTGAAACGCATCGATGTGGCGGTTGGCTGGAATGATGTAGGAGGTGCAGCTGCGCAGGCACCCACCAACATGAACTCTCAGGTGATTTTGAGCACGATCTTGGTCCAGGCCAGCAATTAGGAGACAGGCTATGGAAAAGGCTTATGGGTTAAAAAAAACGAATGGCTTTTCTCTGGTGGAGATACTGGTCTATCTGGTCATTTTAGGCATTGTCATGACCGCTGTCTTCAATGCCTTTATGCGCATTGTTCAGCCCACATTTCAACAGGCAGCCATCTCAGAGACCAAATTGGAGACAGGCATAGGCCTGGACCTCCTGCGTACGGACCTGGAACATGCAGGTTTCGGCCTTTTCTGGCAGTTACCTACAGGAGCCGGCTTGAACTATGGTGAGCCAGCACCATTTAATCACCCTAATGAAGTACCTCGAGCCCTGGAAGGTGCTGATAATTCGGCAAATTCCCTCAACAACGCGGATTACTTAGTGATTCGAGCCACAAATGTGGCAAGGAGCGGGGCCAGCCAGGCATGGGGCTATGTGACAAGGGATGCAGCCCATAATATAATAGTGCAACCTATGGCCGTAGATGCCTTTAACAACGCCGATAGGGCATTGGTTATTCGGCCTGAGATAGCCCCAGGCCAATATCGACAGCTTATAATGAATGGCAATGCATGGGTTGTCAACCCCACATCGGCTGGCTTGACCAATTTCGCTCCACCTCCTTCTCCCAATGACCCAAACAGTGACAGATATCTAATCTATGGCATAGACGATGCCGCGGCAGCCAGACCGTTTAATCGCACAGATTACTATATAAATAATGCCAATGTCCCAGCACACTGTGCACCCAATACAGGTGTTCTCGTAAAGGCCACAGCCAATCAGATCGATAATAATTTCACTATCCTTCCCATAGTGGACTGTGTAGCAGATTTTCAGGTGGTCTATCATTTGGATACCGATGGAGACGGTGGATGGGATACCATAGTAGATGCAGGTGCCGTGGCTGGCTTAAATGCACAACAGATTCGCGACCAGGTCAAGGAGGTGAGGTACTATATCCTCACCCATGAAGGCGGTCTTGACACCTCTTACACGCATCCAAACGCTACTGTCAATGTGGGTGAGGTGGACGCGGGTGGCAATCTATTAGCAGGCAGACAATTCGATATCTCTGTTACTATCGGCGGTAATTGGGCAAATTATCGATGGAAGGTCTATAGTCTGGCTGTTACACCCAAGAATCTCAAATAAATTCAACGAGGTAAGCATATGAAATGCCATGTCAAGCAGATGTATATAACAATCGAAAATGAAAGGGGCGTAGCCCTGATCACCATACTGATTTTATCCTTGATAGGAATGCTCATGGTCTCTTCCCTGATCTATATGGTACAGTCAGGCGTATGGGCAAGTGGCTCCAAAAAACACTACCAATTGGCATTAGAGACCGCCCATGGAGGCCTGAATATTCTGGCAAGGGACGCTGTCCAGGCAGGGATTCAAGGCACCAACCTCAGCTCTTTTGGAAATTATGGTGGCCTTTTGACCGGCGCAACATCAGATGCCTGTTTTCAGCAGAAACTGACTTTGACTACATCGGCAGCCAATTGGAGCAGTTGTAACCTCACAGACCTTACTACTCCCGCCTCTAATCCTGATCTTGTTCTGACATTTCCTTTCCCAGCTCCCCAGCCAAACATGTTGGTATCTTCCAAGATAGTCAATACAGGTAGAGGCAACAGCAGTACTTCTACGAATGTATTGGAGACAGGTGGTGTGGTGAACAACAACAGCGGGACAGTGACTCCGCAACATATTCCCTACCTCTATCAGACGGAGGTCTTGTCCCAGAGTGCCAACAAT
>Ga0067045_1028060_pt1 | contig 44844 bp, 28 predicted proteins | sample TerdegcTABiofilm_FD_59184 | JGI IMG/M metagenome (GOLD analysis project Ga0067045, IMG submission 59184) | Combined Assembly of (Gp0054472, Gp0054536) Wastewater bioreactor microbial communities from Singapore -Terephthalate degrading...
TGAAGACCTGCACCTACAAGGTGCGGAAGTGGGTTCCGGAGCAACGGACCTGCACCTATCAGGTGTGCAAGATGGTACCGGAGCAACGGGTGAAGACCTGCACGTACAAGGTCTGCAAGTGGGTGCGTGAGCAGCGGACCTGCACGTACACCGTGTGCAAGATGGTACCGGAGCGTCGGGTGAAGACCTGCACGTACACCGTGTGCAAGATGGTACCGGAGCAGCGGGTGAAGACCTGCACCTACAAGGTGCGGAAGTGGGTACCGGAGCAACGGACCTGCACCTATCAGGTGTGCAAGATGGTACCGGAGCAACGGGTGAAGACCTGCACGTACAAGGTCTGCAAGTGGGTGCGTGAGCAGCGGACGAAGACCCAAGCCTACCAGGTCTGCAAGCTGGTGCCCACCACCTGCATGAAGACGGTACCCTGCCGCGTGATGAAGCCCGTCACCTGCACCAAGACGGTGTACGACGTGTGCTGGGTGAAGAAGCAGGTGCCGTACACGGTCACCCGCTGCGTGCCCCGCGTGGTGTGCGAGATGGTTCCGGTTCGCGTGTGCTGCCCGGTGAAAGTGCAACGCGCTTGCGAGCCGGCCTGCGATGCCTGTGCAGCGCCGGGAGCGGAAGCCGCCCCAGCCGACGTCAAGCCGGCGCAAGCGGCCCCCAGCCCCTCGGATAGCCGCACGATCTGACGCGGTTTGATCGAAATCGGCCTTCTGCCGAACTCGGCAAAGGGCCTGGTCCAAGGAATGCGGCTCGGTCGAATGATCGGGCCGCTTCTTTTTTTGTCACCAGGGGCATTTCGTCACGGTCTTCCCGCGGCGTAAAACGCCGCCGAGACCGCAGGTGGATTCTCTCCACCGGACTTGTCGCCGTTGAGACGGTGCGTTAAATATAGATAAAGGCTTGGAGGGACGCTCGCCAGGCTCGAGCTTCCTCAATGAGCTAATACCCGGTGGTGTAACGGTAACACAAGGGACTTTGGCTCCCTAATTCCAGGTTCGAATCCTGGCCGGGTAGTTGGTCCTCGACTGCGCTTTTCTAACAAGAGCAAGCCGCGAGCGGCTCTTCCTCCGGCGGTGACGAGAGATCGATCTCGACGCCGCAGCGCGATCGTATCCACCCCGTGGGCGCGTCTATGGTTTCGCACGCGCATCATCCTGCGGAATCACCTCGATCACCGCATCGTATTCGGAAATGATTTCGCCTTTCTTCCAATCCCGGCGTTCCGCGATACGGTTCAGGTAAAGGCGGTCCGTGACGCGCGCTCGCTCGTAGTCCTCCGCGCCCAGATAGCAAGCCGAAAGCGGGCGATGGGCTGTGACGCGCAGCACGCCGTCGATATCGATCATCCGGCCGCCCGCCGCATCGATTCTTTTGCCGCCGAGGGCTTCGGCCAAGGTCGTCATGCCGTCGACCGTCACGCGACGTCGCCCCGTTTCGTAGATCCAGGTGGGATTGTTCAAGATGCCGATCAGGCCCGTCGCGATCTCGCTCGTGGTGACATCTTGAAGGGCCGTTAGACGCTCCGACACGGCAAAGCGACCGTCGGCATGGGAGATGTAGCGCAGATCGGCCCGGACGACGCCGGGACCGTGCTCCACGACCAACGTCGCATCGAAGCCGCCGTCCGTCTCCTTCACGGCGGCGTCCATCAACTTGATGGGCAGGGCCTTGGGCGAGCTTTCCACGCGGATGTGACCGATGCCGTTCCTCTGGTCCGGCGATACGACGCGATCCAAGCGATTGGCGACGCATTGGGCCATGACCACGGCACCCCAACTGAGGGTGTGGACGGCGGTCGGGGTGCGATTCAAGATGATCCGGCCGGAATCCAGTCGGCGGACCCCCACGCGGTCCGACCATGAGCCGCGCACATGCTCGGCATAATGCAGGACCAGCCACGTGTGAGCCAAGGATCGCAATAGGTCCGACTGCGTGGAAGGGAAGAAGAATTCTTGGGGTTGATACACGGCGCCGGAAGCGTTGCGCGCCTGCATGCGGCGGAGCACCTCCAAAGACCGCCGGGCAAGCGTCCAGGCTTCCGGGTCGCGTCCGAAGACCGCCATCAAAACGTGGCTGCCCAGCCAATCCGCGTTGCGGAACAATCGCCAATCTTGCCCGGACGGATAGACGAATCCGCCGTCCGGCAGCACGAACCATTTCAGGTTCTCGTAAATGCCCGGTACGTTATACAAGAGCGCCTCGGGCGGCTCGCGGCCGGTCATCCGGAAATCCAGGGCGCATCCCAGCGAAAGGCCGAAGGTCTGCATGTAGTCGGGATGGACCATGCCGTGGTTTTCTAACGTGAAGTCGTCGTAGACGTTGGCGCCCGTGAACTGCTCCGCAACTCGGCGGCCGTCCACGACGCGGTCCGATTTTTCGTCGGCAGGGCGCAAGAACGAGCTGATCACCCACCGCTGAAACGCCTTTTCCCAAGCTTCGCGCCGGGGATCTTCCGGCATCAAGAGGACCGCCACCGCGAAGATCTGGCTGTTCCAAGCGTTCTCCTCGGCCTTCGTGTCGTGTTGGAGTTGATGCGGCGGTACGGCATCGACGAACCGCGCCGCCTCGTGCGCCACCACGCGACGGATTCCATGCCGAAGATCATCCGGCAAATCATCCCAAATCCACCAGCCTGCCCGACCCAGCATTTGGGCCCAGTGGGCCGACTGCCAAGCATCCCCCCACGGCCGCCCGTCTCCGGTCACGCGATTCCCCGTGACGTGCGTGGCGACCAGGTAGCGCATCATTCCCAGGATGGTTGGCAAAAGCTCTCTTCGGGTCGCACCGACGACATTCGGATCGTAGGGACCGAAGCGGTACAGGAATGCCAAACCCTCGACGGTTCCGGTGTTGGGGCGAATCCAATGTTCATTGCTCTTGCTGTCGGTCGTCAGCAACAAAGCGGCGTCCTCCTGCCACGGATGGACCAAGCTTAAAAGATACCGCGCCTGCTTCTGCGTGGCGTCGTAAACCGCATCTTGAAATGCGAGGACCGCTTCCGTGTCTTGCTCCGGCAAGGTCGGCGGCATGACTCCGTCGCTGTCGGCGTAGACCGCGCGACACCCGCCGCGGAATGCGTTGTAGCCTGCGACGATGGTCCAGACCGCCGCCGCGATGACAAAAGCGTTTCGCATGGTGTTACCTCGTGACATACTTGGCGAGAATCCGGGGGTGACTGTTCACGGGGGCGAGGGGGTTTGTCGCAGCTACCGGACCCCGACGGCCGTAACCTGTCAAAGCCGAGTTTTGTTGACGGGCCGGGCCGTGTCAATTGCCCTCAAGAGTTTTCAGGAAAGTCCGGTTGGGACGCAGACCTCCGGTTGACGTTGTTCGGAGGGCCGCGAAGGCATGTTTCGCGCCCGACGAAGTTGATGAGAAATCAGCTTCCGCTGCGCATCCGATCTGCCGGCGTGGCAAACCGACGAACGGGAACGGGTGGGAGGCAGCCGGGCCGGCTCGCAGCTCGCGCTCCGCACAGCCCGGCGTTCCGCGCACCCCTGGGCCGTCCGTTCCAAGTAGCCGGGTGATCGTCGGCAGAGAAGAATGCGTGCTGCCGACGATGCCCGCGCTGCGTTTCAAGTCGCGGCGGACCCGTGAGGCCGGTCGCAACGGTCAACCAGGATGGCGTGGTGGTTTTTCACGCGGCGCGGCTGGAGCTTCCCGATGAGGACGCCGTCGGAGCCGGACAGCGGAGGTTGAACAGGCCGAAGATTTCCTCCTGGGTAAGGGCCAGTTTGCGCGGCCCGCCGACGCGCGAGAAGATGGTCTCGAAAAGTCGCCGCTTCTCTTCCAAAACGGCGTTGATTCGCTGCTCGATGGTATCGACGGCCAAGAATCGAGTGACGGTTACCGGGCCGCCGGCGCCGATGCGATGTGCCCGATTGATCGCCTGATCCTCCACGGCAGGGTTCCACCAGCGGTCGAAGAGGAAGACGTATCCGGCGAATTGCAGATTCAACCCCACGCTGCCCGCCCCGTAGCTCATCAACAGCACCACGTGCCGCGGGTCGTCGCGGAATCGGCGAATCACTTCGTCTCGGCGCGCGGAGGGGATCTTGCCGTGGAACAACAAGGGGTGAAACCGTTCCAGACGCCGGGCAATCTCCTCCAGCGTCGACACCCATTGGCTGAACACGATCGCCTTTCGCCCGCTGTCGGCGATTTCCTCGAGGTCCGCTTCCAATCGCTCCATCTTCACGCTGGCCCCGGTCGCCGGATCGAAATTGCAGATCTGCTTAAGCCGCAGCACCAACTCGAACACGTGCTGGATGGCGGCGGCGTCACCCATCTCGGTCAGCCGCAGAATGCCCTCGCTCTCCGCCAAGCGGTAGGTCTCGCGCTGTTCCGGCGACAATTCCACTTCCGCGTCGCGAACCAGTTTCGGAGGCAGATCGGTCAAGACCTGATCCTTGGTGCGGCGGAGCACGAAGTCCGCGATGGTGTGCCCCATCCGCGAGGGTTTCATGTCAGGCGAGAGGAATCCCGGCGAGAGGAACTCGAAAATGCCGACCAGGTCTTCCGTGCTGTTTTCGACGGGCGTGCCGGTCAAGGCCCAGCTCCGCCGCCGCGTGATGGCGCGCACCGCTTGACTTGTGGCGCCTGCACGGTTCTTGATTCGCTGGGATTCGTCGAGCACGACCAGATCGAACGCCACCCGAGGTCTGCCGTCGCGGCCCGCGGCTTCCAGAATCTCTCGATCGCGCGGCAACAGCTCGTAGTTGGCGATCTTGACCGGGAAGGGAGCGGACTCCCACTGCCAGCGTCGCCGGTTCTGATCGCCTTCGATCACCAGCACGGGGATTTCGGGGGCCCATTGTTCGAACTCTCGCTTCCAATTGGTCACCAGCGGCTTGGGGCAGACCAGCAATACGGATTGAGCCTCGCCGCTGCGAACCAACAATCGGACCGCCGTGATGGCCTGCATCGTTTTTCCCAGCCCCATTTCATCGGCCAGGATCGCCGAGTGCCGCGGATACAAGAAGGCGACGCCTTCCAATTGATAGGGGAATGGGGCGAAGGGAAACTCTAAGTTCCGCTCGATCAGGAGCGTTTCCAGCGAAGGTTGCAGGAGGCATTGCAGCCGATCCTCCAGCTTGATGAGGTCCTGGGGCGGTGCAATGCGATGCCGCTTACCCTCCGCGATTCGCTGCAATAAGGAGTTCCAAACGGGAGAAGAGCCGTTCGCCGCCGGAGCGTCGGTCGGAGCTGATTCCGGCCGCATCGGGGCGGTTTGGTCGAAGAAAAAACTCCTCACGGTGACGGCGACCCGAGGAACGCCCAGCGTCACAACTCTGGGCCGCGGAAGAGACTCCTTCCAGGGTCGGACTTCGACGGAAAAACCGCGTTGGAGCGCGGCGTTCCAACCTGTCGGCAAGACTTCGACTCGGACGCCCAAGTCCGCGGATTGCACGGAGGCGAGGCATGCGAGGGCAGGATCGCGGGCCGCACTGATCCGCTGATCCGTGCCGGCTGCCGGGTCTTCCTTCGCGGCGGAGGTCGCGGGCCGGTCACCGCCGGAACGGTGCTTTCCAAACAACAATCCCGACCAAAACATGTTTTCACCCCCGACGCAAGGCCTCATCGATCGCCGCGCGAATCCGTTCAAACGGCTCCGAAAGGTCCAAGGCGTCGGTCCAGGGCGCCCAATCGGCGAGAAGTCGGGCGACTGCCGGCGCGTGGGACGCCGCGCAGACCAGCCGGGTGCGGCCGAATCGTCCCTGCCAACACTCCAGTCCGTTCGCCGTGTACCGGCCGTGCATGGTGCCTCGGCTCGTCTCGGAAAGCGTGATGGCTGCGTGGTCGGGCGAGACCAGCGTGGCGGCGGGCGCGGGCGATGCTGAGGAACCGCTGACCAGCAACGCCGCATTTCCGGTGTCCCAAGCCTGCGAGGCTCCATTGGGAAAGCGAGCGACGTCTTCCACGCGGGTCGCGCTTTCCTTTGCCGGTTGGATAGGCTCCGCTGAATGGCCGCGGTCGGTCATGGAAAAGTGCGGAGCGGCGGGCGGCGTGCCGGCATCAAGCAGGACCGCCGCCACCGGCGTCCCCGCATGATCCGCGAAATCCAGCAACTCCCAGCGATCCACGCAAATCAACGCTACCGGGGTCTTGGCTTTGGCGACCAGGGCCGGGGCGATCTGCTCGGCAAACAGGTACGGCTTGAGTGAATTTCCGTACAAGATCTCCTGTGCCCGAGTCGCCTTGACGGGGGTTGTGCAGTGGAACTCCAACGGGCGACCGACCCCATTGAGGATCAGGTAGCCTCCCACGAACCCGACCTCGGAGGGAGACAATACGGACAGGAAACCCAAGGATAGGGCGGAACGCCCCCCTTTGCTACGTGTCTTTTCGCTCATGAGGGCTCACGTGTTGCGGAATCGAGAGATAGCAAAGTCCGGTCGAACGGCAGAGCGGGGAGGCGGGGCGCGGTAGGTCCCTCCTCCGAGGCTTCCCACTGTATCGGTTCCAATGACGCGGGACTTTATGGCGGTAGCGGTCGTCGGCAAAGTCGAATCTGTAGCGGTTGTAACGGCGCGGGGTGGTGAAGATTCGGCGGAACGGGAAAAGATTGACTCAAGTTTCGCGCTCGACGCTCGACTTTTCTCGACGCGCCTGTTTATACTGGTTGTAATAACCTCGTGGAGGAAGCACGCCGATGAACGAAAGCCAATCCATGAAACCCCCCTTTTTTACGCAAATCGACGTGACCCAAGCCGCAGCATCACCCACGCCGCAGACCGCAGGACTTGCTGAGATCGCGCTTTTGTTGCGACAGATTCTGATGGTCCAGCAGCGCCAGACGAAAATCTTGGAAGAGTTGACCACGCAGGTCGGAAACGCCCAACGTCAACGGGCGGTCGAATTGGGACAGTGGCGGCAGGCGAATCCGCACCTGGCCAAGAAGTGTCGCGAGGCTGCCGAATGCTTGTCTCGCGTGCAAACGGAGTTTCTGCATCAGTTGACCGAAGAAGTCAACAACAACTTCGATAACCTGCTGGATGGGGAGTTCATGTTCACCGAATTCGTGGATCGTTTCGGTCCGCGGATGGCGCACCTGAACGGGATCTTGCAGGTCCTCTCGCAACTCAGCAGTCCGCCTAGCCCGGCCAATTCGTCCAACAATTCTCCCTGAATCGGTCGCACAATTCGGGGTGAATTTATCAGGCGGACGATCGGCGGTCGAAGTGTGACGTTGCGGCGACGGACGGAACCTCCCAGGAAGGGAGAGGACACGTGGTTGGCACTCCGGCCTCATGTCTGTGCTTTATCGTCGGGTTAACCGGAGCGTGCCGAGGCCGACCGGAGGCTTTAAGCGGTTCCGCTGCCGAGCGTCGCCTGCCCCGAGTCGCCCCGTCTCGGTTCTTTACCCTTTTGCTGCTTTTGTGGTTCGGCGGCGGCCTTCTTTGGTGCGTGGGATGTCGTCGAGCCGTGGTCTCACCGCAGGCCGCTCCATGGCCGGCCCTCGCGCGTGATCCGCTGGAGACGGGCCGGGATCTCGACCGTTGGCCCGGCTTTCGCGGCCTTTCGGCACAAGGCGTAGCGCCCGGCGGCTCGCCTCCCGTTCGTTTCGGCCCCGACGCCGGCTTGCGTTGGAAGGTCGAGCTTCCCGGCAGCGGCAACAGTTCGCCCGTCATTTGGGGCGACCGCCTGTTCCTGACGTGGCAGGCAGGGGACCGCCGTTCTCCCGACCTCTACTTAGGAGCCTGGGACCGGCACACCGGGCGCCCTTTATGGCAGCAGAAGGCGGCCGCCGCTCAAAGCAAAACACATCCCAAGAACGGTTACGCGTCGGCGACTCCCGCGACGGACGGCCGACATATCTTCGCGTTCTTCGGTTCGGCCGGGCTGTTCTGCTACGATGTCGGCGGCAAGCTCGTTTGGCAGCGCGACCTGGGACCGCAAGAGCACATTTACGGCGTCGCTTCCAGTCCCGTCCTCTTTGGCGATTGGGTCATTCAATTGTGCGATCGCGAGCGCGATTCTTTCCTCGTCGCCCTCCGCAAGACCGACGGCGAGGAGGTCTGGCGAACGCCTCGTCAAAGCACCGGCGGTTGGACCACGCCGTTGATTGTTCGCTCGGCGATCGCCGCCGGCAGCCGCGATGAGTTATTGGTCAACGGCGGCCAGGTGGACGGCACCGCCTACCTCACCGCGTACGATCCGCGTACGGGAAAAGAACGGTGGCACATCGACGGCTTGGAAACGCTAGTGACTCCCATGGCGGTCGCGGCGGGAGAAACGGCATTCAGCATGAGCGGCCGCAATGGGCCCATCTTTGCGGTACCGTTGGGCCGCGACGGCCGGCTCACAGAGGCCGATTTGCTCTGGAAACTCCCCCGCGGCGGCCCGTACATTCCCTCGGGCCTCATCTACCGTAATCGCCTTTACGTTCTGTCCGATCTGAAGCGTCTGACATGTTATGACCCGGGAACGGGCCGGACGATTTGGTCGGGCAATCTCTCCGGGGCGTTCACCGCATCGCTCACGGCGGCGGACGGCAGGCTCTATGCCGTGAATGAACAAGGAACCGTATTCGTGGTCCGTGCGGAGGACCGTTGGGAGGTACTCGCCGAGAACCGCTTGGGGGACGCCTGTCTCGCTACTCCCGCCTTTGCCGACGGCGACCTGTTCATTCGCACGCGGCGGTTTCTATTCTGTTTTTCGGGCCGCCCATCCGCCGAGGAGCAACCGCCGACGGAATCCCGCGTTCCGCCCGGCCGGCCGAGCGATTCCGAGCCGAACGGGCGATCAACGCCGGCCGCGCCGGATGCGAAGTCGCGGGTCGCTCCCGATGCGGGACGCTCGCCCGAGCGTGAGGCACGAAGCCGTGTCACCTGCGAGACCGCCCCCGCCGACGCTTGGTCCCTGTTTCGCGGCACGCCTGTGTGCTCCGGCGTGGCCGTCGGAAACGCGGAACGCTTGCCGCAAATCGAATGGGTCTATTCGGCGGAAAAGGACGGCTTCACGGCCTCGCCCGTCGCCGCCGGAGACATGGTGTACCTCGGCGGAAACAACGGTACGTTCTATGCGGTGGACGTGGGCGGCGGTCAGTTGCGATGGAAGCACGACATCGGCGGCGGATTCCTGGCGACGGCTGCTGTGCACGCAGGGCGCGTGTATGTGGGCGACGTGGACGGTAAGTTCTTCGCTTGGAATGCCGAGGACGGCAAGCCGCTCTGGCAATTCGAGGCGGGAGGCACCATCGACAACGCGGCCAACGTCTTCGCGGCCGACGGTCGCGCCCGCATCCTCTTCGGCTCCCAAGATATGAACCTTTACTGTCTCGACGCGGAAAGCGGAGCGCCGGTTTGGAAGACCGCTTTACCCGACCAAATCCGATGCCAACCGCCCGTCGTGGAGGACCGCACGTTCGTGGCCGGCTGCGACGGAAAGCTGCACTCGGTGGAGCTGCAAACCGGCAAGGAGCGAAGTGCTTGCGACCTCGACGGCCCGACGGGTTGCACTCCCGCGGTGCTGGGCGGAGCATTGTACGTGGGCACCGAAAGCGGTTTCTTTTTCGGCATCGATTGGGAGAGCGGGCGACGGCTATGGCAATTTCCCTCGGAAAAACCCGCCGACGCCTTCCGCTCCTCCGCCGCGGCATACGGTTCGTACGTGGTGGTGGGTTGCCGCGACCGACAAATTTACTGCTTCCATGCGACGACCGGCGAAACGGTGTGGAAGTTCGCCGCGAAGCGCTACGTGGACGCCTCGCCCGTCATCGTGGTCCCCGAAAACGGCGACCTCACCCACGCCGTGGTCGTGGTCGGCTCCCTGGACGGCCGACTGTACGGCCTGGGACTGCAAGACGGTTCTCTGAAATGGGAATTGGACTTGGGAGGTGCCGTCTCGGCATCGGTGGCGGTCGTCGGTCGACGCATCTTTGCCGCGACCGAAGAAGGTGATCTCTATTGCTTGAGTTTGCCCGATCCCGCCGCGCCCTGAGGTTGCTGCAAAGGGCAAGGCGCGTCAAGGTACGCCCGAAGACCGTCCAGCCCCCGCAGCGGTTTTGCTTATCAGCGGTTTTGCTCATCCCTCGGCGGTGTGCAAGCACCTTACCGCAACGGTCGGCCGGCTTGAAGGCGTCCCAAAATCTCGCGGAACTGCTTCAGTCCCAAGCGATAGGGTTCCGCCCAATCCGCGCAGCCGGCCACGGTACCGCGGAATCGAACCATGGCCTGCGCGGCATCCGCGACCGTGAACTTCTTGGCGATCCCCTTCTGCTTGCGGAGATTCGACTCCAAGGCGGCCAAAGCGGTGACGGCGGCCCCCAGGGCGGGACCTTCCTCTGATTCCAACCGTAACAGCGGTCGGTCCAGGACGGTCGCCAGGATTTCGCACATCAGGTCGCTACGGGCGATACCGCCGGAGACCGTGATGCGGGTGATCTTTTGCCCGGCCTCTTCGTGTTCCGCAACCGCCATGGCGATGAGGTAGGCCAACGCTTCCAGGGCGGCGCGATAGCGCACGCCCGGTTCCCTCGGTTCTTCCGGGTACCAACGCAGCCCGGTGTGCTGCCGGTCGATGCCCAGAGAAGGCTCGGGTAAAACAAAGGGCATGACGCCCGTGCCGTTGCAGCCGGGCGGAACCTGCCGGGCTTGACGCTCCAAGGCCGCCCAATCCGGAGCGGCCCCCACGACTTGATCCAAGAACTGGGCGCCGTTGTTGTAACAGCGCATCCAAAGATACGGCCCCCAATTGAGTCGCATGACATCGAGCCGGCCGCGCTGGGGGCGATCCTTGGACGAGCTGTTAACGACCGCGGAATTGCCGAGGATGACGGCGACTTGGCCGGCATCGACGGCGCCGCCGCCCACCAAACCCGCCTGCTGATCGTCGGAGGTGGGGAAAATCCAAGGCCGTTTCTTGCCCGTCAGTCCGGCTTGGAGGGCCGCGCTTTCCCGCAACATGCCGACCGGTTGGTATTGATCGATGATGCGAGGCAATTGCTTCCACGCCAAGCGGCGGAACTCTTCGCTTTCCAGGGCATCCAACATCTCGCGGCGCCAACGCTTGGAGCGGAGGTCCATGATTCCGGTGGAGGCCGCCACGGAGACGCTGCACACGTCGAAATTGCCGGTCAAGTAACCCGCCGCCAGGGCGCCGTGGGGCAAGATGCGATAAGTGCGTTTCCAAAGCTCGGGCGCCAGATGCGTTTCGTCCTTGACGAGATGACTGAGGCTGTAGCGAATGGCCCAGGGACCGCCGATCAACTCCTGGACGCGGTTTTGCCCGCCCAGTCGCGCCAATCCTCGGGCGTGATACTCCGCGAGCGTGGCGTCATTCCAGCAAATGGCGCGGCGGATCGGCACGGCTTGCGCGTCGATTCGGCCGGCCGTGTGGTGGGTGGCCGAAATCCCGCCCGCCGCCCAGTCCTTAAGTCGGCCCATGCGATCCAGCGCCGCGGCGATCGCGCGGACGGAAGCGTAGGCCTGCCCCTCCAGTTGCATCACGTTCAACTCGCGGATGCCGTCGGCAGGGGATTCGCCGAACCAGATGTCCGTAGGCAAGCGGATTTCCGCCAAGACCCGGCCTTCCACATCGAAGGCCAAGCACTTCACCCCTCCCGTGCTGAAATCCCAACCGGTAATCACGGCGTTACGTTTTACGCAAGCAAGCGGTTCGGGCATGGCGAACTCCTTCTTCGGGCGAAAGCCGACCGCCGAGGCGAGGCAAGGACCGAGCGAGTCCCTCGGCCGGCGGCGGACCGAATCACAGTCCCGGTTCCATGGAGACACTCCCCAAGTTTAATGTCCGCCGCGATCGTGCGGCAGCCCCGGAGTCGCTGCAAGCGGGGTTCGGGGCAGCCGCCTTCCGCCGACGATGATCCCGAGCGATAGCGGCGGTGGGCGATGGTCTCGCCGGCTTGGTATGATGGGGGAACTTGCGGGCCTTCCGACCGTGAGTTCGACAAAGGATCACGCCATGCTCGACCCGATCTTCGTCGTCGCCCTGGGCATCGTCTTGGTTATCGTCTTGATCGGTTTTGCCCGGCTCAACGCATTCTTGGCTCTCTTGATCAGCGCCGTGGTCGTGAGCCTTGCAGCGCCCGGCGCATGGGAGATGAAGATCGCGCGCGTGGGCCAAGCCTTCGGGACCACGGCGGGCAAAATCGGCATCGTGATCGCCTTGGCGGCCGTGATCGGAAAGTGCTTGATGGACAGCGGCGCCGCCGATCGCATCGTACGGACGTGCCTGCGGCTGATCGGCGAGAACCGCGCGCCCGTCGCCTTGATGACCAGCGGCTTCGTCCTCTCCATTCCCGTCTTCTTCGACACGGTCTTCTATTTATTGGTGCCGCTGGCCAGATCGCTCTACCGCCAGACGCGGAAGCGGTACGTCCAGTCGATTTTGGTCATCGCGGGCGGGGCGGCCATCACGCACACGCTCGTTCCGCCCACCCCCGGTCCCCTGGTGATTGCCGAGACCTTGGGCGTGGACATCGGCAAGCTGATTGCGGCGGGCATCCTGGTGGGTATTCCGGCGGCCGTGGTGGGGTTGTTCGCGGCCAATCTCCTGGATCGTTGGAACCCCATACCCATGCGCCCCTACCCCGGCGAAGAGCAATTGCCCATTCCTCGCGATTCCGACCTGCCGCCTTTCGGGATCGCCATCCTGCCGGTGATCCTGCCGGTGATCCTCATTTCCTCGAACACCGTGGTGCAAGTGTTAGCCAAATCCGCATCGTTCCCGCAGGCGCCGCTTCGCGTGCTGGCGATGGTGGGCGACCCGAATGCGGCCTTGCTGCTGTCCGCTCTCGTTGCGATGGCGACGTTGAAATGGAAGCGGGGCCTCAGTTTGGCGGAACTGGCAAAGCGGTGCGAGGAGGCGCTGATGAGCGGCGGCGTGATCATCCTCATTACGTCGGCGGGCGGCGCCTTCGGCGCCATGCTCCAGCAGACCGGCATCAGCGAGCGACTGCCCGCCTTGCTCTCGCTGGAATCGCAAGAGATCGGGCGGTTTTGGCTGATCGCGGCCTTTCTCATCGCGGCCGTCATGAAGACCGCGCAGGGGTCCAGCACCGTGGCGATGATCACCACCTCGGCCATGATCGCGTCCCTCTTCCCGGCGGGCGAATTGGCGAGCCATATCCAGTGCGATCCCGTGTATTTGGCTTTGTCGATCGGGGCCGGTTCGTTGGTCTTCTGCTGGATGAACGACAGCGGCTTCTGGGTCGTGGCGCGCATGAGCGGACTGACCGAGATGGAGGCCTTGCGCTTGTGGACGGTGCAAGCCGCCGTGGTGGGAATCGCGGCTTTCCTCGCCGCGCTGTGCGCCGCCGCGGTATTCCCCATGGTGTAAAGGCGGCCATTGGTGGAAAGGCGGCCTTGGCCTGCCCGTCGGCATGAGCCGCGGGAAGTTTCACGGGGATCGGACGGATGCGTCGCCTCGTCGTTCCGAATCAGCGATTGCCGCGGATCGTGGGGGCGGGCCGCTTGCCGCCCACCGCCACGGTGACCCAGGCGGGGTGTTGCCGATCCCCATATTGCCGCACGTCTTCCAGCAAGGTTTCCGTGCTCGGCCGAATTTCTCGGGGATCGATTTGCCGCCCGTTCACGGAAAGCGAGATGCGGCGCTCGAAGTCGACGAGATCGGGACTCAAACGCACCGTCGTTCGTCCCCCGCCCGCTTGCACAAAGAGCGTATTCGCTTGGGTCAATCGGCCGCGAATCTGCATGGGCACGGGGTTGGCGGGCGGCCACGAGGCAGGATCGATGACCACGGCCGGGGGAAAGTCCTCGACTTGGACGTACCAGAAGAAGTTGTCCCAAATCCGTGCGGTTCGCACCAGGAACTCGGCGGGCGCGGGTTGACGGCGGAAACGTTCCATCCAGTCGAAAATGCGGAGGATCTCATCCGAAAAGCCGTCCCGCCCTCGCCCTCGGTATTCCACGGCCGTCACGTCGTAAGCGCGGTTCAAATACCGATCCAAATCCCGCGCGTTATCCGCCACGATGGTCCCGTCGAACTCTCCCATGACCACATAGAAGGGCAACAGCGCGGCGTTCTGCCAATATAAAGCGCAGAAGCGGTCGGCTCGCCCGCTGATGGGAATCACCCCCGCCCAAAGGCTCGGATGCGCCAGGCCGATGTCCCAGGCGGCGTCCGCGCCCAAGAAGTGGCCCGCCAAGTACACGCGGTCGCTGTCGATCGAAAACCGCTTCATGGCATCCCGCAACGATTCCAAAACGGCCAGATGTTCGCGAAGCGAGTACTGATAGGTCTGCTGTCGTTCGGCGGTCCACTGCGGCGCGATCACGATGTAGCCGCGACGGCCGGCCTGCCCAAGGCGAGTTCCTTGGTCCTTCACTTCGCCGGCCCACCAGTCGATCTCGGCGGCGGGATCGGCCTCGGCCCCGTGCAACACCACGATCGCCGGATATTTCCGCAACGGATGGTATTCCGGCGGGAGCTGCACGTAGTACTTGATCGGCGGCAATTCGCCCGGCAGCGGGAGGTTGATCTCGAAAAAGTCGATTTTGTCGGGGATGGGAGGCGGCGGAGACAACGGCGGCTCCATCCCCTGCAGGACGTAGGCCAGGTAGTTCGGCGAGCCGCCTTCCTCCGCCAGGATGCGTTGCAAGACGTCGTTGCGCGAGAGTGCGTCTTGTGCGGCGAAATACTCCAAGATGAGATTCCGTACCCGTCGCAGCGAAAGTCCCACGAGCAAACGCCGCGCGGCACGATCCGCCCCCAGATACCAGCCCGTGATCGCCAGAGCGACGCGTTCCTCGGCTGGGACGGTCGCGTCCTCCGCGAATTGCGAAAACGCCGCCAACCGAGGGAGCGTATCCGGTGACAGCCGCGCCGCGATTTCCTCGACGGCTTCGCCGGCCTCTTTCCGCAGGGCGGTCTCGTCGATTTGCCGCACCAGTTCACGGAGCCGGGCCACCAACCCTTCCGCCTGCTCTCCTTGCTTCTGATATTCCTCCAGTATTTCCCGGACCTCTTGCAGAATGTCGCCCGCCACGCCGTCGGTGGGGAACTTTTGCAGCAACGTCAGGACGGTTCGATGCTGCCCCGCCGCGCGGCGAAACTTCAGTTCTTCCAAGATGCGCCGGGCTGAAAGCTGCTTCAAAACCTGAAAGGAGCTTTGCAGGTCCGCCTTGGCCTCGGCGGAGACGGCGGGATCCTCCAGGATCGCCTGCAATTGGCCCAAGGCGTCTTCGTAGCGCTCCATTTGGATATAGAATCGGGCGGCCTTTTTCCTTGCCTCCACGTCGGCCTGATCCGTGCGTCCCAAAAGGAGCCGCTCCAACACGTCTCGCGGAAGGCTGGTGGTCGCCATCCGCATGTCCCAGACGTGCGTAATCCCCTGCACGCGGACCCAGCGCGGGGTAAGCTCCGTGATTCCCTGGATCACGTCCACCCGGCCGGAGGCCGTCGCCAACGTGAAGATCCTTCGCCCGAATTCATCAAAGGGTGTGACGCGCAACGGGAAGCCCACGCTGCTGACGGTCATTCCCGCCGTCGCCACCCGTTGCGGGATGTGGTAGCGTTCCAGTACTTCCACGCCCGACCCGGGACGAATCTCCCGAATCAACCGTTTGGGCACGAAGGTTCGCCGCAATTCGTCGTCCACGAATACGATCAAAGGGATCGGGCCGCCGCCCTCCGGATCCGCGGCCTTGGGCAGGTCCGCCAAGCCCGTTACGATGCCCAATTTTCCCGTCAGCACGCGGCCGTCTCGCATGACGACTTCCTCTCCCAATGAGCGAGAGGTCGCCGCCGAAAGACAGCACAACGCCGCAGCCGCCGCCGCAACCCGCGGTAGCAAAAAGAATCCCCGGCGGTTTCGAGCATCTGAAGCCATCGAACATCCCCGCTTTTTCGAAGCCTTAGCCCAAGCATAGCTTGGGCAGAGAGGACCCGGGTTCACGGATGTGGTCCGCGTAGTCCGATGAGTTCATTATGAAACATTGTGGAAGCCGAACCAACCGGCAAAAAGCGCAAACACGAAGGGGCGGCCGGCGCTCGCCGTCCAGTTTGCGGTTCGCGTCAAGGAAGTCGTATCCCGAGTCCCCCATTCCACGCACCGAAAGGTCGTGGATCGGCGGAACTCAAGGCAGCTTCGGACGGCCGACTTGCTCCGCCAAGCGACGCACCGCGTCCACGACCACGATTTCCGTCTCGGGTGCGAAGAAGCCGACGCCGTAGACGCCGCGGGTCTCGTAGCCGCCCTCGCGCAGCACCTTGGCGGAAGGCAGGTACCCGAATACCTCGTTGCTGTATCCCGCGATCCAAAGCCGCCCGTGTCCGATCGCGTTCTCGATCAAGGGGACGTAGTCCGATACGACCTCGCCGGGCAGCGCCGCCAGCGTCAAGTCCTCGCCGAATTGCCAAACCGCGACGGGAGCCGGGTACTTCTCGGCGTTAGGCTCATTCCGATCCATCCGTTGCAACAGCGGCTTGGCGTTCGAGGCGATGTACTCCGGACCGCGCGTCATGGCCTCCAATTCGGTTCGGCCGGGGACGGGCGCGAAGGGCAGATCGACCGTCTCGAAGGCCGTCTTCAGCGGACCGCGCACCGGGCGCAGCGCGCCGTTCAATACCCGCAGGACTTCCGCGGCCAGCGTCTCGCCGTGTTGGGTAACGTGCTCAATCTCGCCCCGCGGATGAGGATTCACATCGGCGCCGCAACCGATCATGAATAACGCTTGCGTGCCGGGAAGCTGCTGTTCGAGCTTGGCTCGGGCGAAGCCCGCATAATCGCCCGAGATCTGGTAATGCTGCCCCGTCAGCGTGGTATTGTGGCAGGCCGTCCCAAACACCACGGCGCGGAGGCCGCCGTCCGGTTGATCGATCCGCAACACGGGGACGCTGCGATCGACGTAGCCTCGCGGATTGAAACCGATGCGGACGCCTTGATCCGTGAATTCGCGGCGATTCATGGGAAACACGGCCACCCCCACGCCCCAGCTCAATCTCGCCGGACGCAGGTCGTCCATCGCCGCTGCGGCCAGCTCGCCGTACTTTGCTACCAATTGCCGAGTGTAGGCGTCGACGATCTGCTTTTGCTCGTCGGGCATCGAGTAGCCGTTCCGTTCCGCGAAGTCCACAACGGGACCCGTGTGGGTATGCGACCAGTTGAGCAGAATCCGCGCTCGCGGGAGGCCGGTTTTAGCGGTGATGGCGTTGCAGGCGGCCTCGGCCACCGCGGCATCGAAGTCGATGACATCGGCGGTGACGATCACCGCCCGATTACCCTGCCCATCTTCCAACGCCAAGGCGAAGGCATAGAGCGGCATCAGCACTCCCTCGGAGGGCTTGTTTCGGGACGCGTAGCCGGCCATCCAAATCGGCCCTTCCGGGGTGATGTCGGCCCGGGCCAGCCCCACCTTCCACACCTCCGTCGCCTCCGCATGCGACGAAGTCGCGCGACCCGGCGACAAGCAACATATTAGGGCCGAGACCCAGCACAGAACCGGCTTCCACCTTGTGGACACCAACGGCCGCGTCATGGTTTATCTCCCTCTCAGGAAAAGTCCTTACGATCCTCCACGGCTCGACACCCCATGTCGGGATTCCATTCTGGGCGAGACGCTTGCCGAAAGCAATCGTGCGCGGTAGAACATCGGCACTTCCGAGGGAGTCGCCTCCGCGGCACCGAGGTTGCCGTGTTTGCTGTGTTTAGGGGGGGCGTGGGTTTCGTGGGTTGGGAGAATCGGGCATGAAGTACGCGTCCGCCGTGCATCAAAAACTGGCCGTCGCCGGCGGCCCCAAGGCCGTCACCAATCAGCTTCCCCACTGGCCGCAGTTCTCGGAGGAGGCCATCCGATCCGTCGAGGAGGTCTTGCGATCGGGCAAGGTCAATTACTGGACCGGCCCTCGCGGCATGGAGTTCGAACGGCGCTACGCCGCCTGGCAAGGGAGCCGCTACGCCGTCGCCGTTTCCTCGGGCACGGCCGCCTTGCATGTGGCCTTGGCGGCCCTGGGCATCGGTCCCGGCGACGAAGTCATCGTGCCCAGCTATACCTTCATCGCCACCAGCTTCGCCGTGCTGCAAGCCGGGGCCGTCCCTCGTTTCGCCGACGTCAATCTCGACGATCATTGCCTGAGCGTGGAGTCGGCCGAAAAACTGGTCACGCCCCGCACCAAGGCCGTCATCGTAGTCCATCTCTACGGCAACGTTTGCGACATGGACGCCGTGCGTGCCTTTGCCAAAAGACACAACTTGTTCGTCATCGAAGACAACGCCGAAGCCTACGGCGGAGAATACAAGGGCAGGAAGACCGGCACCTTGGGCGACATCGCGGCGTGCAGCTTTTGCCAGAACAAGACCTTCACCACCGGCGGTGAAGGCGGTATGGTCACCACCGACAACGAGGAATGGGCATGGCAGGCCCGCAGCTTTCGCGATCACGGATACGACGTCAAGGAGCGACTCAATCTGCTGGAGCTGGAGCAACGCCTGCCGTATATCCACAATCGCCTGGGCTGGAACTACCGCATGACGGAGATGCAATCCGCGATCGGCCTGGCGGAGCTGAACCGTATCGACGATTGGAACCTGCCCCGGCGGCGTCGCAATGCCCACATCTTGATGGATGCCCTGGCCGGACTGCCGCAGGTCAAGTACTTGCCGATCGATACCGACGAACGGCGAAACGGCTGGTACGTTTGCGCCTTTTCCCTGGATATCGAAAACATGAACTGCGACATCGCGAAGTTCGTGGCCGCCGCCGGCGCGGAAGGCGCCCCTTGCTGGAAGGTCTTTTGGCCGCAGTGCCACACGGAGCGCGCGTACCAAGAGCATCGGGGGTTCGGCAACAGCGGTTTTCCCTTCAAATCGAAGGAGTACACGGATCCTGCCGCGGTGGACTATTCCAAGGTGGAGGTGCCCAACGCGTTGTGGCACGAGTCGCACACGTTCACTTGCTTTGCCTATCCCACTTACTCGGAAGACGACATGGAGCAGATCGCCGCCGCCCTGGTCAAGGTGATCAAGGCCTATAGCTGAACGGGCGGAGCGCGCATCGCACGGTGCGCGAGTCGCGATCCCAGCATCTCCCTCACAGCGGGGTTTGAAAACATGGCGCGGAAAATCTCACTCGGCGTATTGGGGGCCGGAGGCATCGCGTTCCGCAAGACCATCCCTGCACTGGCCCGGGCCAAAAACTGCCGCGTCGTCGCCGTCATGGATCCGGTGGACGCGGGGCGGATCGCGGAGACCCTCGGAATTGCCAAGGCCTACGAAACGGAAGCCGATCTGCTGGCCGATCCGGAAATCGAAGCGGTATACATCGCCTCGCCCGTGACCTGCCACTTGCGGCAAATCGAAGCGGCTGCCGAGGCCGGCAAACATATCCTGTGCGAGAAGCCCCTCACGCTGAACTTGGGGCAAGCGCAACGCGCGGTGAGTGCCTGCCGCAAAAGGAAGGTCTTCCTTCAGGAAGGCTACATGATGAAGTTTCACGGTGCGCATCGCCTGCTCAAGCAATTCCTGGACGAAGGGAGACTCGGCAAGCCGACTTACGTGCGGGCACAGCTTTCCTGTTGGTATCCGCCCATTCCCGGCGCGTGGCGACAAGACCCGCGGACCGGCGGCGGGGGCGCCCTGATCGACATGGCCTCGCACCTGTTGGATCTCTTGGAATTCTTTATCGGGCCGGCCAAACGATTGGCGGTCTTGACCGGGCATCTCGTTCACGGCTATCGCTCGGAGGACGCCTGCACCATCCTCCTCGAATTCCGCTGTGGGACCCACGCGACCATCGATTGCTTCTGGTGCATTCCCGACGAGGCGAGCCGTACCCGGCTGGAAGTCTACGGATCGCAGGGGGCGGTCTTCACGGAGGGAACGATCGGCCAAAGCACGGGCGGGAAGATGGAAGGCATCTTCGCCTTGGGAGACGCCGGGTACGACGCGGCGCAAGACAAGGACGTGGCACGCCGATTCCAGCCCATTCGCTTTCCCAAGATCAATCCTTACCGGGCCGAGTTCGAGGCGTTCGCGGAGTGCATCTTGACGGGCCGGCCGCCCGACATCAACGGACCGGCCAACGCCCTGCGGATGATGAAGCTCATCGAAGCCGCGTACGCCGCCGCGAAGAAGAAGGCGTTCGTCAACGTATGAGCCGGGGGGAAACCGCCGAGGCAAGTCCGCCGTGAAGGCGCTTGGTTGCGGCGCCGGCCGGCGGCACAATCGCCGGTTTTCGCCGGAATCAATTGCCGCTACCGGCGACCGCGGCCGGCCGTACACCGTATTCCCGCGCCTTTTCGTTCCGCGGCGCAAATCGTGAAAAAGCGGCGAGCCCTTCCTCGGGGACATTGACGCCGGGGCGCGTTAGGTTCGGGTCTTGGCCGTACACGCCGTCGATTTCCGCCGTGGGCAACACGGGCCGCGAGGCGATCGGAAGATCTTCGCAGTACCACCAATTGCGGGCAAAGCGGAACGTCTCGGGCGCCGTGTACGGGCCGACGTTCACGAAGTCGGCCAACTCCTCGCGTCGAAAGACGATCAGATTGTTCTCGAATAGGCCGTTTCGTGAAGGAACGAAGCCCGGCTCTCGGGTCTCCTGCAAAATTCTCGCCACCCAACGTTTGGGTCGGTAAACGGTGTTGTGCCGGAAGGCCCCGCCATCCAAACCGACGAAACTTACCGCAGCGTCTCCCCCCACAAAGAGGCAATCCTCGACGGTGATATCCTTGGCCTCGAAGAGGGCGCCTTGCGGGCGAAAGAAGGCCAAGCCGGTGGAGCCGCCGAGTTGCGCCGCCCGCATGCCCGCATCGATGAAAACGCAACGGCTAATCACGATCTCGCTGGAACCGCCTTTGGCCTGGGGGCCCGTGTTCTGTGAGAAGCCGGACTTTCCGCGGAACTCGCAGCCTTCGATCCGTCCACGGTGGCAACCCACCATATCAACAGCTTGCCCGCCCCAGCCGAGGATGCGGCAATTCCGCACCGTAAAGTCGGTGAGGCCCGACAGCTTGATGCCGTCGCGGTTGCCTTGCGGGCCGATGTCTTCGATGATCAACCCGTCGATAAGCACATGATGACTGGGCGAGTCGAAGGAACCGGCGTCGTCGATGTTGATGCCGTTGCCGGTCTGCCCCCGGCAGTGAAGCCCCCGGATGACGAGGTGCGAGACGTCGGAAAAATGCCAGGCCTCGCTTCCTCCGATGAAGACGGGAGGTTGCGATGGGTTTTCGGCCTCGATTACGATCGGTGCCTCTTCCGTGCCGTGGAGGTTCTCCACCCAAATCTCGGGCTGATAGTTTCCCGGGGCGATGCGGATGACCGTTCCGGGGCGTGCGTCGCGCAGGGCCTGCCGCAAAGCCTGATTTCCGACGGCACGGACCACACGTGCTCTCTCTTGCGCAACCGCGCCGGGCGCCACGGTTCCCAGTACGCCCCATAGGGCGATCAATCCCAGCGTCGGCGGCTTCAGTCGATGGCAAGCGTTTTTCACGTTCGCGTCTCCTAGCTGAGCGAAATGAACGAGCGCCCCCCAAAAGAAGCCGATGCGACGCTGCGACCCGGCACCCTGATAGATGGCAGCTCGCATGACCCGCGCGGTTCGTCGGACGTGCACTGGCGACTTCTAATATGCCCTATGGCCGAAGGCTATTCCAGCCTCTACGGCAGGGCGCCGGTCATCGCCGACGCAGCCGAGCACTTGCCATTATGTGCCAAGTGGTGCAGACAAAAAAGACAGGACGCCCACCCCTGGGAGGGAGTGGCGTCCTTCCGAACGTTCTATGCCGCCTCCCGGAGCCGGGAGAAGGCTCGCGGAAATTCGCGACTGTCGGCGAAAATCCGTGGATTTCGATCGGTCCCGGCAGGACTCGCGTCGCATCGAGCTTGGCCCGCCCTAATCAGAAACGCACGTTTTGTTGGGACTTATGATATTTAGGAAATGCAGCACCGGATTTCGGTATTTGTTTTGCTAAGAAGGAAGGTTCAGAAATTGGCATAACCGCCAGATGTGTCTGTTTTATATCTCAACAATCAGCAAAGGGGGGGTACATGGTCGGACATGCCCTCGAGCTTCGCGGGTCTCCTTTCTTGCAGGAAATCATCCGGGAGGTGCCCGGCGGAGAACGCATCGTACACTGCCTTCAGTGCGGGACCTGCGGCGGGAGTTGTCCCAACGGGGCCGACATGGAGTACACGCCGCGCACGATTTTCGCCATGATCACGGCCAACCAGCGGGATAAGGTCCTCAAATCCAACACGATGTGGTTCTGCGTCTCGTGTTATTCCTGCGTCAGTCGCTGCCCCCAGAAAATTCCCATCACGGACATCATGTACGGCCTGAAGCGGATTTCGATCCGTGAAAAGGCCTACCAGGGAACCGACGCCCCGGCCTTGGCGAAGACGTTCACGGACCTGCTCGACAAGTATGGTCGAAGCTTCGAGCTGGGGTTGGCCAGCCGCTACTATCTGTTCAATCGGCCGCTCGCCATGTTGAAGATGGGTCCGATGGGCTTGTCGATGTTCACCCGCGGGCGCATGTCCCTCACACCCACCAAGATTCGTAACGTCGATCAATTGCAGGCCGTCATCCGCAAAGCCCGTGAGTTGGGAGGTGCCTCGTGAAATACGCCTATTACCCCGGCTGCTCGCTGGAATGCAACAGCGCGGCCTACGACCACTCGGTTCGAGCCGTGGCCGATCTCTTGGGGATCGAGCTGCGCGAAATCGACGACTGGAACTGCTGCGGCGCTACCGAGTACTTCACGCAAGACGAGCTGACGGCCTGCGCAGTCATCGCCCGCAATTTGGCCCTGGTGGATCCGCAGCTCGATCAAGTCGTGGCCCCGTGCGCTGCGTGCTACCTCAACCTGCGCAAGGTCGATCACTTGATGCAAGAGAACGCCGAGCTGAATCAAAAAATCAACCAATGCTTGGCGGCGGGAAGTCTGCACTACGATGCGGGCCGCGTTCGCGTCCGGCACCTCTTGGACCTGATCTATTCCGACTTCGGCGAGGCCGCCTTGCGCGACAAAGTCGTGCGACCGCTGACCGGCCTTCGCGTTGCGTGCTACTACGGCTGCCAGATCGTGCGGCCTTTCGGCGATTGTGATAATCCCGAGCAACCCACCAAGCTCGATGAGATGTTCGGCTGGCTGGGCGCGGAGGTCGTGGACTTTCCCGTCAAGGCGCATTGCTGCGGCGGCCACATGACGCAAATCAGCGAGCCGCAGGCCTTCGAGTTGATCCGGCGTTTGCTGGCCAACGCCGACGACTACAAGGCCGACGTGATCGTCACGATGTGCCCGATGTGCCAGCTCAACCTGGACGCCTACCAAGCTCGCGTGAACGGGTTCTTCCATACCGACTACAAGATTCCCATCATCTTTTTCACGCAGCTCTTGGGGGTCGCCTTCGGTCTGGATTGGAAGAAGTTGGGATTCGGCAAGGAGATCGTGCCGGCCGAGCCGGTATTGAAGAAGAAATTGACGGCCGTTGCGGCCGCTTGAGGGAGGGACGGCCGATCGTCCGGGAACGGTCGGCCCGGAAGCCTCCGCCGCCGAGCTACGGAAGGGATTTCGCGATCGGCGGCGGGGAGCTTCTCACCGGGGACCGAGACGGCGGGAACTCCGCTTCCCGCGCTTCAAGCGTCATCCGATCCGCGAATCCATTATTCGGTGTTTCTCGCTGGAGGAGATCTTCGTCATGGCCGAGCGCGTCGGCGTTTACGTCTGTCATTGCGGCAGCAACATCGCGGGCATGGTCGATGTGGAGCAGGTCGCGAAATGGGCCGGGGAAAACCTCGAAGACGTCGTCATTTCCCGCGACTATAAGTTCATGTGCTCCTCCCTCGGTCAAGCCATGATCGAGGAGGATATCAAGAAGCACAACTTGACCCGGGTGGTCGTAGGTGCGTGCTCGCCTCACCTGCATGAGAAGACATTCCGCAAAGCTTGTCAAAATGCGGGCATGAACCCCTATTTGTGCCAAATGACCAACCTGCGGGAACACGTGTCCTGGGTATCGCGGGATCGCGAGAAGGCCACCGAGAAGGCCCGCGCCTTGGTGGCCGCCTCCGTGGAGCGCGTGAAACGGCAGGAGCCGCTGCAACCGCTCAGCGTCGACGTCTTGCCCGCCACCTTGGTCATCGGCGGCGGCATCGCCGGGCTGCAAGCGACGCTGGAGTTGGCGGATGCGGGATATCCGGTCTACGTGGTGGAACGCAGCCCCAGCATCGGCGGGCACATGGCCCAATTCGACAAGACTTTCCCCACGCTCGACTGCTCGGCCTGCATCCTAACGCCCAAGATGTCCGAGGCGGGCCAGCATCCCAACGTTACGCTCTACACCTACTCGGAAGTCGAGGAGGTCAGCGGCTCGGTCGGGCATTTCCGCGTCAAGATTCGCCGCAAGGCCCGGATGGTCGTCGAAGACAAATGCACCGGCTGCGGTATTTGCGTGGAAAAGTGTCCGCGCAAGGTGGTGGACGAAGAGTTCGAAGCGGGCCTGGGGTATCGCAAGGCCATCTACACGCCCTTCCCCCAAGCCGTTCCCCGCATTCCCGTCATCGACGTCGATTCCTGCATCTGGTTCGAGCGGCAGAAATGCCGGGCGTGCGAAAAGCTCTGCCCCACCGGCGCCATCGACTTCGAGCAAAAGGACGAAATCATCGAGCTGGAGGTCGGCAACATCATCGTCGCCACCGGCTGGAATATGTTCGATTGCAAACGGATCCCGCAGTACGGTTACGGCCGGCTGGCCAACGTCTTCACGGCCCTCGAGTTCGAGCGGATGTGCAATGCCGCCGGGCCGACCAACGGCAAGATCGTCCTCCGCGACGGCAAGACCGAGCCGCAGACCGTGGCGATCGTGCATTGCGTGGGCAGCCGCGACTCGAACCACAACGAGTACTGCTCGGGCATCTGCTGCATGGCCGCCCTCAAGTTCGGCCACCTGGTGCTGGAAAAGACCAAGGCCGAGGTCTACTCGTTCTACATCGACATGCGGACGAACCAGAAGGGCTATGAGGAGTTCTATCACCGCCTGCTCGAGGAGGGGATGCACTTCGTTCGCGGCAAGGTGGCTGAGGTCACCGACGCCGCACGACGCCCCGACGAAGCCGGCAAGTTGATCGTGCAGGTGGAAGATACCTTGCTGGGCAAGCAGCGGCGGATTCCGGTCGATATGGTGATTCTGATGGGCGCGTTGGAACCGCAAACCGACGCCAAAGAGCTGGGGTTGAAGCTCGGCATTTCGTGCAGCATGGCGGGATGGTACACCGAGCGCCATCCCAAGTTGGACCCCGTCGCCACGATGACCGACGGCATTTTCGTCGCGGGAGTCTGCCAGGGTCCCAAGGACATCCCGGCCTCGGTGGCGCAGGGAGCGGCGGCGGCCGCCCGCGTGATGGGCATGATCACCAAGGGCAAGGTGTGGATCGAGCCGGTGGTGGCCTCCATCGACGAAGACCGCTGCTCCGGCTGCCGCATCTGCAACAACCTCTGCCCCTACAACGCGATCGAGTTCGACGAGGCCAAGGGCGTCAGTCGGGTCATCACGGCGATGTGCAAAGGGTGCGGAACGTGCGTGGCGGCGTGCCCGGCCGGCGTCATCCGAGGCTCGCATTTCAGCAATGATCAGGTGTTCGCCGAAATCGAAGGCATTCTCTGGGATGCTTTGCACGAGGAAAAGAAGGTGGAAGCCCAAACCGTCGCCGGCTGACGGACGTAGCGACGCCTCCCGACGAACATGCGGTAGCCGCGCGTCGGGGCGTTGCATTCCGGCCTTGCTCATGCGGCGATACGCGACCGAATTGGAGGTAATTCCCCAATGGCTGATGAGACGTTCGAACCGAAAATCGTCGGTTTCATGTGCAATTGGTGTTCGTATCGGGCGGCGGACCTGGCGGGCACCGCCCGCATCAAGTATCCTCCCAACGTCCGCATCATCCGCGTCATGTGCAGCGGTCGGGTGGATCCGGCCTTCGTGCTCAAAGCCTTATCCTTGGGCGCTGACGGCGTGATGATCGCCGGCTGCCATCCCGGTGAGTGCCACTACATCGAGCAGAACTACAAAGCCATGCGGCGGTACTACATGCTCAAGCATACGCTCCAGGCTTTGGGCTTGGAGGAGGATCGCATCCGCCTGGTTTGGGCCTCCGCGGCCGAGGGCCAGCAATTGGCGGAGCACATCGAAAAATTCGTGGAGGACGTCCGCAAATTGGGTCCGCTCCACTGGCCCGCCAATTTCCAGGAGAACGGCGAACGGCTGCACGCCGTCGAGGCCTTGGCTCAAGAACACGCTGAGTCGCTGGAGGTGCTATGATGATCGCGGAGAACAAAGGCAAGCTGGCCATCTATTGGGCGGCGTCCTGCGGCGGCTGCGAAATCGCCGTCTTGGCCATCGACGAGAAGATTCTCGACGTCGCCAAACACTTCGATATCGTCTTCTGGCCCTGCGCGACCGACGGTAAGGTTCGGGACGTGGAAAAGATGGCGGACGGCTCCATCGACGTTTGCCTCTTCAACGGCGGCATCCGCACCAGCGAGCAGGAGTACATGGCGCGGCTTTTGCGCCGCAAGGCCAAGGTTCTGGTCGCCTTCGGCTCCTGCGCTTCGGAAGGCTGTATCCCCGGCCTGGCCAATACCTCCGATCGCAAGGAGATTTTCCGCACGGTGTATCAGGAGACGCCCTCCACGGAGAATCCCCGCGGAGTCGAGCCTCAGCACGTGACCGAGATGCCGGAAGGCAAGCTCTACCTGCCGATCTTCTACGACACGCTCTTCACGTTGGATCAGATCGTGGACGTGGACTATTACCTGCCGGGTTGCCCGCCCGAAGCGGAACGCATTTGGGACGCCATTACCGCGATCCTGGAGAATAAGCTTCCGCCCAAGGGATCGGTCATTGGAGTCAATACCACGGTTTGCGACGAGTGTCCGCGTAAACGGAGCGAGAAGAAGATACGCAAGTTCTATCGCACCTGGGAGATCATCCCCGACGAGGAGACGTGCCTGTTGGAGCAGGGTCTTGTTTGCGCGGGCGTGGCCACCCGGGCGGGCTGCGGCGCCAAATGTCCCCAGGTCAACTCCCCGTGCATCGGATGCTACGGCGTCAACGACGGCGCGGTGGATTTCGGCGCCCGCTTGATGTCCGCGCTGGCTTCCGTTATCGACTCCGACGATCCCGAGGAGATCGATCGCATTATCCGCGAGGGCATTCCCGACCCGGTGGGAACGTTCTATCGCTTCAACCTTGCTCACAGCCTATTGCGACGAAAGAAGAAGGCGGCGGCCGGCGCGTGAGCCGCAGGGCGAACCTCCGGGTGCTTCGCAATCACCGTCGCCCGTCCGGTCGCCGACGAATCACGGCAGCCCTATCACCGAAATCCAACGACGATTGAAGGCACGATCATGAAACGCGTATCCATCGATCCCATCACGCGATTGGAAGGTCACGGCAAAATCGACATTTTCCTGGACGACCAGGGGAACGTCGCCAACGCCTACTTGCAAATCCCCGAACTGCGGGGCTTTGAGCAGTTCTGCGTGGGCCGGCCGGTGGAGGAGATGCCGAACCTCACCGCCCGCATCTGCGGCGTCTGCCCGGAAGCCCATCACATGGCCGCCACCAAGGCCCTGGATGCCGTGTTCCACGTGGATCCGCCGGAGACCGCGAAGAAGCTTCGCGAGTTGTTTTACTCGATCTTTTTCGCCACCGACCATACGACGCACTTCTACGCTCTGGGAGGCCCGGACTTCGTCGTCGGCCCGGAGGCGCCGAAAGCCGAACGCAACATCCTGGGCGTGGTGCAGAAGGTCGGGCTGGAGATCGGGGGTAAGGTCATTAAGATGCGGCATGTCGGCCATCATCTCATCCAGATGATGGGCGGGCGGCGGGTGCATCCCAACTGGGGCTTGCCCGGCGGCGTCAGTCGCGGCATCACCGAGGAACAACGCAAGGAAATCGAGGCCGCCGGACGGGAGGCGATCGAATTCGCCAAGTTCAGCCTGCAACTCTTCGATAAGCTGGTGCTGCAAAACAGCGAGTACGTGGCCCTGGTCACCGGGGATATTTACGTTCACAAGACCTACTACATGGGAATGGTGGACGCGAATAATCACGTCAACTTCTACGACGGTCTGATCCGCGTGGTCGGGCCGGACGGCACCCAGCACGCCAAGTATGCGGCCGCGGACTATCGCGAGTTTATCGCCGAGCGAGTCGAGCCGTGGTCGTACCTCAAGTTCCCGTATCTCAAGAAAGTCGGCTGGAAGGGCTTCGTGGACGGTCCGGAGTCCGGCATCTACCGCGCCACCCCGCTCTCGCGGCTGAACGCCGCGGACGGCATGGCGACGCCCTTGGCTCAGAAGGAGTATCAGCGTTTCTACGAAGTGCTGGGGGGCAAACCGGTTCACCACACGTTGGCCACCCACTGGGCGCGGCTGATCGAGCTGCTCTACGCCGCCGAACGCTGGGTGGAACTGGCATCCGATCCGAAGATCACCGGCCGTGATTTCCGCGTCTTGCCGAAGGAAAAGCCGACCGAGGGCGTGGGCTGCGTGGAAGCTCCGCGCGGCACCTTGACGCACCATTACGCGACCGACGAGCGGGGCTTGGTGGTGAAGGCCAACCTGATCGTGGGCACCACGAACAACAACGCCCCCATCTGCATGTCGGTCCAACGGGCGGCGCAGAAGCTCATCCGCAACGGCGAGCTGCGGGAAGGGCTGTTGAACAAGGTGGAAATGGCGTTTCGGGCGTACGATCCGTGCTTCGGATGCGCCACCCACAGCCTGCCCGGTCAAATGCCCTTGGAGGTCCGTATCCGCGATCCCCAAGGAAATCTGGTGCAGCGTCTCCGCCAAAACATCGACTGATCGCGGCGCCGCCGTTTTCTCGGCCCGCATTCCCCTCGCCGCTTCGGGCAGAGGAACGGAGGCTCGGCCGCCGTGCCGCCGCCTTCGGACGCTGGCGGTTCGCGTGTGCGCGTGACATTCGTGCCGCGCGACGCGCCGGTGTGCCGGTCTTGTACGAAAGCATGAGACGTTGAGCCCGCAGAGTCCGGGAACCGCTTGACCGCGCGCATAGGATGGATCAGGATTCTGGGTCGGCTGTCATGTTCGCGAATCGTTCCGGATTCGCGAGCGATCGGCGGCGAGTTTCGCGGACAACCGAATTTTCGCGGAAATTCAAAGACAATGATGAGAATGGACTGTAATAATCACCGGTTTTGGGGCCTGTTGTTGGCGTTCCTAACGGCCGCCGTGTGGCATCCGCAAATCGCTCGATCGCAGCTCATCGTGGCCCATCGCGGGGCTTCGCACGACGCCCCCGAGAACACCCTAGCGGCCTTTCGGTCGGCATGGGAAGAGGGGGCCGACGCGATCGAGGGAGATTTCCATTTGACGCGAGACGGGCGGATTGCCTGTATTCACGATGCCGACACCAAACGCGTGACCGGAGACGCCGTCGATTGGAAGGTGACCAACACGACTTGGGATCAGCTCCGCACCCTCGATGTGGGACGTTGGAAGGGGGAGACGTTCGCCGGTGAGAAGATCCCCTCGCTAGCCGAAGTCTTGCAGGTCGTCCCTCCCGGCAAGAAGTTCTACCTCGAAATCAAGGGCGGGCCGGAGTGGGTGGAACCGATCGCCCAGGTAGTGTCCGCGGGTCCTTTGAAACCCGAACAAATCGTCATCATCGCCTTCAACGCGGAGACCGTTGCCCGGGTGAGAGACCGCCTGCCCGATATCAAGACTTGTTGGCTGGTCGGTTACAAGAAGGACGAAACGACCGGTGAGTGGAAACCGGGCTTGGACGAGATTCTGGCAACACTCGGCCGAATTCGCGCCCACGGCTTGAGCACGCAGGCCAACGCCGAAGTCGTGGACGAGGCGTTCGTGCGGCGATTGCGCGCGGCGGGCTACGAATTTCATGTTTGGACGGTCGATGAGCCGGACTTGGCTCGGCGGTTTCGCGATCTCGGAGCCGACTCCATCACGACGAATCGGCCGGCTTTCATCCGCGAGGTCTTGGGGCCGTGACGCCCGCCGGGACGACGTTCGTCGTTCACTCCAGCTCCATGGTGTCCGTGTAGTTCGGCACGCTGACACGCCAACCCAAGCGAGCACGCAGCAATTCCGCGAAACTGAGCGACGAGCTTTCTTCGCCGTGCGTCACGAACACGGAGCGCGGCGGCGCGGCTGCCGTCCCGAGCCATTCCAATAGTCCGCCGCGGTCCGCATGTCCCGACAATCCATGGAGCTGCTCGATCTTGGCGCGGGTAGGCCACTCCTTGCCGTGGATGCGGACGTAGGGGTTCTTTTCCAGGATTTGGCGTCCCAACGTCCCCCGGGCCTGATAGCCGACGAAAAGAATCGTGGATTCCGGCCGGACGATGTTGTTGCGGAGGTGAAACTTGATTCGCCCGGCGGTACACATCCCCGAGGTGGCCATGATCACGCTGGGAACGTGAAAGGTGTTGATCTGTTTGGATTCTTCCACCGTCCCGACCAGGCGGAGGTTGGGGAAATCGAAGGGTGAGGAATCCGAATCCACCATCTGCTTCGTTTCTTCGTCGTAGCATTCTTGGTGTCGGCGAAAGACCTCCGTCACGCGGACGGCCATGGGGCTATCGAGGAAGATGGGAAAGGGGCTGAGTTTCCCGCTCCGGTAAAGACGGCTGAAATGATATAAAAGGTCTTGCGCCCGTTCCACGGCGAAGACGGGGATGACCACGTTCCCGCCCCGAGCCGAGGTCGACTTCACGACATTGGCGAGGGTTTCTTCCAGATCGCCGTTCTGCGAGTGGTCGCGGTCACCGTAGGTGGACTCGATCACCAAGTAGTCGATGGCTTCGTTGATGCCCTCGGGGTCGCGGAGGATCGGCCGATTGCGCTGCCCCAGGTCGCCCGAGAACATCAGACGCCGGCGCTTCCCGTTTTCCCGCAACTCCATCAACAAGATGGCCGAACCGAGGATGTGGCCGGCATCCAAGAAGCGGAAGGTGAGGTCGGCCAGTTCGATGGGCCGGTGATACTCGACAGGCCGAAAGTAGGGTAATACCGCTTCGACGTCATTGATATCGTATAAGGGGATTTCAGGATACTTGCCGACACGTCCTTCCTTCTTATGGCGCCGGCGCTTGTATGCCGCGTCTTCCATTTGGATGTGGGCCGAATCCCGCAAGATGATCTCGGCCAGGTCGGCGGTCGCCGAGGTCGCGAAGATTCGGCCGTGAAAGCCGTCTTGGGCCAATTTCGGGAGCAAGCCGCAGTGATCGAGATGGGCGTGCGTTAGGATGACGGCGTCCAACTCCCGGGCCGGAACGGGCAGGGGCCCCCAGTTGCGGTCGAGGTACGGCCGTTCCTGGAACATTCCGCAATCCACCAATACCCGCGTGCGCCCGCACTGAACGAAGTATTGCGACCCGGTAACCTGCCGGTTCGCTCCAAGGAATTGGATTTTCACGATGTTTCCTTTATTTCGGTTGGACGAACATACGGAATCGCCCGACTATTGGGGCGTTCACGGCGACACGGTTGAGGTTCCCGGACATGCCTGCGGAACACGACCGAGCCGTCGGCCGGTCCCTCCTTGGGACTACGTGACCTCCCCGCCGATCGTTCGTTACCATCATTCGGTCCGATTCGTCGGCGGAGCGTGACAATTGAACGACTCTCCGGAAAATCATACAATGCGGCGGGGGCAGCACGACAGTGAATAGATCGGCATCCTAGGGCGTCTTGGCCGCCGGCGGAATGCTTCACTTGGTCTCCGTGGAGTGACGCGCTTCACCGCGAAGGAATCGGGGACCGCAGGGCAGGGAGTGCGTCGTCAACGGAACCCGACACAAAGGAGCGTGCGTCATGAAGTCCCGCGTAGCCTTGGCCTTGGTCGCCCTGCGCGATCCTGAACTTCCAACCGCGGATCAAATCGAGGACTATTTGAGCCGGCACTGGCCGGACGCGCCGCAAATCGGTCCCGCCGAGGAGGTCCCCACCCCGGACGGCGAACAGGCCGAAGGCATCGAGGTCTTTCGCTTCGGAGAGGGTTTGGCCGCCGTCTCCTTGATGAATGCCCCGATTCCCTTCGAAGAGTTGGAGTTTCCCTGCGCTGCGGCATGGTACTGGCCGACCGCCGAGCAGGAGATGCGCGCGCATACCTCGCACCTCTTAGTGGCGTTGGTCGACGGGCCGGAAGATCCGATCGAGCGGCATCGCCATCTGACGCAACTCGTGGCCTCCGCCGCCGCGCTGACCGACGCAGTGGGCATCTATTGGGGATCAGGAGGCAACGTGCATGAAAGCCGAGCCTTCCTCGAATCCGCCCATCAAATGAATGCCGAAGTGCTCCCCCTGGAGCTGTGGGTGACCATTCGTTTTTCGCCCGAGGAGGACGGCAGCATTTCCTGCATCACGGACGGTTTGGAGGAGTTCGGACTCAACGAAATCGAAGTCTTTTCCAGCCGCCGCGAACCGCAGACCCTGCTCGAGTACGTCTACAACGTCGCCTATTATCTCATCGAGAACGGACCGGTCATTCACGACGGCGAGACCATCGGCCTGACGGAAGACGAGCGGTTTCTCGTGACGTTCGGGCAATCGCAAATCACCGATCAGCCGCGCGTCATGCGCATCGAACTGTAGCCTACGTCCGGGCACGACGTTCCTCGCGGTCGGAGTGCTCGGCGACGGAGGGAGAGCGAGCCATGGCGAGCCGAATCCGTGTTTATCACGTTCTAACGGCGGCGGTCTTGCTTTCCGCCGGCATCGCGGGCCTCGCATGGCACCAAAACTGGGTGCCTTTAACCGGAACGTCGCCTCCGTCCAATTCCATCATGGTTCTCATGCCCTATCGCCACGCCGGAACGTGGGTCTTCGACGATCCCGCGGCAGGGCTGCGGCAGGAACCTTTCGTGGCGGGCATTCCGGAGATGATCGACGAAATGGTCGCGGATATTCCCCACGCCGAGGATGGGTTTCGCCTGCTGTTCTCTGCTCATCCCTTTCCCGGCTACACGCACAAGCTGGTTTGGCGCCGCGGCGATGGGACCGGGAATTGGTACTACTCGGAGCAGTTTCAGAAGGAGGGCTGGCTCTGTCCCGCTCTGTTCAAGTACTTTCGCGCGGCTCCGAAGGAGATTTACGTCAAAGCGGAAGCGAAGTGAAACTCGAATCCGTCCTCATCTCTCGCCCGGCTCGCTCGACGGGGCGAAAACGCCGAGGACTCGTTCCTAGCGGCAACGACCGCTGGAACGTAGGTGGCTCCGCGGCCGGCGGTTCGTTCGGTACCGCCCGACCAAGCGAAGCGTCGCCCCGGCTGTTCGAATCGAATTCCGATATCCGATGATTGCGTGCCCGGCTCGAATGGTGTTCCGTACTCCTCAGTCCCGACATGACGTATCCGGTTGCTACAGTTCACATTTGTGGTAAGCGAAAGTCGTCGGCTGCGGCATTCAAGCGCAACGACTTTCGGTCGGCCGAGCGACGCGGCCATGCCATTCAGGTGCGGAGGACAAGGTCTATAATGGCGGTTGACGATTTGCACGGCTTGCCAGCCCAGGTAATGCACCCGTGGACCCTTCTTCCAACTCCAAATCTTCCAACGCCGGGCCGTCGTACCATCCGATAGCGGTAGCGGTGGTGCTTCGGGGCAACCGGGTGTTGGTGGGAGTCCGTGCGGAGGGCGGCACGCTGGCCGGCATGTGGGAGTTTCCCGGCGGAAAGGTGCGGCTGAGCGAATCTTGGGAAGCGGCAGCAGCGCGGGAGACGCTGGAAGAAACCGGCCTGGCCGTACGGATCGGCGAATTGCTGGAAGTCACCCGCTGGGAATATCCGCACGCGGCGGTGGAGTTGCGGTTCTTTTCCGCCGAACCCCTGGATGACGCGCCTCCTCGGCCGCCGTTTCGGTGGATCGACCGCCGTGAACTGGACGCGGACCGATTCCCGCCCGCCAATCGTGCATTGATTCTACGCCTCCGGAGCGATTCGGTGACGCCCCCGTAATGCCGTCCCTGCGACACGTTCCGGCAAAGTTCTCTCATTTCTCCCCGTCCGCCTCCGAAAAGCCGTTGATTGGGAAACCTTAACGGGCGTAGCAACTCTACCGGAATCTCGCGCCCGACCCTTGCCGATGAGTGAAATCGGGTAAGGAATTGCGCCGGTTCAGGGGCAGAAGCCTCCCGGGGGCGGTCCACCGGCTTCCGGTGCTTTTTGCCTTGCTGCCGGTTCCAACGAAAAAACTACGGCGAGGTTGGACGTGGCTACCATTCGATTCTTTAGACAGCGCCCTTGGCTTCATTCCATCTTGTGGCCGGCGTTGGCGGCCGCGCTGCCCGCCGTGGTCAACGTTGCACCTTGCGCCGTCGCGCAAACGGCCACCTTCAGTTCCTTTCGCACGGTCGATTCGCGGCGAGAGGGCGGTGTGCCGGCGGCCGTCGTCTCGGCCATTGCCGCCGAACCTCGAAAAGGGCTGCTGCTGACGGCGGGAGACGATCGGAAGATTCGCATTTACGAAGCGTGGGGCGATCGGCTTCTCTTCACCGTGCCCGGCGAAGAATGGGTCTATGCCCTCGACGCGGATGCCACCGGGCGATGGTTCGCCGCCGTCGATGGCTTGGGAACGGTGACCTTGGGCAACCTCGCCGCCGCGACCTCGGCCAAGAGAGTCAAGGTTGCGAACTCGGCCTTGCGGGCCGTGAAATTCAGCCCCGACGGGAGATTCCTGGCGGTAGCGGGTTTCGAGCCTACGGTTTGGGTTCTCGACGTCGCGACCGGCCGGGTCGCGGCAAAACTACCGGCAGGGTCCGTCGATGTGCGGGCGATTGCGTTTTCGCCGGACGGCAAGCTTCTAGCCGCTGCGGGCCGCGGCGGCAACGTGCGGCTGTGGACTATGGCCGACCTGCGGCAGAGCGGCGACCTGCCCCTCTCGCATCGGCGCCTGCGAGCGCTGGCTTTCTCACCGGACGGTAGGCTCTTGGCGGCCGGCGGGGACGAGGGTTCCGTCGTCTTCTACGACCTTGCGAACCGCGCTTCCGCCGATCGCTGGGAGTTGCCATCCGGAGCCGTCACCGTCTTGGTGTTTTGCGGCGCCGGTCGCCTGGCGGCCGGTACCACCGAGAATCTGATTCTGGTCTATGACTTGGCCTCGCGTTCCGCCGTTGCGGATTTGCGAGGGCACACCGGCACGGTGGCGTCTTTGAGCTATTTGGCGGAACAGGACGTCCTGGCTTCGGGTAGCTTCGACACCACGGCCCAGTTTTGGCGGCTGGACCGCGGGCCCGTCGTCTCGGAGCGGCCCGGTGTTTTGCCCGAGCCTTTGCGATAAGCGCCCCCTCAGCGGGTGAACTGCCCGAGGCACGTTGCGTCCCTGCCCTCGGCGTTGAGGCGGGGCATGGTGAAAAGGTGAAGTGACATAAAGGAAATGAAGCCGCGCCTTTGGGAATGAAGGCGTTCCGACGATGCCGAGCGCGTCCGTCGAATGAGAAATCCACACGGAGGTTCAAGTGAAGTTCTTACGCCGCATCTGGAATTCGCGCCGTTCGCGGCGATCAACGCATCCCGCGCGTGCATCCCAGGCACGGGGTTATCGGCGATGCCGGCTGGAGGCCATGGAGCCGCGGTTGTACCTCTCGGCTTCGCCCATCCATGTGGGCATGGTGTATTACGAAGACGCGGGTGGAAGCGATACCGTTCCCGACACCTTCGAAATCACGTTTCAGGGCGGAGCGCCCGGCACCCAACTGACGCGATTGGTCATCGAAACCGATAAGCTGGGCGACGGGCTGACCATCGGCGACACATTTTTCGATACCGCGCCGGGCGGGCTGGGGGCCTTCGGATCCGCGCCTTTCTCGGTCGTGTCGCAGTCGGGCATCGACGACTATCGCGTGTCGGTGGAGGACGGCGGTACGACGTTGGTGCTGGAATTCACGGGCTTTCACGCGGGCGATCGCTTCGTGTTCTCCATCGACGTGGACGAGATGGGATTCCTCGGCCCCAACGCCGTGGCGGAAGGCAACGAGTTCGAGGGATCGCAGTTGCACGTCACCTTCGCCGCCCCGCATTATTACCAGGCCGCGGGGATGGATATCTTCCTGGATGCCTACGACTCGAATCTGGACCGATCCGGTCTGGACTTGCCCCCTGACAGCTACGCTCCGCCCCTGGATTCGGCCAATCCGGTCCGCACGGCCGGGGCCTTCCTCAAGTTGGAGCAGGTGCCGTTGCCGGTCCGTATTGCGGGCAAGGTCTTCGTAGACCCCAATCTGAACAACCGGACCGATGCGGGGGAGCCGGGGCTGCCGGGGGTTACCGTGCAACTATGGCGGGAGGAGGGGGCCGGCTACAGCTTCGTGGGCCAGACCGTGACCGATGCCGCGGGAAACTACCGCTTCGAGGATTTGACGCCCGGCACCTATCGCGTGGTGGAGCTTCAGCCGAGCGGTTACCTGAGCGTCGGAGCCCGGGCGGGGACTGTCGAGGGCAATACCCGCGGCAACGTCGCAGACGCCGATACGATTACCGACATCGTCCTGCTGGGCGGTGAAGAGAGCCTTCACAACGATTTTGCAGAGGTCCAACCGGCCTCGCTTGCCGGGCATGTGTATCACGACGCCAATGATAACGGCGTGCGCGAGTCGGGTGAGTCGGGCATCGGCGGTACGATCATCCGCGTGACGCGCGAGGCGGACGCCTTTTCGCCCGCCATGACGTTCGAAACCACGACCCAGGCCGACGGCTCCTGGAGCGTGACCCAACTCTATCCCGGCCTGTACACGGTCGAGGAAATCCAGCCCGCCGGGTATCTCGACGGTAAGGACGCGGCGGGAAGTCTGGGCGGCACCGTGATTTCGAGCGCCGACCGAATCGTGGGCATCAACGTGCCGACGGCGGCAGCGGGCACCGACTACGATTTCGGCGAGTTGTTACCCGGCTCACTCGGCGGCTTCGTGTATCTCGACCTGAACGCCGACTGCCGTTTCGATCCCGGTGAACCCTTCCTGCCCGGCGTTACCATACAACTGCTGGATGCTCAGGGGCAGGTCGTCGCGACGGCCGTCACCGACGGCAATGGGGCCTACCGTTTTGACAACTTGATCCCCGGCACCTACGGACTTCGCGAGATCCAACCGGAGGATTACTTCGACGGCTGTGAACGGCCCGGCACCGCCGGGGGCGAGCGAACCGCGAACGACCTCGTCACGGCGATCGTGCTCGGGTCGGGCGTCCAGGCCTCCGGTTATGTTTTCGCGGAAATCCCACCGGCGAGGCTCTCCGGCTACGTCTACGAGGATGATGATGCCGACGGCTGGAACGACCCCGGCGAACGCGGGATCGCGGGTGTCCGTATCGAGCTTCGTGACGCGAATGGGAATCCGACGGGTTTGTTCGCGGAGACGGACGCCGCGGGTTACTTCGAGTTCGGGCGATTGCGTCCGGGCGAGTACGAATTGGTTGAAGTTCAGCCGGCGGGATATCTTGACGGCCTCGATCGGCCGGGCACGGCGGGCGGCACGGCCCACAATCCCGGCGATAGGATTTCCGGAATCCGGCTGGAACCGGCTGCCGAGGGCGTGGATTACCTTTTTGGTGAAATTCGGCCCGCCTTGCTCGCCGGTCGCGTGTTCGCCGACCAGAACTTGAACGACGCCTGGGACGCGGGGGATATTCCTATCGCCGATGTCGTCATTCGCCTCCGCGACGCGAGTGGTACGATCATCGCGTCCACGGTGACCGACGCCGAGGGCCGCTACCGCTTCGAGGGTTTGGCTCCCGGCTATTATGCCGTGGAGGAGGTTCAGCCGGAGGGTTACTTGGACGGCCCGGACTTCGTCGGGACGGCGGGGGGCATCGTCATCGGCAACGATCATATCGGCGAGATCAAACTGCTGCCGGGGACCAAAGGGGTGAATTACGACTTTGCGGAGGTCCGCCCCGGGTCGATCTCCGGCTACGTGTTTCAAGACGGACCGGCCGTCAGCTACGTTTGGGGCACGCCGCGGCCGGATCCCTACGCGGTCCGCGACGGCGTGTTCACGCCGGACGACACGCCGATCGCCGGAGTGGAGCTGCGTTTGGCGGACGCCTTCGGCCGAGCGATTCTCGATGAGTCGGGGCGGCCGATCGTCACTCACACCGACGGCCGCGGCTACTTCGAGTTCAAAGGCCTCCGGCCCGGAACCTATACCGTGATCGAGGTGCAGCCGGCGGGTTATGACGACGGTCTGGATTCCGTCGGTACACTCGGCGGCATCGCGTTCAATCCCGCCAATCCGGAGGCCTTGGCCATCCTCGACGAAATGCTTGTCGATCCGAAGAACGACGCGATCGCCCGAATCCAATTGCCGGCGGGCGGTCTGGGGGTGCAATACAACTTCGCCGAGGTGCTGATCACGGCGATTCCCCCGTGGATTCCGCCGGTCATGCCGCCCAGCAATCCCCCTCGGTTGCAGCCGGCGCTGCCGCCGCCTTTCGAGGCCCCGCCGCCCGTGGTGCAACTCTCGCCGGTGGCTCCCAGCTCGCCGGAGTTACCGAAGTTCGCCGGCAGCGGCGGCGGTGCGGATTACACCTGGCACTTGAGCGTGATCAATGCGGGCTATCCTCGGCACGAAGCGGACGGCCTGCGACAGCCTTTGATGCACGAGGCCTCGTTCTTCAACCCCGCCACTTGGCAGGGCATGCCGATGGATCGTGCCCTTTGGATGATTACCGACGCCGACGGCTCGCTCGCAGTCCAATATCGCTTCGGCACCGAGGGCGGAATACCCTTGACCGGAGACTTCAACGGCGACGGTCGCTACGAAATCGCCGTCTTTTTCTCCGGCATGTTTTTCATCGACCTCAACGGAAACGGGATTTGGGACGAAGGCGATCTGTGGATTCGCTTGGGCAAGGACGGCGACCGGCCCGTGGTCGGCGATTGGGACGGCGACGGAAAGACCGATGTCGGCATCTTCGGGCCGACTTGGAGCGGTGACGAGCGGGCGCTGCGTTCCGAGCCGGGCTTGCCGGATTCGCTGAACGTGCAGCCCACGGCGCGGGCGAAAAACCTGCCGCCTCTGCCGACTCAGGCCCCCGACGGCTACCGCGTGCTCCGCCGCGGACCGCGATCTCCGGACCGTGCCGATCTCATCGACCACGTCTTTCGTTTCGGCGAGCCGGGCGACTTCCCCGTCACCGGCGATTGGAACGGCGACGGTGTGGCCACGATCGGGGTCTATCGCGGCGGAGTATGGTATCTCGATGTGGACGGCGACGGCCGCTGGAGCGACGCCGACCTCGCCGTACCGTTCGGCGAACCCGGTGACATTCCCGTGGTCGGCGATTGGAACGGCGACGGGATTACCGACCTGGGCCTCTTCCGCCGCGGCACGTTCCTTCTCGATTCGGACGGTGATCGGTCGCTCACCGCGCGGGACCGCGTCTTCGCGATGGGCCAAGCCGACGACATCCCCTTCGCCATCGACTTGAACGGGGATGGGCGGAGCGAAGTGGGCGTGTACCGATACGAGAGCGCCGGGTCGAAGGACGGCCCGACCCCGCTGCAAGCGTCCCTGCCGAAATCCTCGGTCGGTGCGCCGCGCGGCGCCGACTTCGATGTTGCACCGCGGGATTCCGCCGTCCCGGCCGACGCCAGTCGCGGCGAGGCTAACGAGTAGGCGGTACCGCAGCCTGCCAGCCGGCCTCGAGCTGCTCGCTCAACCGACGGCGGATCGCGCTGAATTCCGGTTCTTCCGCCAGGTTGACGTTTTCCTGGGGATCGGCTTCGTGGTCGTACAACTCCACGCCCACGGGCTGATCGCCTTTGCGCGGCCGCCATTCCGTGTAGCGGAAGCGAGCGGTACGCATCGAGTACCCCATCACGGAACCGCGCGGATACTGGCTGAATGCGGCCGTCTTCCAGGGGCGCGCGGGATCATCCCAAAGCGGTGCCATGCTGGTGCCTTCCAGCCCCTCGGGCGACGGCAGGCCGCAAAGCTCGCACAGCGTGGGGTAGATGTCCACGAACTCTACCAGGGCTTGCGTCCGCGCGCCGGGGTGCTTTTGGCCGGGCACGCGTAAGATCAGGGGCACGCGGGCGGCCGACTCGAAATTGGTGTGTTTGCACCACAGACCGTGATCGCCCAAGTGCCACCCATGATCCCCCCAAAGGATGACGACGGTGTTGTCTTTCAGGCCGCATTCTTCCAAGGTTGCCATTAACCGTCCGACCTGAGCGTCGATGTAGCTCACCGACGCGTAATATGCCCGGATCAGATCCCGCGCCATCTCGTCGGATAGCGGTCCCTCGGCGGGAATGTCCTTGTATGCCCGCAATTCTCCCCAATTCGTCAACGCGATGGGCGGGCAATTCCGCGGCGGATCGGGATTCGGCGCCAGGGCAATCTGTTCCGGCGGGTAGAGGTCGAAGTAGCGCTTGGGGGCCACAAACGGCAAATGCGGTTTGAAATAGCCGACCGCCAGGAAGAAGGGACGATCCTTGAGTTCCTTCAGAAGCCGAACGGCTTCGTTGGTGGTCTTACCGTCGGGCAAGTCGTCGTCCGCCACGTCGGGATCTTCCCAAGCCGGTCCGCGGGCACGCCACTTGGGGGCGGTAACCCGAAGTGCGATTCCGCTCTCGGGATCGCGTTCCAAGACCTCGGTCGCCGGGCCTTGCTCTCGCCGGAGCCGCGCGGTTTCCTCCGCCAAGGCGGCCAACGTCTCCGGCTTCCCGTAACCGGATCCCCCGGGAGCCCAGTGCGGCGCGCTCCAGCTTCGCGGATCGTCTAAGCCGCCGTGATAGATTTTGCCCAAGCCCCGCGTTTCGTAACCGTGGTTCTTGAAGTGTTGCGGCAGCGTGACCACATCCGGCAAGGTCTTGCGGAAGTGTGTCTGCAAATCGTAAACGCGAGTCGTGTCGGGACGGCGTCCCAGGAGTAGCGAAGTGCGGGAAGGGCTGCACACCGCCTGCTGGCAGTAAGCGCGCTCGAAGAGCAACCCTTCCGACGCCAAAGCGTCGATGTGGGGCGACTTGATGTGGGAGGCGCCGTAGCAGCCCAATTCCGGTTTCAGGTCGTCCACGGCGATGAACAGGACGTTGAGTTTACGAGCCGGAGTCTCCTCCGCTCCGGTCGTCGCGGCGAGCGCCCCCGCCGTAAGGACGATGAAAACTCCCAGCATAACGAGTTGACGGATTCGCATGACCGCGGCCTCCCATGGTTGCTGCCGGCTAGGAATAGGACGTCGTAGAACGGAATGCGACGGCCGGATCGCCGCATCGCGGCACCTCCAACACTGTAACCCCGCGGAGAAGTCCGGCCAAGCCTCCGACGCGCCGAAATCGGCGATTCGGCAGGCGCGTCGGCAGCCCGGCACTGGGCCCAATTCGCAAGGGCAACATTGAGCTACGGCGGGCATGAGACGCGGAGGCCGACGCTTGCTTCGGGGGCCGCCTCGTATTAATATCAGGAACCGTGGTTTTGACCGGCAAGCATACGGTTTTCCAACACTCGGGCAGGAGATGCCAAGATGATGTGCCAACGGTTGCTCGCTCGCGTGCGTTTACAGTTCCGGTCCCCGATGCGACTGTGGATCGTGCTGGTGCCGGCGTTGCTTGCCGGTAGCCTTTGCCGGGGGGAGCAAGCGGCCGACGGGCCGGCGGATCAGCCGCCGAAAAAGGTACTGCTGACGGGAGAGGATCTCGCCGCCTGGCGAGAACCGCACGGCGAATGGGCGACCGTCGGCCAAGCCGCGATGGACTCCGCCGACCCCAAGCGGCTTTCGGTGACGCCGGGGCAAGGCGTGATCTATAACGGCCCCAACGGCCGAACCGTGAATCTGCACAGCGTTTTCGAGCACGGCGACGTCGTCGCCCACATCGAGTTCATGGTGCCGCAAGGATCCAATTCGGGCGTGTATTTCCAGGGGCGGTACGAGATACAGGTCTTAGACAGTTGGGGTGTGGAGCATCCCAAGTACGGCGATTGCGGCGGGATTTACCAGCGATGGGGACCGCAAGGCGGCTACGAGGGCAAGAGCCCGCGAGTCAATGCGTCGCGCAAGCCCGGGGAATGGCAGTCGTTCGACGTGATCTTCCGTGCCCCGCGGTTCGACGAATCGGGCAAAAAGGTGGAAAAAGCCCGATTCATCAAGGTCCTTCACAACGGCGTGCTGGTCCACGAGAACGTGGAGGTGACCGGCCCTACCCGCTCCGCTAGTTTTGAGGACGAAAAGCCCGTCGGTCCTTTGATGCTGCAAGGCGATCACGGTCCCGTGGCTTATCGCAACATTTGGCTTCAGCCGACCCAACTGCCCTGAGGACACGGCTCGGCCGGCATCGCCCCGATGGGGCGCAACGCGAGGCGGCATCCCCGAACCGTGCCGGCGTCCGGCTGCAACTACCGGGAGAGGACGGAATGGCGAACGAGGTAAAGGAGCAAGCGCCGGAGCCGTCGCGGATTTCCGTCGCCTCGGCGGATTCCTGGGAATCGAATCGGATTCACCGGGTGCTGCGACGCCTTACCATAGCCGTGGTCTTCTTGGCGTTGGGGGTGTTTCTTCTGGCCGCGGCCGTGTACGGTTCCCTGGTCAATTACTTCTCCGGCGACGCGCTGCTATTCGGCGGGGCGTCGATCGGGGCGGCAATCGTGGGATTCGCCCTGGGGTTGTTCGCCGGGCGTCTCCGTTGAACGCCGCGTCCCTCCGCCGGCCCGCGACCTTGGTCCGGTTCACCGGCGAACCGTATCGCCGTCTTTGCCGGCCATCATCACGTCGAAGAAGTAGGTGGATTCTTCGGCGGCCAACTGGATGTTGCCGGTCGGGCAGCTCGCCTCGGCACGGAAAACCAAGTTGCCGTGTTTCGATGCGGTAGCGCGGATGGTCAGCACGACCTTTTCCCCCGGCGCTATCGCGCGAATCGGGGTGAACAAGACCTGGCCGGGGAGAATCTTATTGGGAGCACCGTCGGCCGCCACCGCCTCGATTCCCTCCGAGAAGAAGCCGACGACTTGAACCTTTTCCGCCGCGCGGGTACCGCGATTTTCGAGAATGATGCGGTATTCCGCGGGCTTGCCGATCGGCACCGGTCCTTGCGGGTCCTCGACTCGCAGCGCGAGGTCCGCAATCGTTTCCAGTTGCGTTAGGCATTCGCCTTGGGCGGCCAAATTCTTCCCGTCCGCATTGGCGGCCAAACGAATCGTGCCGGGTATTGCATAGCGACATGCCACGCGGAACTTCGCCTCCTTTCCGGGAGGAAGTTGATCGAGCGTCCATTGGACGGTGCGCTGCTTGTCTTGAATCTCGGCCTGCGGGGCGGCGACCAGGGTCACGGCCGACGGCAGCGAAATCAGCACTCGGACATCCTCCGCGGGGGCGGTGCCGGGGTTGCGCACCGTGACCTCATACCAGTCCTCTTGGCCCACATACTGCAAGGGCGGTCCCTGAACCGAGACTTCCAAGGCAGGCTTGAGGACCGTGACGGTCCGCTCCAGGTGTGCCGTCGCCGTCAGGTCGTCCTTCGCGTCGACCACCAGACTCAAGGCACCCTCCTGCCTCGCCACAAGTTCCAGCTCCACCACCCGCTTGGCACCGGCCGGAATCGTCCCCAGCGTATGGCGAATAACCTCGCGGCTGCCCGATCCGGGAGGCACCAAGGCCAGCGTCACGCTTTCCGCGTCGCCCGTCCCGGAGTTCTCCACTTCCAGCCGGTACACCTGAGATTGCCCGAAGAGAATCGTGTCCGGGCCGTCCAAACGCAGCTCCAATTTGGGCTCCTGCACCTCGATCGAGGCTTGGCTGGGAGGGGGGGCGAACTCCCACTGCACGGCCAAATCGAAGGGCTTGCTCTCGCGGGGAATGATCCGCAGGTCCAAGGCCTCGGCGGCCCCGACCGGCAACTCCTCGATCCGCCAGGTCAGGTGGCGAAACTCGCCTTCCGTTTGCTGTGCGACGGTCCCGTCGCTCGGCTCCGCGCCGTTCAAGTCGGCCCAATTGGGGATCATCACGTGCACCACGACCTGCCGAGCCGGCGTTTGTCCCTGGTTCCGCAGTTGCAACGTGTAAAGACCCTCGCGACCCACGGCGATGCGCCGCGGTCCGATCGTCTCCACGTTCAAAAGCGGCGTAGTTCGGTTAATCAGCACGCGATCACCCGCCGACCTGGGCGTCTGCGCCGCGGGCTCACCGGCGCTGCGGGCGGCCGGTGCGGCGCTGCGGATCGTTTCCTCGTTTGCGGGGACGGCCGAGCGACCGGAATCGACCACGGCATTGCCGCCGACGGCGTCATCGGCGTAGGCCGGAGAGCTGTGGGACAGGGCATCGGATACGGAAGCGGGCCGATTGGCCACGCTTCGCCCGCCCAAAGCCGGCACATAACGCTCGTGCTGCCGCTGGGGCGATACGGGAGGAACGTCGGACGCCGGAACGGATGGCGTCGCGGCGGGGGTCGGTTCCCGCTGAGCCGTTTCCGCGCGCGGTTGCGGCGGCGCCGGCGTGGGAGTCATCGCACGGTTCGTCGAAGGCGCGGCGGCCGACGTCGGTACTGAATACGCGGCGGGCGCTCGTGAAGGCGAACTTGGATCCGCAACGGTCGAACCGCCGGGCGACAGGACGGGGGAGGCACCGCTTCCACCGGTCGGAACCTGCGGAACGGGTTCACGTCGCGCCACGGGTGCGGCCGGGGTGGGAACGCGTGCCTCGACGACCGGCGTCGGACCGGTCGCTGCTGGGCCGGAATCGCCTGCCATAGTGGCTTCACCCGGGGCTTCCGCCGTGTCTTGCGAGTCCTTTTCCTCCGATGAAGGTGCGGTCCACACCGGCACCGACGACACGGCGAACGGCGACGCGCGATAGCGATTCAGCCTTTGATGCAGCGGAACGCGATGCTCGGCGGAAGGCTCCGCCGCTTCCAAATTGGGATCGGGCATCGGCTCGATCCCCGCC
>Ga0067045_1002833_pt1 | contig 44775 bp, 38 predicted proteins | sample TerdegcTABiofilm_FD_59184 | JGI IMG/M metagenome (GOLD analysis project Ga0067045, IMG submission 59184) | Combined Assembly of (Gp0054472, Gp0054536) Wastewater bioreactor microbial communities from Singapore -Terephthalate degrading...
GAACGGTGTCGGGATGGATGCCCAGGTCTACAAACAGCTCCCGCAGGTCGTCGGGCAGGCTGTCCAGCAGGTCGGCCTCCAAAATAACCACCGCTCCCTTGGCGCAGACGATTTCCAGATCGCTGTCCACGGGAATTCCCGCCGCCTCCAGCAGCTCATGGGGCAGGACGAGTTCCTCGTCCTCGTCGTCCTGGAGGGCGGCAATGCCGTCGGGGGTCAGGACAAATTCCTTGAAGGTGTTGCGGCTGGAGGCGGCGGAGCTGCTGATGTAGGCGAGCTTCACCGTGTCGCCGGAGACCAGCCCCATGTCCTGCAAAAGTTGGGCGGGGACGATGAGTTGTCCCTGTTCGTCCACGGTGCTTTGCATTTCAATCATTTTCATAAACTGTTTCCTCCTTAGCGCCCCGGATCGGGGCATATTCATTTCGCATGATGCTTTTAAGCCGCTATTCCGTGTTGTAAAAACCGCCCGTCAGATCAAACAGCCCTATCTGCATGGGGATATCCCGCATGCGCTCCGTGGTGTCATAATTGGAGATGAGAACTTCGGAAAATTCGCAGCCGTTGTCATACCTTTGGGCTAGGTTGCTGATGCGGCTGACGGCTTCGATGGGGAAGTCTTCATACAGCTCCCGGATATACCCGCAGTCGTTGTAGGACACCAGGAATTTTCCTGCTATCTGTGCCAGCGTGTCCCGCAGCCGCACATGATCCTCTTTGCGAAACGCCACCGCATAGTGTCCTTCGGTTTCAAAGTAGGGCGGATCGCAATAAAAAAAGGCGTTGTCCCGGTCGTACTGACGGATCAACGCCTCGAAGTCCTTGTTTTCGATTACCGTGTCTTTAAGCCTGCGGCTGCCCGACCAGATGAGGTTAAAGGTTTTGTGGATATCGAAGGGCTGGCACCCGTAGGAAGTGCAGCCGCTGCCGTAGCTGTAGCGGATCAGCTTGAAGAAAGCGGCGGCCCGTTTGATATCATTCATGGTGGCGTTCTCCATGAGGATGGCTTTGATTTCCTCAAACTGCGGCGGGGGCAGGTAGTTCTGGGCCAACTCCAGTTCCTCCCGCAGATATTCGCCGGTGAATTCTTCTTTCTCCAAATACTTTTTTAAGACATTGAATTCATCCCGCCCATTGAGCGGCAGGAAGTTCAGCTCATTCAGCAATGCCATGGGGCGGTCCCTGACACAGTGGAACAGGTTGGCCAGATCGGAGTTGAAATCGTTGTAGATCTCCATGCTGGTGTCTGGCGGCTTTCCGAACAGCACCCAGCCGCCGCCTCCGAAGACTTCAATATATCGACCGAACTCCTTGGGCATCCGCTGGTAGATGAGTGGGCGCAGGGCTTTTTTCCCGCCCACCCAGCTGATGATGCTGTTCAATCAGCCATCACCTCCCCGGCCTCCGAGCCTGCCCATTTTGGTGCGCAGGCAGGTTCCGTCCCCACTCCAGCAGATAAAGCCGACGCTGGGATAGGGGCAGCTTTTGCAATGTTTTATGTCTTTGGGTAGGGAGACGGCATAGATTTGTTTTGGCGACGCTGGGACGTTGTCGTTCTCTTTTTTCTTCTGTGGTTTTATATCTGTGTCCATGGCTTCGGCTCCTTTCCGGCAACAAAAAAAGACGCCGCCTTTTCAGGTAGCGTCCTTGTTTGCCTTTTATGATTTGGATTAATATCTTTGGTAGAGCTCTGATTTTTCTATGTCCTTATGGTCGGATATGCCTCCCTTCAGTCCGCTGTGGCGAATGCCTGTGCTGGGTTCCAGCTTCACCATGGAAAATATTTTACTCATTTACAGCCTCCCATCGTTTGCGTAACGCATCCGAGGTCGGGCGCATAATTTTGCTTCAGTTCCCGCTCCGGTTTGATAAAGAAATGTTCACTGTTCCAGAAGCTGACGTAGATTTCCCCGTCCTCCACTTTGACGGGGCGTCGCTCGAAACCTTCGCCCCAACCGTCAGACATTTGGCCGGTGCAGAAGTCGGTCAGCACAACAGCTTCCGTTTCGGTCAGCTCGCCGTAAACCTTGGCAACCATCACGCCCCACAGCCCGCCGTTCCATTCTTCAACGGTCGGATGGAGGCTGTATACCTTTTCGGCCAGCGCCTTGTCCTCATCAAAGTAAACCATTAAGCCACGTTCACCCTCGCCGGTCAATTTCTCTTTTTGAATTGCGGCGAGGATTTCATCTTTGTAATTCACCGCTTCTGAAGGTGTGAGTTCTTCGGACAGATTGTCCGCGCCACATTCACCGTACTTATGGCACGGATAGGTTGTGATGGTTAGGGGGCTGAAAAATTTAATTGTTTGCATGGTTCTCGTTCCTTTCTTTATGAAATTGAGCAATAAAAAAATGGGTACATTCTCTTTCGCAGAAAACGTACCCGTTGATATTCCTTTGGGGTAGGCGCAAAGGAAAAATGCCTCCTCAATTCAGCTTCGCGGAACTTTATGACATTCATCTAAATATTTGTGAGCAAATGAAATCAAAGTTAGGATATCTAATGCCTTGGTTTCGTCAATCTTCCAATTTATCTTTGGAGTATGTGCTACAGGATTTCTAACCAGATGAAATATTGATTCTAATAGTTCTTTTAACCCAGTAAATTCACTAATCTCACTTTCTGATTTTAGCGAATTAAAGAAGATATATGGATCATTTTTGGCAAAGGCTTTCTGAAATAAAGCTGAACCATCTGTTGTTAGTCCTGTAATTTCACGAACCCTTTCTGCTAATCCTTTCGCAGCTTCAAACACTGCATCATAGTAATCTTTCCTCAAATAATCTTTAATACAATATTTTTCAACCTTATGATGGATAGTCCTGTTATAAAGCTGCCTTCTTAAATTATTGACACGTCTATCGACTTCATCAAGAGTTTTTGCCTGTACGACCTCTATAAGCCGCCCTTCTTCTGTAACAGCTAGTCCAACTAACAACAGTGCTTTGTTAGTTCCTTCCATAAGAAAATTGTATTTATCTCGGCTTTCTTCATTTATATAACTAATTGGATTTAACGCCTTCTCAATGAACATATAAATCTTATCAAATGATTGATGAAAGTTAATCTCGTTAGCAAAACAGTTATACAACCAATCTCTCTTGTTTAACCCTATTGTATATGTAAACCCATTGCTTGATCTTCCATCATCAACTAAAATTATCTTGCATTGATTTAACAACCGAGATAACTCCGTTTTTGTCAGCCCACGATTTGTATCTGCCAAAACATCACAGAGAGATTTTAAAGATTGCTCATTAAGTGCTTTTCGTATCATAAAAATTCCTCTTTTTTGTTTACATTCAAGATTCTAATAGTCTAAACTTCCCGTTATTAGTCTTATGAGTATATGGAAATTTGCATCATTAATTTTCGTTAATCCAAATTCGCTCCTCTTCACTCAGTTTCACACCTAGTCCTGATGTAATTGTTTTTAAAATACCTTGGGCCATTCTATGTGGAGGAAGTTGTAAGACTTGCTCCAATTCTAATTCCACCATTGCCGGAGCTCGGAACCGAAATCTTGTGGCTTTAAACTTCTGACTCCAAAAGGTTGACACAAAAGGTATTACAATTAATCGATATAATGATTTTAGTGAACTTAGCTTGTTATATAAGAACGGGAAAACTGATATTTGAAACTTCACAGCGTATTCCGGAATTGCCAATAAAGAAGCTCCTAAATAGCAAAGACTTTTTAGCCCCAACTCAAGATCGCTATCATATTTATTACCTTTATCAAGAATCTCCTTCCAACCAGCTTCATGTATAAATACTGATTCCACACAGTTAGCAGCTTCAGTCCAAAAACTTGAATTGATTACTTTAATCTCCACTTGATGAAGTAAATCAATTACGGTTTCCGCGAGATTCTTACATCTCTCAGGATCTAAAGCTTTCAAAGTAGCTAACCTTAGAAAAATTGGAATCAAACTGAAATATACAGCATTTGATTCTGCATTAATCCAGTTATCATTTGGTTTTGGGCCAAGTATGCTGTCAATATCTAACTGTTCGCGAGGTTGGTTACCCGATTTGGTTTCCAATTCTAATGCTTGAAACGTAGCACCAATATCTAATGAAAGGTCAATTACTTCTTGAAACCGGTTTTCAATAATTAAATGCGGTAATGCTTCTAGACCCGCTGAAATTAAAAGTGTTTTTTCACTGTCATATCCATGGGACATCTCCAACGCACGCAACGCCCACCTGGGTACTTGTTCGTATTCGCCAATAGCCTCCGCGTATTTTGATATGTGAGTGGCTACCATCCAATCTCTGTTTTCGTTGTAAACATTTGCAGCTTCAGCTGAAAAATTCAAGAATATTCCTCTCTGTGGAGCAACGTATTCTTCTCCATTACCAATAGTTTGCGGGGGCCTGCCCTGACAAGCCAAAGAGGTAAGGTATCCTGAAACGTGACCAAAAACTACGAACAAACTCTTCCAGTCGTTAGAGTCTTCCTTACAATTTATTAAACGTTCTGCTGCTTCAGCCCAAGGCTGAAAAGCTTTGTGGATACCATCTTTTAACCATAAACTTAATGCATGCTCCCCAAGTACTTTAACAAGTGTTATTTCTGGTACAACCTCGTTATTAGCTAATTCCACAGCTAGTTCAGTATAGACAATAGACTGTATACAATCATCCGGTCCTACTAATTTACTTAAGTACAACAACACCTGTATACGTTCTAATATGAATGAATCGGTATCATATTGTAAAGCATCTAAAAGCCATTTTATAGCGTCCTCTGGTTTATTTGCATATGCCAACTGAAGTCCAACAGACTCTTTTATTATAAACTGAACTTTTGGATCTGCTGAAGCCAAGGGTAGAGACTCCGTGGCCAATTTAAGTGCACGGTCTAGATCTTTGATATACTCGCCATATATAATTATTTGGGCTCGAATTGAGCAGGCCCAAAGTAATTCTAGCCCTATCGCTTTAGCTCTAACCGATAATTCATTAATAACTTCAGCTATACTTCCCCATTTCTGTTCGGGTACCGGTTTTCGAACTTCTTTCAGCCAGAGGGTATTACTCACTATCATACAGCCCTCGTCAGCAATGAGACTATTAAAAGCTTCTTCTCGCTGTTCTGGAGTTAGTTGTTCTATTGTAGACATCCAATTATGAAGGTGATCTTGTGTATTTATCCCGATTAAACTTATCCAAATCATAGATGAGAAAGGTATGGGCAGTTCCTCGTTTATAATTTTTTCAGCACCCAGCTTAAGGGCCTTCAACAGGTATCCGTTGGCTCTGTTAGGATCAATTCCGGCTCGAAGCATTCCACATAAAAAAGCTACAGATAAAACTCCAAACGCTTCTTGATTAGTTGCTTCTTCCATAAGACGATCTAAATCATTCAACAAGATTTCTGTATTCTTGCCAAGTTTCTCGCAAGCAGCAATTTGAGTAGCTCTTAAAAACAACCTTGTATCCAGTTCCATTTCAACTGGTAAAGGTATACCATACCATAAGTCAGTTAACCCATAATCTTGTACTTTATTACCTTCATTTTTAATTGAATTAAAAGCTATAACTAAAATCTGCCCTGCTTTATTGAATTGCTTGGCTGAGCAAAAATGGCTTACTGCTTTCATAATATCAAGTGGGCCTAACTGATATTTACCAATTATTGATTCTCCAAGTTCATTATGTATATTTATTTGAGTATCGGCTGTCAAATTACCACTACCAATATGATTCAATAATGGTGAAATAATATAAGTATTAGGGCTATCTTGTTGAATCCATAGTCCCACAACTGAATTAATCTTTTCATAAGGATGCTGAATAGGTGGGCTAACATTACTAATTATAGAAACATCGCTATTCTTAAACGTATTTCCTACTAAATTTAGTCTATATAACAAGTCACGACTGTCTGGGTCATAAACAGTTGCCATTAACCAGGCTTGAGTTTGCGAAAATAATTCGTCTGCGTGTTCCCCTCTTATAAGTCCCCTGAATGCAGTTTCAGAAAATATCCATCCAGTAGAAGCAAAATATCGTATAACAGCGGTAAGTAATAAGGGATGACTTCTCGTTACTAACTTTATAAACTCAAGCCTCGCCTCCGTGAGGAAGTTTGGCGGTGAATTGTTAACTTTAAATAAATCTAAAATCTCCTCGTCAGAAAACCCTGGAGTATCGATATTTGCAAACTGATCTCCCAAATTAGTTTTAAATTGAACACTAAAAGGATAAGGGCTAGTAGATAAAATTTTAATTTTATTTGTTGAACAAGCTTTGGCAAGCATAACCAATTTTTCGTTAAGGGGATCACCATCTAATATCCGGGGCAAATCATCAAACACCAGAATGTCTCCTGGCTCTAAATTTGAACATATATAATTAACCCAACTTTGATATGAAGTAAACGGCGAAGATTCAACTAAAGTAGCTAAAGCTGAATCTATACTAGCATTTGTTTGTAAAGAATTTAAACCACGTAACCTTATCCATGCTTTACAAATACCCAAACTTTTACTAATTAAAAAAGCCAGCAAAGTCTTTCCACTTGCAATGTTTCCATGTATTCCTATCCATATTTTATTGCCATTAGATCTTATTATGTCGTAAACTTTCTGTTGCCTCATTATTAAATTATCAGGGACAAGAGGCAAGTCTATAAATGGCGTTTGGATAGAGTAACTAATATCAGCACCCATACCGATTTGACTTGCCAATTGATACACTTTGTTATCCAATTGCGCTACAACCTGCTGTTGATTACCAAGAGTCTGCTCAATATTTATAACTCTATCTTCAAGTTTAGTTAAAAAAACTTTTAATTTATTTAATATGGATTCTTCTATTTGCTCTATTGAAGCTGATAGATTTGTTTTAAGGTCATCCAAAGATAGACGCTTTAACCCTGAGTTAGACAACAACCTAAAAACTGTGATAAATAATTTATGATATTGTAACTTAGCAACATCTATTGAGGCTGCATAACCTTTATCGATTAATTTTTGCAGAGTTTTCTTTTCAAGGTTAACGGGTGAGGGATTTAATGTACTCCAATCTACCTTGGAAATGAAATCGAATAAATCATCATCAGTTGCAGTAGTTATAAATTTACGCCAAATTTTCCAGGAATCCTTGTTGAATTCAGTTGGCCTAGGTGCCTCCTCGAGAATGCTCTTCAATCCTCCAAGTATTTTTGGCCTATCATCTGCACCTATGACTCCTTTTCTTAGTTGATCCCATGCTGTAAGGGCGGAAATATCTTTTAATGATAAAGGGGCATTCCTTTCCCTGCCTATCTTGGAATTTGTTACATATCTAAAGGTTAAAATTAAATCGGGATTACTATAAAGGTGTTCATAATATGAAGCCAGAGCGTTGATTGCCTCAGATGAACGTAGAGTTAAATTTTGGTCACGGTGTTTCACTTGTTCAAGTATTCTTTGTTGCTCTTCTTGTGAACCGTTAAGTGCTAAATAAACTAAGTCTATATCTTCTCCTCTTTCGAGTTCCAATACTTCTCCAGGGTTAAGTTGTAACCAGCGGTCGATAATAAGATCCACTTGATAAACATATCCTCTAATTGTCGCCCATGCGTCCCGATCTCGAGGTGGATTAAATTGAGGTATAGTCATTTGTTTCTCCCTTCCCGAATCAAGCTATAATCAACGACACATAGTTCCGTACTTAACTCGTTTATTCAAGGGATGATTTACAAATTATTAGATTCTTACTCAGGTCGTTATTTGGTGTCTATCTAAAGCCAGTTCCGTTATAATCTTGGTTCGCATTATAGACCCACACGTGGCACCCTGTACCACACCACCAAATAAATGAAACGGGTTTGATATACTTATGCTACGGTATAAGGTCGGAATGTCTTGGTGCGATTGAGCCCGATATTGTAGACTGATTAAGGCTTCCTTCTTGCACCACAAATTGTTGCCAATGAGCACGCAGGGTAGACATTCACAATATTACGGAAGATAATCCTCCCGCACCGGGGCAAAGACTTCCACCGCTACGGAATCTTCAATTATTTTCGCGGAATGTTCCGCATCACTAGGAATAACCCAACTGTCCCCTGGATTAACCTCAAATTCCTCACCTGCAATAAAGAGAACAATCTTTCCAGAAACCAAGTAGCCTGTTTGTTCCTGCGGGTGGCTGTGATTAGGTAAAGTTTTCCCTTTTTTCAAAAGAAATTCGGTCATCAAGGTCTTTTCACCATGAACAAGGGTTTTTCTTTTAATCCCGTCAAAAACAGCAATATATCCTTGGTCGCTTTTAACCTTAAACATCAATATACTAACTCCTTCCTTACTCCTAAAAATGGGAAGACGTTCTGGTTTAATTAGGGGGGCCGAACTTACTTTACATATTCATCTGTGTCCCATAAATAACCTACACCATCATTCATAAAAGTATCTTATTGTATACTTATCCATTAACCCACCCCTTAAGCCTTATGCTTAAGTAGTGCTTTTGAATTTAGATACAACGCTAAAATATGGATTAGCAGAAGTTAAGATATAGTTTTATTACTTATTCTTCTTCATCAAAGCCATATGGTAGTGCTAACTTAAAAACCAAGGGAAGCCTTTTCAAAAAGCTATACCTCCCGGATTGTCAATTTATCAACTCAATACGCTATTACGTGAATGTAACCAAGGACCTCTTTATTGCTACTTGCCATTTCGTTTTTAAACCTGATCTCCTCCCAGGGGCCAACAAGACTATAGGATACTCCATCTGCCCCACCGCTCCGCCGACAAGGGCTTGACCCTGCCGAACCCGACGAAGACCTCCATGACATTTTTCACTTCAATATGCCATCTTCAGAAATGAATTTTGAGCAAACGAATAGAGAAGACTTGGTGGTTTATCCACGTCGTTACTTATTATATATTAACAGGGTTAACAGGGATAAACTATTAAAAAAAATCAGGCTTCCGAAAAGATGATTTCATTTACCAAAAAGCTAAACATCAGTTGCTGTGCTAAAGAGTTGTTAACCTCAGCGGCCTAGCAGATTTTGGCTGCTTGCTTGATGCATGCTTTAATATCTTCATGAGCTAGATGTGTAACTAAAAATAAGGGCACGGTTTAGTTCCACAATGTTCACATAAAACTCGATTATCGTTTTGAAAGCGATTTGTACCACTTGCGTACGGTCGAATGACCGGATGTGTTGTCGTCGTACCTAAAACACTCAGCTAGGGCATCGATAGAGCTTATGACACCGCCAAGCGCCGAAGCCGAGAGACTGCTACTTGACCCGGTTTCATAGTGGCTAACCCAATTGCCAACAATCGCCGGAACATGGACAGTATCGATATCCTGGACCTGTTGTGCATCAAGGATGAGCGTTCCTGCCTTCTTATGCAGGTCAATGGCTGATGTAATAGCTTCCAGACAGTTGTTCACCATCCGTGACGTATCCTTGATAGCAAAATCAATAGGTACCGGGATATTAACCCGGCGTATTATCTGCTGAAGCTTGTACTCCAGATACTGCCTAATAAGTGGTTCGGCCTGGGATGTTTGCCCAGCAGACAGGAGCGAAGAAATAGTTGTCTTGAGACGATCGGCACCCTGTGCTTGGTTCAAAATAGTACCCATCGGGGACGATCCCTGTAGTTTGTTGTGGTGCCAGTCGGTCGCACTGCTAAGACGGTCGAAATATTTCTCCAGCAAGCTGTCATGGCTCAAAATGATGAACTGAAGGCCGTTGGCATTCCGCGGCTGCTGCAACTTCGTCCGTATCAACTCCATCAAGAAGTATTGGTGTCCGGCATCAAAACTGGAAGTGACATCGTCCAGAACTACGAAACGGGGCGCTCCAGAGTGCTTCATTGCGGCAGCGAGAAAAACTGAAATAGCAAGAGAATTACGATAGCTCTCTGAAAGCAGCGCCCCTGCAGAAAGTCGGCTCTGTCCATGAAAATCACTGAGTTGTACGTGAAGATCTTCCCTGTCATCGGCACGATGAAGATCGGGAATCACGTCATCCACCTGCATAATGTCGCGAAACATTGACTTGTATTCTCTGTCTATGTCTCGTATTCTTGACTTTGACAACGCGGCTTCAGCATCGGCAAACACATCAGTCGCAAGCGAAATAAACTTCTTCCATCTCTCGCGGATATCCAGGCGTGCCTGCTGCACGGTCTCCTCCTGCTGATTGTCCCTGTAGAGCGTAAGAGCCTCCTTGAATTGCCGACCATATTCGACTTGTTCTGTTAGCTGAACAAGTGACGCTGGCAGCTCCTTTTCGAGGGTACTTTTCTGGTCCTGCACAGCATTAAGAAGGTCGGGGACTTTTTCTGTAAGATCAGTAGTCCATTTTATGGCAGCAGCGAGGTCATCCTTAGAGATATTGCCGGAATCGAACTTTAAGTCCAAACTAGCTACCCTCCGATCCTGTTGGTCGATATCCAGCTGTGCTTCCAGTTCATGGGCTAAAATGCATTTCTTCCACTCCGATGAGAGCCATAAGTCTTTGATCTCAGTGATCTTAGCCGCTGCTTCAGCATATTGAGCCAACTGATTACTTACATGCCCGCTGATCGAATAGCGCAGGTCGCTCTCACAAAGCGGGCACTTATCATCCTCTGTCCAGGCGCTTTTCGAAATCACTTCACTTGCGGCATAATATAATCTTTTGAAGAGGTCGCCTCGCGTAGACGCAAGCAACTTATCCCGCTCATCGATAAGCTTCCCAATTTGTTGCTGTTCTGTCGCAATAGTGGAGAGAGCGTACGTGGACAGATTCTTAAGAGCGGCTATTGACTGAATGGACTTTTCGAGCTCGCGGCGTTTTTCTCCGCCTTCCGCAGTTTTAATTACAGCTTTGATTTCGTTAAAATTTATGTCGACTAGGGACTTGCCAGCGAAATACGGCTTTAGCAGTTCTACATCGCCAAGAGCCGCGGTGACTTCAACAGCGCATTCATCGAGCTTAGCGATGTCTTCAAGTGACTTGCCGGTGATGTTCTTGTAGCTCGACCTAATAGTAGCAAGGGCTTGCTGCGCAGCCTTCTGTGCTGCACTAACTGCCGTAGTGAGGACCTTTATTTCAAGTTCAGAATTCAGCGGGCGGGAATCCGATGCGGTCTGGAGCGCCTGGCGGCAATCGGAGTAGTCTGCCAACCCCAGCAGTGCTGAGAATGTCCGGCCACGTTCCAAGGGCGAATCTTCAATGAAACGCGCAAAAGTCCTGTAATCAAGAAGTGCAAACGCCTCTTTGAGCGATGCGAGAAACCCCTCAGGATCGGGATGACCACTCGGGCTGCTTACTGTCCGATTACCCTTGGCGTCGCGGTTAATTCGGACCGAAACGATGCTACTACCGTCGTCGGGCTGGAACTCTAAATGAATGGTGGCGGAATTCTGAGAATGAAAGCGATTGCAGTAATACTCTTGTGGCCGCTCCTTTGCTTGAAGCAATTCCAGCTTTGGAATCACCCCATGGATCACGTAGCACAGAGCTTCGAAAATCGAACTCTTGCCAAGGCCATTAACCGCAAAGACTGAATTGACCTTCTCCGGCCGAAAATGAATATCGAGGGGATCGTTCTCATTATTAATTCCGCGAAACCCCTCCACGACAAGCCTTGTAAGGAAGTAGCGTGGCATTATAATGCACCATCCTTCTGTGGGTCTTTAGCAACAAGTGCATCAAGCGCCGTTGCGATAGCGGCATTGAACTCGCCTCGCGCCTTTGAATCCCTACTTCCTTCATTAACGATTGCTACAAGAGCAGCCCAGTTGTCGCGCAGAATTGAAGCCATTTCCGGATCAACAGCTTCAATCCATGTGAGAAATGCCTCGCAATTATCTGCAAAGCTATTAGTTTCATCGAAGCGAAAGATTGTTAATTGTTCGTGCTGGTTTTTCATCCTAATCCCACCTTACGATAATTTAATCGATCCGCATAGGACCAGTTCTTTTTTTCTATCCATATAAGACATTTTAGGGTTTTCTGTTGAAGAGGACATGCCCTTTTTCTCTTTACAGTTTGTTGCCCTGCCCTACATTTTTAAATTTCCTTGAAGTCCGTTCACCGGGCTGCAAACACCAGATGGTATTCCACACAAAATTTCCCATTATTAGCCATATAAGAATCTGATTCAGGTTCCTATTATAGACAAATTATATCATATATTTTGGCAAAACTTTTGAATGTTATTAACGCTCTCCCAGGTGAGCTCCATATGCGCAACTATACCAAAAACGCAGTTGTTTTTCTTTTCTTAATCCCCACACCTACAGATGCATAAGGTACATATGTCGCACTCTACAACAATACATATACTCTTATATCAATCAAGGGAAATCCAGTTAAGTAGAACTGGTATGTTTATATCTCACTCAGGTACAATGGGTTTAAAAAAGCAAATAAAATACCCGCTTATTCTTAAAAATAACGTTTTTATAATGATTATCATCATTTTTACCCCTCAAAAAGCCACCCTTCAAAACAGCTGGAAAGCCTTATATGATGTTGCTTTCAGCACGTTTTATCAGTACTATTGTCTCAACACGTGCCATCCAGGGAAATATGTCCACCGACTGAATTTCCTCTTTTTTATCTGTTTTACCCTATGAATTAAAAAGAAGCTACATTGTTACATAGCCTCTGATGATTAATTTATTGATAATGTTTTAGGCGATAAATCTATTCGAGGGTTCAAATCCCCAAGGCATGTCTAAAAACTCGAAATGCATCTACGGAAAACGAGCCTTCCAAAATCGCTTCGAAAGGCTCGCAAATCCGCATGGTTACTGGGCAAAACAGCCCTGCATCTAAATTGATCACACATTATGGCTACCCTACTATAAAATGATACAAATGCACACACCTAATGTAGTAATCGTTTGACATTAGACAAATCGTTCAACCTTAGGGGGGAAATCGTTGAGCATTTGACTCCCTCTCTAGTAGGACCCTGAAATGTTTCCTTATACCATCTGGAACGATAGGCTCATCTTGATGTCTTGATTCTATTTAATTATTTTTCCGTTCGCTGTGATAGGTCGATAGTAGATTTTATGGGTGCTCTCATTCAAGGGAATAGTTCAATAATTTTTATTCGTTCGTGGAAACAAGTCGATAACATAAATTTACTATCGTATAGAAATGGTTTCTATTATCAAGTCTTAAGTTTCCGTCTATCCAGTGCAGGTTCATTGCTAACATCGAAAATTATTGTTCGACGAGGTCAAAATCTTACACTCCCTCAAAATCAAAACGTGCTTTTTCATTTGCTACAAACCGCTCTGCATCAGTAATGTAGTGATCAGGAACAATATTGAACCGACGTACATCAAGCGAATAAAGATAATCATTCTCTATGTGATAGGTCTCATCAACGTATTTCCGGAGAACATCATTTGTTTGGCGAAGACGCTCTCGGGCTTCTCCGTTTTGCTCCGTATATGCACGGAGGATTAACATTTTTATGTATGCAGATTGCTCATTCGAATATCTATCCATCAGACATTGCGGAGTAAATTGTGAAAGTATATGATCATAATCAAAATCAGGTATAAAAGATTTAATGAATGCAATACCTTCTGTAATTTGCTCATCGGTTAATTTGTCTTTCCCTTCATTATCATGAGTCGGTTCATTGCGCCCATGTATCAGGCTGGACAATATATTATAAGCTTCTGATTCTTCTCTTGGATCCCTGTATTGATGTTCGATGAATTTACGGAGACAACCAACTCTGGCAGCAATATCAATGGTCTCGTCAGAAGCCAGTTCTTTTAGCAAAACCACAGAAGACATCAAATCGTCGTTCTTTCGGATAGGCGAACATTGCAACTGCCCGTTTACGTTCTCGAAATATGCGGCACAAACTGCAGACGGGTCTTGTCGCCCAGCACCTACTTGAATATAGTCAATAACTGGCTCAAAATCATGCGTCAACATTAACACAGTCCTCTGATAGAGACTGTTTTGCCTGTCACCGGTTTTGAAAAGCCTATTTATAATGGCATATTTCTTGTTGCTGTCAAACGATGATATTGGGTCATCCAGTATCACCATTTCGGCGTTTCGGCTGATAGCGTCAAACATAAACAGAATGAGTGCGAAGGCGTGTTTCTCGCCCCAGCTAAGATGTTTACCGGGCGATTGAACGTCACTGGGGTTGCCATCAGGTAAAATGAACTTAAGTAACGCCCTCGCACTGTTTTCACCGGTTACTTCAACATCAAAGGTATATTTAAAACCCGCAATGTCCAGAAAATCATTGATGTCCTGTTTTCTAACCTTGACTTTATCCTGAATGTACTTGTTGTACTTCCCAATTTCACCTTTTAACACTCCGACCTTGTCCAAGAGGCTGTCAATCTCAGTATTTATAGATTCCATTTCAGTCTTAGTCAACTCCGAAACAAAATAGGAATCAATAGCCCGAAAGTCGACCTTCATATCAGTAAGCTTAGATTCCAAGTCTGCTATATTATCTTTGTCTACAGAGGAGCCGTTGAACGAAACTATCGCTGTTAATCTCTCATGAAGGTAGTTTGCTTCAGCACGAAGTTTGGTTAATTGCGCCTCAAGAACTTTTAAATCCTCTTTCACCCCAAATAACGACATCAATTCGGAGGTCTTTTCGTCGCTTAGGTAAGGATTTAATGCCTCCAGGGCCTTTATTATTGCCGCCGCAGTTTCAACGCTGGCTTTGTCAAAGCTATCGGCAAACACCTTATTGATGATCTCTGTCTTTTCGGTATCGCCAGTGGAGCAGTAAGGGCAACGTCCTTTCTTGCCGAACTGCTCATACCCTTGTAAGCGCCATGCTGCCCATTTAGATACGGTGTCCTCTTCGAAGAAAGGCTTTAAATCACTAAGTTCTTCCGGAGGTTTAAAATATGCACCTTTTCCTTCAAGGACACCTTTGGCGCCACCCCTTTTGGCGATTTTATTGCTACTCGTGAACTTGATTGTGTCTATCAACAATCCGATTTGGTTTTGTAAGTTGATGATTTCTTGGCGACCGGTTATTGTTGTCTTAATTTTTGACAAAGCATCGTCGATGTTCTTTTTTGCCTCATCATACTCCTTGGAGCGAATCAGGACTTCAAATGTGTCCTTGATAAGTGTGTCTGGCTGATAGACATATTGGCGAACGTATTCATCATCGAAAACTGCAATGTTCCCAGCAGGAATTCCTTCTATTTGAGATAGTATTTCTTCACTGTTTATTCCATACGGTGCAAGCTCGATCAGGGGTTTACCTTGGAAAGTAAGATAGATAGCCCGTGCGATTGTCGACTTGCCAGTACCGTTACGTCCAAACAGGATGTTAAGTTTGTTGGCACAAATCGCTATTTCACCGTTTGTGATGTTATTACAGTTTCGGATTTTGATTGTTAAGTCAGACATATCGTTGTCCCCCTTTCTCATATTTAGCTATATTTTCCTCAAAGCGTCTCCATCACTTCCAGCAGGCTCTGGTAGCTGTCCACATCATGGTATTTTACACCGCTCGTGGAGATCTCATTAAACAATTTCTTTGCACAAGTAATTTTCGCTTGTTCAATCGGTCGGAGTTCAAGGCTGTCCATCGTTCCTTTTGTTTCAGCAATGAAGAAGATATGTTTCACCGAACCTTTCTTAAATGAAATTGCCCAGTCTGGGGAGTAATTTCCCACAGGTGTTGGGATATAGAACCCACGAGGCCCTCTGGGCAGTTTGGCATAGACAATCACCTCGTCGGCGACATCCAAGTCTTGGACAAACTTTCGTTCAACGCTGTCAACAGCCGTTCCGTCTGTGAAAACGTAATCCTGTATAGCGTGTTTAGCCTTAAACGCTTTCGCATACTCGTCGGAGGCGCGGCTCATGTTAAAAATGTCCTGTGAATAGGGTTCCTCAGCGCTTGGTGTATAAGTAATATGTTCCACCACAACCGACGCTTTTTGACGATTGATGATTCCTGCAACTTTGGTAATAAACTCCTCTGGGTTTTCTCGAAACAGCCATAGTTTTTCACGTTTAATACCACTTAGAATCGCTGTAACTGTCCGGCGCGTAAGTGTGGTACCTTCGGCAATTTTGCCTATAAGGTCATACTCGGCAAAACTGCCCTGCGCACGATTAAGTTTTTTGGTTTCGGTATGCTCAACATTAAAATCTGTGCCTATCTGTTCTCCTTTCGTTAAGGTGTACGACAAGCGGGCAACCCGCAGTTCGCTATTTATGGCAACAACGGACTTTTCAATGAGTTCTGCGCTATCAAACTCTACAGTGTATGCATACTTCTTGTTGATGCGCTCCCACAATTCCTTGAAGTCCTTCCAGTTTTCATTTAGCGGGTTATCCTTGACTTTCGTTTCGTGTCCATTACCCGCAATTTCTTCCAGGATGCTTGGATCAAATATAGCTTGAACAAGCTTATGGATGTTTTCTGCAAGCGGTGCCAGTTCTTCATCAAGCGGGGCAAGACTACCCGAGGCAGCGTCATTTCGGTAAGCGTCAGTGACTTCGCCCTGCTTAGTGATATAACCGTTTGAGCGGAGATATACAAAAATCTCCTGAGCCTCGGTTTGCGTTATTGTTCGGGGCACCCCGTCCAAGAAGAAGGTTTTGTTTGCAAAGTAATCCACACTTGCTTTCGTCGGGCGTTCGTAAAGGTCAGACTTAATCTCATTTTGCAAATCTGCCACAAACCCTGCATAGCTTTCACTGGCGACTACTGTCAGAACATTTACGCCGTGGACATAGCTTTCACCGCAGGCATCAATATCCTGCCGTTCGCCGTTGATGTTTACACACAGGCGCAGACCGCGGCCGACCTCCTGCCGTTTTGTCGTGGTGTTATCTGAGTGCTTCAACGTGCAAATTTGGAATACGTTTGGGTTGTCCCAACCCTCACGCAGCGCGGAGTGCGAGAATATGAACCTTGTTGGCTCTTCAAAGGAGAGCAATCGTTCCTTATTTTTTAGAATAAGGTCATAAGCAGAAATATCATCCGAAAACTCGCTCCCGCGCTTGACGGTGCTGTTAACAGCTCGGCCTTTTTTGTCTATCGAAAAGTAGCCGCGATGGGTTTCAGAGGTATCTATTCCCCGCAAGTAGGCTTGATACGCTGTAGGGAACAACGTCATCCGTTCATTAAGCGCAGCGGTATACTCTTCTTCAAAAATGCGCCCATATTCACCGATGATTTCCCCGCCATCTTCGCCATATTGACGGTATTTAGCCACCTCGTCAATGAAAAAGAGAGACAGGCATTTTATACCTTGCTCGAACAGTTTCTCTTCTTTGTCAAAATGCGAGGATATGGTCTCGCGAATTTGGATGCGCCGTATATCATTCTCGTTAACGTTACCGCTGGCTTCACCTGCTGCCAAGCTATCGCCGTTGGAGAATGTAACTACAGATCTTATCGGGTCTACCTCTGCAACAGAAATTCCTTTGTATTCCTCTAAACCGTTTGATGCTGTGTAAAGACTGTCACCCACGCCAAGGATTTGAATTTCACGTTTAATTCCACTGCCACGTTTTACTTCGAACTCCAAGCGGGCACGGGGCGGCTTCTTGCGGTCAATCACTATATCGGCAAGGTACATATACCTGTTTGTACCGCTCAGGTTCTTAAGCTCAAAACCCTTAACCTCGATTTTTTTGACGAGTTTCTTTTTGAAAGCGTCAAGTGCATCAAGTACATAAACAAGGTTGTGTGAGGTCTTATGTGTAGCTGAGTAATTCAGTGAAAACAGGGGATTAAAGTTATTCTTCAATGCATTCTGTGTTGCTGTACCACCCATTTTCTGCGGCTCGTCCAGAATGATAATCGGGCGGTTGGCCTTGATAACATCAATCGGACGACGGGAACCGAACTCGTCGCGCTTGGTGTAGATAATTCGGGCAGCCTCGTTGCCGCTTCTGCCCTCAATGTTTTTCTTCTCGTTCATCGTCGTATTAAATGCCTGGGTGTTGATTATCATGACATTAATACCGGAGTTCTGCGAAAACTCATCAAGTTGGTAGAGATTCGAAGAATTATATACGAAGAACCGAGCCTTAAGGCCGTACAACTCCATAAAGTGTTCCTGTGTAATCTCAAAGGTTTTTTTGACGCCCTCGCGGATGGCAATACTAGGTACGACCACAATGAACTTGCTCCACCCGTATGTCTTGTGAAGTTCAAACATCGTTTTTATGTAAACGTAGGTTTTGCCTGTGCCGGTTTCCATTTCCACGTCAAGCGAAACGGCACCGAGCCCTTGAACAAGCTCATTGGATAGCTTGATATTATTTGCCATCTGAACATCACGGATATTTTTGAGAAGCTGTTCTCTGGTTAACTCCACTTCTGCATTGCGGTAAGCAGTCTCAAACTCTTCCATGGTTTGCTCTTCTTCATCTTCAAACATCGATCCCTGTGCAGGTCTCTGCTTTGGCTTTGTCGTGCCCACGTCGCGGCGGTATTTGGATACGCCGTAATTGGGCTGCCCGGCAAATACCTTAACTACACTTTCCGCAGCCTCTGACTGGAAGGGCTGTATTTTGAACTGAAATTTCATCTACAGCACCCTCCTTATCGTGTTCGGGCTATAGGTGGAAAACACTTGCTCGAAGTTGACCATGGCGCTGTCGTTTATAAAACTGCTGTCACGGAACACGGCGTAGTACGGCTTTTTCTTGGCAATTTCCGTAATCAGAGCGGTATCAACCCTGCCGAAACAGGCAATCAGGTAGTTGTCGTTGACATAGAAGGTCTCTCCTTCCTGCCTGATTTTCGCTGAAAGCGGGATGCCGAGGTCGAGCATAACCTGGAAGAGCAGGTCCTCCTCTGTTCGGTCAGGCTTGATGTTGTCCATGAAGCCCTCCAGGTTGAAGTTCATTTGCGCATATTCTTCGGGTGTGTAATAAACGTCTTTCATATTGCTGCTGTCGAGCTTGAGGACCCGGAACCCGATATCCAGATTTTCAATGCCGGGCTTGTCCTTGTTATCCTCCTTAATCTTCTTTCCGGCACGGCGGATGCGCTCTTTGCCGATTTCAGCAATGGTTTTATACCCTGTTTTATAGGCATCGGAATTCTCGTCGCAAGGCTCAGGCAGCTGTACCATTATGAATTTTCGCTTGCCACCGTCCTCCGCGTTGAGTTGCATTACCGCATGGGCGGTGGTGGCAGAGCCAGAGAAAAAGTCAAGGATAATGGAATCTTCTTTTGCTCCAACCTTAACGAGGTCTTTCAACAGGCTAATGGGTTTGGGAAAATCAAATATTTTACCCTCAAGGATTTCTTCAACTTCTGCAGTGCCGCGTCTGCTAGAATAACTTGTGTCGGACAATATGCTTCTAATAATCTTCTCACTGTGTCGCATTTTTTGAACAATACGATACTCTCCGTCACCAGTCTTGTACCCTATTATTTCTACGTTAAGATTTTTCAATGCTTTCTCTTTACCCCAACGCCAAACAAATTGGACACCATTTTTAACAGATTTGGGAGGGTATATTTCTATCGCTCCTTCTTTTTTTTCAAGACCGATAGCAAAGAAATCTTTGTCTATAGGTTTATCAAGATAAATATAAAAGGGGTAATACAGGTTGGGCCTGTTTAGTTTTGTAAAAGCCTCATTGCTGTTATAAAGAGGGTGAACGTTAAACCCGCCTCTTTCATCATTGTATTTAAATGTCTTGTCTAACTCTGGTAATAAGTTTGTTTCCGTCGCAATGAAGTTCTTGGCATAAAACAATACAAACTCATGCATCTTTCCAATATGGCCATAGTCTCTTGCATTTGGGGTAGAGTTAATAATAAACAGCCCTAAGGAATTTCTTTCCCCAAAAATTTCGTTAAGTATTTTTTTAAAGTTTTCTTGTTCATTATCATCACAACTAACAAATATCACTCCATCATCAGTCAGCAGATCTCTCGCAATACGTAGTCGCGGGTAAATCATATTCAACCAATCGGTGTGGAAACGCCCATTGCTGTCAAGGTTCGGCGTAAGGCGGTTGCCCTGTTCATCGTACTGCCCGTCGCGGCGCAGGAACTCACCTGTTTCTTCGGCAAAATCGTCCTCATATATAAAATCTTTTCCCGTGTTATACGGTGGGTCAATATAAATCATCTTCACACGGTTCAGATATGTTTCACGGAGCAGTTTCAGTACGTCCAGATTGTCCCCTTCTATGTATAGATTCTCGGTATTGTCAAAGTCCACGCTTTCCTCGCGGCAGGGGCGCAGAGCCGCGGCAATGGGCGCGTTCGCCAAAAGCACTGACTTTTTCTTGTCCGGCCAGGTGAACTGATAACGTTCCTCTTTGCCTGACACTACGTGGGTGTTTATTTCCTGTGCGAGAATATCTGCATCAATCGCCCGGACAACCTCCCCGTTTTCATCAATAGTTTCAGTGACGGCGTTTGGGAACATAGCGGCCAGAGCGGCAAAGTTGTTATCAGCCAGGTTAGGGGTAGACATCTTAAGTTTATCCATTGGAAAATTCCTCCATTTCGTTTTTAAGCCTTTTCACTTCTTCAACCAGCTCCCATTTTCGGCGAGGCTGTTTCTCGTTCATCGCTTTTTTCTCAAGCGCGGCAATTTTCTTTTTAAGCTTTTCGCGGCATTCATTGGCTATGATGGTTTCATCTAAGCTCTTACCCTTTGTGAGGTCAATGCTACCAATTTCTGCGATAATATTCTCCCATATTGCCCCGAGGTCAAGCCCGCGTAAGTTTAGCTTCCATTCATGAAGCGATTTGCTCTCTGACACAAGAACGCGTTCAGCACGGTAAACGGCAAGACGCACTGTGTCCTCATATTGCAAGACAAATAGCATACGCTGGTCAATCAACTTTGACAAAAGGACAATGTTCTTCTTGTCGCATTCTGGAGTTTTCAGCGACACCAATATCAAGTAAATCGCCGAAACATCCAGGCTTGCATTGACCGCCAAAGTCTGTGGAGAAATCTCCGCTACGATTACCAAGCGGTTGATCTGTTCGTCAAACAGTTTGCGATCGTCTGGCTTCGGTTTGAATCTATCGAAAATCGCTTTTTTCGGGAGCGGCTTTTTAATCTCTGTTGATCGCGGCAGTCCAAACATTTATGCCACCTCACTTTACGGTCAGGAAGCAGACCAGCTCAAAGTCGTCCAGACCGTCAATCGTGTTCGCAGCCAGGGATATCTGTTTGCCGGAGAGAAAACTGTCGATAGAGTTGTCCTCGTTCAAGTCCACGATGGACTTTACGGCAAAGTACAGAAGGTCCGAATAATGGCGCATATTTCTGCCGTTTTTCGTTTCGGCATTGAATTGGTGGCAAAGCTCTTGGTCCGGAACTGATTTACCCTTGCATAGACGCCTGAAAGCGTCGAGGAGTTTTTTCGGCTGCAGGTGGTCGATATGGATAACCGAGCCATCACGGACGTACACCATATAGAACGGATGAAGCTGGTTCTTGTTCTGCGGGTTGATGCCCGCATTGCGATTTTTTAAAATGTATATTGTACCATCCGGCGCATCGTCGTTTCCTCTCACAACTGCATGAAGACCGAATGGGACTTTATCGAGGTTATCGTGGTGCTTGATGTATTCAAGTAGGTCAAGCCTAAACTCATTCAGACCCAAGTCCATAATCGAAACGCCGGATTGCATTTCTTCGATGTCCACGACCTCGTTCTGCAGGCGTTCAAGCTGCGCCTTTCGGTATTCCAGGTCGCCCTGCTCCTCGGGGTCAATCGGGTTGTCGTCGCCTGTTGACGTCATAACGGAAGCTTTCATTCGGGTTTCAACGCGGCCTTTTAATTCAAGGTACTTGTCCAAATCGATATTAGGCCAAAAGTTCACCAGCTGAATCCTGGCGTTGCAGCTACCAATACGGTCAATGCGCCCGAATCTTTGGATAATGCGAACGGGGTTCCAATGGATGTCGTAATTGATGCAGAAGTCGCAGTCCTGAAGGTTCTGCCCCTCGGATATACAGTCCGTAGCGATGAGGATATCTATTTCCGCGGGGTTGTTAGGCATCAGTAAAGCTTTGTCCTTTGAAAGCGGCGAAAACAAAGTCAGTATTGTGTTCATATTAGTGCGCGGCAGTTTGACAGTTGTCCTGCCGTCTGTCGTGCCAGTTATCATGGCCACGTCAATCCCGAACCGCTGCTTCATGAGCGGAGCGATTTGGGAATAAAGGTAGTCAACTGTATCCGAAAACGCAGAAAATAGCAACACTTTTTTGTTGCCGGGATTAAACGGCCGCTGTATCTTGTCTGAGATAATGCCTATCAACGTTTGTAGTTTTCTGTCGAATTCAGGGGTGATGTCCTCGATCATCATTGAGAGCAGTTCGAGGGTTTCAGAGTCCTCGACTAACTTCTCACGCCAGGACACATAGTCCATATCGGCAAGGTCGATGTCGAATTTCTTACCCTGATGCTCAAAAAAATCAGTGTTGGCGTCGTCGGCGTCAAATTCAGTATCAGTGATTTCCTGTGTGTTGATAATCTTGCTGCCACCGCTAGTGAAAGCATCGATGTCGGCAATCGTGCCGTTTATCAGCTTCCTCACCCGGTCAATCGTGATGCGGAATGAATATACAGAACTCTCAAGCCGTTTTAGGAGATTGATACACATCAAGCGGCGAATGCCGATTTCGCGACCGGCTCGGTCAATGTTTACGCTCGGGTCTATGTACTTGGCGCGGCGGCTTTCGAGAAGAAAGTCGGTTGGGATATATACAGCAAGATTCAGCCGCATAAGCTGTTCGTAGATTTCATCGTAGTCAATCGCCGATGGTAGGTCGGTCAATTTCGGGCGCAGGGCAAGCGGCTTCATTCTTTCTGGAAACTTGCCTATTTCTTCTGTGTTATAGTATTTCTCAATATGCTTACGGGAACGTGCAATTGTTACGCTGTCAAGTAATGTAAAGAAGTCAAAGTCGAGTGACCGAAGAAGGTTCTCGGTCGTGCGTTCTTCCGGGTCGAGTTTGCTCCATTTATTAAAGGCAGTTTGAGCGTTGCGAAATATTACATCAATCGGCTTTGCAGTGTCGAGTTTGTCATTTATGAGTGCAGCGTTGCCCTCGTAAGCAAGTTCAAGCTGATGCCGCAGGTCGGAGAACTTATTGTTGACTGGCGTCGCAGAAAGCATCAATACTTTTGTTTTCACGCCTTTGCGGATGACCTTGTTCAACAGGGTCAGATAACGGTTCTCGCGTTTGGCTTCACCACTCCCCGAATAATCGCCGCCATTACGGAAGTTATGCGATTCGTCTATGACTACCAGGTCGTAGTTGCTCCAGTTGAGTTTCGAGAGGTCTATGCTCCCTGAAAAGCCACGCTCTCGAGATAAGTCAGTGTGGTATAGTACGTCATATCGCAGTCGGTCTAAGGCTATAGGATTGTTGAGATAGTTTTCCTTAAATGTTAGCCAGTTATCACCTAGTTTCTTTGGACATAGCACCAGCACGTTGCGGTTACGGAGCTCGTAGTATTTTATGACGGCCAAGGCAGTGAATGTCTTACCTAAGCCGACACTGTCGGCAAGGATACACCCGTTGTACTTTTCCAGTTTGTTGATAATTGCAAGAGCCGCGTCCTTTTGAAAACTGTATAGTTTACTCCATATTTTGCTTTCCTTGAACCCTGTCGCCTCGTTCGGCAGTACGTCCTCGCTTATGTCCTCAAGAAACTCGTTAAAAATATTATAAATGGCTACAAAATAAATGAACTCAGGCGAGTTTTCGTTGTAGGCGGCTGTGATGCCGTCAATAACCTGTTCTGTCACATCCTGAAGTAGGTTCTTGTCATTCCATATCTGTTCGAACATCTTAACATACTCTCCAGACAGCGGAGCGTCAATGCGGTTGACAAGGTTCATTATGTTGTTGCCTCGCTCGCACCCCAAGTCCGAAGTTGTGAACGAATTTAATGGCGAATAGGCTATTGCTTCATTGGGTTTGACCACACTAAGGAATCCGCTCATCGCTCCACCGGTTATGTTAGAGCGGAAGCGTACCTTTTTCCGAATCCACTCTGCACACTCGCGGGCAATCGCCTTCTGGGTCAGTTCATTACGCAGCTTGACTTCAAATTCCGTGCCATACAAAGATCGTTCGCGATTAAGCCGAGGGATATAGAACTCACGCTTCTCCTTAGGTGCTGTTTCTTTCAAGAAGGTCGGTGAGGTAAATACAAAGCGCAGCTCGTCAATCCCATCAAGCTGCTCTTTGAGCGCTTGGTAAGCATATATTGAAAAACAAGCAGCGGCTATCGATAATTTATCACCTTTTGATACCGTTGCCGCCAAGTCATCTTTGACGGTTTTAGTCACGTTGTCAAGAATTTGCATATGTTTTCTCTCGTTTACAAAGTTTATTTTCGTTTACTCAATCTTTGCGCTTTTGCCGCTATTAACCCAAGCATCCACTTCAGATATCTTAAACTTGTATTGCTTACCTATCCTACGATGAGGAATAACGCCTTTTTTTATCCAATTGCGAATGGTATCCTTGCTGACGCCAAGATACTCAGCAATTTCTTCAAGGCTGGACCATTTTTCCGGCTGGTTCGTCATTGTTGTTCCTCCTTATGGATTGCCCTCTGCAGACTACACGACAGTATTCAGGGCAGTTATCTAATTTCCTTGTTATATTTCAGACCATAATCCCTTTCTATGTTCTCTATTACGGAACGGAATCCCATCCGTAAACTTCCTAAAGCACCGTTGGGTGACATATTAAACCATTCCCAATCCTGGTGGTCTATGATGAATCCATGACCATTGAAAATGCCTACTTTATCAAGATAATTATTGCAAGCTTCAATCATATCCCGTATAGGCTGTAGCTCTTTATCGGTAAAACTCATTCCCATAACACTGCTAGCCAAGGTTTGTTTCATTTCAAGCACAGAGGCAATGCAGTGTTCTTTCTGTTCTACTGCGCCAGGGTTAAATAAAACGCGTTTTGACTCAAGATAAACCAACAAGTTTCGATAAAAATCTTTCACTGTAGGATTATATTCACCTGATATACCGCCAACAATATTACCGTTCACTTTGTTTATATTGATTATCGTTTGGTTTTTAACATCGCCATAGTTCGCGATTCTTTTGAATTCGCTGTAATTCACTAAAGAAATACCTCCGTCCACTCATCATCCGTAGCCTGTTGCTTGGACTTCAGGTCATTTAAATATTCTTTTAATGCATAATAAGCTTTTTTGTAGATGAAATCCTTACTATTAATTACCGAAAGCAGGTTAGCATGTTTTTCCGGATTTTTACGAACCTCGCTTACCGAAAACCAGTAATCATCTTCAACTTTCACAAACGTTGAAAATTCGTAAATCTCCTGCTCTATTTCAGAGGCATCATTATGTTTACATTGGTCAGCTTCTGTTTCTTCTATTTGTTTGAATTCTTTAATTATCTGCGGCACCTTATCCATAATATCTTCGTTGTCATAGTACGTACTATTATCAGTGTCAAAACCCATCAGTGTATCAATTATAAAAAAATACAATTTCGAATTCGCCATAAATGCCCCGTTGTCATCAATGCTGAAATCGTAATAAGATTCGTCAGTATACTCACCGGTCTCTCTATCAATTTCGTAATGCTCATGGTATTCATGCCAAACCTTAATACTTGGGTACACCTTTTCAAGGAACGCCCAATACCCATCTTCATCCTCAACGAAGTTATCACCAACTAGATTTTCTAAGTAAGGTATAATGATAAATTCCTCTGTCTTTTCCGGTACCATATCATAAAGCATATCAGGCACTTTATCGTCGCTGTTATCGAAGCGGTCGAAGAACCTGATAAGCCCGGCTGACATTAATTCTTTTTTATCCGTCGACACTTTTTCAAAGCCATTTTTCAGATTTTTCGCGCAAAAGTATTCTTGGAAAGAGCGATGAATGAAACGATATTTACCGCCCTCATGAAGTAACAAACAGAGATTGTTGCTGACGTCAAACAGAAAATCATCAGCATTGATTTTTGAAGATGTGTTATTTTGACATTGGTCGAAATAAAATTTGAATTCGCTTTCAGTCAATTCGTATTTTTCATCCTTATATGATAGAAAGCAAATCTTCGCCAAATAGTCGGCAATTACATCCTTTGACAACCCGGACTTGAACTCGCGGACAAGTAGTTTAGCGTCATCGTGCTTTCTGGCAAGCGTCTCAAATGCCATCTCATAGAACTTATACATTTTCAACGGTACTATCGAATACTCTTCAAATGACATTAGCATAATAGTGAGAAGCAAAGGATTCTCGGCGAATTCCCTATGGCTATACCACAGCTCATGTTCCAACTGATTGCGAAAACTCTCCTTAATTTTTCTTTCGTCCTCGCTAAACTTGAAGTTGTCTATCATTTTCAATGCTTGCATTTTGCTGAACGGTTGTAACTCTAATTCGCAAAAGTTATTTAGCGCGACAAACTGGCGGAACGGGCGGGAAGAAAGGACGAAGTAGCTTTGAGGGTAATGGCATACAAAACTTTCTAATTCTCGAACGAACCGCGTTGATAAGGCAGATATGATTTCGTCTAATCCATCAAATAGCAAAAGGCACGAACCGCTTTCGAGGATGGCGGTCAACTGTTCGCTTGTGATATTTTCATCAAAGCGTTTCACCGCCGAATATACATAGTCATGCAGGTCGCCTGTTGATTCACCGTAATCTTTCAACTGGATAAAAATAGGCAAAAATTTTAATTCGTCATAGTTGTCAATCGCGTTAAGCAGTAGATGGCGCATCATCATCGACTTCCCCAGGCCCCCTATACCAGAGATGATGATGAAATGCGACAACGAACAAAGTCTGGCTGCGCTTATGTTTCCTATGGCTTTTTGATTATACTTCAAGTCATTGCAGACATAAAAACTGTAGAATTCTTTCGGCGTCTTGTCGTAAAGGAGGGTTTTCAGCTTCCTATAATATTCTTTCACTGCGGAAAGGTATTTAAAGAACGGTATCGAACCGCTACAATCTTCACTAACATCGTATATGAACAAGGTTTCCCCATTCGTAATTTCACCGAAAATGCGGTCAAGCTCCTTACGGAAGTTTAAGGTATTTTCCTGAAATTCTGCGGCCCAGCTGATATTGTCCTCACGGTGTAACGGAACGTAAGTATCCGCTCTGTGATCATTCATTGGACGCATATGGTTTGATAAATATGTATTGTAAGCCTCCATGGTTTGCACAAACCCACTGATTTTTAAAAACAGTGGGTCTTTTTGCAAATAAGCGAACGGCAGCAATAACTTATCTTTAATAACCGCAACAAAATACTCCACATCCATTTCCAAATCGGCAGACAACGACACACATGGATCGGTATAAACAAAATCGTAGATACGGTAATCAGAAACCGTTTGTTTGAATATCGTGAGCATGCGCTCTATAGGCGTTGCATTTTGCGGCAACGTAAATTTTCTCTTCAGTAAATACTCCTGTCGAAAATCGAAATAGAAATGCAAGGCAGACTTTATATCTTCAAATACCAGCCCGAGCGGTTTTCCGCTTTCTTCAGTGTCTGTTTCGGCCTCTTTAGCTGCAACAGCCCACTCTTCGGCTAGTTTTGTTATATTTTCTACAAATGTTTTTAGTTCTCCAACTATATTGATAAGTCGCTTACTTTGAGAAACAGTTTCATTAAGATTATCGACAAACCTGCAAACAACTGTTTCACTCTGTTTTTTATCACCTTTTTCTATGGTTTCGCTGAGACGGCGTAAAGCACGGTCGAGCATTAAGACACGACCGTCAAATTCTTCGTCATAATAAACAGAGTCATTTTGTACTCCAGGTACTCCAGATGGGGTATTACCCGATTTAACTTTACTATCGGGCAATACAATATTCCCCGGCATATTTTGAATATTAATTATCGTTTGATTGCCGATGTTGGCACGATTATCTACATTTCCCATACTATTTTCACTCATAGATTTATGTCTCCGTTCATCGTTTCTATAGAGATGAACTTCTGATTCTGAACTGTCCCATAATTGTTGACGGTAATACGTTTCGGGTCTGTACTGTCAGATGTTGTCACAGGTAACAGCGAATGTCCTCGGGAATCTGACGATTGATCAGGGGCTGGCAATTCGTCAGCTGAAGCCATATTTTCTACAGGCTCGCTACGAAAGTTCACTTTAATATCACGGGTTATGCTCGCACCGTTTGGACCAATAAAAGTCCACTTCCCTCGACGTTCCTCCGGGGCTTTATGCCATCTATTGTAAGTTTCTATACCTACAGTGTTTTCTTTCCTATTAATAAGAATATAATGCCAGATTCCCAGTAAAAAAGCTGGAAGGCATACTTCCTTTACCTCAAACAAATCTGTTTTTGTTAAAAATTGTCCATTTTCACAACTGTAGAACTGCTCTTCCCCTCCGATGCTTTCATCAGCAGCAATTAGTTCAATCAGTGCTTTTACGAGCCGCACATCTTTGCCGACGGCTGTTCCTACTTCTATGAAAGTATCTACAAAATCGGACATATTTGTGAGTGCAGCTTGATAGTCGTTCTTTACGAGTTTGTCGAAATAATCTATCATTGCTGGTTCATCAAACGGGAAATAAGTCCCTCTCGATATTTTGCATTTTATATAATTCGAGGTATTTGTATCAAAAGTATCTTTATTAGGTTTTTTAAAGTCAGGGTTAATAACCCGAATCAACCCGCTAAGCACTTCGGGATTAGAAAGGCCGTCTCGCTCGCTGACAATATGTCCACGGGCGCTTGTGCGCTGTTTTAGGGCTTGCAGTACCAGAGATAAGAACGTCCCGCCACAAAGCCGCGGATAATCATTTTTCATAAATTATGCCTCCCTTGAAACTTGTTAACCTTATTGACTTTATTAACCGTAACAACGATTGCCCCATAACTTTGTGGACTATTAGGTAGCTCCTGTGAGAGATCGCAGGGGGCTTTTTTTATTCCTTCAAACCGATGGATTTGGTGCATTAAAGCTTAAAAGCAATTCATACCAATTCCCACTAAATCATTGTATCACGCACTTTCCTGGAAATCAATGCCATAAGTATGCCCTATATATTAAGCCATACAATTTCCTCCCTGCGATTGCTCACTCATTTCAAATCACAGGAGGAAATTAAATGCCAATCAATGACAATCAACAGCCAACCACCAAGCGTTACATCGAAATCGATGGACAGCAAATCCCCGTAACAGAAGAGGTTTACCGTGCCTATAAACGTCCGGCATGGGCTGAACACAAACGCAAAGATCGCGAAAAACGCTGCCGTGATGAAAACGGCAACCGCTGCAACAGGGACTGCAGCAAATGCGAAAAACAGCGGACAGGCAGTGTACTATCCCTGGACAAGTTCACCGAGGATGGCCTTGAGGTAGCCGATACCGTTGACATTGCCGAACTAGTTGCGGACAAGCTGCTCCTCGAAGAGCTTTATGCCGCTTTAGATGAACTCGATCCGGACAACCGCAGGATCATGGAACTTTTCAGCGTCGGCAAGTCAGAGCGGGAAATTGCCAGCGATATCGGCCTTTCTCAGAAAGCTATTAATAAACGAAAAACAAAACTGCTCGCCCAGTTGCGGGAGCGTCTCAAGGACTTTATCTGATCTTACAATCACGCCCTCTGGTTTCCTACGGATATCAGAGGGCATCACCATCAAGAAAATTTCTAAAAAAAAAGTACTCAACTTTCCAACTTCTGTCCTGTGGATGGTGAGGGAAGAAAAGCACCCCTCGGAACGGAGGTTCAAAAATGGAAAAACAAGCGCAACAAACCGACACCGAAATCCGCGACCGTGAGATGGATGAGGAATTGGCGGATGTCCTCACGGCAATCAGTGTGGTGTCAAAACGCCTTGCCCGGAAGCTAACGATGATTTCACGGCAGGACAGAAAAAGGGCGGAAGGAGGAAACTCGGATGAGCAAGATGAGTGAACTTTCTCTTGTGGTTACTGAGCTAAAGCGCTGCGGCGAAGCGCTTATCAGCATATCGGAGTCGCTTGCTGACTTGTTTAGCGGTAATGATGATGCCCATACTACGGATCAGCCGAAAGCGGAAGTCCCTGCACCGGATGAAAAGCCAATCAGCCTTGAAGCGGTCAGAGCTGTTCTTGCAGAAAAGAGCCGGGCCGGTCACACCGCCAAAGTTCGGGACCTACTGGAAAAGCACGGCGCTGCGAAGTTGTCGGAAATCGATCCCGCGGAATATCCGGCACTGCTTGCGGAAGCTGAGGTGCTGGGAAATGAGTAAACAGAAGGTCAATTGTACCGTAGACACAAGAGAAGCTGGCCTGGGCCACGCTCTCCTTTCCGCTTCCTCCTCTCACAGGTGGCTGAACTGTCCTCCTTCCGCTAGGCTCTGCGAGAATTATGAGGACAAGGGCAGCGAATATGCCGCTGAAGGAAGGTCGGCCCATATGCTCTGCGAGTACAAGCTGAAGGTCGCACTCGGTATCCGTGCCAAAGACCCCACCGCTGACCTTTCTTTCTACAACGCGGAGATGGAGGACTGCGCCAACGGCTATGCCGCCTATATCCTCGAACTGGTTGAAATGGCCAAACAAAGCTGTGCCGACCCGGTTGTTCTTATCGAACAGCGGCTCGACTTTTCCAAATACGTTGAGGGCGGCTTCGGTACCGGCGACTGTTTAGTTATCGCGGACGGTACACTCCACATCGTGGATTATAAACACGGACAAGGAGTACTGGTAGAAGCAGAGGATAACACGCAAATGAAGCTGTATGCACTGGGAGCTTTGGAGATTTTCGATGGTATCTACGACATCGATACGGTTTCCATGACCATCTACCAACCCAGGCGCGATAACGTGTCCATCTACACGGTATTCAAGGAATCCTTGTACCAATGGGCTGAGGAAATTTTAAAGCCAACTGCCGAACTCGCTTACGCCGGGGACGGAGAATTCAATTGCGGCGAATGGTGCCTATTCTGCAAAGTGAAGCACGAGTGCCGTGCCAGAGCCGAACGCAACCTGGAACTCTCCCGATATGACTTCAAGCTTCCTCCTCTGCTGGAGGACGATGAGGTTGAAGATATCCTCGGAAAAATTGACGGCCTGATTTCGTGGGCATCGGACATCAAGGACTACGCTCTGCAGGCTGCCCTCGGAGGCAAGCAATGGAACGGGTGGAAGCTGGTCGAAGGCCGCTCCAACCGCAGATACACCGACGAGGCTGCAGTGGCTGATGCAGTCAGCGCGGCTGGATTTGACCCCTACGAACGCAAAGTCCTGGGTATCACCGCCATGACTTCTCTACTCGGGCAAAAACGTTTTGAAGAAGTTCTCGGCGGCTACATTGAAAAACCTCAAGGCAAACCAACGCTTGTGCCGGAAAGCGACAAACGCCCGGCAATCAACACTGCGCAACAAGATTTTAGTGAATTTTAAGGAGGAAAATCTCATGCCAAATAATTCAAACAAAGTCAATAGCAATCCTATGAAGGTTATCACCGGACCCGACACCCGCTGGTCTTATGCCAACGTCTGGGAGGCTAAGTCCATTAACGGAGGCACTCCGAAGTTCTCTGTATCGCTCATCATCCCCAAGTCCGACACTCGCACCATAGCAAAAATCAAAGCTGCAATTGAAGCAGCCTACCGTGAGGGTGAGGCTAAGCTGAAAGGCAATGGCAAAACTGTGCCTCCCCTTTCCGCTATCAAGACACCACTGCGTGACGGCGATACCGAACGGCCGGATGATCCCGCCTATGCCAACGCCTACTTTATTAACGCTAACTCTGCAACCGCGCCCGGTATCGTAGACGCCAACCTCCAGCCCATCCTTGAACGTTCTGAGGTTTACAGCGGAGTTTACGGCAGAGCTAGTATCAACTTCTATGCCTTTAATAGCAACGGTAACAAAGGTATTGCCTGCGGACTGAACAATCTACAGAAAATCCGTGATGGTGAACCTCTTGGCGGCAAGTCCAGAGCTGAGGACGATTTCGCCACCGAAATCGATGAGGACTTCCTCTCATGAGGGCGCTCAGTATCGACATAGAAACGTACAGCACTGTAGACCTCGCCAAAAGCGGGGTCTATCGCTATACGGAATCACCGGACTTTGCAATTCTGCTCTTCGGCTATTCTGTTGATGGCGGCGAGGTTCGGGTGGTTGACCTCACGCGCGGCGAAACAATTCCACCCGAAGTGGTCGATGCGCTTATGGACGATAACGTGACAAAGTGGGCTTTCAACGCTCAGTTTGAACGCATCTGCTTGTCAAAGTGGCTGGGTATGTCCACGGGTCAGTATCTTAATCCAAAATCCTGGCGCTGCACGATGGTGTGGTCGGCATACATGGGGCTACCCCTTTCCCTTGAGGGAGCCGGTGCCGTTCTGGGCTTGGAAAAGCAGAAGCTGACGGAAGGCAAGGACCTTATCCGCTACTTTTGCCAACCCTGCAAATCTACCGCCGCAAACGGTGGTCGCACTCGTAATCTGCCAACCGATGCCCCGGATAAGTGGTCGTCATTCATAGCCTATAACCGTCGAGATGTGGAATCCGAGATGTCCATACAAAAGAAGCTGGCAAAATTCCCCATGCCGGAGGAAGTTTGGGAGGAATATCACCTCGACCAGGAGATCAACGACCGTGGTGTAGCACTGGATATGGCTCTTGTGCTTCAAGCCATTGATATGGATAAACGTTCACGCTCCGAACTGACCCGTATGATACGGGAACTGACCAAAGTCGAGAATCCAAATTCTGTGGTTCAGTTGAAGCAATGGCTTTCTGACCACGGCCTTGAAACCAATTCGCTTGGCAAGAAGGCTGTGGCAGAACTGCTGAAAACCGCACCGGAATCGCTCGGTAAGGTGCTGGAACTCAGGCAGTCACTGGCAAAGTCATCAATTAAGAAATATGTTGCAATGGAAAACGCCGTCTGCACTGACGGCCGCGCCCGTGGGATGTTCCAGTTTTACGGGGCCAATCGAACCGGCAGATGGGCTGGCAGATTAATACAATTGCAAAATTTGCCCCAGAACCACATGCCCGACCTGGAACAGGCTCGAAACCTTGTGCGTTCTGGTAACCTCGCGGCTTTGGAAATACTCTACGAATCCGTACCAAATGTGTTGTCAGAACTCATCCGTACATCCTTTATCCCGAAAAGCGGCTGTAAATTCATCGTGGCGGACTTCTCGGCAATTGAAGCAAGGGTCATCGCCTGGCTTGCAGGTGAAAAATGGCGGCAGGAAGTCTTTGAATCCGGTGGTGATATCTACTGTGCTTCCGCTTCCCAGATGTTCCATGTTCCTGTAGAAAAAAACGGTATCAACGGCCACCTGCGGCAAAAAGGTAAAATCGCCGAACTCGCTCTCGGATACGGCGGATCAGTCGGCGCTCTCAAAGCTATGGGCGCAATTGAGATGGGGCTTGAAGAGGAAGAACTCCAACCACTTGTTTCCGCCTGGAGATCGTCGAACCCCAATATCGTACGACTTTGGTGGGATATCGACCGTGCCGCTATGACAGCAGTCAAGGAGCGTTCCTCCACAGCGACACATGGCATCCGCTTTTCCTATCAGAGCGGAATGCTCTTTATCATTCTTCCATCCGGCAGGCGTCTTTCATATGTGAAACCGCGTATTGGAGAAAACCGATTTAGATCAGACTGCATCACCTACGAAGGTGTCGGCGGCACAAAGAAATGGGAGCGGATTGATAGCTATGGCCCAAAGTTTGTGGAAAACATCGTCCAGGCCATAAGCCGGGATATCCTCTGCTATGCCATGCAGAATCTTCGAGACTGCGCCATCGTGATGCACGTCCACGATGAGATTGTTATCGAAGCTGATCACCGTATGTCAACTGAGGCTGTATGCAATCAAATGGGCCAAACCCCGCCCTGGGCAAAAGGCCTTTTACTGCGGGCAGACGGATATGAAACAGATTTTTATAAAAAGGACTGATATAAAGTACTCAAAACCGTGCCTCCTGTCCTGTGGATGGTAGAGGGCAATGATGCCTTCAAGATGGGAGGTAAAAACATGTTTTATGTAAGAGAAAAGCTCAGCGACGCGGTTGAGGTAATTGTGGAAATCCACGATGACAATGTGTTCTGTACCTGCCCCGGCTGTGGGTGTGAGGTAGAAATTAACCTAGCAGAATTATTCAGCGATGACGAGGGTGACCTGTATGGCACAACGGTTTACTGCCAGAAGTGCAGCGGGTCAAGATTGGAGGGTCGCTATGAATAACCAAATACAGATTTTCAACAACAGTGAATTCGGCTCATTAAGTGTGCTAATGATTAATGACAAGGCCTATTTCCCAGCAACGGAATGCGCCACCATTCTGGGGTATGCCAAACCACATAATGCAATAGCGATGCATTGTAGGTACTCCCTAAAACAGGGAGTACCCCATCCGCAAAATCCAAATAAAACGATTGAAAAAACTTTCATACCCGAAGGCGACCTTTACCGTCTCATTATCCGCTCTAACCTTCCCGGTGCCATTCGTTTTGAACGCTGGGTGTTTGACGAAGTTCTCCCCTCTATCCGCAAGCATGGCACATATATGACGGAGACAACCATTGATAAAATACTTGCCGATCCTGACTTCGGCATTCGGCTTTTAACACAGCTTAAAGAGGAACAGATGAAAAATGCCAAACTTGCTGCCCAAAATGAGGAATTAGCCATAAGGCTCAATGAATCCGAGAAATTTTGGACAATTATGAAATTCAATCAGCACTTCAATATGGGATGGGACATGAAAACTTGCCAGCGTAACGGTCGGGCAGCATCAGCATATTCACGCCAGCACGGTTATGAAATTCAAAAGTGCCAAACGAATGATGACCGTTTTAAGTTCACCAACAGTTATGCCTATGAAGTGTTGGAAACCCTGTTCCTTCCCCAAAAGTGTGAGATGACGCTATGAGCACCGACAAATACAACTTAGAAGGCTACTATGACCCCACCGCCTATGAAGCTTTAACATCTATAGAGCAAGAGGAAAAGGCCGTTAGATCTTTTTGGCCTCTTGTATATATCTGTTCCCCCTACTCCGGGGATATCGGAAACAACATCAAGTCTGCCAGGCGATATAGCCGGTTTGCGGTTGATATGGGATATATCCCTATCACACCGCACCTGCTATATCCTCAGTTTTTAGATGACAATAACCTGGCAGAACGCAGCCTAGGATTATTCTTTGGCAATGTACTCATGGCAAAATGCGCTGAAGTCTGGGTGTTTGGCACTTATATCTCCTCCGGCATGAAGGCAGAGATTGAGAGAGCCAAGCGAAAGAAATACCCTATCAGATATTTTTCTGAGGACTGCAGGGAGGTTTCAGGATGAAGATTTCTTACGGCAATAGTCGCATGGATAAGAAGTGGAAAAACAGCGACATATCCTGGGAGGATTTCTGCATGCGAGTCAGTTCCACCGTCCGCACGACGGAAACCGTAGAGGAATACCGCAAACTGAAAAAAGGTCAGCAGGATGCTATCAAGGATGTAGGCGGTTATGTAGCCGGTCATTTGCGCGAAGGTAGGCGCAAAAAGGGCTTTGTACTCTGCCGCTCCATGATTCTTTTAGATATGGACTACGGAACGCCGGGGGTTTGGGATGAAGTCATTATGAAGTGCGGCTTCAAGTGCTGTGCCTACTCCACCCATAAGCATACTCCTGAAAAGCCTCGTATCCGCCTTGCCATCCCACTTTCCCGCGATGTTAGCGAAGCGGAATATCCTGCGGTAGCCCGGGTGGTAGCAAAGGACATTGGAATAGACCTGTTCGACGATACAACCTATGAAGCCCACCGGCTCATGTACTGGCCGTCTACTTCGATGAACGGTGAATTCTGGTTTCAGAAAAAAGATGGCAGCAATCTTGACCCGGATATATATCTTGCACGCTATGACGATTGGCAGGACGAGTCCACATGGCCGCGCTCCAGCCGCCAATCCGAGGTGGCGCGAAGTGGTGTCGCCGAAGCCGGTAATCCGCTTACCAAGCCGGGTATCATCGGTGCGTTCAACCGTGCCTATACTGTTGAAGACGCAATCGACACCTTCCTCTCCGATGTATATGAGCCGTCCGCTATGAATGGAAGATACGACTATATACCAGCTGACAGCAGCGCGGGCGTGGTTATCTATGACAGCGTGTTCGCTTATAGCCATCATGCCACCGACCCCGTCTGCGGAAAACTGTTAAATGCGTTTGACCTGGTACGGCTCCATAAATTTCGAAGCCTTGACGATAAGTCCGCAGAAGATACCCCGGTAAATAAGCTGCCGTCCTATAAGGCAATGTCGGAGCTTGCTGTAAATGACGAACGTGTAAAACTGCTATTGGCAGAAGAACGCCGGACACAGGCTTCGGCTGAATTTGCCGTGGTAGATACAGACTGGGAGAAAAAACTGGAGTATGAGCCACGCTCTACCGTGCTTAAAAACTCCCTTGGCAACCTGCTGCTCATCCTAAAAAACGACCCCAAGCTGCAAGGCATCCGGTATAACCGGCTTGCCAATCAAATATATGGTGATGACGCTCTGCCGTGGGAACGTCCGTATCAGCCATGGCGGGATGCGGATATGGCGCAGCTGGTTGCTTATGTGGATAAAACCTACGGCACGTTTTCTTCCCGCAACTATGAGCTTGCGCTTACCAAGGTGGCAGATGACCGCGCCTACCATCCTATTCGTGATTACCTGGACAACCTGCCCGAATGGGATGGTGTCAATCGTGTGGAAACCTTGCTGGTTAAATATTTTGGCGCAGAGGATTCGGAGTATACCAGAATGGTCACCCGTAAAACCCTCGCGGCGGCGGTGGCCCGCATCTATCAGCCGGGCATCAAGTTCGACTCCATGCTGGTCTTAAACGGACGGACCGACCTCGGCAAGTCCACTTTCTTTGCCCGGCTGGCCGGAGAATGGTTTTCCGACAGCTTAAACTTTACCGATATGGGCAAAGGCAAAGATGCTGCAGAAAAAATTCAGGGTGTCTGGATTGTAGAAATTCCTGAATTAGCGGGTCTATCGAAAATGGACGTCAACAACATCAAGGGCTTTCTCTCCCGACAAGACGACCAGTACCGCCCCTCCTATGGGCGGACAGTCGAAAGCCATCCGCGCCAATGCATTATCGTCGGCTCTACGAATGCGGAAAACGCGGGATTCCTGCGTGATACCACCGGCAATCGCCGTTTCTGGGTGGTGCGTGTCTGGGGCGGCAGCAATAAAGGTTGGGATTTGCCCGAAACCGATGTGCCGCAGATCTGGGCTGAAGCAAAGCACTACTGGATGCAGGGAGAAAAACTCTATCTTGAAGGAAAAGTCGCCCAGCAGGCAAAAGCGGAACAGACGGCGGCGCTGGAAGCTGATGAGCGCGAAGGCGTGGTGCGCGAATACCTCGATATGCTCCTGCCGGAAGGCTGGTATGATATGGATTTGTACAGCCGGAAACATTACTTTTCCTCGGACGACCCATTGCGGCCGGAAGGCAAGATTCAGCGCGAGTACGTCAGCAATATGGAAATCTGGTGTGAATGCTTCGGCAACGACCGGGGTAAATTCGAGCGCCAGGCTGACAGTTACAAAATCAAGCTAATCATGCAAAAGATCGGCGGCTGGGTGTACTCCGGCCAGAAAAAGAAAATCAAGGGTTATGGCGCTCAGTATGTGTGGGTGCGGATCAATGACGGTCAAACAGCGGAAGAAGTCATAGCAGATATGTTTCCGCTGGTTGCCACGAGGCGTCAAGCAACCAGTCTTAGAACCTCTTAGAACCTTGAAATATCAAGGCTTTTTCCAAGTGTTCCATAGTTCCAATATATATAAATATTTTTGTATATAGGGGAAAAGGGTATCGTGTGTACCCGCATATACGCGCGTATAGGGTATATAGAATTTGTGGAACCTCTTGGAACCTGGAACCCGGAAAAGGCAGAAAGGATTCTCATGAGAGAAAAAAACATAGAATTTAAACTCAAAAACACAGTCAAATCGATGGGCGGCATCGCCCTGAAGCTTATTTCACCTGGTTTTGATGGAGTGCCTGACCGCTTAGTGCTTCTCCCCCATGGCAAGCTTGCCTTCATAGAACTCAAAGCGCCAGGCAAACGACTTCGCCCCTTGCAGGAAAAGCGGAAAAGGCAACTGGAGGCGTTAGGCTTTTTAGTATTCTGCATTGACGATGCCGAGCAAATTGGAGAGATACTTGATGAAATACAGTCCTCATGAATACCAAACCTATGCGACCAATTTCATACTGCAGCATCCTATCTCGGCGGTATTTCTGGATATGGGGCTTGGTAAGAGTGTTATTACCCTTACCGCCATCTTCGACCTTGCGCTTGACAGCTTCTTGATTCGCAAGGTTCTGGTCATCGCCCCTCTTCGGGTAGCCCGTGACACATGGCCTGCCGAAATCGAAAAGTGGGATCACCTGAAAGGCCTGACCTGCTCAGTGGCTGTCGGCACGGAGCAGGAACGCAAGTTTGCACTTATGCAAAACGTCGATGTGTACCTCATCAACCGTGAAAATGTGGACTGGCTCGTAAATAAGAGCGGTCTCCCTTTTGACTACGATATGGTGGTGGTTGATGAACTTTCCTCCTTCAAGGCATATTGTTCAAAGCGGTTTAAGGCACTGCGGCGTGTCCGCCCGAGGGTAAAACGCATCGTTGGGCTAACAGGTACGCCATCCGGTAACGGACTCATGGATTTATGGGCTGAAATCGGCATCCTCGATATGGGACAGCGCCTTGGCCGGTATATCACCCACTTCCGTAATAATTATTTTATCCCGGACAAGCGCAATCAGCAGATCGTTTTCAGCTATAAGCCTCTGCCCGGAGCGGAAGATGAGATTTACCGCCGTATTTCCGATATCACCATCAGTATGAAGAACACCGATTATTTAAAGCTGCCGGAACTGGTGATGAACGAGATCCCCGTCAGGCTGTCAGAAAATGAAATGGCTTGCTACCGGACAATGAAGCGCGAGTTGGTACTGTCCCTTAAAGGGCGGGAGATTGACGCTGTCAATGCCGCCGCGCTGTCAGGTAAGCTGCAGCAGATGGCCAACGGGGCGGTCTATGATGAGAACGGCGGTGTAGCGCACTTACATGACCGTAAGCTGGATGCCCTGGAGGATATTATCGAAGCCTCCAACGGCAAGCCGGTTCTGGTGGCTTACTGGTTTAAGCATGACCTGGAGCGGATATTAAACCGCTTCCCTGCTGAGAAGTTGGACAGCGCCGACTCTATAAAACGGTGGAATGACGGAGAAATACCACTGGCAGTAATTCACCCGGCATCAGCCGGGCACGGATTGAATTTGCAGGCGGGCGGCTCCACCCTGGTCTGGTTCGGGCTTACCTGGAGCCTTGAACTCTACCAGCAGACCAATGCCAGGCTGTGGCGGCAAGGTCAAAAGGATACGGTGATTATCCATCATATTATCACCAAGGGTACGATTGACGAGCAGGTCATGAAAGTATTACGGCTCAAAGACAAAACGCAGGCCGCTTTGATTGATGCGGTCAGGGCAAACCTTAAAAAGGAGGCGGTCATATGATTGCGCTGAAATACATCAATAAGAACGCGGCGACGATTGCCGCCATACGCGACTATAACAATATGCGTTTTATCATCAACAACACTCCGGAGGAAATAAAGAGTGTGTACGAAAAAATGATTACGCCCAGAACCCCCAAGCTATCAAGGATGCCTTCTGCAAGGAATCCGCAGGCAGGAGCCGACAAACTGGCGGCGCAGATTGACAAGCTGGACATCCTGCGGGAGCGCTACAGCCAGGCGATAGAATACATGGCGTGGTTTGAACCTGCCTGGTCAAGCCTGACTGATACCGAGCAGCACATCCTTTCTGAATTTTACATGGGTGACAACCAGAAGTCCGGTGCAACCTACCGACTGATGAGTGAACTCAGCTACAGTGAAAGCCATATCGAGCGACTGCGGAGCAACGCGCTGAACCACCTGCGCAGTATGCTGTTCGGATAAAGATGAGGGAATTATGAGGGAGTGTTTGATCCAGGGCTATGTATAATTGTAATATCGAAAGCTGTATCAGAGCCTTCGCGGAACCAACCTGCGGGGGCTTTCTTTATGCCTAATTGAGGTGAAGCATTATGCCATTTAAACCCAAACGGTCGTGTTCTCACCCCGGCTGCCCGAAACTGACGGACGGAAGATTCTGCGAGGAACACGCTAAACAGGAAGCCGCAAGATACGAGAAATACCAGCGGGACCCGGCCGTGAAAAAACGCTACGGCAGGAGCTGGAAGCGCGTCCGTGACAGGTTTCTTGCCCAGCACCCGCTCTGCGAGGTGTGCCAAAAGGAAGGCAGGCTGACGTCGGCGGAGGAAGTGCATCATATTGTACCCCTGTCCAAAGGTGGTACCAACGCGACGGAGAACCTGATGAGTCTGTGCAAGTCCTGTCACTCGGCGGTTACGGCCAAAGAGGGCGGGAGATGGGGATGAAACTATTCCCGCAAATAAAATCTTAGTCAGAACAAATCGCTGTGGGTTCCAGTACGTGTAAGGGTCAGAGTTAAAATATCTTTTTCAATTTTATATATGAGCAGCCAATCCGGCGTAATGTGGCATTCACGATGAGCGCCATAGTTGCCGGCCAGAGTGTGGTCAAGATATTTGGGAGGCAGAGGCTTCTCCTCAACAAGGAAACGCAGCACCTCCTCGAAGAGCTTAACATCATAGCCGCGCTTAACAATAGTTTTGAAATCTCTTTTAAACCGGCTGGAGTATCTGATCTTAAGCATTTAAGTCCTCCATCAGGTCATCGACGCTAGTAAAGGTTTTGCTCATATTGCGGTTGTTGTTGACATCGTCAATGGCCGCCAGGGTATCCGCGTTAGGCTTTTCGACGCGCAGCTCAAAAGGGATGCCGCCGTAACGGACGGAATAGCGCAGGAACATATTTATCGCCGTGGACATGTTGAGTCCGAGTTCCGAAAAAATAGCGTCCGCCTGGCGTTTTAAATCCTCGTCGATGCGGATGTTTAAATTGGTGGTGTTAGCCATCGTATCAGCTCCTCTCTAACCTTGATTATAAAGCATTATATGCAATCATTCAATATAATATACTGAATCGCTTTACAACGTGATTACAAATTGCAAGATTTAATGGCCTGGGGGGGCAAAATCTTTACAGTCCTGCCCCGGAGAACGGGCGGCCCCCTTCGCGCGCAAAAATCACGGTTCAAACGGGGGATTTGGCCTTGTCACAGCAAGGAGGTGATGGTTTGTGGCCAAAGACGGAACCAACAGAGGTGGCCGCCGGGTCCGTGCCGGCGATAAACCGCAGCCCCTGGCTGATAAAATCGCCGCCGGAAAGGCTGCCAAAATATTAGAAGTCCCAGAGTTTAATCCCGAGTCGATACTCGAAGCAGATGATCTTGACGATGCGTCAGATTTATACGGGGAAGATATGCCCGCACCCAGCGATTACCTTAGCGCGAGACAAAAAGATGGTAAGCCGCTGGGCGCTGACGCTCTGTTCATAGAAACCTGGAAATGGCTCAAGGACCGCGGGTGTGAGAAATTCGTAAACCCGCGGCTGATCGAAGCCTATGCCCAGGCGTTTACCCGTTACATCCAGTGTGAGGAGGCTATCAGCACCTACGGGCTTTTAGGAAAACACCCGACCACGGGCGGCGCTATAGCCAGCCCCTTCGTACAGATGAGCCAATCCTTTCAGAAGCAGGCCAACCTCATCTGGTACGAGATTTTTGACATCGTCAAACAGAATTGCACTACTGCCTTTGTCGGCAATCCGCAGGACGACATTATGGAAGCCCTGCTGTCAGGCAGGAAAGGACGGTAAATATGTATGAACACAACTGAGCGTTTTGAAAAAGTTAATATCGACCGGTTAATACCATATGCTCGCAATGCCCGCACACATAGCAAGGAGCAAATAATTCAGCTTCGAGCATCACTTAGGGAATTCGGCTTCGTGAACCCGGTCATAGTGGATAAAGACCTTAACGTCATCGCCGGGCACGGGCGCATCCTCGCTGCCAAGGAGGAAGGTATAGCTGAGGTGCCCTGTGTGTTCGCGGAACACCTAACTGAAGCCCAGAAGCGAGCCTATATCATAGCCGACAACCGCCTGGCTTTAAATGCTGGCTGGGACACTGAAATGCTCTCGGTAGAGATTGCTGATTTGCAGGCTGCCGACTTTGACGTGTCGCTCCTCGGCTTTGACGACGCGGAATTGAACAAACTACTGGGCGGTGTCGAGGACGTTAAAGAAGACGATTTCGATGTGGAGGGTGAACTTGCCAAGCCTGCTATAACTAAGCAGGGTGATCTGTGGTTGTTGGGTCCACACCGTCTGGTCTGCGGCGACAGCACCAAAGCGGAGACCTTTTCCCTGCTCATGGACGGCAAACTGGCCAACCTGGTGGTGACGGACCCTCCGTATAATGTCAATTATGAGGGAACGGCGGGCAAAATTAAAAACGACAACATGGCGGACCAAAAGTTCTACCAGTTCCTGCTGGAAGCTTTCACCCTGACCGAAAAGGCGATGGCTAAAGATGCCAGCATCTATGTGTTCCACGCCGATACCGAAGGATTAAACTTTAGAAAAGCCTTTTTGGAAGCAGGATTCTATCTTTCGGGAACCTGCATCTGGAAAAAACAGTCGCTGGTATTGGGACGTTCACCTTACCAGTGGCAGCACGAGCCGATCCTGTTTGGCTGGAAGAAAGCGGGCAAACACGCCTGGTACTCCGACCGCAAGCAGTCTACTATCTGGGAGTTCGATAAACCCAGGAAAAATACTGATCACCCGACCATGAAGCCCGTCCCGCTGGTAGCATACCCGATACTCAACTCCAGCATGACGGGCTGTATTGTTCTTGATCCGTTTGGCGGTTCGGGCAGCACCCTGATTGCCTGTGAGCAGACCGGCCGGATTTGTTACACGGTAGAACTGGACGAGAAGTTCTGCGACGTTATTGTGAATAGGTACATTGAATTTAAAGGTTCTAATGCTGATGTTTTCCTTTTGCGCGGCGGTCAGAAAATACCCTTTGAAAGTGCGCAAAAACTGGTGTAAAGGCTTGCTATTCCATAGCTTAAGAGTGATGTATATGACTACCAAGACAGAAAGGTGGTCGATTCCATGGAATTTAAGTTTAACGTTACCGGCGCTAGGCGCAAAGCACTGATTCAGTCGATCAGCGAAATCCTGAACACCGCGCCGGAATACCAAGGCCCGCCGACATTTGCTTACGTCATTGGCGGGTTTACCGTCAACAAAGGAGGCACCCTTAGCACCAGTGAAATCAACAGCGGCGAAGAGCTTGAGCAACTATTAAACGAGCTTGACCAGCGTGGATTTGAGTTTGAAGCGCCAAGCGAACTGGTTATTGAGATGCCCAGAGAAGGTTTTACCGAAGCCGCCATTACCAATCTGGAGCGGCTGGTTAAGAGCAAGGAAACCCTTATTAAGAAAGCTCTGGGTGCAGACCGGCTGCCGATTGAACAGACTGAAGACAAGCTGCGCTTCCCCTGGTTCTCTGGCAGCCTTGCAGCGGAAGAAGTCAACGCCTATGCCCGCTTCATCGGGGCGCTTTGCGCCATGGCCAAGAACCAGCAGCGGGTAACGGCCACCGAAAAGACTTATAACAACGAAAAATACGCCTTTCGCTGCTTCCTGCTGCGCCTGGGATTTATCGGGCCGGAATACAAAGAGGAACGCAAGGTTCTGCTCTCCAGGCTAACCGGCAGCGCCGCTTTCAAAAACGGTACGCGCAGCCCAGAGGAGGCGACTGAAGCATGAAGCAGATTTATCCGGAAATGTTAAAGGCGCTGAGGTCAAATTATCCTCCTGGTACGCGGGTTCAGCTGGTCCGCATGGATGACCCTTACACCAAACTGAAACCCGGCGACCGGGGAACAGTATCCTTTATCGACGATACCGGCACCGTGTTTGTGGACTGGGACTCGGGCAGCGGGCTGGGGGTAGTTTTTGGCGAGGATGAGATAAGAAAACTCGAAGAATAACCAGAGGAAACCGCCCCGATAAAAGCCCTATTTTTTGCGGATTTCAGCGGTGTATTTAGCTTAAAATCCCTTGCTATACGGCCCTTTCAGAGTGATATATGTACACACCAAAGAAAAATACACCTGAAAGGAGCTAAGAAAAGCATGTTAAACGCCAAGTTTGGAGTCGAGATTGAGTTCACCGGGATTACCAGAAGTCAGGCCGCCGAGGTGGCGGCGGAGTTTTTAAACGGGAGGATCGAAAACTGCCGGGACAGCTACGATACCCAAAAGGTACACACCCCTGACGGACGCACCTGGAAGTTTATGAGCGACGGGAGCATCCGCCGGGAAGTTAAGGTAAACGGCAGAAAAATAAGCGCCGAGCACGAATACAGCGTGGAACTGGTAAGCCCGGTTTTAAACTACCGCGAGGACATTGCAACCCTGCAGGAACTGGTCAGAAAGCTTCGCAAAGCCGGAGCATTTACCAACCCCTCCTGCGGGATACACATTCACCTGAACGGCACGGACCATACGCCCAGGAGCATTAAAAACTTCATCAACATCATCGCCAGCAAGAACGACCTTTTTTACAAGGCCCTGCAGATAGAGCCTGAACGGATGCGGTTCTGCAAAAAGATGGACGCGGCCCTGGTGGAAAAGATAAACGCCGGAAAGCCGAAAACCATGCGGGAGCTTGAGGAGATTTGGTACGAAGGCTACTGCGAAAACCGCAGCCGCCACTACCATGAAAGCCGCT